>WNGM01001336.1_pt1 | contig 24030 bp, 16 predicted proteins | sample 5400571 | NCBI WGS metagenome assembly WNGM01 (sample SAMN13153378, study PRJNA577476) | soil metagenome | isolation source: 100 cm soil or saprolite under Garry oak tree replicate 2 | place: USA:California | collected 2016-06-15 | reverse complement strand
TCGCCGCGGAGCCGTTCTTCACGCTGCGCGGGCTCGCGATGCACCTGGGCTCGCAGATCACCGACGTGGAGCCGTACCATCGCGGCGCGGTGAAGCTGCTGGAGCTGGTGACCGCGCTGCGCGCGTCCGGGATCACGACCGTCGAGGCGCTCGATGTCGGGGGCGGCCTCGGAGTCCGCTACCACAACGAGAAGGCGCCGAGCCCCAAGGCGTTCGCGGACGCGGTGGCGCCGCTGCTCAAGCAGGCGGGACTCGCGCTGGTGTGCGAGCCGGGCCGGTATCTGGTGGCGAACGCCGGCGTGCTCCTCACCAAGGTGCTGTACCGCAAGCACGCGGGGGGCAAGGAGTTCGTGGTGGTGGATGCGGGGATGACGGACTTCGTGCGGCCGAGTCATTACAACGCGCACCACGAGATCGTGCCGCTCAAGGACGGCGCCCGGCCGGAAGAGCTGGTAAACGTGGTCGGCCCGATCTGCGAGTCGGGGGACTTCCTCGCGCTCGATCGCAAGCTGCCCGCGGTCGAGTCGGGGGAGTACTTGGCCGTGCTCGGCACGGGGGCCTACGGCTTCGTGATGAGCTCGACGTACAACCAGCGGCCCCGGCCGCCCGAGGTGCTGGTGGAGGGCGACCGCTATTATGTCGCGCGGCAGCGGGAGACGCTCGACGACCTGATGCGGGGCGAAGTGCTCGAGCCCACGACCTGGTACCGCGGATGAACCGCATCCTCATCCTCGACTACGGCTCGCAGTTCACGCAGCTGATCGCGCGGCGGGTGCGGGAGGCGCACGTCTATTGCGAGATCCACCCGCCCACCCGCGACCTGGCCTTCATTCGGCACTTCGACCCGCGGGGGATCATCCTGTCGGGGGGGCCGAGCTCGGTGTTCGATCCCGGCGCGCCGAGCGCCGATCCCGAGCTGCTCGAGGTGGGCGTCCCGCTGCTCGGCATCTGCTACGGGATGCAGCTCGTGGCGCACCTCGCGGGCGGGCAGGTGAAGCCGTCGCCGCAGCGCGAGTACGGCCGGGCCGAGGTCGCCGTGCGAGACGCGACCGGCCTGTTCGCGGGATTCGAGCCGCAGGCCTGTATCACCGTGTGGGCGAGCCACGGGGATCGCATCGAGCAGCCGCCGCCCCATTTCCGAGTGACGGCGTCGAGCGGCAACGCGCCGGTGGCCGGATTCCAACATGAATCGAAGCCGATCTTCGGGCTGCTGTTCCATCCCGAGGTCGCGCACACGCGACGGGGCGGGGAGATCCTCCGCAACTTCCTGTTCGAGATCTGCGGCTGCACGCCCGACTGGACACCGGGACACTTCATCGAGCAGGAGGTCGCGCGCATCCGGGCGCTCGTGGGCCCGACCAAGCACGCCATCTGCGGGCTCTCGGGCGGCGTGGACTCGGGCGTGGCCGCGGCGCTGGTGCAGCGCGCGATCGGCGACCGGGGGGGGCTCACCTGCATCTTCGTGGACCACGGCCTGCTGCGGCTGAACGAGCGGGAGCAGGTGGAGCGCACCTTCCGCCGGCATCTGGGGATCGACCTGCGCGTGGTCGACGCCGGCGAGCGGTTCCTGTCCGCCCTCGCCGGAGTCGAGGACCCGGAGGAGAAGCGGCGCCGCATCGGCCACACCTTCATCGACGTGTTCGAGGACGCCGCGCGGCAGGTGCCGGGCGACGTGGGATTCCTCGTGCAGGGGACCCTGTACCCCGACGTCATCGAGTCCACGTCGCCCAAGGGCGGGCCGTCGGTCACCATCAAGACGCACCACAACGTGGGCGGCCTGCGCCCCGATCTGCCGTGGAAGCTGATCGAGCCGTTACGCGAGCTGTTCAAGGATGAGGTGCGCCAGGTGGGCCGCGAGCTGGGCCTGCCGGAAGAGATCGTCGGCCGGCATCCATTCCCGGGTCCCGGCCTCGCGATCCGCGTGCTCGGGCCCGTCACCCCGGAGCGGCTCGACCTGCTCCGCCGGGTCGACGCGATCTACATCGAAGAGATCCGCGCGGCGGGGCTGTACGACCAGATCTGGCAGGCGTTCGCGGTGCTGCTCGGATGACGGCGGACTGGTTTCCGTTCGCGCCGGAGGTGCTTGGTCGCATCAGCAATCGGATCATCAACGAGGTGCGAGGGGTGAATCGGGTGGTGTATGATGTGAGCTCGAAGCCGCCAGCCACGATTGAGTGGGAGTAACCGCGTTGCACGTTCCACGTTGCGCGTTGCACGTTCCACGTTATACGTCATCTGTCGTCGCGCAGTGTCCGCAAAAGCCCGGCCACCATTCTCGCACAGTTCGAACGGCTGGCGCGCAGAACACCCAGCTCACCTTCCGACAAGTAACCCAGCGCCTCGGCAAGTTCTAGGATCGACTCCAGCTCATCCAACGAGCCCCGGGCGATGTCAACGTGGCGGCGGAAGTTGCCGCGACTAGGCCGCGCCGCACCCTCAGCGAGGTTCAGCGCAACGCTGTAGGCAGCCCGCCGCCACTGCGAGGCAAGCGAAAATCGCTCCTCAGAGGGCAAGTGGAGGATTGCAGTCCGCGACAACACCACGAAGCGCATCGCCTCTTGCCATGCTCGGAGATCTCGAAAGTCCCCCACGACACAAGATTCGCCCCGTTCGACGGCGCGACCGTCATCATTTGTGGGCGAGGGGAGCGCACTTCCTTGCGGGCTGGGCTACAACGTGGAACGTGTAACGTGGAACGTGCAACGCCTTCAGATATTCTTGTCTTCGAGCAGCTTCAAAAACTCCTGCGGGCTGTTCAGCTTGGCGAGCTTCTCCGGCACGTCCGCCTCTTTTGCGAACTGGGCGATCTTCCCCAGGACGGGCAGGTACTGATTCGACACCTCGAGCGGCGGGGCGACGATCAGGAAGAAGTAGTGGACGGGCTTGCCGTCGATCGCGTTGAAGTCGATCCCCTCGAGCTTGCGGCCGAATGCCACCCGCAGGCTGCTCACGGCCAAGGCGCGGCAGTGCGGGATCGCGATGTTCTGGCCGATGCCCGTCGAGCCGAGCGTCTCGCGGCGCTTCAGCATCTTCACGAGGGTCTGCTCGGCCTTGTCGTCGAGCTGCAGCAGAGCGACCAGCTCCTTCAGGACGTCGTCCTTGCTGGTGCTCTGCAGCTGCAGCTTGATCGCGTCTTCGGCAAAGAACTCACGCAAGCGCACGGCACGTCTCCGGAGCGTAGCGGCGGCGAAACGTAATGAGTGGTTGCTCCCCGCGCAACGCGTCATTACGTTGTCTCTCATGGACTTCCCGTATCGCGTCGGGCACGAATTCCCGCTCTTCCTCGCCCCCATGTCAGGGGTCTCGGAGTCGCCGTTCCGGCTGCTGGCCCGCCGCTTCGGCGCGGACGCCGTGGTGTCCGAGTTCATCTCCGCGGTCGGTGTCGCGCGCGGGCTCGAGCACCTCTTCGACGACATGCGCTTCGAAGCGGCCGAGCGACCGATCGGGATCCAACTATATGGCGCGGACGCGACAGTCATGGCGCGTGCCGCCGAGATGGTGACTGCGGTCTGCAAGCCGGACTTCATCGACATCAACTTCGGCTGTCCCGTGAAGAAGGTCGTGAAGAACAACGGCGGGTCCGGCTGCCTCAAGGACCTGGGCCTGGTCGCGCGCATCATCCGGGCGGTGCGAAGTGCAACGTCGCTCCCGGTGACGGTGAAGATCCGGAGCGGCTGGGACGAGGCGCAGCGCGACCCCATCACGATCGCCGGGCGGTGCCGCGAGGCCGGCGCCCAGGCGTTGACGCTGCACGCCCGCACCCGGACGCAGATGTTCTCCGGTGCGGCGAACTGGGACGAGATCGCACGCGTGGTCGCGGCGCTCGACATCCCCGTGATCGGGAACGGCGACATCGCGACGCCGGAGGACGTGGTGGCGATGCGGCGGCACACCGGATGCGCGGGAGCGATGATCGCGCGGGGTTCGTTCGGAAACCCGTGGATCTTCGCGCAGGCGCAGGATCTCCTCGCGGGGCGGCCGAAGCGGCCCGACCCGACCCCGCAGGAGCGCTTCGCCACGGCGCTCGACCACGCGCGACTGGCGCTGCGGCTCCAGGGGGACACCCGCAAGACGGCACTCGAGTTCCGCAAGCACTTCGGTTGGTACACGAAGGGCGTGCCGGGGGCGGCGCAGCTGCGCGAGCGGCTGTTCCAGATCGACTCGATGCGTGAGGCGGAGGCGATCTTCGCTGGCTACCTCGCGGGGGCCGTCGTGGGGCAGGCGTCCATCGATCACCTCCGGCCCGTCACTCAGGGGCATCAGGAGGTGATCCTGTGTCAGGGGAAGACGCCCGCGCAGGTCGTCGCGATCGCTGAACGACTCGCGGCGGCGAGCGGGAGCTTCCTTGCAACGCGCGGCGACAGTGAACACCGCGCGGCGCTGGCCGCGCGCTTCCCGCGCGCCGAGGTGAACGAGCTGGGCCGCACGGTGTACCTGGCGCCCGACCCCGAGCCCGCGGCGACGGGGCGGGGCGTGATCCTCGTGGTGACGGCCGGCACGAGCGACCTTCCCGTGGCGGAGGAGGCGGCGGTCACGGCGCGCGCGTTGCGCAACCGGGTCGAGCGGTTGAACGACGTGGGCGTCGCGGGAATCCATCGCATCCTCACGCAGACCGACGTGCTGCGCCGCGCCGCCGTCATCATCGTGGTGGCCGGCATGGAAGGCGCGCTCCCGAGCGTCGTGGGCGGGCTCGTCCCCGTGCCCGTGATCGCGGTACCCACGAGCGTGGGCTACGGCGCGTCGTTCGGCGGCCTCGCGGCACTGCTCGGGATGCTCAATTCCTGCGCCGCTGGCGTCACCGTCGTCAACATCGACAACGGGTTCGGCGCGGCCGCCGCCGCGAGCCGCATCAACCACGCATGAAATGGCCCCCGGCCGGAGTGTGGGCCGGGCGCGTCCTCGCCGTGCTCGGTCTGGCCACGGTGGTTGCCGCCGGGTTGGCGGCGAACGTGTGGGCGCTGGTCGCGGCACTCGGGGGCTTCCTCGCTGCCACGGGACTCGCGCTCGCGCCGCTGGTACGGGTATGGCTCGCCGAGCCGCCGCTCAGCCGGTCCTTCGATTTCGAGCACACACTCGACCTGCTGCGCCGGGCACATGGCGCCCGCGCCGCCTGGAGCGTCGGGCTGGCCGAAGGGGACCTCGAGGCGGTGGGGCAGGATGGCGTGAGCCGGGAGCTGCGGCAGCGCGGCGCCGCGATCGTACAGCTCGCCTCGGTCGATGGGCGCGCCCACGTGGTACGCGAGCCCGAGGGCACGTACGTCGCGGTCGGGGATTTCCCGTTCGGTGCCGGGATGCTACTGGCGCAGCAGGAGGCGGCGCCCGGGCTCGCCGAGACGGTGACCGACGAGCTGCGCCGGCTCGTCGCGAGCATGCGGTTGGCGCAGCTGCACGAAGCAGGGGGGCAGCCGGGCCCGCTCGTGGCGAGGCGGCTCGCTGCGATTGCGGCGGGGACGACCACGCTCGACGGGATCGCGAAGGCCGGCGTGGAGTTGGCGCAGCAGTTGGCCCGGCGAGGCGCGGCGATCGTGTTATCCGGGATGGGTGTCGCGCCGGGAGGAGGGGCACGGGTCGTGGCCCTGTCGGGCGGGGTGGACCCGCGGCTCCTCCAGCTCACGCTGACCGGGAATGCGCCGGTGCTGCGCGCCATCCAGTCGGGCGTGCCGGTCGCCACGCCGGGCGCGGACGACATCTTCGGGGCCGCGGTGCCTGATCGCCGGCGCAGCGAGCGCGCGGGCACGGCCTATCCGCTGCGCGACGGACACTTCGTCATCGGCGCCCTGGTGGTGACCGGGCCGCCGATCCCGCCGGCGACTCCAGTGGCCGACCTGCTCCAGCGGCTCGTGGCCGAGCTGGGCTCGCGCCTCGCCGCGGCGCGCGCGGTGCACGAGGCCGAGCAACGGGCGGTGCGCGATCCGCTGACCGGTCTCGCGAACCGGCGCGAGTTCGATCGCCACTTCGCCGTCGCCATGACCAAGCCTCCGGCATTCGTTACCCTGGTGTTCGTGGACATCGATCACTTCAAGCGTCTGAACGACACGCTCGGGCACCAGGCCGGTGATTCGGCGCTCCGCCACATGGCGGAGATCCTGCGCCAGGCGGTGCGCGACAACGATTTGGTGGCGCGCATCGGCGGCGAGGAATTCGCGATCTGGATGCCCCACACACCGCTCGACGTCGGTATGGAGGTAGCCGAGCGGGTGCGGCGCAGCGTGGAGACGGGCGTGTGGCGGTGGGACGGCACGCCGCACCCGCTGACCGTGTCGTGCGGCGTCGCATCTTATCCCGACGCGGTGAAGGACGTGGCAAATCTCAAGGGGACGGCGGACGCGGCGCTGTATCGCGCCAAGCAGGCCGGGCGGAATCGGGTGGAACAGGCGCAGCCGGGGGCCGGGGCGGGGTCCCGGGCCTGATCTTACGGCCGGGTCACTGCGGAGACCGGATGAATCTCCCAGAGCGCCCGCACCGACGAGTTGCAGCGCCCGTGTGCACCGTCGGTCTTGTCGCTCCGCCTGCCGCCGGCGCGATGCTGGCCGTCGAAGAAGGCTGCTCCCGTGACACGCGCCCGAACCGGCTGTCGCAGCACGCCGCGCTTGCCGATGTTGCGGCGCCCGACCAACGAGTCGAGCGCCGCCCGGGCGCGCGCGTAGTGGGGGCCGTACCGGGGCGCGGGGATCTCGACCACGATGCACGAGTCGACGGGGCTGTCGGCGCGCTCGCTCACCTCCACGTGCCAGTCGCCATCATCCTTGAACTTGTCGACGAGCCGGACCCAGCCGGTCAGGCTGTACATCTGGAGCTCGCGATCGGCGCGGCGAGCGCAGCGGTCGCGAGCGGTGAGGTTCGGCGGCGCCCAGGTCGTGAGGATCGCCGCAACCGAGGTGGGCTGGGGCGGGAGCAGGACGAGTGACGTATCGATCTTCTGAGTCCAGCGGTAGTGGGGCTCGCGGCACCGCTGCGCCTCGAGCGGCGCGGCGGCGAAGAGACCCGCCAGCGCGAGCCCGGCTGCGGCTTCAGGCGCTCGCACGGGCGAGATCGAGCAGCCGCTCCTGCGAGCTGCGTGGATCCGCTCCGGGCTCGGGCATGCGGCGCCGATAGCTGCCGTCCGGCTGCAGCTCCCAGGCCGTCGGGTCGGCCAGCTCGGCCTCGAGCACGGCGTCGAGCCGGCGGCGGCACGCGGGGTCGAGCACCGGCGCCACCACCTCGACCCGGCGGCGCAGGTTGCGCGGACGCCAGTCGGCGGAGCCGATGTAGTATTCGGCGTCGCCGCCGTTGGCGAAGTGGTAGATGCGGGCGTGCTCGAGGAAGCGTCCCACGATGCTGACCACGCGGATCCGCTCGGACAGTCCGGGCACACCGGGCCGCAGCGTGCACACGCCCCGCACGCTGAGGTCAATGTCCACGCCGGCCTGGGAGGCGCGGTACAGCGCCGCGATGATGTCGGGGTCCGCCAGCCCATTGAGCTTGGCCTGGATCCGCGCGATCCCCTGCGCCCGGGCGTGCGCCGCCTCGCGGTCGACGAGTTCGAGCAGCCGCCCGAGGAGGTGGGTCGGCGAGACCAGGATCCGCCGGAACGCCGTCTGCGGTGGCCGCGACGATCCCGACAGCTCGTTGAACAGATCGTTCAAGTCGGCGCCGAGCGCCTCGTCAGCCGACAGCAGGCCGAGATCGGTATAGATCCCCGCCGTCACCGCGTTGTAATTGCCGGTCCCGACGTGCGTGTAGCGCCGGATCCCGTCCCGCTCGCGGCGCACGATGAGCGCCGTCTTGGCGTGCGTTTTCAGCTCGACCAGGCCGTAGACGACGCGGATCCCGCCTCGTTCGAGCCGCCGTGCCCACTCGACGTTGCGCTCCTCGTCGAAGCGGGCCTTGAGCTCAACGAAGACGAACACCTCCTTGCCGCGCCCGGCGGCATGGAGCAGGGCGTCCACGATCCCCGAGCGCCCGCCCGCCCGGTACAGCGTAAGCTTGATGGCCACCACGTCCGGGTCGTCCGCCGCCTCGACGAACAGCCGCTCCACCGTTGCCTCGAACGAGTCGTACGGATGGTGAACCAGCAGATCGCCCTCGGCGAGGGCCGCGAACACGGATTGCTGAGGCGCGATCGGCAGGCGGCCGCGATGGGGCGGGTAGTCCAGCTCCGGTTTAGGTAGGCGTGCGATCTCCCGCAACTCGCTGAGGTCGAGGAGGCCCGCCACCTGGTACAGGTCACCGGGGCCGAGCGAGCCGACGGGCGTGGCTTCTTCGAACAGCAGCTCCCGTAACAGCAGCTCGCGCACCGCCTGCGGCATCTGTTGCTCCACCTCGACCCGCACCACGGCGCCGTAGGGCCGGCGCTTGGCTTCCTCCTCGATCACCTGCAGCAGGCTCGCGGCATGGTGCTCGTCAAGTTCAAGGTCTGAGCCCCGCGTCACGCGGAACGCGAAGACCGCCTCGACGCGTCGCCCCGGATAGAGCCGACCGACATTCTCGCGAATGATGTCTTCCACCGGGACCAGCCCCTCGCCGTCGTCGAGCGTCACGAAGCGCGACACGACGTCCGGCACTTTCAGGTAGGCGAAGTGCACCGCCCCAGCGTCGGGATCGCGCACCACCACCGCGAGCGAGAGTCGCAGATTGGGGATGACCGGGAACGGGTGGCCGGGCGCGCGGGTCAACGCCTGCGGCGTCACGATCGGAAAGATCTGCTCCGCGAAGTAGCGCCGCAGCGCCAGGCGCTGCGGCTCGGACAGGTCGGCCCAGCGCAGGATCCGGACCCCGTGCGCGGCGAGCGCCGGCAAGCAGCCGTCGCGGAGACAGCGATCCTGCCGCTCGGCCAGCGCGCGGACGCGGATCGTGATCGCGTCGAGATGCTCGTCCGGCGAGAGCCCGTCTTCCCCGGGCGCCGCCGCACCGCCGGTCGCCGCCCGCTTGAGCTCCGCGACGCGCACCATGAAGAACTCGTCGAGGTTGGCGCTGACAATCGAAAGGAACCGCACCCGCGCGAGCAGCGGCACGGCGGGGTCTTCTGCCTGCGCCAGCACGCGGCTGTTGAACTCGATCAGGCTCAAGTCGCTGCTCAGGAGGAGCTCGTCACTCGGGTGAGGACGGCCGGACTGGTCGGCAGGAGAGCGCAGCGTGACGTCCGAGAGCCGTATCCGGCCCTCGGGCGTGCGCGGCTCAGCGCGCGCGCCCGGTGTGAGCGGCGCGCTCCCGGTCCATTCGCCGAGCGCCTCGGCGCGCGCCGCCACGGTGAGCGCCGCCAGTGTGCGCGGGTCCCGCAAGGCCGGTGCGCCGGCCCCCGCGAGCAGCTCGCGGAACGGCATCCAGTGGAGCCGCCCACCGCCGCGCGGTTCGTGCGCCGCGGCGCCGCGTCGGGCCAGCCAGACCTCGAGCACCGGCCGCGTGCCCGACCCGGCGGCGGTGCCGAGGAACCTGACCTGTCCGTCCGCGCTCCCGAAATGGGCGCGCAGCACTTCGCGGCAGGTGTCCTCGCCGCTGCCGCCCCGAACCAGCAGCGTCAGCGAGCCCTCGTCCATCAGCAGCGCGACGCATCCCTCCTCGAGCACGATGACGGCGACCTCGCCGCCGCCGCGCGCGGCGTTTGCGAGCGCGGTGCTCTCGAGATCGCGCAGCAGCTTCTCGGCGCGATCGACCTTCCCCACGAGGAGCGGGCGCAGGCTGTAGCGCTCCTGGAACGCCGCGGCCAGCTGCTCGAGGCGCGGCCGCCCGACGGCGAGCGGCCGCAGCTTCAGCTCCTGGAACGTGCGGGCGAGGCGGTGGCTGCGGACGGTCACGACGTCGTAGAACACCTCGTACCGCGCCCGAGAGAACCAGCCCCGCCTGGTCTGCCGCAGCCGGCGCTCCGTCTCGAACTGGATCCGGGGCACGAGCAGGCCCGGGTCGATGAGCGCGCGGAGGCGTCGCGCCGGGTCGGAGGTGCCGGCGAGCGCCTGCTCGCCCTGGAGCTCCGGGACGTCCGCCTCGAACATCTGCGGTACGACGAGGGGGACGCTGCCCTCCCACCTGCCGGTCGTGCGGACGGTGAGGACGCGCCGGTCGTCGACGCGGACGCGGAACCGGCAGGTGACGCCCCGACGCCGGAGGGTCCAGTCGGCGGAATCGAAGTACACGTCCCGTTGGAAGAACTGCGTCACGGGACCGGAGCGCAGGCCCAGGGGCAGCGCTTCGGTCACCATGCGGTTCAGGAGCTCCAGCGTCGGGACGTCGCCGCGCCACTCCGGCGTCATGGTCAGAACGCGAAGCCGGCCCGCACGTACACGCGCGTGCCTTCGGTGCTGTGCGCCGCGGCCACGGAGAGGGTGTTGGCGCGATTGAGGAAGGCGAGCCACACCCCGCCGCCCGCTGCTGCGTGCCAGCGGTCCGAGGTCTCCCCGGACAGATACACGCGCCCGGCGTCCCCGAGACCGAACAGGCCGAGCTCGCTGGGGACGAGGACGTAGAACTTCGCGACGGACAGCCGTAGCTCGACGTTCCCGTACGCAGCGGCGTCGCCGGCGAACCGGTGCTCGGCGTAGCCACGCACGGTGCTCGCCCCGCCCAGGTACGCTGCCTCGTGGAGTGGATAGACTCCCCACACTCTCTTTCCTGCGACCCGCACCGCCAAGGTCGGCTCGAGCGGGATCCGGGCCGTCAGGTAGGTGGCGGCTTCGGCGTGTCCCTCGCCGAAGCTGGACGCCACGTCGAGGGCGGCAGGGTAGACGCTGCCGCCGAGCTCGAACGACATCCCGCGGCTCGCGGCCCGGGGCTGGTCCCGGGTATCGATGCGGAAGGCCGCCGCCGCGCCGATCTGCCCGAAGTCCGCTACACCATAGGGCCGCGCGGCGTCCACGAGCGTGCCCGCCTCGAGCCGCGTGTGCGCGAACTTGAACACCGGGCCGACCGACAGGTCCGCGGTCGGGGACAACGCGAACTTCAGGGCCGGCGCGACGAGGTACTGCTGCTGCTTCACCTTGTGGAAGTCGGTCGAGCCGGTGTCCACGGTCGCGTTACCGAAGCCGTAGAAGCGGAGCACGTCGAGTCCCGACGCGCGCGCGTGCAGAGTCACGATCACTGGAGGCCCGCCGCTGCCGAACTCTCCCATCAGCTCGGCGCGATAGGCCGCCGCGGCGGTCGCGTACCCCGCCCGCACCGTCACCTGGGACTTGTACGGCAGCCGGCGGAAGCCGTACCCCGTCCTCCCCACGCCGGCCCCCACGAACACGCCGACGTCGGGTGCATAGGCGACCCACGTGAGCGGCGACCAACTTGAGCCCGAGTCGCGGGGCCGGCCGAGCGTCGACGTGTCGCGCGGCGGCTCGTCGTAATGCCGCCGGTCCACCGATGTGCCCGGACCGGTCACGAATTGATTGTTCCCTCGGTCGTCGTAGAATCGCGTCGTCCCGGCGCGCGACGAGTCCACGAGCTCGTCGTCCCCACCGCCGCCGATCACGCGCACCAGCGGGCCCGACCCGTCCGACCCGCGCACGACGAGCCGGTCGTCGCCGCCGTGCAGGTACACCCGGATCTCCTGCGTCTCGCGCCGGTCGAACGTCCTGCGGAAATAGGGCCCCCCCTCCCCCCCGGAGCGCGCCGACGACAGCTGCACCGCGATGCGACCGCCGCCCTGCCGCTCGATGTCCGCCACGTCGCGCTCGTCGGTCGCGTGGATGTCCACCACCTGAGCGAGCAGCTCGTAAAACCGCCCGGCGATCTCCGGGAGGCGGTCCCGCCGTCGCTTCAGAGCGCGGGCCAGCGCTCCCCCGCTGCGCTGGTAGTACTCGGGCGGGAGGCGCCGCACGGCCGCATCGATCACCGAGTCGGTGAGCCGCGTCTGGATCGCGTTCGCGACGGAGTCCCACACCGACCGCTCGAGGTCCACGAGCAGCCGCCGATCGGGCACCTGGCCGGCGAAGGTGAGGCGCCAGATGCTGGGGTAGTCGTCGCCGAACCCGACGACCTCCGGTTGGTAGAAGCCGGTGAGCCACACCAACAAGCCGTCGAGCCGGGCGAACGCCTGGTCGCGGTCGCGCGGGATCGGGCGCCACCAGTGGAGCCCCGCGGAATCGAAGCGCGCCCAGCGCCACTGGTCCTGATGCCGGTCCCAGTCGCCGATGAATACGTCCATCAGCCGGGCCGCGAGGAACGCGCGGGAGTCGATCCGGTGGCGCGAATCGTGCTCGAGGTGCGCGAACAGCTTCTCCGTCCCGGCGAACTCGGTGGCGCCCGCGAACCCCGGCTCGTTGTCGGGTCCCTCGGTGGGACGCTCCTCGATCATTCCGAGCTTGAATCCCGGGGGCACGCAGTCGAACCCCATGAGGCGGGGGTCGTCCGGGAGGACGACGATGCGGGGCTCCGCGTGCAGCACGCCGGCGGCGTCGAGCAACGGTGCAACCACGAGCGGGCCGCCTGGATGCGCCGAGCTGATCTGGTCCTGGATCACGGCGCGGGCGAACGTGGCCCGCAGCTCGGGAGGCAGCGCGAGCGTCGGATCCTTGTCGATCGAGCGGAACAGATACTCCCGCCCGTCAGCGCCCTGAAAGCGAAGCGCTTTCGTCTGGCGCCGCCCGCCGCACCGGGTCGGCGTCAGGCCGCCGGCGAAGCGGGACAGGTCGAGCACCTCGACCTCGAGCGGCGCCGTCCACAGGTCCCGATAGTGCGACCCGAGCATGAGGCGGTGAAACCATCCGGCCCGGTAGTGCTCCCCCGCGACGACCGTCTGGCGGGTGGGTGGGGGCGGGGGCAGGGTCTGCGCGTCGAGGAGCAGGGGCCCGAGCACGCCGTGGAGCGTCACGCCGAGCACGACCGGCCAGCTCTTGACTACTTGAGCCACAGTGCGAACTCCTCCCGGCCTTGTCCCGCCCCATCCACGACGGTGACGCTCAGGCGGGCGCGACCGTCGCGCAGGAACTCGACGCGCATGAAGCCACTGGCGCTGCGCGCGAACCGCGTGCTGTCGAGCGTGGTGACCCGATCGAGGTGGCCGAAGGTGCCGGCCCCGCTCACGAGCAGGTAGCGGGCGCTCGTGCCGGCGATGACCTGGAGTGCGTGGTCGTGGCCCGATGCATAAATGAGCGGGTGGAAATCGGCGAATGCGCTGTCGAACGCGAGGCGCATCCGGCGATACGTCGCGCTTGCCATGTCCTGGCTCGAGATCCCCTCCTCACGGGCGATCGGGTATGCCGAGCCGATCAGGGGCAGCGGGATCCACAGCCACGATTTGACGGCCCGCAAGGGAAAGACGTGGTCTTGCCACCCGAAGTGCCCGCCGTGCGGCCCCCCGCTCGCGAGCGGATGGTGGGCGAGGACGACCACCGTGCGTCCATCCGCGGTGCGCAGCGCCGCCCGCAGCGAATCCACCACCTCGCCGTCGGAGTGGGTCGGGCACGGCGACCCGGGATCCTGGGGCTTCGGTCCGTCCTGTAGCCACCACTGGGTGTCGAGCGCGACGAGCCGCACGACGGTTCCGACGTCGACGACGGCCGGACCTGGACACCCGCCTCCGGGAAGCAGTGCGAATCGACCGTCGCCTGCGGCCGCGATGAAGCGCTCCTGGCGGCGGATCGCGTCCCATCCACCCGGCCCCATACCGGCCCAGTCGTGATTACCGGGGATCAAGATGCCGCGCGCGCCGGTCGCCCGGAGGACGCCCAGCTCCTGGTTGAGGCGGCGCTCTGCCTTGGGGCGTTCGGAGGCGCCCGTGTCCGGCATGCCCTTGGGGTAGACGTTGTCGCCCAGGAACGCCACCACGGGGTGCGGCGCGGCGGCCGCCGCACCGCGCAGCGCGACGAGCACCCGCTCGGACTCCGGCGGCAGCGCCGGTGCTCCGGCGTCGCCGATGAGGAAGAGTGTGACATCAACCTCGGCGGGCGGCGCGGGGGGGACCAGCGACTCCGTCACGGGTCCTTGGCGCCTGCCGGCGTGGCTGTCCGCCGCGATCAGCAGCAGCGCGGCGCAAGCCCAGTAGTACCACCGGTGTCCGCGTATCAGAACGCGAATCCCCCGCGCACGTAAGCAGCGGTGCGCTCCGTGCTCCGGGCGATGCTCACGCTCACGGTATTCCGGCTATTGAGAAACGCGCACCATATCCCGCCACCTGCCGCCGCATGCCAGCGGTCCGACGTCTCGCCGGCCGCATACACGCGCCCCCCGTCCAGCAGGGCGAAGGCGCCCCAGTCTGCCGGCAGGGCGACGGAGAACCGGGCGACTTTGAAGCGTAGCTCGACGTTTCCGTATACGGCGGCGGTCCCCGCGAACCGGTGTTCGCTGAACCCCCGCACCGTGCTGGCTCCGCCGACGAATGCCGCTTCGTGGAAGGGAAACCGGCCCCAGACTTTCTTACCACCGGCTCGGAGCGCGAAGGTCGGCCGGAGCGGCAAGGACGCCGTCAGATAGGTCGTGGCTTCCGCGTGGCCCTCGCCGAAGGCGGCCGTGACGTCCCACAACGTCGGGTATGCGCTCGCGCCTGCGCTCAGCAGCACCCCGCGGGTGGCGGCGACGGGCTGGTCGCGCGTGTCAATATGCAGCCCCGCCTGGGCCCCGACTTGACCGAAGCTCCCGATGCCGTAGGGGCGCGTGAGCTCGATGAAGGTCCCGGCGATGAGGTCCGTCTGCGCGTACTTGAGCTGGGGCCCGATGGACACCTCGGCAGCGGTGGACAAGGGAACGATCAGCGCCGGAGCCACGAGGTACTGCTGTTGATGGACCTTGTAAAAGTCGCTCGGCCCGACGACCAGAGTCTCGTTACCGATTCCGTAGAATCGGACCACCTCGAACCCTGACCACCTAACGCGCAGCGTCGAGTGCCGGGCGCCGCGAAAGTCCCCCTTCACGTCCACCCCGAACCGCTGCGCGCCGGTCGCATACCCGAGCCGGACCGACAAGCGCGACCGGTAGGGATCGTGCCGAAACCCGTAGGAGGTGAGCGTGACGCCACCGGCCGCGATCACGCCAACGTCGGGCTGGAAGCTCACCCAAGGGAACGGGGCCCAGTCGTGGCCCCAGTCCCGCGGTTGCGTGTGGAAGCGATCTGGGGGCGGCGGCCGGTGATAGGGCCGGCGGTCCACCAGCGTCCCCGGACCGGCGCTCACCTGATCGTCCGGGCGTACGTTGTAGAACCTTGTCAGCTTTCCGCCCGTCGCCACACGGGAGGAATCAACGAGCTCGTCCCTACCCCCGTCGCCGATCACGCGGACCAGGAGACTGTGCCTCACGGCGCCGCGCACAATCAGGCGATCGTCCCCGCCGTGCAGGAACAGTCGGATCTCCTGGGTCTCCGCGCGATTGAAGGTCCGCTCAAGATAGGGAGCGAGGCTCGCCCCCCCGCGCCCCCCGCCCCCCCCGCCCCCCTCGCCGCGTCGCGACAGCCGCACCTTCACCCGACCGTCGGCCTCGCGCTCCACCTCGGCGACCTCCGACTCGTCGGTCGCGTGGATGTTCACGTCATGGGCCAGGAGGGCGTAGAAGCGGGCCGCGGCGATGGGCAATTGGTCCCGGCGGCGTTCGAGATCGCGTGCCAGCACCGCCCCATTGACGCGGTAATACTCCGGGGGCAGGCGACGAACCGCCGCGGCGATCACGCTGTCCGTGAGCCGCGCCTGCAGCGCCAGGGCGGTCGAGTCCCACACCGGCTTCTCCAGATCGGCGAGCAGCCGACGGTCGACGTCTTGGGCTCGCCAGGTCAGCCCGTAGATGCTGCCGTAGTCCGGGCCGAAGCCGACGAGCTCCCGGCTGGACATCCCGGCCAGCCGGGGGAACACACCGTCGAACCGGGCGAACGCCTCGTCGCGATCGCGCGAGATCGGCCGCCACACCGCGTGGTCACCCGCACTGGACCGCGCCCACCGCCACTGGCCGGCGTGGCGGTCCGCATCGGCGAACAAGAGATCCATCAGCCGGGCTGCCAGGTAGGCTCGCGAATCAGCCCGCGTGCGGGCGCTGTGCTCGAGATGCTCCAGCAGCTTGTCCGTCCCAACGATGTCCCGTGCTCCGGCGAACCCGGGCTCGCCGCCCGCGCCTTCGGTCGGGTATTCCTCCAGGATCCCGAGCATCCCCCCGAACTCCGCCCGGAACTCCCCCAAGCGCGAGTCATCCGGCGTGACCATAAGGCGCGGCTCCGCGTGGAGCACGCCCGCGGCGTCGAGCAGCGGCGCGGCGATGAGCGCGGCGCCCGGGTGCAACACGCTGATCTGGTCCTGCAGGATCCGCTCGGCGACGGTCTCACGCAGGTCCGCGGGCAGCCAGGCCGGCGTCTTGTTCACCGAGCGAAACACGTACTCGCGTCCGTCTTTCCCGGCGAAGTGCAGCGACGCGGTCTGACCACCGCCGCCGCGCCGCAGGGGCACGAGGCCGCCGGCAAAGCTCGAGAGATCGAGGAGCTCCACCCGCACGGGAGTCGTCCACAGTTCGCGGTGGTGACGCCCGAAAAACACCTCGTGCAGCCAGCTCGCCTGATATTCGGGACCGGCAGTGACGACGACGCTGTCGGCGGACGCCGCGGGCGTGAGTGCCGAGCCCTGCGCGGCGAGCGGCGCGGCACCGAGGCCGGCGCACACCATTGCTGCCAGCTCGTCGCGGAGACGTGCCCAGCCCATCCGGTCACTCCTCACTCTGCTTTTCCCTGCTTCAGCCCCCGGAGCGAGCGGAACTCGGCCGCCACGATGTGCGGCGCGCCCTGGACCTTGAGGGCGCCGACCAGGGCGGCCGCGACCTCGTCGTCCTTCAGCCGCACCAGGTACTCGAACGTCGAGGTCCCGCCGTCCGAAGGAACGATTTCCGCGAGCTTCCAGCGCTTGGCGTGCTCGTCGAGCAGTGCCTCCGCCACCCGCTGCGCCGGCTCGGGACGGGCCGCCCGGATCACCAGGGCGCCGTTGAAGCGCTTCTTCTTCTTGTCCTCGGCCGCCGCCTGGAGGTGCGGCTCCAGCCGGGCGGCGCGGTCCGCGCCCAGGCGGTCCGCGTAGATGTTCCCGACGTTGAGTTGCCACAGCACGAGGACGGTCGTGTTGAAGACGAGCGACATCACGGCTGCGACGATGGGGACATAGACACCGGCCGCGAGCCCCACGCCGAGGGCCAGGTAGATGTACACCACGTCCTTGGTGTCCTTGAGCGTATTGCGGAAGCGGATCGCCGCCACGATTCCGCCGAGCGCGAAGGCGAGGGCGAGGCTGTTCTGGACGAGGATCAGGGTGCCCGCGACAGTCATCGGCAGCACGATGACGGTCTGGACGACGGATTGGTCGTAGCCCCGCTGCTGCTTGGTGACCATGTAGACCCCGGCCGTCGGGATCATGAGCGCCAGCGCGCCGATCATGGAGAGGAACGTGATGAGCCCGAGCGCCGTGGAGCCGAGGCTCGCCGGCCCCGGTGTGCCCGCGGCCTCGAGCGCGTCTTTTCTGCTGACCGCGCCGTGGACCGGCGAAAGCTCCTGGAAGCGCTCGAACAGGTCTCGCAGCTGCGGGAAGGTCCTGACCAGCAGCAGCGTAACGAGGCCGAGGACGGCGTAGTACGCCGCCAGCCGCACGAAGGGGGACTTCCAGATTCGACCCATAGTCGAGCCCGTCATCGGAAATAGAAGGGCCGGGCCGATGGTTGGCTAGATGCGGCGCCGTCACTAAGTTGCCACTTCATGTTCGACGTGCTCGACTCCCTGCGCGCGACCCTGGCGCCCCGCTACGATGTCGAGCGCGAGATCGGCGCCGGGGGCATGGCCCGGGTGTATTTGGCGGTCGAGCAACATCCGCATCGCCGGGTGGCGATCAAGGTGCTCGACCCGGAGGTGAGCACCCGCCTGCTGCGCGAGCGGTTCATCCGCGAGGTGGATCTCTCTTCCAAGCTGAGCCATCCGCACATCGTGCCGATCTTCTCCGCGGGCGAAGCCGGCGGGCTGTTCTACTACGTCATGCCGTATGTCGAGGGCGAATCCCTGCGGCATCGCCTCCTGCGGGAGCGCCGACTCCCGCTCGACGACGCGCTCCACATCGCGCGCGACGTGGCGGATGCGCTCGGCTTCGCGCATCGGCAGGGCATCATCCACCGCGACATCAAGCCCGAGAACATCCTGCTCTCGGGCGACCATGCGATCGTCGCGGACTTCGGGATCGCGCGCGCGATCAGCGCTGCCGGCGCCCTGACGATCACACTGACGGGGCAGGCGATTGGCTCCCCGGGCTACATGAGCCCCGAACAGGCCACAGCGAGCGGCGATCTCGACGCGCGCACCGATGTCTACAGCCTGGGCTGCGTGCTGTTCGAGATGCTGGCGGGCGAGCCGCCGGTGGCGAGTTTTACCGAGCGGCCGATCCAGAACTGGAAGGCCCTCGATTCGGCGCGTGCGCTGCGCCAGGCGGACCCCGGCGTCGAGCGGGCCGTGAAGCACGCGGTCTCGAAGGCCCTCGCAGCGCTGCCCGACGAGCGGTTCCCCACCGCCACCGAGTTCGCGGCCGCGCTGGGGGGATCGGCCCATCGTACGAGCGTCCCGACACGCGGGATCTTCGCCGGTCGGCGGGGGCGCCGAATCGTGTTCGTCCTGGGGATCGCGCTCGCGCTGCTCGGCGCCGGCGCGGCCGTCCGGCTGCTGCCCAGTCGCGGGCCGCACCTCAACGAACGGCGGGTGGTCGTGGCTGTGATCGAGAACCACACGGGCGACCCCTCGCTCGACAATCTCGGTCACATGGCGGCCGACTGGGTGACGCAAGGCTTGGCGCAGACCGGCCTCGTCGAAGTCGTCTCGTCGATGTCCGTGATGACGGCCTCGATGGCGTCGGGAGAGCACGGTCCAGGCCACCTCGACGCCGCCGGGCTGCGGGCACTGGGTCGGCAGACCGGCGCCGGCACGGTGGTCTGGGGCGCTTACTACAGTCAAGGCGACAGCATCCGGTTCCAGGTCCAGATCTCGGCGGCGCGGGACGGCACGGTGTTGCGCGCGCTCGAGCCGGTCGCGGGGCCGATCTCGCAGCCGCTCGCCGCCGTGGAAGCGGTGCGGCAGCGGGTGATGGCCACGCTCGCGACCTTGTTCGACTCCCGCCTGAGCCTCTGGGCCAAGGCCGCCGGCCAGCCTCCCAGCTTCGAGGCATACCAGGAGTTCATCCAGGGCCTCGACCGCATGGTGCAGTTCGACTCGCGGGGCGCCATCGGCCACTTCAGACGGGCCGCGCTGGAGGACACGACATTCCGGCTGCCGCTGATTTTCGCGGCGCACGAGCACATGGATCTCGGTGAGGCCGCGACGGCGGACTCGATCGCCCACGCCGTCGAGCGCGCTCCCGGCCGCCTCGCTCCGCTCGACCAGCTCTACCTGACGTGGGTGCTCGCCCAGGCCCGGGGCGACCGGGAGCGAGCGCTCGAGACGGCGCGCGAGATGGCGGCCCTCGCTCCGAATTCCGAGACGCTATGGCTGGTGGCGCAGTGCGCGCTCGCGCTCAATCGTCCCCGCGAGATGGCGGCGGCCCTTACCCAGCTCGGGCCCGACCGCGGCCTGTTCCGTGGCTGGTCCGTCTACTGGTTCTACCTGTCCTTCGCCCACCACCTGGTGGGCGACCACCGCCGCGAGCTGAAGGACGCGCTGGAAGGGCGGAGGCGTCACCCCGGCGAGCTCACCGTGCTCGCGGCCGAAGTCCGGGCGCTCGCCGCCCTCGGCCGGACCGCCGACGTCACCGAGCGACTGGCCGAGGCGCCGAGTCTTCCGCCACAGCCGGGCTGGTCGCCCGCCGACATCGGCCTGCTCGCGGCGTTCGAGCTGGCGGCGCACGATCACCGGGCGGACGCGCCAGCTGCGGGGATGTGGGCGGTGCGCTGGCTGGAGAGCCGGCCCTCCACCGAGGCGCGCTCCGCCGCCCACCGGTTCCGTCTCGCCATCGCGTACTACCTGACCGGACAGCCCGACGCTGCACGGCGCTTGCTCGAGCGCCTCGCGTTGGAGCGGATTGACCCACGCGACGCCGCCAGCATGCGGTGGATGGCCGCCATCACGGGTGACCAGCCCGATCGTTTGACCTTCCTGGGCTTTCTCGGCGTAGTGGCAGCGCGCGAGGGGAAGCGCGATGAAGCGCTCCGCCTCGACCGGACGCTGCAGGCGACGAGCCCGCGATATGTGTATGGAAGGCACACGATGTGGCGAGGTCGGATCCACGCCGTGCTCGGCGAGCGCGAAGCCGCCGTCGCGCTGGTGCAGGAGGCGTTCGCCCAGGGGTATCCGCAGGGCGGGGTCATGCACCTCTACCCATCGCTCTGGTCGTTGCGGGATTATCCGCCGTTCCGGGAGCTGCTCCGATCGAAGGAATAGGGGCGGGCGCCGGCGGCTGCGCAGCATAATTACTAGCTTAAGCGCGGTCCGTTAGGCGGTACATTGGGGCTGGCCATGAATCGACGACTCTCCTTCGTTCCGGCCCTTGCTGTCGCTATTGGCGCCTCAGCCCTCAGGGCGCAGGCGCCCAGTCAGCGAGAGCTCAACGGCTTCCTCATCGGGCAGCATAGGGACCCTATCGCTGCAAGCTTCACGAGGATCCTCCAAGTCGATACGACGCCCGACGGATGGGTCTACCGAACGTACGTACTCGACCGCAGTCACCGTGCCTACATGTCGTTCAAGTTTCCACATGACCGTCCCGACTACACCGTTTCGGTACAGGTGGCAGGGGACTCAGGCACACCCATGGTCCCCTTCCTCGGTCTCGTGCTCGGCGATCACCGCGAGTCAGTCCTTACCCACCTCGGTAAGCCCACGCACATCACGCATGAGAACGACCTTAACCTCGATCTGTACGCCTACGACCATCGCAACTACTCAGTCGAGCTCGATTCACTCGGCCGCGTGTCCAGCATCCAGATTCTTGGTGATGACGGCTTCGCAAACATACCGACAAACCCGGTTCCATCCCTCGATTCGTTAGCGCTGGCGCTTCAGGCTGGTGGCGACTCAGCACTTCAGTCTCTCGCGCCGGATCTCGAGATCTATCAGGGAGGGAAGACATTCACTTTTCGGCGTGCTGCACTAACCGAGCTCCAAGACGATACGACCCGGTTTGCGACGCTCTTGCTCCACGGCCCTAACAACGTTGCCACCATTTTGCAGAACCCGTCAACTCGTTCCACCGCTACCGGGAGCATCCGTGTCTGGGAACGTGCGCCCGCAGGCTGGGTTTGGAAATTCCCGGTATCCGTCCCGATTTCGGAAATCGTCTACACAGTGGGGGCCGGACGCTGGCGTGTCTGGGAGATTCGATATCGTTAGGCATGTGCCGCCTAACAAGCGCTTGCAGTTGACGGGCGGTGTTTCGCTCAAAGGGAGTCGCAGTGTTGTGCGCTGGCGCGCACGAACTATCGTTCAACTACACGCCCCCTGCGGGCGAGTCGCCCGCAGCTTAAGCGCGATCCGCTAGGCCGCTACTCCTGAGGCACGAACCGTTGGTCACGTATTCATCTCCACCTACGAGCACAGCCGTCTGGAATGCGTTGCGCGACTACGAACCTAGTGGTTTTCGTGAGTTACCTTGGACACAGCTCATGTTTGTCCTTTCCGAGGCGCGTGGAATCGGAGAGTTGAGCACGAGTAGTGATTGGCTGCGCCTACCCCTGGATGATTGGTGTCGGGTTCTCGCGTTTTCCTCTAACGACGTAATCACAATCCGGTGGGTAGCAGACGGTGGCATGGAGGGAATCGGAATTCGGGAGCCCACGCACGACCACCTTCTGTGCCGCGATGACAACTTCACAGCCGTCCGATCCGGCTACGTGCGTCGTACGAGCGACGGCACCTTCCTGCTCACCTGAGGTCTGCAATGGGCCTTCGCCTGAGACTTTATGCGGTCCTCGCGACCGTCGTCGTTACCGTCGCGGCGACTTTCGGTTGGATTGTCTATCGAGGCCTCGACGCTACCAAGCACCAGGACGCCCATTTCGAGATCTTCAAGATTCTTGCACAGCTTGTGGTAGTCGGCGTCATAGGTGGCTTCGTCACTTGGGTTTTTAGTGAGTCGAGCAAGCAGTCAGACCGTGACAGCCAGGAACGAGACCGGGACCGTGCGAAGAAGAAGGAACTGAACGAGTTTAGAAGGGCGGCCATTCAACGGTTGGTGGCGACGACGAATGTTGTGCGGAGGGCGCCCCTTCTGATCGAGTCCCACCGCTCACGCAAGACATATGGCGAGCAGGCCCGCGCGATCCTGGATGCTCGACTCGACTTGTCGCTTCTCCGTCACGAACTGGCAAGCGTCGACAAGGAGCACGGCGTTCCCATCGGAATTGAGCTCCGAAAGATGGAGGAGTTTCTGGATTCATTCATCGACGAGTGGAAAGAGGTCTATCTATCGTTGCCTGACACCGGTGAGGCTGCGTGGTCGACGCTACAGCGCCTTCCCCGGTTGCATGATCTTCTGGAGGCTGACCGAGCGGGGTCATTCCAGTCTCAGTTTCTGCCCGCTCACCAAGAGGCCGTCAACGCAATTCGCGGACTGATCCTCGGCGCCCCGGAGGAACAGCGGTAGCGGCCTGACCAGCGCTTGAAGCTGACGGGCGCGCCCAAGTAAGGTAGAATTCCCTTGTGCGCCAGATCAGGATCGACACCCTAATCGGCTGGCGGTGCGCCAGCGAACTCTGCGCCCGCAGCTTAAGCGCGGTCCGTTAGGCCGCGGGCGTCACACCGACCCACAACGTGAGGAAGGCAATGGATCAAGAAGTCGAGGCAATGGCGGCGCTTACTCAAGCTTTGGAGGCTCTTGACGCTGATACGCGCAGCCGAGTGCTTCGCTGGGCGGCTGACCGCTACGGCGTCACTGTTGCCAAGTCCCTGAAAGGGAAGGTTGGTGCGGTGGACGCCACGACAGAAGTTGAAAGCGAGACCGAGGCCACCTTTGAGACCCTCGCAGACCTCTTCGTCGCAGCCGCTCCGAAGACGGCGGCCGAAAAAGTACTGGTTGCTGGATACTGGTTCCAAGTCCTCAAGAAGCAGACTGATCTCTCATCGTTCGAAGTGAACAAGGAACTCAAGCAGCTTGGCCACGCAGTCGATACCATCAACCATGAATTCGATCGACTGATGGACCAGAAGCCCCAGCTCGCGGTCCAACTCAAGAAGTCCGGTTCGGCGAAGCAGGCGCGGAAGAAGTACAAGATCACGGAGGCCGGTATCAAGAAGGTGCGATCCATGATTGGCGCACCCAAGAACGAGAGCTGATCGGAGGCGCCACCTGGTAGCACGGGAACGTCTGAAGGACTTGCTGCAGGCGGCCGAGTACTCTCGGCTCGACAAGATTCTCATTAGCCTTGCGTGTGCACCCGAGACCCCTCGCGCTGTTGGCGAGATTAGAGGAATCGCAGTTGAAAACGGGCTTCGAGCGGCCGCGAGGTGGAACCTTGCAGCGATTCTCGGCGCATCTTCAGGGCTCGCGGTTCGAACCAAGGCCGGTTGGGAACTGTCTGCTAAAGGTCGCCAGCGCGTTGCGGACCTAGTCGGACCGTCGGCATCCTCTCCGCTTCCGGCTGTCGCGTCGAGTGTTCGGAGTCACCTTGCTGGCATCAAGAGCGCAAACACCAAAGAGTTTCTAGAAGAGGCGATTCGCTGTCTTGAGAGCGGCCTTCTGCGCGCTGCCACGGTGCTATCGTGGGTTGGGGCCTTGAACATTCTTTATGAGCGTGTTGTCGCGACATCTCTGCCCCAGTTCAACAAGGAAGCCCTTCGGCGCGACAGCAAATGGAAGGCCGCTGCGACTGTGGATGATCTCGCCCGGATGAAGGAACACGACTTCCTTCAGGTTCTCGAGGCCATTTCCATCGTTGGAAAGAGCGTTAAACATGAGCTAGAAGCTTGTCTGAAGCGCCGCAATGGTGCGGGGCACCCCAACAGTCTCAAGATAGGGGACGCTATGGTCGCTGCACACATCGAGACGCTTGCGATCAATGTGTTCTCGGTCTTTTGATCAGTGAACAGTTCAGATGATAGGTAACAGTTTGTTATCAGCTGATAGGTAACACTTTCCCTTTGTGGTTCCCGCCTTCGCGACGGGCGGCGCGGCCCAGATGATCGACGATCCGGCCCGTGGTCTCGTGGAGCCGGCCGAG
>WNGM01001411.1_pt1 | contig 24065 bp, 24 predicted proteins | sample 5400571 | NCBI WGS metagenome assembly WNGM01 (sample SAMN13153378, study PRJNA577476) | soil metagenome | isolation source: 100 cm soil or saprolite under Garry oak tree replicate 2 | place: USA:California | collected 2016-06-15 | reverse complement strand
GCTTGATCCTGCACCAGACCCCCTCCCAGTTCCTGCCTCACGTCGAGCTGTTCTCGGAGGGAAGAAAGGCGTTGACCTCCCAACTGCTGTGTAAACGAGAGCGTTTTTTAAGCTGCCTGAAATTTGTCAGCCAGCCAGGGTGGCAGGATGGACTTAACGGTCCCCTGAGTGAATGGATGGTGGCAGAAGTCAGCGTGGATCTCTTGTGCCAACAGCTTCGAGGTCACTATACAGCAGCGCGCTATCGCGCGTGTTTGCCGCGTTTGCAACGCTTTCTCTGCGTTGGACATCGCAAAAGGCCCCATCTCTATAGCCTGATCTGCCGCTGGCTTGGGGTGCCAGCGGCGGCCTTGGGCGAGCGAGCAGTGGTCTCATGATCCGATGCCATTTGGGGGAGGAATCTCCTTAAGTTCGCGCCTATGGGCTGGTGCCCCCTGGTTGCTCGAACTCCCATCATGAGAGCCTTCATTGAGCAGCAGGCCCGCGAACGAAAAGCTCAGAGCACGATCGAAAACTACAGCCGTGACCTCAATGATTTCTTGTCTGCTTTTCCAGAGCTTCCCTTCTCAGAACTGCTCGAAGCTGATGAAAGTTGTATTGCTGACTATGTAGATTGGCTATGGAAACGCGATGCGCAACGAGGAAATGGACGACGTTCTGAGCGAAGCAAGATCACGTACCTCACTGGATCGAAACTTGCCCCTGCTACCATTCGGAGACATGTGAGCACGGGGCTTCGCTTTTACCGCTGGGCAATCCGCCTGCGCTATCGACGTGATCCCATCAACCCAGTTCGTGAAGGAGTCCGTGGGCACGAGCGTGGCCTCATCTCGGGTTCTTCCGCAGCCTCGATGATGTTAGTGATCAAAAGCCAGCGAGCGATGTGAGCGAGAGGCGGCGTATGCAGAGCCATATCATTGCCATCATCTCTGCGGTTCTCTGAATCAGCGAGCTTGCGGGAGAACCGCAATATGCTTCAAATTTCAATTCTCTACTACCGCTACTTTAAACACCATCTGAAACACGAACAGATCGCTGCCCGATTGGAACTTGGCAGCGTGCGGCAATACTACCGTGAGCAAAAGAAAGCTGTCGAAGCCCTTTTGAATACCCTCCTTGAAATGGAGGCATCTACCTTGCAGGATGGTAATGAATAAGAGGTCTATGTTTGTGATAACTAAATCTGGAAGTTGAATGTGACCCCAGATGTACCGTCACATATCTCCGGCTGACCAGCATTTGTGATGCCGCTACGCCCGTCACAAAACGCGCTGCAGCTCCGGAGTGTGACATCTCCAGGGTGTGCTTTCCCTAGAGATCGCCAAGTTTTTTGATAAGTGCTTCGCGCGTCGAATCCTTGCTCGCTTCCTTTAAATTTTCACTCGCGCTATTGGCAATAAAAAAGCGCTGTATGCGGTCCAGGTACACTTGCGAGGCCGCTGCCTGCGCTGAAGCACTCTTGTGGAGATTGAGCAGGTATCCTGCCAAGAGGCCCGATGGAACACTCCCGAGGGCCGTGATGATAGCAGCAAGGTTGCTCGTCTCCCCCGACAGCCGAAAAATCAAGAACAAGATCGCCATAGCAATCAAGACGAATATGCCCACGAACCCGACAATGGCCCATGTAAAACTGCGGCGAGATTGACGCAGTACATTGTTGTAGTAGCCATCAACGAGCTTCAGGTGTGGGCCAGCGATCGCTGCGAGATCCGACGGATCGGCTTGAGCAATTTCTTCAATGGCTGGGGTAGAATTGGCCATCAACTCTCTTCCTTGACGAAAGCTCCTCCCTACGACAGTGACGCTCTTCGGTGGACCGAATGGATGGTTGAAGTTGATATCTTTCTTGTCGAGCCAGATGTCTGCATAGGTTAAGGCCAGCCAGATGTCCTGCGGTTCGCCCTGCAAGTGAAAAATGACTTCCTGCTCGGCTTGTTTCTCTTCAATCTGGGGAGTCTTTGCCTTTGTATACAGGCGAAGCGTGGTTTGTGACAGAAGTTTCCCTCCACACTGGCAACGAAGGGTAGCGGCTTTTTCATCGATCACGATCTCTTGGAAGAACGCTCGGTCGTCTTCAAGAGAGATCTCTACAGCGGGGAGAAAATTGTTTGGGCCTTGTAAGGATTTTCCGTACAGGTACCAGGCCTGTCCATCAAGGGGTGTCGGAAAGGAAGGAACCCCTGGAGCAACAAGCGGCTCCTGATTCTCTGGCTGGTCAGGATAGATATTCCCGCCAAAACTCCAAAAAGGCAAGGCGCGTTCTACTAATCCCCAACCTGAATTTCCGTGGGCGTGGACATTAAAATTGACACCGGCGAACTCATACCAGATGTCCCACCCGTTCACGCTGAATTTCTTGAGCTTCTCTTCCTCAGTAAGCTGCGCTCCTTCCTGCGCCGAAAAGGTAATACGGGTCGTGAGATCACTAATAAGCTGGAGGAAATCAGACGAGCTCATTTTTTGTCTGAGGAACAGATGCGAAGGATACCGTACCTGCTGTGGAAGGGAAGGCTCTGCGTGAAAAACAGTCACATGGAAGCGCTTTAAAAAGCACTTTCCTTGATATTGCACGCAAATGAAGCGGACATCAAGAAGCTGTATTTTTGCCTCTTCCACTACTGTTGAAAGCAGTTCTTTCCAATCCATGACAACACCGACTTTCTACGCCAGTCGCGCTTTTCTGTTGCTATTTTCCTGCCGATCTGCCTGACTGTCAAGGTGGGTAGAAGGCGCAGCGCGAAAAGCGCGCGAGCTTAGGCGTCAGGGTCGGCCTGGTCATAGTGTGTGCCTGCACACTGTAACTCCAGTCCTGCCGTCACACTTGCGCGGGACCTAGTGAACTGTGACTTGCGATCTGCTGTCACACTGGCATGCCAGTGCTGCGAACGTGAGGAACATCCGGTGTCACAACCCGCCGCGGCGGTGCGTGAGAACCTGGAGTTAACTCCAAGTCATCCTGGCGCTTCGCCGTCGCATCAGAGTACTCCGATGAATTACCTCTCCCACCCACGTCGCGGCGCGATCACCGAGATCGTAATTGGCTGTGCCTTTCCCCTTCTTTGCCCGGTGGGCAGGAGTCGGGCCCGCCTTGCCGTTGTTTCAAGCCAGACGAGCGCACCTCGCGTTTGTTGCCAGCCTTTGAGCGCCAGGTTCACATACATGACGGCCTCGGTCGGATCCCCGTGCGCATACGGAGCCAGCTCATCCAATCCTGGCAACCCTTGTGGAGCGAGTAAAAAGCGCGGGACGTACTGGTTGTGCCGGAACGCTTTCCTCAAGGCGGCGGTTGCTCTCTGGCTCCCTTCACCCTCAGGAGTGGGCGGATGCGTTCGGAACAGCCAGCAGGCGTGCGTGTAGTGCCAGACGGTGCCAGCAATATCTTGTGGCTCAATCGTCTCGCGAGCATCAAAATGCCAGTCGGCCAGCGCCTTCCCAAGCGCCTCGTCGTCGGCTGCTTCCAGCAAACAACACAGCAGCGCATCGCGGTTGCCCTGATTGTCGCCGGGGTTAAGGTCCAGCATGGCCTGGAGTGCGTGAGAGCCTGCTTGAGCTGGCCCATTTTTCGCCAGAGGAGATAGGCCAACGCTGCTCGTGGACGCATATACTCCCGGGTGCCGCTACTATACCAGAAGTGAATGCGTTCTGCCTTTCTGCTCGCTTCCGTAAAGGCATCAGGGTCGAGTTTCTCTGCCGCCAGCTCCATCGCTCGTTCGTAGGCGGCCTGTGCCTGTTGATACCGCCCTGCTCGTTCATCTAGGCAGCCCTGAATCACATAGGCGTCGGAACAGTGGGGATCGAGCGAGAGGGCGAAGTGGATGCGCGCGGCCTGTTCTGCTTGGGGAGGCGGGCCGGAGAAGTCATCGGCGAAGGCACGATCGATGATCTGTTGGGCGGAGTCTTCCAGGCTGATGGGCAGGGCAGGCCCAGATCTATCCTCATATCCGCTGTGCTTCTGCATCGCTTCTCGCATGGATTGGCGGGCCTCCAGCATGTCGATCGCATCGGTCAGGGCTTCGTGGAAGAGCATCGCCTCCATTGGATCGGTGAGATAGCCAGCTCCCAGAGTGAGCGAGACATCACGCACCCATTCGCCCAGGCGCAGGAGTTCCCCCTCGCTGAGCGTTGCAGCGGGGGAAGACCAGTGTCCTGGCGTGCTTCCATGCATGGTGTTCCTCACTTTCTCATCTGGGGTTTATTCGGTGATGATCACGCCCTCATTGGCGATGCCGGTGCGCCTGGCATATTTCAAGACCATCATCGGCGACTTCCAGTTGCCCCCGGATTGCACGCGGTCCACTGGCGTCGCGTTGCCGAGCGCGTCGTAGGTCCAGTAATGCCGCAGGTCGTGCGGCGATAATATCGGTAGGCCCACCTGCTGGCCCAGCACACGGACCCTCTCATAGAGGCCGTAGCGGGTGATGCGGCGACTCTGGTAGCCCAGGAAGAGCGGCCCGGTGGTGGCCCCGGTCTCGGCCAGATAGTGCGAGGCCGCCAGCAGCGTATGTTTCTTCAGCCGGTGCGTTTGCGTCTCATACGTCTTCTCGCGGTAGACTGTGACGAGGCCCTGCTCCAGGTCGACGTCTTCAACATTGAGACCTGCGACCTCGCTCACACGGAAGGCGTGTTCGATGAAAAGGCCCATCAGGAGCGCATCTCTGGCTTCCAGGAGCCGATCGTGTGTGCGGCGGCGCGGACGCTTGGGCCTGGTGGTCTCAGTTTTGAGGCGCAGTGCGATGGCCTTGCTCACCGGTGTCGGCGCGGCCTTTTTGGTGCTCCTGCGTGTCGGGACCCTGCGGCGGGTGCGGTCCACATCGAGATTGCGTCCCGTTTTCCCGCCGTACCCCTTGACGGCCAGCACCACTTCCAGCACCTCGTCAGCAACGACACCCGCCGTGTGCGCCAGGCGGCAGTACTGCCTGATGATGGAGAGGCGGTGGTTGAGCGTGCCGATGGCGAACCCCTGCTCCAGCAGCCACTTGCGGAAGCCCTTGAGCAGTCCGGCAGACATGCCCCGCCAGGCCTCGGCATCCTGGTAGAGATCTTCTGCCAGCCGCTTGATGCCGGCCTGCTCCAGGTACGTCGAGAAGCACTTGAGCGCGTCGCGCTGGGCGGCGCGGGTATTGTCGGTCTGCTCGGCGTGATACTCGGCGAAGGCATCGGTGCGGCTGGCGTGATCGGCAGCTACGCCCGCCCTCGCCAGGTCATTGCCATAACGCGATCTCTCCCTTCCCAGGGACAGCGGGGTATCCGTCATGATGGTGAGGGCAGTCGGTTCGTCGTCCATAGCCGGGGTTTTCCCTGTCTAGATAGATGTTCTAATCCTACATAATACTTATTTATGTGGGATTATAGACGGTCGAAAAGGACCTGTCAAGCCCTCTTTTTGGCCCCCTTGTCGCTGTAAACTTTCGTCTGCCCTGAGAGCATTTTTCGTCTGCCCTGACGAAAGCAAGAACGAATTTGTTGAGAGATCCTCTTTTATATACAGTAAATTCCTGCTAGAATGCTTCTTATCTCAGGAATAGCCGGAAATTGGCCCGATCCCAGGCTCGATAAGAACTAAATGCTTCATCAGCAACCCGGAAATGCCTCTTACTCGATGTCAAGCAGATGTAAGCGATAGCCATTCCGCACCTAGTCACTGGAAGCATTTAGTTCTCAACCGACAATTTTTATCGTTATCACAGGAATGTGGAGTAAGCTTGAGGAGAAGAGGAGTATGACTCAGATAGACCTCACTTTTATTAATGCTGGTGATAATAGTGAATTAGATGCAGAGGTGAGTGACGACTTAACTAGCGAACAGGTTATCCGGGCACTCATTGATGAGAAGTTCATTTCTTCTATAGACGATCCCACTCGCAGCTATATGCTATCTATTAAAGGGCGTAGCACTATTGCAGAGGGTCAAACACTTGCATCTGCTGGTGTTGTTTCAGGCAGCGTCATAAGAGTGAGTGTTACTCAGCGCGGTGGTGGTGCAGCATGGATTGAAATTCTAGCGATAGCGGCCAGTCTATCGTCGATAGCACAAGTTGTGCTCATGGTGGCCGATTTATGGTCGAGGAAAATTAAAGAGAAAGAAGCAACTAAAGACAAGCAGAGTGCAAGCACTGGATTGGACGAAGTTAAAAAGATTAGGATACAGATGAGCGATGGAACCCAAGTAGAATTTGAATCATGGCTCACTGACCCTGAGAAGCTAAAGAGGTTTATCCAAACATTCCTTTCTTCTTCGCAATCGCCAAAACCACTTTGGGTACGTTTTTATCTGAAGAATCATACAGGAGCAACTCTCTATCTCTCAGATACTCCAGAAAGTCAACGACAGCTTGAAGAACTTATTCAACTTCTAAAACTTGAATCTAAAAAAAAGGAATAACCTTCAGGGCGTCCAGTAAGTGCAGACAACAATAACCACGCCAGTGTAGACGAAAGCTTAATGTGCCATGAATGCTAAAGATGACATAATACTGTTTCAGGAAGGAGATGATATGTTAGAATCGACGGCCTCGACCCACCAAGGATAGCCGGTGAGCTGGAGCAGGACCGTGGGATGCTCCCAGAATTGCTGGAGTTCGTCGATAAGAGCGTCCTGCAACTCGTCGAGTGTGGTGAAAACCACATTGGAGAGCTGCTTGCGCAGATGGCGGAAGATCTGCTCGGCGGGGTTCAATTCTGGGCTGTAGGGTGGGAGATAGAGCGGATGCATATCCTGTGGCCAGCTCACCTCGCCACTGCGATGACTGCCCGAACTGTCTAGCACGACCCCAATCGCACCCTCTCCCAACTCGTGGCGCAGATGCTGCAAGAAGATTTCCAGGCATTGGCCTTCCACGGTTGGCAACAAGAGAAAGACTCCGGTGCCCGTGGTGGGTTCTACCGCGGCATACAGCCACAGCCACTCGTAGTCGTCTTGCACGATCCAAGGGGGACGTTCCCCCAACGGACACCAGCGCCGACGCAGCCAGCTGATCAGGCCAAAGCGGCCTTCATCCAAGGCCACGAGCCGCTTCATCGCCGGTTGCTTGACCAGGGTGCCGAAGTTTTTTTAAAAGCGGCCTGTTGCTCGGCATTGGCCTTCTGGTGTCGTCGGCGCCCGGTCTTCCACTTGACCCGATGTTTCTTGAAGAGCCACCACAGCGACTTGCCGTTCTTGTAGCTGATGCCCCATTCTCGCTCGAGATAATTGCGCGCATCTTGCATGGTGGTGATGTGTCCCGCGCGCATCGCTTGCAACAAGCCCTGGCACGCCTCTGGGGTCAGCCGCGAAGTCTTCCCTGCTGGCTTGTGCCGCTTGAGCACCTCTGCCAGGCCGTCTGCCCGATAGCGTTCCCACCAGCGAGTCAGCTGGCTCACGCTATAGCCAACCATCGGCGCGCAGTCCTTCAAACTCTTCACCGTTCCGCTTTTCAGCAGTCGCAGCACGCGCACCCGATCCGCTGCTTTCTGTCCTCGTAAGCTCTGTTCTAGACTCGTCAGTTCTTCTTCACTCTCCTGGATCGCTTTTGCATACTTGATACGCATGGCTCCCTCCTTGTTCGCTCGGTTCCTCTCCTTCTATTTTAACATATCACTCCTTTCCTGAAACAGTATAAGACATAGGGCGGCTTAGGTGATTTTTACTGGAGGGGTACTGGCTCTCAATGCATATAGTAGGTAAGCTGCCTTACAACAACCCTTGGCTCTCTAACCAAGTGGTTGCGACTTCGGTCACCGAGAAACCCGAAGCAACCTGCTCTTGTAGCATGATGCTGGCCTCGGTAGTGAGCCTGGGTGCTAACTGATTCAAAACAGTTGCGATTTGTGGTGCCTCCTGCAGGATATCGTCCCGTATGATAGGGGCCGGATTGTAGATCGGGAACGAGTTCTTATCATCATCTAACAACACAAAGTTGTCTTGAGCAATCAAAGGGCTCGTTGTATAGCAAATGTTGAGTTGCGCTTGGCCCTGGATGACGGACTGAAAAGTTGCCTCTTCAGTGAGCACTGTCACTTTGCCAAAGGCAATGCCATATGTCGATTTCAGACCAGGTAGCACATTGGGATCAGACTCTCCATCAGGAGGAGTGGCAATCGTTAGATGTGGTGCAAGCGGCGCAAGCTGGGAAATTCTCTCTAAACCAAGCTGGTTAGCTGTAGCCTTTAAGGTGCAGATACCATAAGTATCGTTGAGTGGAGCCGCGTGTAGCCAGGTGATGTGGTACTTCGCTTCATAGCCCTGCTTGACGTTTTGATAGTCCGATTGTTGATCACGCGTTGTGCTTACCCCAAGTCGCACAAGGCCATCTGCAGTGAATTCGGGATAAAGATCGATCTGACCACCGATGAGAGCATGAAATACCGTATCATTTGTACCTAGCCGAGCCCGCTCTTCCACATCGAAGCCTGCGTGTCGCAACAAGAGTACATACATTTTGGTGAGCAATTGAGCTTCGATATCGAGTTTGCCCCCAACTACTAGATGAATTTTGCTGCTATTTGTTGGAGCACAAGCGACATTTCCTGCCAGGATGAGAAGTGAAATCAATACAAGTAGGAATAGCGACTTTGTTCGCAACGAGTGTAAAAAGGGAACCATATATTTTTCCTTTGCTTAGTGCACATATGCCCCGGAGCGGCTATGCGTCAACTGCACCCCGAACTCGGAGATGCCGTCGGTAGTGGTTTTAGAAAGCAACCATAGGCCTGCTCCAAACCGATGGAAATATTTTGATCCCAGTGAAGGACCAGAACAACTTTATTACTGGGATTGCCATCAGGTCCAAACGAGATACGTCCACTGACCCCTTGCCATGCCTGCGACCCCGTAATCTGCGTGAGAGCCTGCTGCAAATCACTCGGCGTAAAACGCTGCTTCCCGCTACTGTAAACAAGGTTACTTGCATTCAGGAGTGTCGACATGGCGTCGTAGGAGAGAATGACATTGTTATCGGCACGTGTGTAGCCGTATGAACCCGTCGGGTGTTGCTGCTGGGGATCAAACGCCTGCGGATATTCACTGAAAAATGCAGGCTGCTGTTCTGTTGGAGCTAAGATACCCCACTCCCCTGGATATGCGAATGCCGTAAAATACAGGGACTGAAGGTGAGATCGCGCACTGATGGGAAGGCTTGCCAGTTCATAAAGCGCATCTCCGCCCAGCACCTTTACACAAGCGGACGACCCACAATCAGGTAGATTAGCCAGTAATGCCCCAAGATCAGCGGCATGGCCGGCAAAGTAAATCAAGTCGGGATGGTAACTCAACGCACTTTGTAAGCGATCGAGTAGTGTTTCCGGTTGCCCGACGGTGTAATTCTCTGTGACGACAATGGTATTACCGTCGGCAATAAACTTTTGACTGAAAGCATCTGCTAGTCTCTCACTGTATGGATCAACAGGGTCAACGAATAGTGCCACTCGCTTCGCGTGTAGTGCTTGTTGGGCGTACTGTGCACCTGTACTTCCTTCACTCTCGAGAGATGGAGCGACACTGAAGAAATACAATGGCGTTTGCGTGAATGAATCAATAGGTGAAGAAGGTGAGACGATGGGAATATGTGCTGATCCCAATACACTGCTTGCATAGAACGAACTTGAACTCAAAGGCCAACCCATCACGCCCAGGATGGTCGAATCTGCCTGTCGCGCACGTACAATCTGCTCCATTACCAGGCTTGCATACCCTATCCCGGCACGAGAGCTGTCTCCAGAGCCAGAGTTTGCAATGAGTAGGCGAACCTGTATGCAATGAGGAAACAAACACTGGTCATTGTACTCTTGCTGTGCAATGTAAGCGCCTTGCAGGCTATCACGTCCGGTGTTGGCAAACCCTCCTGTGAGCACCGTACCGATAACGAAGGTAATGTATGGATGCCCAGAGGCTAAAACGCGTTGATCTTCCAGGTAAATAAGTGCCTCCGCGTCGTTTGTATCCTGCCTAAGCGCCTGTTCCCAGAGTGATTTAGCACCAGCGACATCTCCGGCCCTGAACTTGGCCGCCGCCTGCTGCTTGAGTCCTCCATCGGGCCTGGCGGTATCGAAGGCGAAGGTCCCATCACTAATGCCAATCAGCTCACCATCTGGTGCCTGGATCACACTTATGCTATGAGAGGATAGTGGTGGATTTGTCGGCTTGCCCTGTGAAGAAAAAATAATGAGTCCAGCACCGATAGAAGTAACAATTACTAGAAAGACGAGCAATATAAGCAAGAGGAAAGTGCGTCTTGTCAACAACAAGGGGCGCAAACCGACATTGCTTAGGTGAGGCGATGGAGGCTTGGCTATGCTTATATCTAGTGACGCCGTCTCTGTTTGTTTCTCTACCATGCTAGACACTGGTTCCGAGTCTGAAGGGGATGATGAACTCTGACTTGGTACGGGTCTTTCAAGTCGCCCAGATGACTTACTATTTTCATCATCACTACTGCTCTCTCGTCTTATAAATCCCAACTCTTCAGCACTGAGGCCGAAGAAATCGCAGAGTTTCTGCAGGTAGTAGGATTGAGGAAATGACTTGCCCTGCTCCCACCGATTGATGGTAAGTGCTGATGTTCCTATCTCGCTGGCCACCTCTTGTTGCGTCAAGCCACGCGATTTTCGAGCTTCCCTTAATCGATTGTTGTATTTAATATGGTCGGTTTCCACTGTTTCATTTTCCTTGCGTAGAAGGTTATTGCCAGTCTATTACTGTCACCTGTCCAACTGGAATGGTCACACGCCCTATGAACTCTCGCGACTCTGAATAGACGGTATAGTTTCCCGGTTCCAGTGCTGAGAAGACCGCAGCATAGACAACAGGGTAGAAATTCAAGACGCGGTAAAGCCAGAGGACATGATCAAATTTTCTGTGCCCGACCACAATTGCGGCTCTCTCTGACATGAGGTCAACACTATGAAATCCCCGACAGAGGTTAATCGTTGAGCCACGCAGGTAGCTCTTCACGAAAACAACAAGCGCACCATACTGATCATCAATGCCAAAGGTGACCCCCTCTAACTGAATGTGGTAATTGTGTTGAACCGATGACTGATGCACTGACGAATTTGCGGGCTGCACCCGTGTTTCGTGAGAAGAAGGAGGAAAGATGCCAAGTATCACACCGATGACGGCGAAAATAACCCCGAAAATACTGGACCAGGGCCCTGGGATAACACCAACAATGTTGAGGATCCACACGATACTTCCGCCAGCGACGAGAAGGATAGCAAGCATGCGAAAAACGAAACGTCGCTGATTCGGTGGTTGGTGGACGTGCGGATTGCGCACCTGTTCAGCCATGAGAGATGACGGCTCAGGCTGGTTTTGAATGCTTTCCATGCATTGCCTCTCTTTAATTTTAAGCAGGGCAGCATGAACAAGCATCGTGTGGAAAGTAGAAAATTCCACGAACGGTTCGCTCTGCCCTGTCATGCCAAGCTTCCACCGCCGCCGTACCTGCAAGTAAAGACAGCAGCAAAAGCTCTACCGCGACATTTAGTAGATTTAGAAGTAGTATAACAAACGTTTAATCAAAATGCTAGGTAAAAAAGAGGCATATTTTCGACTGTAGGGAAAAGCTTGCGGTTGCGATTGAAGGGACTTGGCCCAAGGGGACAGAATAACGTTGAAGAGGATCATTGGCACTGCATACAAATACTATAGATGTAAGGCTAACGATGTACCTAATTAAGCCAATCTCGAAAAGGAAGCACAATAAAGACACGCAAAAGATCCTGTATTTGTATTGATAGCGCAAGCAGTACGCTGCTTACAACATTACCAAAAGCTCTGCTTCTTTTTGGCTACTAGTAGATCAGGTATTTATCCCAGCCTAAAACAGACTATTCTGAATTGGCAACAAAAGCAAGAGACGGAGGCTATTCACCAATCGCTCATTCAATGATGGTAGCAATGACTGCTCGACCGAAAAGGGGAGGAGAGAAAGGCATAGCCAAAAAAGTAAACTGACTGGTGCGATATCATCCTCTCGATGCTGTCTTTACTTGCAGGTACGGCAACAACGAGGATCTGGCATGACAGGGCAGAGCAGTCAGTTCCCAGTACCTCTAGGGTGCTATTGCGGATAGTATGCTGGAAGAAATGGCGCAACAGAATATCAAATCTATCATTTTGCCTATCAAACCACTAACAGGCAGAGAATTGATAGGTTTGATAGGTACCTCATGTAGCCATAGTAGTGATCGCCAAGTCAATCAACGTGTTCGTGAGACTCAAGTCTGAGCTGTATTATAGGTTTCGTCAGTATCTTGAAGAACCGAACTGAGCGGCTATATCGCCATAGGATCCTTTACATAAGCACGAAGCACTTGAGGTGGGGTGTTGCACGCAGATAGAGCGGGGAGCGTGACCTGCATTCGTATGTCAAAGTCCAGCGACGAACTGGACGGTGTGACGAACTGGGCGCATCTGGAGAACGCGTAGCGGCTCTCTATCCATTCTGCCTATCCCCTGCACAGCCTAACGTGTGGCTCGTCCTACAGCATGAGTACTTGAAACGATTGACATCGACGATATGGAATCAGTGAAGGGATAAACCGATGAATAAAGGACAACGGTCGTCAGCAAAACGCAAGGGATCATCGACGAAAAGGCGCTCCTCCACGGCTCGAAGCCGGATCACGCGAGCCGACATGCAAGCGCTCGCCATGCTTGACCGCCTCGTAGAAGCAGACCGACAGATCGAACAAAAATATGCCCTGCCTTTTCGAGCACCCCATCAAGTAGCTACCAGTTTACAGCAATGCACGCATTGTCAGAAAGACATTGCCCTGCTTATTTTCGGCGACTACGCGCGCGACGCCGCTGGTCTGGAAGCCTACGCGAGACTGACGGCAGATCTGATTCAGCAAACAGCCCTTCCGGCATATGTGATCGCTCCCCCCAGTGATCCCGGCGACCTGGATAGCCCAGCATTGCTGCTCAAAGTGTACCCGATCCAGGAGGAACCCTGTTTTACTACTCCTGACAAGTGGGAACAGCTGATCGGAAGATTGAGCGATGAGCATTGTCAACGGGAATAACAGGAAGCGTGTGTAGGCTATTAGAATAATTACGGTTATGTAGACACTTGGCGAAGCCAATGTGTGCTACATCAACCGTTGTTATGTAGACAAATTGGCAATTTGTCTACATAACCAGGCCCGGACGCGGGTGCTCGTTCCAATTGCCCCTTTATTCTCCCCCCAGCTCCTCAAGTGTGAGGTCGATGATGGGTAAGGTGAGCGGCGCTGGTGTCAGCCCGTCGAGTAGCAACAAGGTTCGCGTGGCCCGTTGGCGCACATGTGCGGAATCGTCAGACCCGGACATCTTTTGCAGCACAGGATAGACCGAAAGAGGGACGCGCTCACCCATGAGGCCGAGCGTCTCCACCGCGGCACATCGGACGTAGGAAACCGGATCGGTCAGAGCGGCGATCACTGGCTCCACAGGAATGCGGAGAGGAATTTTGCCGAATGCATCTAACACATCTTCTCGTACCGCAGGATACTCGTCGTGCACGGCCTGAAGCAGTAGTTCGAGTGGAATCTGGTTTGGAAACCACTCCACCAAAGACATACAGGCATGTGAGGCAGCAGCGCGCACTTCTGGCTCCGGGTCATGCAGGGCTGAAAGGATGGGATCGATGGGAACGCGTTGCTCTGCTGCCATCAGGGTTTTTATCGCCGCTTCGCGTACGTATTTTTCCTCCCGCTGGAGATAGGGCAAAATAAGATCAAGAGGAATGGCCTGGGAGGGCCGATGGCGAAATTCCTCCAGCGCGGCAGTACAGACCGCCGGTTCAGGATCGGCAAGCAGTGTCAGCAGCAGCTCGTCAGTAATCCGCTCTTTCCAGATGGCCAGATCCCCGGTCAGCACCTCGCGTAACCAGGGATGTTCGCGCGCGTCCAAGACCAAACGAACGAAGAGATCAAGGGCTTCCACGGCTTCCGCCACGGCCAGAGTATGGGCCACCTCCATGCGCAGAAAGATCGTGGAAGTTTCAGAGTCAGCGAGGATCGCCATCAATGCGTCAAGAGGGAGTGGTTTCTCGATCTGGCTCATGAGTCGCAGAATGGCCGTCTGCTCTTGCCAATGTGACGTTGAGTTGAGACGGTCCAGGAGAAATTGGGCCTCTACCAGGTCCAGGTACTCATGTCTGCGCAGATCTTCCAGGGCCTCCAGACGGTGCTGGAGGTCTGCGGATTGGCACTCGTGCAGCAAATGACGATAGAAACTATCGTTCTTTCGCATGGATGGAGCCCTTTCTCTTCATTCCACGCAATTTCTTCCGAGCAACTATGCGCTCTTTATTGTACCATCTGAGCGGGGTGGCTCATTTTGCTCATAACTGGCCTGGAAGTCGCGCTTCTGATGGCTGGAATACGACGTACTATATAATGGCTAAGGCCCTCTCCGCGCCGGAATATCAGCAGCTCCACACCGCCATCGAGAGCGCATTGATAACGGCCAGCCGGACCGTATTGGTATCGGGCAGCGCTGGCAAGAGCTGCAGAGGTATTGGAACGACCTGAAAGTAAACCCCTTTGTAATATAGATAAGTTTCCCATTGACTAGAAGCTCTTTCTGCTACATACTGGTAGCCAGTACGTTACTTTGCTGTAGTGAGAAGGAGTTGATTGTAAGGAATGACCTCATACTGGCTTGCTCCTCGACCAAAAAGTGTCGAGCATAAGCACCCATTTTTAGTCTTTGACGGCCATGATCACCTCCATATGCCCTTGACAGTGTTTGGGAAAGAGGCATGTGCTCATGTGAGTCTGAAGACGGTGCAAACCTATCTGTACTCGTTGCTCCCATTTTTTTCGTGGTTAGAAACTGATGTGTGGCAGGTGCGTGCTAATCATACCTGGGATGCTCCACCGCAACAGGTTCGCCGCGCCATTGATGATTACCTGGTGAGTCAACTTCAGTGCAAAGTGTTGCCCCACCAGCAGGGATGGCAGTATGTCGCCATCACCATCGGCACACGCAGCACTTTACGTATTTTCCTTGCGGCTTTAAAGATGTTCTATCAAATCATGCGGCAGCACGATACCTATACATTCGCGAACCCATTAGTTGACTCCATGAGTGCCACTATTGCCGCAGCGTTGGCCCACCTGGATCATGAGGAGGATGGAAAGGCCCCACCCAGGATGCCCGACCACAGTGGCGTCGAAGCTCCAAGCAGTAGGCCGAAACATCGACTGACGGATTCGTACTACAAATTGGAACATGAGGAGTGGCGTCCCCAGATCATCAATGACCCAAAACTGCCAGGACTCATCCTGGCAGGAGGGCGAAAACTGTCGCTCAAGCACACGCGGCAGCGAGATGAAGTTGTGACTTGGCTCTTGTTTGAGACAGGCGCGAGGGTATCCGAGGTGACAGGATTAATGGCGAGTGATTGGGCTGTGCTCGGAACGCATACCCAAGCGAAGGCGTTCAGCAAAGGCAGTAACGGCAGGCGGATCAAAACCATCAATTTCGCAGAGGCCACCGTGACGCTGCTCCGACGCTACTTTGACCAAGAACGCATTCATTTTGACCCCAACGGCTACCGACTGGAGGAGTACTTGCTACTCGCGAAGCAGAAGCACATCGATCTCTCTACCATCCCACTGTTTTTGACCAGCCAGGGAACGCAGCTCACCCCCAAGGAGTATCGCGAACACTACTGGAATCCTGCCTGCGCAGCGGCAGACATTGAGGCTGATGTCCATCAAGCGCGTCACTGGCTGGTGACACACGCAGTCCGTGATATCTACGAGACCGCACAAAGCAAAGTGGAGATCGAACGACGGCTTCGTGGCTTCATTGAGTATATGAAATGGAAGAGCGAGGAGACCTTGGCTGCCTACCAGCATTACTTTCATGAACAGCGCGACGCCGATACCCGTGATGCATTTCACCAGCACCTGCACAAAGAGATCCAACAGTATCTAGAAGAGCGGAAGACGGGGAAGCAGGAGAACCCTACCCCTCGTAAGAAGGACGACCTCCACATGTCAGCTCATCAGCGGCAACCGCTTCATCTTGCTGAAGAGCCAGATCTCGCGTTTCTTTATGGTCTAGCGGGGGAGGGATAACATGACAGAGCAGATCCCCGGCTTCTCTTGGCAAGATCTGGAGGGAAAAATTGCTCCAGAAATACTCTCTGCACCTAAAACGGGTGGGGATCGGAATGGGACATGGCCTCCAGTACACGGGCGTATTGTTCGCTATCTCCTCCGCCACGTTGCGAACACTCCATGGGCCGAACATCTTGCCCTGGTTGCGGCTGTCCTCTCTGCCCGTCGGCGCGATGTGGCTACGGTAGAGACAACCATACAGGAAATCCATCGTCTGTTGTCAACACTCTTCCCTGTATTGGGTCTGAAAACCATGGAAGAGTGGAATACCGATCAGCACATCGCTCCATACATCAACGGGGAGGTGGTTCCGCATCATAGCCAAGGCACACGACAGCGGTCCTTGAAACGCTACTCGTCCGGTTCCAGGCAGGTCTGGAACTGGCTTGAAACCTTGCCGAGTGGTGAGAGACAAATATATCAACGTTTTGCGCTTCCTGTCATCAACCCACTTCACTACGAGGAGTTGAGTAAAGAGAAAGAGATTCTCCAACAGCAGCAAGCACACCGAAAAGCTGAGACGGAAGCGCTCGTTCCCCACTTTGCTCAGCTCCGTGCAGAGTCGCACTACCGCTACAATTGTCTTGCTCGGCTCCTTCAGGCATACCAACAGGCGCTAGGAAAGGTGCTGCCAGATCATTCCAACCTGCCATTGGAATTCAGCTATGAGGAAGGTGATCCAGCACAGGAACGTCTCTCTTTCAAGCTCTGGGATCGACGAAGTTTTGTTCTTCACCCAGAGCACGCCATCTGGTATTCTCCCAGCACCCTCAGCAGCGTTCGCAGGGGAACAGTTCAATTTTCGGACGAAGGGAATCAGGTCTTTCTGGAGTTTGTGATGGCGGAACGCATCTGTGGAGATGCTCCGACAGAGGGCTTGTGGTTTACGGACTTGCTCAGATTGAGCCTGTTAGGAGCAAAAGCTCGTCAGGGGAATGAGCAGACAATCGCAGCAAAGCAAGTTTGGTGTCATCAGTGGGGCTATGGTGAGGAGCATTCTGAGGGGCGAGTCGCTCCATTCTCAACGAAATGTCCTGGATTACTCGTCTGGCAGGATAAGTCAGGGACAGGTGGTGGTGGAACTGGTCGTTTCATTGCTCAAGCACAACTGAGAACTGGCAAAGTTTTTGTTCCAGTCGAGGAACTCTACCCAGCCGCTACCTTTGGCCTGCTGGCACTCGATCTGCTCACAACGACTGGAATGAGGAGCAACGAGCTGTACCAGGTCAGCTTGTCACCTGAGTGCCTCATTCGGCTCGTTGATGATCCCCCTCCGGGAGCGAGAGACCAGTCTCCTCGTATCCGTTACGTCCTGCGCCTTTTGCCAAAGGGTGAACGAACTGAAACACGACACAATTACGGCATCGGGAAGGAAACAGTCAGACTCATTGAGAAGACTGCCCATATGTTATGTACCCATTATCGTCTTCAACCAGGCGAACAACTGCCTCGGGTGGCCTTTTATCCCCATCACCACAGAAGCCACCGCTTTGAACAGGAAAAGGCGCCTTACCTCTTTCAGTATAACTACCAGCACTTGAGCGGTGAGGATATTACTGCTTGCATCCGTTTTCTCCTGCATGGAATGGTGTTTCAGACGAGAGAAAATGTTCCAGTGGTGATCAAACCCCATTTGCTTCGCCATACCTTTGCGACTTTCGCCGTTCATGTGGAAGGATTGCCGATTGACCTGGTGGCGAAATGGTTACAGCAGAAGAATCTCGACGTGACTGGCTACTACAGCGAGATGCCGGAGTATATGCAAGTTGAACAACATGCCTCCTTTGTGGCCCGGCTTGCCACCCAGATCAATGTGCGTGAAGCTATTCTGCGATCTCCAGAAGAGATCCAAAAACAAGCTGAAGCAGCGCGCAAACGTGTGGGCATGTTAGTCCCTGTCTGCGGCGGTGATTGCACTCTTGACGTGTACTGTCCCAATCAGTTCGACTGCATTCACTGTCCCGCAAAATCGCCAGATCCTGAAAAACGTCACCAAGTGGAAGAAAAGAAGCGCTGGGCACAAGAACGCCTTGCCTATTACGAACGAGAGGGCTTGGTGCTAGAGGCTGAGAAAATGCGACAACTTCTCCGAGCCTGTAATCTGGAGGTACACGAAATGGAAATGGTTGTCGCGTACAGAAAGGACGAAAGCCGTGTCATCCAGATCCAACCACGAACAAAACGAACGTGAAGCCTATCCTTGGCTGGAGGAGAAGGTCTATGCGAAGCTTCGACAGCGTACCATTGATCTGGTAAGACAAAGCGTGGATGCGCTGCTCAAGGACAAACAGCGGGTCTCACTCACGACTGTGGTTGCCAAGTCCAAAGAACTTGATGTGGAGGGAAATGGAAGAGGTATCTCTGAGAGTGCGATCCTCGACAATCAGGAGGCCAGGGGCTACTACGAGCAACATCGGAGCTGGCGAGGCTATCGCAAAAAGCGAGCGAAACAGTACGTTACGGCATCGTCTCTTCCACCAAGACAGGTCAAACCGGATCGGGATGAGCAGCGCGCACACCAGCGGTACCTTCGTATGAGCAAGGAAGCTCTGGTGGAGCGTCTGCTCGCCGTGGAGCGAACCTATGCTGATGAGCGTGAGCGTTGGCTCCAGCAACAAGATGAGGTGTTGACCTGGCGATTGCGTGCTGAACAGGCTGAGGCACGTCTGAAAGAAACTGATCAGAACACCAGGAAGTTCCGGAACGAGGGGTAGGGTACCCGATATGAACAATCTGACACTTTTTGGTGCGTGTGCCGTCACCGTGATGCTGCCGTCCTACGCGCTCGAATATCGCTCCTCCTGGTGGGTGCTCGTCTTTGCGCTGGCTTGCGCAGCATCTTCCCGGTACGGATGGCAGGCTTTCACCTGGCCGTTCGGGGTGGTCGAAGGCGCTTTAGCCATCGTCGCATTTCGACGATGGCTAAAGCGCCGGGCAGAAAGACTCGATGCGAGCCGCAGCCGCTCAACGAAGTAACTGGCTTCTTGAGCATCCTTGCGACTTCCCGCAATACTTGACTGAACATGAAGTGCGAAGTTCATCATTTGCCTGTACTCGAACCTGTCTGATAAGACGTGTCACTCACGGCGTAAATTGGCCGCTTCGGCCAGGATATCGCGTTCTGGCTGTTTCTTGAATCGCGTTTTTGTGCTCAAATCTTGCTCTTGGCTGAAAGTTTCGGCCAAGTTATGCCCAATTTTTGCACTCTCGGCCAGATTATGCTGTTTTAGCACGGCTGCTATTGAGCGTGAATGCTCCTGCTTATCGGCCAAGATATGCCGTTTTTGGCGGCCATTAATTGCCGTGAGTGACAAGACGGCATGAGAAGGGTCTGGCTTTCCCGAACTCAGAGCGGAACACTCGCGGCAGAATCTCGTATCTGCTGCACTTCTTGTTCCTAGAAATGGCCGTCGTGTTCTAGACGAGAAGCATCCTTCTTGGTATGGTTCGGGTACGTCAGCCCTTGTATTTCTTGCTCCTAGCCAGTATAATATAACCGTGGTTATAAAAACCTATAACGACTGTTGTATGATGTATCGATGAGGAAGCATTTCGACAGGTGAGGAGGAAGCAGATGGACACTCCACAGACAGTAGAAGTGCCTGTGGAGCAAGCACCAGAGCGTGTCCCCTCTTCGCTCTGGCAGCTGGTACGCTATTTTTTGCGCCTGGGGACCCTCGGCTTTGGGGGCCCGGTGGCCCTGGTGGGATATATGCAGCGCGACCTCGTCGAGCAGCGGGGCTGGATCACCGAGGCTGACTACAAGGAGGGACTGGCTCTCGCCCAGCTCTCTCCGGGTCCGCTGGCCGCACAGTTAGCCATGTACCTGGGCTACGTTCGGTACCGCATCCTGGGGGCAACCCTGGTCGGGCTCGCGTTTGTCTGGCCTTCGTTCCTCATGGTGGTAGCTCTCGGCTGGCTCTATACGCTCTACGGTGGGCTTTCCTGGATGCAGGCGGTGTTCTATGGGGTGGGAGCCAGCGTGATTGGCATCATCGCCCACAGCGCCTATAAGCTGACCACCAAAACCATCGGCCGCGACTGGCTGCTCTGGGGGATCTACCTCGTTACGGCGGCGGTGACCATCCTCACCCAGTCCGAACAGGTGCTGCTCTTCATCAGTGCTGGCATCCTGGTCTGGTTGGTGAAGGCTCCCCCCACACGGTTCTGGAAGCGGTGGGGGAAAGGGAAGACGAGAGTACTCAGTCTGTCGCCAGTGCCTCTGGCAGCACTGCTCGCCGTGGGAGGCGCGACGGGTGGCACCCTGTGGACCCTCTTTACCTTCTTCGTCGTGGCTGGTGCCTTCGTCTTTGGCAGTGGTCTGGCGATCATTCCCTTTCTCTACGGGGGCGTCGTGCAAGGCCACCACTGGCTGACCGATCGCCAGTTCGTGGATGCGGTCGCCGTGGCCATGATTACCCCCGGACCGGTGGTGATTACATCCGGGTTCATCGGCTTCCTGGTGGCGGGCTTTGCCGGGGCCTTTGTGGCCGCCCTGGGGACGTTCCTGCCCTGCTACGGCTTCGTGGTGATCGCCGCACCTGCCTTCCGCAAGTACGGCAAACGCCCGGCGATAGCGGCCTTCGTCAAAGGCGTCACGGCTGCCGCTACCGGCGCGATTACCGGAGCCGTCGTCATCCTGGGGCGGCGCACGATTACGGATATCCCCACCGTTCTGCTCGCGTTGGTGACTCTGCTGTTGCTCTGGCGGTGGAAGAAGATCCCGGAGCCGCTCATTGTGTTGGGCGCAGCGATCATCGGGCTGGTCGTCTACTCGGCACTCCATCACTAGTCCATCGCGAGGAGGATTGCCAGATGGAACAGCCGCAAGGAACGTCATGGGTGCTGCTCGTCTACAGAATTCCGCGCGAACCGACGGCCAGTCGTGCTACCGTCTGGCGGAAACTGAAACGGTTGGGAGCACTGCTCCTGCACGATGCCGTCTGGGTGTTGCCTGCCACGCCCTGGACACGCGAGCAGTTCCAGTGGCTGACCGTGGAGATTGGCGAACTCGGCGGCGAAGCGCACCTGTGGGAATCGCGCCTGCTCTTGAACGGACAGGAAGATGCGCTCGTGCGCCAGTTTCAGGCTCGTGTGGATGTGACCTACCAGGAGGTCCTGGACGAGCTGAAGCGAGACGACGCCGATTTGGTGGTGCTCTCTCGCAAGTACCAGCAGGTACGGGCGCAGGACTACTTTCACTCGGAGCTGGGAAAGCACGTGCGGGCGCGACTGATGAGTGCAAGAGGAGGATTTGCATCATGAAATGGGTCACCTGGGAGCAAGTGGGCGTGGACCGCATGGCCAGCGCCTGGCTGATCACCAAATATATTGACCATGAGGCCGAATTCCTGTTTGTCCCTGCAGGACACAAGCCGCTGCCGGAAGGGGCGGAGCCGTTTGATATCCCCGGTGTGCGGCTGTCCCATCACCGGGGACACTGCACGTTTCACACCATGCTGCGCGAGTATGACCTGCATGATCCCGTCCTTGAGCGCATCGCTCGCGTGGTGGATGAGGCCGATACCGTGCAGGACGTGACCCTGGAGCCTGCGGCTGCGGGCCTGGATGTGATCTGCCGAGGCATCCGCCTGGTCAGCCCTGATGACCGGGTCGCTCTGGAACGAGGGAGCCTCATCTACGATGCCCTGTATGCACAGTTTCACGTCGAGGCACCTGAAGGGTAGTGCTCGAGAGGAGGAAACCATGGCAGCCAGTTCTTCGGTCTTTCCCTTTGCGCACATCGCGCTGACCGCGGCGATCACAGCGGGCATTGCCCTCCTGGTGTTGGTTGTGCTGCGACAACGCTTCAAGGCACTTTCGCTGGTCGATTGCCTGCTGATTGCGGTGGTCGTCGGCATCTCGGTCATGGTATGGAGATCGGCAGGCAATACTGGAGCGCTGAACAACGATCCCATCCCACCGGTGAGTCCCAATGACGTCCTGTGCCCCCTGGTGACCTATCTCTTTGTTGGCTTTTATGCGGCCTTTCGCCCTCCCACCGATGCCATACGCTTCGAGCAGGCGCGAGTGCTGCTCACCCTGGTATCCTTTGTCATCAACGTGGTGACGATCTAGAAAGAGAACAACGATGGCAAGCAAACTGGTCCTGCACCACTCCATTGATTTGCCGCCACACCCGGAGGGAGACTTCGATCACGGCGATGTGTCGCTCGCGAACGGCTACGTTTTCATCGCCAATACGGCGGCGGGCACTGTCGAAGTGGTCGATGGGGAGCACCGGCACCACCTGACCTCCATCCCCGACTGCCCAGAGGCCAGCGGTGTGCTCGCGGCCCAGGAGGAGGGCCTTGTCTTCGCCGCCGCGCGCGGTGCGGGCAAGCTCCTCGTGATTGATGCCGTTTTCACGACCGTTCTGCGCGAAGTCGCGGTTGGATCTCGTCCAAACGGCTTAGCCTGGGATACTCATCGGAAGCACCTGCTCGTGGCCGATGTGCAGGACAATACGGCACGCCTGGTTGATCCACAGATAGGACAGGTGATCGCGACGGCAGCCCTTCCCGGGAGACCCCGCTGGGCCGTGTACTCCCAGACAGGTGATCGCTTTCTCGTGAATATTCGCGAACCGGCAATGGTGGCGGTGCTCTCGGCCTCGACCTTCGCGCTGGTCGAACAGTTCCCGGTCTCGGATGTTGGGCCGCATGGATTAGACCTCGACCAGGAGGGCCGCCGGGCGTTCGTCGCCTGCGATGGAGGCAGTGTCGTGACGCTGGACACCTCTACCGGGAGCGAACTGGCAAAGGTACCGATTGCGGGTGCCCCAGACGCCATCTGGCACAACCACCAGACGTCACATCTCTACGTGGCTATTGAGGAACCTGGCGTCATCGATGTGCTGAACACGCAGACGATGGCGATCGATGAGCAGGTTGCTACGGAGGTGGGAGCGCACACGACGGCCTACGATGCCAAACGCCAGCGCCTCTACGTCTTCCTGCCGAGTTGCCGCGCTGCGGTGTACGAGGAACGCGAGGTGGCGTAGCGGCAAGCTGTCTCTTCACCTCTCTCTTTTGCATGGTGTTTCATTGAAAAAAGGAGGACCTCTCTCATGAAGTGGATTACCCGTGAACACGTCAAGGTCGACCGCGTGGCCTGCCCCTGGCTGATTAAAAAGTTTGTGGACAAGGATGCCGAGTTCCTGTTCGTGCCCACCGACCAGGTGATGGAGGTCGCTTCCCGCGAAGGAGCCACGCCCTATGACGTGAAAGGCGTGGAACTGGGGCACCACGGCAAGGAGTGTTCGTTTGAGGCTCTCCTCAAGAAGTACAACTTGACAGGCGACACAGCACTGGTCTTGCTTGGCAAGATCGTCAACGGCGCGGATACCGACAATACACTCTGGAACCAGCCCGAGGGGCCTGGACTGGAGGCGATTGCCGAGGGCTTCCGCCACCTGGGTTTCAAGGACGATCACGAGCAAAACGCCGCCGAGTGGATCGTGTATGACGCCCTCTACGCGTATTGTCAGGAAATGGTGCGCCAGGGCAAGCCCAACGGCGACTTTGTCTCGTGAGCCGAGGCACACCTGATGCGCAACGAGGGGAATGAATCGGTGACATCACCAGTTGAGGCAGATCGGGGAACAGCCGAGACGCGCGAGCGCCTGAGTTCCGCCCGGCTTATCCTGGTGATGCGCGGGCTGCGTTCACTGGCCTACGGGTTACTCGCTGTGATCTTAGGTGTGGTGCTGGCAGGTGAGGGCTTCTCACCTGCGGCCATCGGTATCCTGATCACCGTCTCCCTGGTCGGCGACATGGTCGGAACCTACGTGATCGGCCTGGTAACCGACACCTGGGGACGGCGGCGCACGCTGGCGCTGCTCTTGGTAAATTAACTGAAGGGTGGACCGATTTTGCACTCAAAGGTGGAACTTTTCACTGAAGGATGGAACTTGACGCGAGGGTGCCTGGAAAAACCGCTTCCCATCTCGGGTATCATTAGAGAAAGTT
>WNGM01000878.1_pt1 | contig 24065 bp, 17 predicted proteins | sample 5400571 | NCBI WGS metagenome assembly WNGM01 (sample SAMN13153378, study PRJNA577476) | soil metagenome | isolation source: 100 cm soil or saprolite under Garry oak tree replicate 2 | place: USA:California | collected 2016-06-15 | reverse complement strand
AGCAGCAACTCCTTGACGTCCTTGAGCAGGGCGCGCACTACAGCTTGTAGGATCAGATGTCCATCACCGGTGACCTCGACCAGAATGTCCTCTGGCTGAAGTCCAGGCATAGGAGCTGCAACCATCAAGCGGTCGGAAGTTCGATAGACCTTCACAGGAATCTGCTGTATTTTAGCCTGTTCTTGCATATGTATTGCTCCCTCACTATTCGAAGAGGCAAGTTTTGTCAGTCACTAACTGGTATGTTTCTGCTCCTCCGGTGGTTGATAATTAATGTTCTCCTGATCTTGCCCCCAGGCAGTACCAGATTGATGGCCTGGAGATGGTTGGTACTCTCCAGGCTGACTTTGCGCCTGAGCGTTTTTGTTCTGTTGGGCCTGTGACTCGTTAGAATCACTCTGGTGACTCTGGAATTGAGTATTTCCCCCTTGCCCTTGCCCGTTGCCGGTAGAGCCTGGCTGGCTACCTTGCATGATATTCTGTAGAACTCTATCGCGGGTGGTGCCTGCTGCCTGTGCAGCCTGGTCAAGATCCTTCATAGTGATATTGCGGGCATCTCCATGATCGTCGTCTGGTTTGCCACAACCACAGCTTATACACATAATGCTTTCTCTTTCTGTATCACGGCTGTTGCAAGATCGGGAAAAAGCGGGGTTCAAAGGGGCAGCCGCCCCTTTGCGGGGGCCTGGGGGCGTCCCCCAGTCTCTTTTTCTCCCGCGCCCGCAGGGCGCAAAAAAACTTTGCAACAGTCCTGCTTTCTGTATCAATTACACTTGCTTATTCGTGTGCCGTAAGGCCACATTACTTACACGATACAGAGGCATAGGAGGCTACAGACCATAGCATTACCCCTGTGATTACTCTATTCAATAGTATACCCGATTTTCAAGCTGAATATAGTACGAAGGCAACAACCATGACATTCTCAATATGCTATACTTAACTTAGTACGTAACTACTCAGGGCTTCTTGCCGCCTGCGGCGGCTCACCCATTTATTTGTGTGAGTGACCGACTTTGCCGCCACAGGCGGCAAAGTCGGTCACTCACACTAAACCTCTGCGAACTGCCGCAGGCAGTGAGGAGTCAAGAAGAGAGAAGAACCCAATAGTTACCTTATTACAGAAATTATCTCACACAGTGCTTTTACTCTTCCTGGAGGGTGCTATTTATGCCTGTTTCTGTAACCAATTCCAAACTGATCTACGATGCCCTGAAAGCGTGTGACGTGAAGATCATGTCTGCCCTCCCCGAGACCTGGCTCGTCCATTTGATCCGCATGGCTGAGGAAGACCCGGCTATGAAGCTTGTACGCCTTGCGAAAGAGGAGGAGGGCGTGGGTATCTCGGCAGGGGCATACCTGGCAGGCGTCAATTCCGCGATGCTCATGCAAAATCATGGTTTCCTGGCGTCAATCAATGGCATTGTCTCGCTGGCACTGCTCTACAGGATACCACTGCTGCTACTTATCAGTTACCGAGGGCATTGGGGAGAAAAAGACCCCTGGCAAACTCAAGGGGGCTTGGCGACAGAGCCACTGCTGCGTACGCTGAGCATCCCAATCTGGCATTTAAATACCCCTACTGATATCTACCGTCGTCTCAAAGACGCGCAGACACTGGCTCACGCCTCACTGCACCCTGTTGCCATTTTGCTATCACGCGAACTAATGTGGGAGGAATGACCAGTTATGCTACGCGAAGATGCATTGAAGACTATTTACCCTGAATTGGAAGAGCGCATAGTCGTCACAATTATGGGGGCCGTTGCCGCAGAGCTATATACGCTGGGACACCGTCACAACTTTTTTTATCTTGAGCATGCTATGGGACTCGCTTCTTCGATGGGCCTGGGTATTGCATTGGTGATGCCTGAACACAAAGTGATCGTCCTCGACGGTGATGGGTCCCTGCTCATGAACCTGGGCTCGTTGAGCACGATGGCCCGCTACAAGCCAGGCAACCTGGTGCATATCGTCTTCGATAACGAAAGCCTGCTCTCGGTAGGAGGGTTCCCAACGGCAACATCGACCGGCACAGACCTGGCAGGCATCGCCAGGGCATCGGGTGTACTATGTGTAATGGAAGCAAACACACCGGAAAGCCTCAAAGCTGCCCTGACGGAAGCACTCTCAGGTAACACATTGACGACAATTGTCTCAAAGGTCGAAGCCATAGGGCCGAAGTCGTTTCATATGGATCTGCCGCTGCTTGAGAACCGCTTCCAGTTCAAACGCTGCCTGGAAGCTATGCAACGGCAAAGCAAAGTTTGATCAGGTTAATTGTTTAAGGAGGAGCCAAACATGGAAGTTTTGTCGCAATTGATTGAGGAACTCAATTCTGGTCGCCTGCAGATCGTCGATCTAACCACTCCGCTGGGGCCAGATACACCGGTCATCGACCTGCCCCCTGTATTTGCGCCCTCACCCGGGTTGACAATGACCGAGATTTCACACTACGACAGCCGAGGGCCAGCCTGGTACTGGAATGTAATCAGCCTGGGCGAGCATACAGGCACCCACTTCGATGCGCCAATCCACTGGGTCACCGGCAAAGACTTGCCAAATAATGCCACGGATACTATTGCGCCGCGCAAGTTCATCGGTCCTGCCTGTGTCATCGACGTCACCGCCGACGTACAGAAAAACCCCGATTTCTTGCTGACCATCGACCGGGTCGAGGCCTGGGAAAGCGAACACGGCCGCCTTCCGTCAGGCGCGTGGTTCTTGATTCGCACCGGCTGGAGTTCACGCGAGGGCCGCGAGGAATTTCTGAATGTCCAGGCAGACGGATCCCACTCACCCGGCTTCCACCCCACCTGCTCTCAATTCCTGGCAAAAGAGCGCGACATTCTAGGTGTCGGCGTGGAGACCGTCGGTACCGACGCCGGGCTGGCTGGCGGCTTCGATCCACCCTTCCCCAGCCACACCTTCATGCACGGCGTCGGCAGATTTGGCATCACCAGCCTCATCAACCTCGATAAGCTGCCCCCAACAGGCGCAATCGTGATTGCAGCCCCACTCAAGATCGTGAATGGCTCCGGGAGTCCCCTAAGGGTGATTGCGATTACACCTTAACCCAAAGGACCCTCCTGTCATCCTTCGCTACCTTCCAGCCCTGTCATCCTGAGCGCAGCGAAGGATCTCCCCGCCCATGATGTCCGCCGCGAACATCATGGGCGGGGGTCATCGCCCTTCTCATAATCACCTCCTCCGCTCCAACCCCTCCCCCACCGCCTTCCTCACCACCTCCACCTTAGATTGCCTGCCCACCTCCAAAGCAGTCCAGGCTTCAGGAGTCCCTGGACTTGCATATCTTAACGCGCTTGCACAGGCTATCTGTATGCGCTCATCTGTAGCATCATTGATCAATTGCAGCACATACTCGATCTCGTTTGCTGAGCGAGCGGGCAAGTAGCTCAGTATATCAAGAACAATTCCGCTTATTTCATCATTACGTGTCGAGGTGAAAATCGGCTGGATGATTTGTACAATTTCCTGTATCTCACGCTCAACATCATGACCTGACTCATTAGCCTTCTGTACCTGAAGCACTCGCCCAAGAAGGATGGTAAGAAGTTCTATCTGCTCTACCAAGTCAAGAGAAGCTCTACCGGTGTAAGAAAGTAGCTTGACAGCCTTGCTGGCAACTTGATTAACAAGTAGTAAGTCTCGTATACCCCGTAAATCTCGTATAAATCTTATATCTTGTAATTTTCGTAAACTTTTTAAAACTTGCATATAGCATAAGTATCGTATATCTCGTAAATCCCGTAGAACATGCAAATATCGCAAGCCTTGTATAATTCGTAAAGCCCTTAGAAATCCAACATCTCCTAGAGCTCTTAAATCTTCAAAAAGACGTACAACTCGTAGGTCTGTACTGAGAGTACCTAAAAAACGTTGCGCATAGCGTTGCACAGAAGTGCCATCACTGTTATAGTGATGTAAAAGCAAGGAGGCCAACCTCGCTTGCGCCGGTTCTTGTGGAAAAAGCGATACCCATACCAAGACAGTTTCCTGGTAGGCGATGTATTGACAGGACTTGAGTTGATCTAACAGGTAGCTTTGCCAGTTTTCTTGCCATGGTTGATCAGGATGCTCCGCCGAGGCTTGAAGCATTTTCAACAGGTGGATAGCAGCCGGATAACAGGCCTCTTCGGCGCAGTCCAGGAGAGCCTGATGGATATAAAGACAAGTATCTATTTCCTGTTCTGTTACATAGCGTATTTTATGAGAGTCAAGCAGCTTTATCCATTCTTCAATAGTGGCTTCATAGCGCTGATAGTTCTCTTCTGCCAGTGGGACAACCGCAAGCGTGAGCAGGGTACCACACTCAAGGGAGTAGCGAGCCAGTAGGCGAAGATGTGCCGGATGGTCCTTGAAATACTGGCGCACCTCTGCCAGGAGTAACCCTGCCGGACCCCGTTTGCCCATAAAGGAGAGCACAGTCAGTGCCAGGTCAGCTACATTGAAATCGGATACTGCTGGAACATCAGCAGCGGGGCGATGCTCACCGATTGCGGATAAGCCTGCCAAGGCCAGCAGGGGTGGAATAAGCATTTCAAAGACACTGGAATGGCAAGCATCCAGTTGCTGAGCAATCATTGTAAGCAGGGTGAGTACAGCACGTTGACGTGCTATCTGGGAGGTATCGCCGATAGACTGGCGCAGCACCGCTAACAGCGGCAGACGATATGCTGCTTCCCCGGGCAGACTGAGTAGCCATCGACGCATGACCGCTTCAATCAGCTTACACGCATTAAATTGGTGGCGCTGTTGTGCTTCCTCATATATCTGTAAAAGTTGATGGGCAACTTGCTTCTCGAGCGCCGACTCAATAGAGAGCGGTTTTGCTTCGATCAGGCAATCAGCAGCAAGTAGTAAGTCATGCTCTTTCTGTTCCTGGTTGGCGTTTTGAGGAGGAGTAAGCAAGGCACGGATAATATCACTGGCAACTTTTTCGTTCTCGTTGCTCTGGTAGGCCACGGCAAGCAGGAAGGGTTCACGCCAGAGGTCATCTGTGCGGCGCGCTCTACTCGCAAGTTCTGCGATTCCCTTAGCTGGATCCTCTTTGATATTATTGAGCATATAGCGTGCCGCGAAGTATTCCTGGAAGGTACGATGGAAAAAGCCGAAATAGTCACCTGTGCGCAGAATAAAGAGGCCGCCGCGCTCGCGAATACGGCTCAGAAAGTTCCCGGCTTCCTCTGCTACTTGATCAGGAGTACCGCCTTCCGAGGCGATGGCCTGCGTTAACGCTTGCACCACATCCTTCTGGCGAGCAAAGCTATTGCGTGTTTCCTGCATCCTGAAGGCCAGCGGGCCAAGACGCCGGATAGCCAGAGCTTCGGGAATCTGCGGAAGTCCTTTGGCAATATTGCGATTCTCCAGCAGGGTGCGGGTAACGACACTGTACAGTTCTACGCGCTGGCGCGGGAGTTCGATACTATTCAACTGCATTACCGCTAACAACGTGAGTAACAGAGGGTTTTCGGCCAGGCCGCGCACACCCTGATTGTTTCTAAGAGCAGTGCTGAGGTTTCCCGCTAGCTGCTCAGCCTCCCTGGCAATCGTCTCATCCTGCTCAATCAGTCCGCTGCTACTGGTTACAGCACCACGATTGCGACTGACGCTGGCACGACACCAGCGTGGTAAAAAGTCTTCGATTTGTTCAGAAGACAACTCAGCCACTGTATAGTGGATGTAGTTCGGAAAGGCCTCCTGGTCATAGCCTGCGACGCGCGAGGTAATCAGAAAACGATTGAAATCCTTCTCAGAGGTATCCAGATGATCAAGAATGAACGTTTTAATGGCCTCCTGTACCTGCTTGCGCATCGTAGGATCACTGACCTCGTCCAGGCCATCAAGCATGAAAAGGCAGCGACCAGTTTTCAGGCACGTGAGAACCCATGAGCTCACATCGACACTAGGAATATTCAGTTTAGCCAGGATACTTTCCAGGTAGTTCTCAAGCGAGAGCCCAGGAGTCTGCTCGCGCTCGCCCGCGTATTCTTTCAAACGAAGAAGAATGGGCACAAGCGTTGGCTTCATCCTTTGCGGCTCGGGCATATAAGGATCAGGTTGCTTCAAGCCGCAACGGGCCATATATAGAGTCATGCGCTCCATGAGCGTGCTTTTGCCTATGCCAGGGACGCCTTGAATAACGGCAGCAGGGCTATTCCTGGTCAATTGCTGCCAAAGATCAGCAATGGTAATCCTATCGATCCTTTTCAGAAGCTGTTGCCAATCCTTCTCGGCCTCAAAGAGGACACACTCCATTTCCTCGGAGAGGATGCCACGCTTTAAAAGATCACGGTACACTTTGCGTTCTTCTTGAGTGAGGGGGTAGTCGCTTAGCGGACGGTTAGGCTTGAACTGCAAGGGAATAAAAATCTCACCCAGTGGAACACCTTGAGCCATGAGGCCAGCGGGAATGCCTTTGAGGGTGAGGTTCTCGGTTTCGCGAATCATACGCTGGAGATAGCGGCGTTCGCCTTCTTTCGCCGAGTCTACAAGGACTTCATTAGCTTTTTTGTTCGGAACTGCAACATTAACATTAAAGCGGCTACCAAGGTAGATGATGCACATGAGTAAAAGTAAGAAGAGACCGGCAACCAGGATAAAGATAGGATTCTGAATAAACCACCCAATAAGCGTTCCATCCAGGTTTTTGTTAGTAGACAGCGGCCAGCGAATAAAAAGCAAGGAAGCAATTACATTCAACGCGATACTCAGGCTAATAGTACCCCAGAAAAAACCCCGCTTCTTCCAGAGCCACTTACACGCTCTTACAAACCAATCCGGTGGCCCCTGAGTGCTTGTGTTCTCAGTAGAAGTATCTGCCATGCCCGTCTACCTCCTCAACGAGAGATCGAATAAGTCTTCTTCTCTAATAGTACGGCTGTAGTATAGCGTGTATGGGTAGAACGGGCAAGAGGGAATAACCAACAATCAACATAACGCCTGCCCCACCCATAATGACCAAAAGGGTCATTATGGGTGGGGCAGGCGTTATCACGAGGGAGGCGGTCATCATAGGCGCGGCGGTGGTCAACCTGGCTAGGCTCATCATGAGCAGACGTCTGTCCTGCCGCAACCATCCAGAACTCTTTACAAGTCATCGCACGCGGAAAAGAAGGGAAAGTGCTGAGGGACAAAGCCCACTGGCGCGAACTAAAGGCGTTGGCAAGCAATGTGCGGTGATGGACTGGACGAGCGCAAGGCATATACCTGCCTCCAGACAGAGTTCCTCTCCTATCGACGGGCTTCGCCAGCCGAGGCACGCGTAGGCATAGTAGGGGAATCCTGCCTGGGGGCAGGTATAATGGCTTGTCCTCGCCCAGCTTCGGGAGCCGATTCAGCGTTCTCTCACTGCTAAAATTCGCTTTTCCCTCGCCCTGCCGTGACTTACAGCGCTAAGCAGAACGATTGTGCCGCGTGATATACTAAAAGTAGGACCCCTCTTCCCACAGAGTCTTGTCTTCGCACCCATCACCACGTTTGCCGTTCCGTCCCCTTAAAAGGAGATCAGCCATGCCGTTTCCAAAGCCCCACCTACCAGGCTTTTGCCTCTCCTGCTCCTGCTATCCCTTCTTGCCAGGCAGGCCCCTCTTGCTGCTCACCACTGGAGCAGAAAGCTCATCAGTTCACTTTAATAGCGCATCATTTTGATAAGCATTTGATAAGGATTTCATCAATAAAGCCTCTTCTCAGGCGCGCTGGCGACCCTCCACCTTACAAGCGTGAGTAGACGGAGAAAAAAGACCTTGAAATTTGACTTCACCAAATCCCCAGTATATACTCTTACCAGGCATACACTATCCTCTGATGAAATGGAGAGACCCTTGAAAAAGGCATGAACACAACATACACGCAGTAAAAGTAGCAGTTAGTTCGGATAGGCTTATAAGGCAGAGGTGAAGCAAGACGATAAAGTGTTATTGTCCGGTGGTCAAGAATTGTTTGACCATTGATCCCATACCGGCACCGGAAGACGTATCTCCACAGACCCAGGGAATATCAAGACTCGTTGGAGTGAAGCTATTGTAATCCTGGATCAACGAGTGTGGTGCAAACTGCCAGGCAGCCCAACTCGCGTTGCGTGAAGCCATGTAGGACAGGAAGGTGTGGACATCTTGATCCGCTTGACTGGGAACAACATTCTTGCAGTGATTTGCACCTGACTGACCAAATCCATTGGTAACCAGAGCCCACTCTCCATAAAAAATCGGGTGGTGATTGAGAATTGGTCCCCACTTTGCATCTTGCCGCTGCGGTGAAAGAAGAATGCCATCGTAGACATGGAGTGAGTAGACAACATTGGAATCATTGATGGTATTACTGCCGACCGTAGCCCAACCACCTTCCTCGGCGCCGTTGACGCCGCCGCCACCTCCTCCGGCTGAACCAGGCTCAACGATAATGATTTGTTTGGCGCCGGCGGAACGAATGGCATCTACCAGGTCCTGGAAGCCCACTATTTTCGCGCCGTTTACGGTACCGCCTCCATGCAGCCAGGTCTGCCAATTTGTAGCTTTTGGCTCGTTATACAGATCAAACATAACCATGGGATTCGTTTTGTAGTGAGTGGCAATAGCCTGCCAGAAAGAGATATTCTCAGACTTTGGCATATCGGCAGTATCGCCGTAGGGAGAGCCACTTTTAACGTTATCATGCAGATCAAGCACGACATATAAGCCAGCCGTGTTTGCCTCCTGGACAACTTGATCAAGCTGGCTCATGTAATCTGTTGTGTCTTTCGCGTAAATCCAGTTAGAAATGGGCAAGCGGAGAACATTCATCTTCCAGTCATGCACCATCACATTAAAGACGGTGCTGTTGAGCATAATGGATGGTCTTTTTCCGCTCTCCCAGTTTTTAATATAATTAAAAGGACTCTCAATCTGGGCTCCTCGGAGTGTAAAGGGATGCCCTGACCCATCAATGATCTGACTACCCCGCACATAGGGCATGCCGGTTGCAACTGGAGAGCCAGAGAAAGTAGGAAAACTACCGGGAGTATTACTGCCATTGACAATTGGTGTTGGAGTTGCTTGCTGCTGTCCCTGGTGGTTCAGGATAAGAAAGCCGGCGAAGGCTGTCACTCCAATGATCGCAATAGATAGGATAGCTATAACAACGACTAGTATTCTCTTCGTATTCATAAATCTTCACCAATCATTATACAAAACTGATAACAGAGAAACACTATAGCCTAATTACAGGCTTAAAGACAAGTAACTAGGAAAAATAGCAACCCTACCTATGAGGAAATTTTACTCTTCAGGACAAACTGAACCATATTTTCTCCCGACCGGAGGTCCAGTGGCGCGTACATTATCCTGTCAACAACCAGAAGCGGAGCAGACCGAGGGCCGCTCCGGCCAGAATAAGCCAGACCGAATTGAGCTTGAAGCGCATTAAGGTGGCAAAAGACACAAGCGCCACAGCCCAGGTGAGCACGTCCATGAGCGCATGTTGCCCCAGTTGAACCAGCACCCCGGTCATCAGTGCAAGCGCAGCGGCATTGACCCCATCCAACAGCGTGGCGGTCCAGGCGAACTGGCGGAGACGTGCTGCAACTGGATGAATCAGGGCGATAAAGACAAATGAGGGCAGGAAGATCCCAACCGTTGCGACCACTGCTCCAGGTAAGCCTCCGAGGATGTAGCCGATGAAGGTGGCAGTTGTAAAGACCGGGCCAGGCGTAAACTGCCCAATGGAGACGGCATCGAGTAACTGCTTGTCGGTCAACCAGTGCAGGTTCTGCACCAGATCCGCCCGTAAGAATGCCAGGAGAGTGTAGCCGCTCCCATAAACGATCGCTCCCAGCTTGAGGAACGTGAGAAAAAGCGCCAACAAGCTGAACGATGTCCCTCCTGCCAGCAGTCCTGCACCCAGTGTGGGAAAGGTCACCTTCCAGATGCCCCGCTGGCTCATAGGTACAGCAGGGAGCAGCACGCTCATGACGGACGGTTTGCGGCTCCAGCGCTTCTGAAGCAGACGGAGTACTCCAAAGAGCCCGGCGCCTCCAAAAAGCAACACCAGGACATTGACGCCGAGCAGATACAGAACCAGCACCAGCAAGGCAACCCCGGCTGCTAGCACTCCTTTGAAGATCGTGCGTCCCAGATTCCAGATGGCTTGCGCGATAATGGCGACCACGACGGGTTGAATGCCATAGAAGAGCCAGCCCACCTGGGGCAGGGCTCCATAGGTCACATACGCCCAGGAGATAGCAAGGACAATCAGCATGGCCGGACCGATAAAACAGATGCCGGCCACGAATAAGCCTGGCCACCCGGCTCGCAAATAACCCAGATAGATAGCCAGTTCCGTTGAAGAGGGACCGGGGATAAGATTTGTGATACCAATCAGATCCACAAAGCGCTCATCGCTCATCCACTGGCGTCGTCGCACCACCTCTTCTCGCATCATCGCGATATGCGCGGCTGGCCCACCAAAGGCGGTGAAGCCGAGCCGCAGGAAAAGGGTGATCAGTTCTCCAAGAGAGCTCTTCCGAGAAAGGGAGCGAGCTTCGGCAGAGACAGGCTCCTTGCCAGCCTGAGCCTGCTGCTCCTCTCTGCTCCGTGTGCTTTCATCGGCCATGCCCGTTTGTTCCCTCACGTTGAAGTGGAACGGTGAGAGTGTCCTTGATATCGTTACTTGATACCAGCATACCTAACCTTGCGAAAAAGCGTTGTCCTCTTCAAGCAAGGGATGAATTTTGTATTCGACCTGAAGTTCTTTGAGCAATTCAATTGCGCGCTCAGTCACCAGATCCATTGGGGCATCAAGTACTTTGATAACAGGCATATGTTCATGCAAACCCGGAATGGCCGCTTTTAGTTTGTCCAGGTGTTCCAGGTTCTCCTGGTAGATGTGAATCTCGAGCAGCTTTTCCCTGGATGGCCGCTGAGTAGCATGCTGGTGCGCGAGGCCATACAATGCATCCCTATGCTCAGTCAGCCATTGTAACAGGTCTAAGGCCTCTTGTGGATTGAGATCCAGCCTCTGATCGGAGCCGCCAAAAATCGATACTCGCTCACTAAAGAAATCGAACTTCGCCATGATTTCGCCTCACTTTCTAGGATCCGTTAAGTATGTATGCTGAATTGGATTTATCTATGGTGTCCTTTACCTACTCTTTTCTTAGATCAACGAAAACAGGTTGGCCTTTATGCAGGAAGGTGAAGGCCAGGCGCGTCCAGCCATCTGGCCAGCGTGGATAAGTTGTGTAGCCATCCTCGGTAACCTTTAAGCCTGCAAACCCCATGACGACTGCCTGCCAAACTGCGCCACAACATGCCTCATGGATGCCCTCGAAAGTATTGCCTCGCCGGTCTTCCAAATCAACCAGCACCCCCTTCTGGAAAAGCTCATAGGCCATATCGAGCTTTTCCAGTTCGCACGCGAGCATGATATGCAATGCAGGTGTCAGCGAGGAGCCATAATCATGGTCGGTGATGGGATAGTAGTAGTCCCAGTTCACTTGCTTCACCTTGGGATCAAACTGCTGGCGGAACAGGGTGATGAGCGCGAGGACATCGGCCTGCTTGATGATGCGGTATCGCTTCGTCGCCTCTAGCCCGAGAATGGCCTGGTAAGAGGCCTGGCGTCCCTTATATTGAGCTTGATCAAGTGGCTCAAGCTGGAAAAAACCATCAAACTGCTCGAACAGTCCGCTTTCTTTGTCTTGTAGAAGACGTAGGTGTTCAGCCACATCTCGCCACTGGTCCAGGAGTTCTGTCGTCAAATGCAGCTTATGTGTCAATTCCATCGCCTTATCAGGAGCGGTAAGGCGAAGCCATTGCAGGAGGGCAAGAGCGCTCAGAATATTCTCCTTTGCCATGAAGTTAGTATAGAAATTGTTGTTGACGTGCTCATGCCACTCATCGGGACCAATCACGTCAGTGATTTCGTACTCGCGCTGTTCTGCATGCCATTCTGCTCGGCTGGCCCAGAACTGAGCGGTGCTCAGCACGATCTCTGCCCCGTAGTCCCGCATGAATTCGTTATCGCCCGTCACAAACCAGTACTGGTTGACAGCGTAGGCGATGTCTGCGGTGATATGTAGCTCGATGCGTCCATTGGGGATAGGAATGAGTTCTTTCGTTTCGGGGTGGATGATCACATCCGGTGTCGCTTCTTTGCCATCCAGCGTACTTTCCCACGGATACTGAGCGCCTTCAAAGCCGTTCTCTCTTGCTTTTTCATATGCGGCGGGAAGGAGGTGATAGCGGTAGAGGAGCAAATTGCGTGCGATCTCCGGGTGCGCGTAAGTGAAGTAGGGGAGCATGTAGATCTCGGTGTCGTGGAAGACGTGCCCATGATAGCCGAATCCAGTTAAGCCCTTGGCTGCAATGCTAAACCGGCTATCATGGGGATTGACGCTTATGCGCAACTGGTAGAGATTGTAACGGATGGCTCGCTGTGCCTCATCATCGCCTTCGATGAGGATATCGGAGCACTTCCAGTACTCCTGCCAGACTGCTTCATGTCGTGCTAGCAACACTTCATACAATGAGTGATTTGTCTCTGGCTGATCTGCATGCCCACTCGTACTTATCATCTGGCGATGATGCTTAAATGCGGCCAGGATAGGATCAGTCGCATCCCGCGTGGTATACATCATGACGATCTTTTCGGCGGTGATCGTTTCTCCAAAAGCCAGTTTCCCCTGCAATTCAATACTCGGTGCAGTATCCGAATCAAATATCCCTCTCCTGAAACCGGGAGCCGGGGTGGTGAAGCTCATCGTCTGCAATAATTGGACTGCTGAATGGTGCGTCTGAGAGAGTAACCACACCAGTTCATCCTCGTGCCACTGGTCAATAGGTTCCCAATGCATCACATCGTAATTGCTTACTGCCATATTGAAGGTTGCGCGCAGCAGCAGTTCCAGTTCCTCTATTCCTGGTGGCTTTTCTTCGGCGGTTACACTGTAACGGATGATTCCAATGTGCTCATCGGCAAGGCTGGCAAAGCGTTCGCTTTGAATTTTGAGTCGTATCCCGGTTGGACTCTCCCAGTGTACCGTTCGCGTCAAGACGCCATTCTGCATGTCGAGCGTACGCTGGTACGCGAGGATTCTCCCTCGTCTCATGTGGAAACGCTCACCATTGACAAACAGTTTGATCGGGAGCCAGTCAGGAGCATTGGCCAGTTCCTCTTTCCCTATGCCAATATCATCGAAAACGCCAGAGAGCAAGGTTCCAGGGGTGGCGCCAAAATAGTTCTCCTCGAATGTACCTCGTGTGGCAAAGTAGCCATTGCCAATGGTGTAGACACTTTCTTGACTGCCTATTTTTTTGGGCTGAAAGTTCTCTTCGCTGATCTGCCATAAGTTCACAGTTTGCTCTCTCCTCCTCTCAGGGCATGCTGGATCTTCGCCGGGCTAGCTCACGCTCCCAGCCATGCGCGAAGGTGCGGTCCTCAACCGTCTCACCGCTGGCTAGCGTGTCGGTCGAAAAGTCCTCCGGGCGCAGGTCACCACCAATCTTGCAGTTCCGACCAACCTTGAGATTGTCCGGCAGGTGCGCACGTTTGCCGATGAGAGTAATGCCGGTGTTCAGCCGGGTGGGTTCCAATTTGTTGGCCGTCATGTCATCACTGTAGCCAATCTGGCAATTCTTGCCAACGACGACCTCTTTATCCAGAATAGCACGGTCAATCACACTGCCAGTGCCGATGACCGTGTCAAAGAGTACGATAGAGTCCCGGACAACGGCCCCTTCCTCGACAACGACTCCCGGCGAGAGCACACTGCGCTCGACCTGTCCCTTGATGATACAGCCATGCGAGATGAGGCTGCTCGTGATCTGGGCCCCACTGCGAATATGGGCTGGCGGCCGCTCCTCACTGCGCGTGTGAATCACCCACGATGGATCATAGAGGTCGAAGGCAGGGCGCTCACCAAGCAGTTCCATATGTGTCTCCCAGTAGGATTGCACGGTGCCCACATCCTGCCAGTAGCCGGCAAAGGGATAGGCATAGACGCGCTCGCTTCGGGCCACCATTGCCGGAATAATGTTGCGACCGAAGTCATGCTGGGTGGGAGGGGCGCCGGTTTCAGCAGGTCGTGCGTCCTCGATGAGGACACGGATCAGCGTGTCGCGATTGAATACGTAGATGCCCATCGAACCCAGTGTACCGCGAGGCTCCTTAGGCTTCTCCTCAAACGAGATGACCCGCCCCCCTGCATCTGTTTCCAGAATGCCAAAACGATGACCTTCCTCGAGGGGTACGATCACGGCGCCAAGGGTGACATCGGCATTATGCTGCTGGTGAAAGGCGATCATCGGCGTATAATCCATGCGATAAATATGGTCACCGGCCAGGACGAGCACATAGTCGCAACGCGCTTCCATAATGAAGCTGAGATTCTGGTAAACCGCGTCGGCGGTGCCCTGGTACCAATCTGACTCCTGGCGCCCCACATACGGCTGGAGCAAGTGAATGCCGCCCTTCTGTCGATCCAGATCCCAGGGCTTGCCAATGCCGATATGATCGTGCAGCGAATGGGGGCGATACTGTGTCAGCACTGCGACATCAGCGATGCCGGAGTTGACGCAGTTGCTCAGGGCAAAATCAATGATGCGGTACTTGCCGGCGAACGGGACGGCGGGCTTGGCACGCTTTTGTGAGAGGAGGCTCAACCGTTCACCTTGACCCCCGGCCAGAATAAGGGCCAGCACATTACTCATAGCACAGCCTATCCTTTCTGCATAGTGTCCGTACCCCTGCATAATAGGGCACGGTGCACTATACTCTACGAGGAGCGTAGCTCCCGTTTCTAAGGGAAGGGCGCTTGCCCTCTTCTCACTAGCCACAAGCGACGCCGTAGAATGCGGATTCATCCAGCATGTAGTGCGGATTTATCCAGCACGTACGTGGCGTTGTGAATTTCAAGTCCCTCTTCCCGCAGCAGGTTGTTTTGCGCAACCATTCTTCTAATATGGTATCATAACTAGCAACAAATTCTGCGTGTGGGAGAATAGGATGACAAATGACATGCGCTTCAAGATTCTTTTGGTTGCCACAGAGGCAGTTCCCTTTGCCAAGGAAGGCGGCGTGGCCGACGTCATAGGGAGCCTGCCCAGGGAACTGGCAGCTTTAGGCCACGAGGTGTGCCTCTTTCTGCCACGCTACGGGACCATTGATCCCACCCGCTGGGCGCTCAAACCCACGGGGGTCGTGCGGACGCTCCCCATGGCCGGGTTCGACCAGACCATATCTATCTACCAGACCACCCTCCCCAACTCGCCGGTCACCGTCTACCTGCTTGAGCACGAGTGGTACTTTGGCCGGCACCAGCAGCTCTACCTCGGACTGGACCAGCACGATGAGCAGCGGCGCTTCCTCCTGTTTTGCCGGGGCCTGCTCGAGGCCCTGCCGCACCTGGATTTTACGCCTGATATCATCCACCTCAACGATTGGCAGACAGCCCCTTGCGCCGCCTACCTGCGCACCTCCTATCGCTACCTCTTGCGCCAGGGAGCGACTCGCATCGTCTACACGGTGCATAACCTGCAATACCAGGGGCGCTGGGACCCCTCCATTTTGGGTGAGGCCGGGCTGGACCCGGCACGTGTCTTCAACTCCAGCGGCCTGGAGTTCTGGGGCGACGTGAACTGGATGAAAGCGGGCATCCAGTATGCTGACGTGGTGACAACCGTCTCGCACCGTTACGCCGAGGAGATCCAGACGCTGGACTACGGCTGGGGCCTCGACGAGGTCCTCTTTCAGCGCCATCCTCGCATCTTCGGCATTCCCAATGGCCTCGACTGGGATGCATGGAATCCCGCAACTGATGTCGACCTGGTGGAGCAGTACAGCGCAGCGGAGGCCACAACTGCTAAAGCCCACAATCGCACGGCACTGCGGCAGGAGTTCGGGCTGCCGGACGATCCAGATGTACCGGTGGTAGGCATCGTCAGCCGGCTCGTCGATCAGAAGGGCTTCGATCTCATAGCCGAGATCTCTGCTGAACTGCGAGAACTGCCGCTGCAGCTCGTGGTGCTGGGCACCGGGCACCCGCGCTACGAGCAGGTGTTCAGTGAGCTTTCCAAGAACACCGGCAACGTGCGTGCGCGTATCGGCTTCGACGTCGCCCTCTCCCACCGTATCTATGCCGGGGCGGACTTCTTTCTCATGCCGAGCGCCTTCGAGCCGGGCGGCCTGGGGCAGTTGATCGCGCTGCGCTATGGCACGCTGCCCATCGTCCAAGCGACCGGCGGGTTGGCCGACACAGTCACCGACCTGGATGCCAATCCCAGTACCGGCAATGGGTTCAGCTTCACACCGTACGCGGCCTCTGCCCTGCTCGATGCACTGCGCCGTGCATTGCGGCATTACGCGGAGCGCGATCGCTGGCCCAGTCTCGTCGCACGTGCGATGGCGTACGACTCGCGCTGGTCCGCCAGTGCCCGCGCCTATAGCCAGTTGTACCGGCGCGTATTACGCCTCCCTGCATTAGCCACAAGGGAGGCGTAGCCGAGACGTGGCGTAATGCCTTTCAAGTCCCTCCCTTCCATGTGAGCAGGAACGCTTCTCCTCCTCCTTACAGGGCGGCTGAGCATGGCTAGATTTCCTTTCATATTAGCGCGTCTACTGACATCAGTAGACGCGCTAGCATCCTTGCCAACCTGGATTGGTGCCGGGTGGCCCACTTTTTTCGGTGCATTACGCGGCCGCTGGTACAGTAACTTCTTCCTCAACCGCAATGGGCCGTTTGAGGACAAACAGGGCGCCTGTCGTGACCAGCGTGCCAATGACAATGGCGAGCAGGTACATGGGCAGGTTGGTGACCACATTTGGGATGGGCAGGACGAAGATCCCACCGTGCGGAACGCGCAGCTGACACCCAAAGAGCATCGACAACCCTCCCGCCACTGCCGAGCCCAGGATACAGGACGGTATCACGCGGAACGGATCTTCGGCGGCATAGGGAATGGCCCCTTCGGTAATAAAGGCCAGCCCGAGCACCCATACGGACTTGCCGGCTTCTCGCTCATCATTTGTAAAGCGGTTCTTGAAGAGGTAGGTTGCCAACCCCAATGCCAACGGTGGCGTCATCCCAGCGGCCATCACCGCGGCCATGGGGGCATAAATCTTGCTGGCCAGCAGTCCGACCGCCACCGCGTAGGCAGCTTTGTTGACCGGGCCGCCCATATCGACGGCCATCATCCCGCCCATGATCAGTCCCAGCAGCAGCGCGTTGCCTGTCCCCAGCCCCTTCAAGAAGTTGGTCAGGCCCTGGTTGATCAGGTGGACGGGTGGGCCAATCACGAAGATCATCAGCAAGCCGACAATGGCCACCCCAAGCACCGGCAGGATCAGCACGGGCATGAGGCCAACCAGGTTGCGTGGCAGCTTGATCCATCTGTTGAGCCAGTAGACTGTGTAGCCCCCCAGGAAGCCTGCTGCGATGCCGCCCAGGAAGCCGGCGCCAATAATGGTCGTCGACAGGAGCCCGCCGACCATGCCCGGAGCCAGGCCGGGCCGATCAGCGATGGAGTAAGCGATGAAGCCTGCCAGGACGGGCACAAAGAGCACGAACGCGCCATTCGCGCCGGTCTGGAAGAGTCCCCAGCCCAGGCCACTGGTCGCTTTGTCCACATCGATGCCTCCGACCGCAAAGCCCAGCGCGATCATGATGCCGCCTGAAACCACGAACGGGATCATATATGAGACACCCGTCAGGAGATGCTTGTAGGGGCCACTGCGCGACCTGGACCGCGCCGCTTTGGCGCTCTGCACCTCGGCCATATAATCCGTTTTGCCAGCCTGGGCAGGGCTGCTCACTGCTTGTGCCAGAGCATCCTTAACCAGGGCCTGACCATCTTTGATCGCGGCATTCGTCGAGGTTTCATAGATCGGTTTGCCCGCAAAGCGGCTCTTATCTACTTTGGTGTCGGCAGCGATGATAACCAGGTCCGCTGCCCGCACGTCGGCATCGGTCAACGTATTTTGCGCGCCCACCGACCCCTGTGTTTCCACCTTGATCGAGTGGCCTAGCGCTTCCGCTCCCTTCTGCAGACCTTCGGCTGCCATAAAGGTGTGAGCGATCCCCGTCGGGCACGAGGTGATTGCGACGATCCTCTTGGGGGTGTCCATTTTGGCAGCGGGAGCGGTGGGACGGGCCGTCACCTGGGCTAGCGCGTTCTTGACCACCCCCGGACCGTCGTGAATGGCGGTATCCGTCGAAGTTTCATAAGTCGCTTTGCCGGCAAAGCGACTCATATCCACTTTAGTATCGGCCGCGATGATGACCAGGCCCGCTTCCTGAATATCAGCCTGGGTCAACGTGTTTTGCGAGCCAACGGACCCCTGGGTCTCTACTTTAATCGTGTGACCCTGCTCTTGCGCCGCGCGCTTCAGGCTTTCCGCTGCCATGAAAGTATGAGCGATCCCTGTCGGGCATGAGGTGACTGCGACAATATTCACCATGTTGGTTCTCCCTGTGTGTCAAAGATAAAGCCAGAGCAACTCTTATGCACTACGAGGAACACGAGTAGAGATGTGAACGGTTACCTGCTGGACATATGCCTGAAGCACCTCAGGAGGAGGAAGGTTGTGACCGGCATATGTGATCGCCCCGAGCGAAAAGGCCGTGGCGAGCCGGGCGCAATCAGGCATGCTCAATCCCTGGACCTGGCCTGCGATCAGCCCCGCCACCATCGCATCACCAGCGCCAACCGTACTTTTCACCAGCACCGGCGGAGGGATCGCGATCAGCGTTGTGGCTGCATCGACAAACAGCGCGCCCCGCTCCCCCATGGATATGACCACCAGCCGTATGTCACCCAGGAGTTGGCGAGCCGCTTGCTCAATAGCAGCCTCATCCGGAAGCGATTGTCCGGTCAGCTGTTGCAGTTCGTCCACATTCGGCTTGACAACGGTTGGACCTGCCCGCGCACCTTCCCGGAGGGCTTGGCCGCTGGTGTCCAGCACCACCTGCTTACCATGCCTCTTGAGTTGGGTGATGATCGTGGCATAGATCGTGGCAGGCGCGCCCGGAGGCAAATTACCCGACAACGCAAACCATTCATATGAAGCGGCAAGCCTTTCGATTGTCTCCAGCAACGTGTTCATCGCCTCTGTAGTAGGAAGCAGACCCGGCATGTTGATGTCGGTTGTCTGCTGGTTCGCTTCATCGACGATTTTCACCCCGATGCGGGTACGTCCCGGAATGCGCACAAACCGATCGTCTATCCTCTTGTGCGCAAAGAGCTTCTCGAAGATGTCGGCGTTTTCCTGGCCCAGAAAACCCGTCACGGCAGTGGCGTGGCCGTAGTCCGCTAAAAACGAGGCAACATTTACCCCTTTTCCGCCCGCGTCGAATTGCATCGTCTGGCCGCGGTTGACTGTATTCGTTTGAAAACCATCGACCCTGACGGTCATATCAATGGCCGGGTTGAGCGTCACGGTTGCGATTCTCATAGACTACGCACCTCCGCTGCTGTACGGCACTGCAAGGCTCGCTGGGCGATCTTCTGCATGTCCGCGAGAGAGTGACTGCGGATTTCTGCTTTCACTGCCGGAATGCTAGGCACACTCACGCTCAGCTCTGACACCCCCAGCCCTGTTAAGATCACCGCTCCTTTGAGATCTCCGGCCAGGCCTCCACACACCCCGACCCACTTGCCTGCAGCCCGGGCCGCCTGCACGGTGCGCTCGATCATGCGTAGCACTGCCGGGTGCAGCGCGTCGGCCTGCCGGGCCAATTGTGGATGCAGTCGATCCATGGCCAGTGTGTACTGGGTCAGATCGTTGGTGCCGATGGAGAAGAAATCGACTTCCCGGGCCAGGTGATCAGCCAGAATGGCGGCGGATGGCACTTCGACCATGATTCCAAGAGGCACCGGCGGCGCGTTTAACTCCTGCCGCACCTGTTCGGTAATGGCACGCGTCCGCTCCACATCTTCGAGCGTAGAAATCATGGGGAACATGATGTGGATCCGGCCATAGGCGGCGGCTCGATAGATGGCCCGCAGTTGGGGGATGAACAGGTCGGGGCGCACCAGGCACAGACGAATTCCTCTCACGCCCAGGAAGGCATTATCCTCCTTGGGTAAGTGGAGGTACGGCACCTCTTTGTCGCCCCCGATATCCAGCGTGCGAATAATCAGTGGACGGTCGCCCAGCGCCTGCGCCATCGCGCGGTAGGCCTCGAACTGTTCGTCCTCGGAAGGAACTGAATCACGAGCCAGGAACAGAACCTCCGTACGCATCAAGCCAACGCCCTCGGCGCCCGCTTCGATGGCTTTCGGGGCGTCGGCAGCGCGATTGATGTTGGCGGCCACCTCCACCCGGTACCCGTCGGTAGTGACTGCAGGCGCCAGGCTGCTGGCACGGGCTTCGTCTTGCTGCCGTTGCCCCTGCTCTTGCAGGTTCCTGGCCGCCTGTACATCGGCTTCGCTCGGCTTGAGATAGAGTTTGCCGCTATCGCCATCCAGGATACCCAGCGTGCCGTTGGGTACGTCGAGCACCGCTTCCCCAGCGCCCACAACCGCAGGCACGCCGAAGCCCCGGGCCAGAATGGCCGTATGCGAGGTGGGGCCACCTTTAGCAGTACACAGGCCCAGGATCATGTCCAGATCGAGGGTGGCGGTGTCGGATGGGGTTAAGTCGTCGGCGAGGAGAATAGCAGGCGCATCGAAGGCCACCGGGCGCTCGTCGGCCGTTCCAACCAACTGCTGCAGCACCCGCTGCCCTACGTCGCTCAGGTCGACGGCACGTCCCGCGATGATGGGATCGTCGAGTTGCTGCATCTGGCGCACGCGTTCATCGATGACATGCTGCCAGGCCCAGGCGGCACTGTGTCCTTGATAGATGAGAGAAACAGTCTGCATCACCAGTGCAGCATCGTTGAGAAATTCGGCATGCACGCGGAAAATGGCCGCCTTGCCCGAGCCAAGGCGGGTTTTGACCTCCTCATGCAGCCTGTCCAGCTCATCCTGGGCAGCATTCAGTGCGCGTTGGAGCCGGTCTCCTTCGCTGATCGGGTCGCTGGCATTGTCGGTGACGACGAAGGCAGACTGCTGCTGGTACTTGCGCACGGGGCCAATAGCGAGCCCGCCGGAAGCGGGAATGCCAGCAATGGTCGCGCCTGCAGCTTGCGGAGACCAGCCCTGACTGCCGCCGCCAGGAGCCGGGGGGAGCTGCTCTTCTGGCTCATCCCCAAGCCCTACGGCAATGGCAGACTGGAGGGCATCAAGGGCAGCGGCAGCATCAGAGCCCTGGGCCGAAACGCGAACAGTCGCGCCATGTTCGACGCCCAATTGCAACAGGGAGATGAGGCTTTTCCCATTGGCGACGGCATCACCGTGACGCACTTTGATGTCGGCCTGAAAGCGCTTGGCCAGATCGACAAAGGTGGCGGCAGGACGGGCATGCAGTCCGGTCTTGTTGAGGATCACCGCGTCTAAGAAGTTCGCATAATCAGCCACATCGGCGCTCCTGGGGGGGGCGGCAGGGCGCTCACCCGTCAAGGCTTCGATGATGTCGCGCGGGTCGGTCGTCTGGGTCAGGCGGGCCACTTGCTCCTGGTCGCCCAGCACACGAGTGAGCCGTCGCAACATCTCAATGTGCTCGTCGGATTTGGCCGCGATCCCCACGATGAGACGTGCGGTTTCTCCGGGATTCCAGGTCACACCTGCAGGCACTTGCACAACGGCAATACCCGTCTGCTTGATCAAGTCGCGGTCTTTGGGCAGGCCGTGGGGAATCGAGATGCCATTGCCGAGATAGGTGTTGGCCACTTCTTCCCGGCCAAGCATACTGGCAATGTAACCTGCATCGATGTACCCACTGTCCACAAGGAGCTGACCGGCCTGGCGGATGGCCTCCTGCTTATCTGCCGCCCTGGCTTGCAAGCGGATGAGACGCTCATCAATTGTGATCATAACGCCTCCAAAGGGTTCATGAAGGAAGGACACTCTTTTATTATTACTACAGGTGGTACATCTCTGCGTCTACAAGTTCAATGTTATCTTTGCCCCCATAGAAGTCCCACCAGGGCTTCGCCCCCTTCTTCAGCACCTCATTCAATGCCTGAATGTTCCGCACCCCCTGATCTTCTAACCATCTCCGTAATGCCGTGGCCCCACTTTTCCCATATATGGGGATTCCATCCTGCCAAGTCGCCCGCCCGCACAACACACCAGAGAAGGGCGTATCGGCTTCGGCAGCCAGCCCCAGACTCTCGAGGAAGACCTCGTCTCTGACACCGGCGCTGAGATAGATGAAGGGCACACGGGTAGCAGCTGCAGCCTCGCTGAAGTGCTGTTTAGCCTCGTCCCGACTATAGGCGACCTGCCCATCCGGGTTGGCCTTCGAGCCCTCAACATAGCGCATATTCACCGGGATTTCGACTTTCAGCACGTCCACTCCGTACTGCGGCTGGGAGAATTCCCGCATGTACTTCTTCACCTTAGAGGGCTTGACCCTTGCGAACGCGAGACTGCTCTCGTCGCCAATCTCGTCACTGTAGGCAAGAACCTCCAAGAAAAAGGGCACGGAGTAGGCGTGGCATTCGGCCCCCACGCGCTCGATGAACGCCTCTTTGATCGTGTTGATCTGCTCCGTATCGTCGGGATCATAGTACATCAAGATTTTGATCACGTTGGCACCGGCATTGATGAGCCGCCGCACCGACCATTCCGGGAGTAGATCGGGCAGTCGCCCCTTGATCGAGGCATCATAACCGGTTTTTTCGTAAGCGAGCAACACACCGGCCTGTTTGGCCCGATGTTTCACCGCTTCGAGCCCGTACTCCGGGTCTAACAAAATCGCACTGGCGTATGGCGTGAGTACCTCGGTCACCAGCACCTTGAACTCGATCACTTCGGCTTCAGTGGCATCACTTCCCTTCGCCTTGGTAATGGCTTTGCGCAGCGAACCACGCTGATCCATCGCTGCGGCAGCGATGATCCCTCTTTCATCGGCAACGGCATTGATCCCATTGAACTTTCCGCGGGGTATCCGCACTTTAGCTTGTATTTTGGTTGGTTCCATCTGTTCCCTTCCTTCTCCTGTGAGAGGCGGAGTCTGTCCTCCTCCTCGGGGACTTACTTACCTTTTCTTTGTTTTTCTCTTCTTGACAGGCAGCCAGTAAATAGCTACCTTCCAAAAAGGAAGAACCTATGCAACCTGCAAGAATTATACAACAACTGCAGCCTGCCAGTTCAACGTCTTTCTGTGCAATACGAATGAAAAACCTGGGAAGGAAACGATCTACCTCCATCTGTTGCAAGATGAAGGTCAGGTAGTGAGGAATAAGGACCTGGGTCAGATTTCTCCATTACCAGGGCATTTTTGCAATTCAAGGTGGATAGTGTGGAGCGCCTTCTGGAGGCCCTCGATAATGGTAATCGTTTCTACCGGGTTAACTACACCTTCGCGTTCCTCTTCATCGACGCTTTTTCTCAGCATGTTTATCTCGCGGACAAGGTGTGAATGTAGACGACGCAATCGGTCACATGTATTATTGTCATCGTTCATAATTTTCTTCTCCCTCTTGACTGATAAACTCTTGCACCTGCGACAGGAGAACCGGCACCTCGGAGTGTTGCAAGAACTTCTCGCTTATACTTCTCAGTAGGTGTTGCTGCCTGTCACCGTGCCCACGAGCGATCATGACGACCAGTCCTGCATGATGCTCAAGGCCCATACTGATCTGTGGAATCTCCTCAACTGGATGCCCGTCGTTCTCCCATACTGCTACCTGCAGTGCTTGCTTGCGTAATACTTCTGCTTCACGCTCAAGGTAACCGTTTGCAGCACTCTCCGGGGAAACTGGCATCATAGAAAGCAGAAGCAACGTCGCTTTCATGTGCGATGCAATGCTTTTAGCTTCATCCAGAGCTTGTTCTGCCACCCGTGTGCCATCGAGCGGGACAAGAATAGTCTTGTAGGAGATAGGACCTGGTGGCCTGTGTACTTTTCCATGCGGGTTGAAGAGGAGAAGCGATGTGGGCAGCACATGGAGCACCTTGATCGCGACACTGCCCAGAAGCCAGCGATGTCCCCCACTCAAACCATGTGTGGTCATTGCGACCAGG
>WNGM01001286.1_pt1 | contig 24086 bp, 14 predicted proteins | sample 5400571 | NCBI WGS metagenome assembly WNGM01 (sample SAMN13153378, study PRJNA577476) | soil metagenome | isolation source: 100 cm soil or saprolite under Garry oak tree replicate 2 | place: USA:California | collected 2016-06-15 | reverse complement strand
GGTCGGCATACCTGAGATTGGCCTCCCTCAGATTGGCCTGGCTTAAATCCGCAGCGCTCAGATCAGCTGCGGCCAGATTGGCCTCACTCAAATCGGTCCCGGCAAGCCTGGCTTTGCTCAGGTTTGCATTGTTGAGATCAGCCCTGCTCAAATCGGCCCCACTGAGGTCGGCCCCGGCGAGATTGACTTCACCCAGGTTGGCCTCGCTCAAGTCAACTCCGTTCAGCTTGATCGCTGTGTCGGGATGCTCTGCTCTCCACCTGTTCCAGGTCGTGGCTACCTCCTGCTTTAACAGGTCCACCTGTTGCTGATTTGCCATGATGATTTCCCTCCTCTTCAGCGCGTCTCAAAAACAGCTCTGGTAGGACTGCCTGGAGGTGATCTTGGAAAGGCTGGAGCGGCTTGTCCCGCTGCACCCCTATCCGACAATACCAGCAGGGTTTGCTGGCCTCTTCTTGCGCCTGCATGTCTCCAGGTCACCTTTAAGGGCCGATGTATCGTGCCCGCCGCCTCCTTGCATGAGCCACAAGCGACGCATCTTCCTTGCGTTAGCGACAAGGGAGGCGTAGCCGAGACGTCGCGTAACGCATTTAAAACCTGCGGAGACGTGGCGTCATGCATTTCGAGTCCCGATTTACCGGACAGCCGCATGTCTCTCACGCCTCTCACGCCCCTCCTGACTGCCCCAGCCACAACCCGCCGTCCCCGCCCATTCCTGGCCTCTGCATGGGCATGTCCGTTGACAGGAGCGGGACGAGGGGGACGGACCTCCTCAACCGGGTCGTCCTCGGCCTCTTCTTGCATGACTGCCGTCAAACGTCGCTGTACGAGCCTTTGGCGGGTCGCCCCTGCCTCCTGATACACCACCTCGCGGATCATCTCGCGAGGAAAGGCATATCCCTCAAAGCCCCGCGACTCTTCAACCTGTGTCCCCTCACAAAGCAATCCATTGCCCAGGAGCTCCTCCAGGGCACGCAAACCCTCTTGCTCATCGAGCCGGGCCACCTGAATGAGTCTCTCGAAGGTCAATCCTTGTCCCAGCGCTGCCCCGGCCACCAGTAGCGCCCAGGCGGACGGGGTGAGCCTGCCGAGTTGGGAGCGGATCAGCTCACGCACGCTCGCCGGGATCAGATCGCCGACCGGTATCTGCGCCAACAGCCCGGTTCTCAGCACCAGCCCCCAGGAGCCATTCCCCTGAAGCGAAGGGAGAAGGATCTCGCGCTCGAGCAGTTCTTTGAGGGTCTCGACCAGGTAAAGCGGGTGCCCCTCAGTCTGAAAATAGAGCCAGTTGGTCAAGGGCACCAGAACATTTCGAAATGTGGAAGCTTCCCTTCTCATTACAGCCCTGCTGACGGGACGTAGACACGCAGGACCCTGTCTGGGAGACAGGTAATCGTTGCAAGGCTGGATTGATGCCGAATTCTCGGGGCAACCGCAGGTTGAGCCCTTGTTCCCCACCTCCAGTGGCTGCTCTGCCCATGCAAGCTCCTGCACGAAGCGCTGCGTCTCTTCTTGTGTGAAAGCAGCGAGGAGCAGTGCGGTCAGCGCAATGCGCGTCCGCTTGAGGGCCAGCAACCAGGTGGACTGCACGTCGGTGAAGTTCTCAGTCCCCGTGCGCAGGTTGAGCAGCAGAAGGACCGGCGCGGGCTGTTCGGCGAGGCTCCGCGCGAGGTAGAGCACCAGATCGAGCGTCGCTGTATCCGCCCATTGCATATCATCGAGCACGAGCACCAGGGGATGCCGTGCGGCCCATATCTGGACGAGACGAGCGGTGACTTCGAACAGGCGATGGTGCCCGAGCGCCTCATCCGTCGAAGGAACGGGTAGATCGGGATAGCGGTCGCGCAGTTCGGGCAGCAAGCGGGAGAGTTCGGCCAGCCAGACATCGCTGAGGAGATCATCGGGGGCATGTTCTTGCTCCAGGCGGAGGCGCAGGACATCGATGAGTGGCTGGTACGGGAGTTGCCTTCCGGTTTGCAGAGCTCGCCCCACCAGCACATCGGCCCCCTGCGCCTGTGCCCAGCCGAGAAACTCGCTGGCCAGGCGCGTCTTGCCGATCCCTGCCTCTCCCTGGAGCAGCACCAGTTGGGGCTGTCCCGCATACGCGCGCTGGTAGCACTCGATCAAGGTGCCGAACTCGGCTGCTCGTCCCAGCAACGGGCCGTCCAGCAGGTTCGCCGGTGGCTGTCCGGGTGAAGCGTGAGGCGGTAAGAGACGGCGAGGCTGCGCCGGACGTACGGGAGCGGCGTGGCGAATGCGTTTGGCCAGCGCCACGGTCTCGGGTTCCGGCTCGACCTGCAGTTCGTCAGCCAGCACGGCCCGGCCGTTGGCGTACGCGCGTAAAGCCCCGACCCGATCTCCTTGAGAGAAGCGCAGTCGCATCTGGCGCCGGTAGCCCTCTTCATTGAGGGGATCGAAGCTCAGCCAGCGGCTCACGGTCTCGATGGCGCGCTCCCCATCTCCCGCCCGTTCGTACATTATCGACAAGGCATCAAAGAGTTGGTGCACGCGCAGATGCCAGTACTCCCGTTGTTGGCGCGTCCAATCGTCGAAGAATTGTGAGTCGCGCAGCGTGAAGCTTGCCAGGAACTGACCTCGGGCCTGGCGCGTGGCCTGCTCGAGCTGTGCCAGCAACTCTTCATTAGTCTGGCCCGTGAAAGGCTCAACACCGCGCCCTACCTGCTTGCTGGCAAATTCGACGAAACGGAGGTCCAGGATAAGCGGGCTGCCCTGATCGAATCCAAGCGTCTCGCGCTCGACCAGCAGGTGAGCCCGCTCGCCTGGTCCGTGAGTGCGCTCAAGAACCTTGCGCAGCTCGAGCAGGGTAGCCCGTAAGGCAGCCCGCCCATGCTCCGCGTCCAGCTCCGGCCAGAATGATTCAGACAAGGTTTTGCGTAGGTGTGTTCCACCTTCCACCGCCAGGTAGACGAGCAGGGCCAGCGCCTTGCGCGTGGAGAAGGTGAGTGTGCGCTCACCGTGCTTCACTACCGGCGTACCAAGCAGCGACAATTGTAACTGGCTCATCGTGTGCTCCTTTTGTCCACAGGACGAGAAACGACAGAAAAGGTTCTGCACCATTCCCCTCAATCATGCGTCGTGATCACGGCTTAACTTTGCAGGCGACCCTGCTGGTAGAGCCAGCGGACAAACGCCATCCGCTTGTATTCAGGAGTGGCCTCGTGATAGGCACCTTGCTGATAGAGCGCTTTGACTCTGATTCCTCTTTCAAGAGTATAGAAGCATGCGCAGGGAAAGTCAGCGTACATCAGATGGCATATCACTTCAATTCGCTTCACTTCTTGGGGCAGGCACCAGGAGAGCCTGTGCAAGATGCTCTTCGTCTGTCCGCAGGGCAATCGCCTCTCCATTTTCAGGCGTCTTAGAGAGCGTCCGCAGGCAGAAAATGTGCTATGATAGAGGGAGAGAATTGAAGAGGTTGACCAGGATCGCTTGGCTTTGCTCCCGGTTAACTCCGGACAGGCGTTGACCCGCTTGGAGGGCACACCCAACAGTTACCAGTATACCGATGTTCCCCTATGGAAGTCACCGTCCATTGGATGACATCTCACTTCATATCGCTTCACATTGCTTTAATCTGGAGAGTCACGCGGAAAGGAGGCCTCGAGCTTACCTGCGTGGCGACTGGGATGTTACGCATCTTCGCCCAACGGCGCGAACGTCTGGACGACTTCATACATGCCTGGCTCAAACGTGGCGATGGCTAGCGCCTCCTGGAGAAACGGAAGAGGGGCGGGGTCCTGGCGCATGGCTTGATAGTCTTCGACGCTTCGCCACTGGGCATACATCGTGACCTTCGTCCCGTCGATTCGATGGAGACTCGCCGATTCGATGGAGACTCGCCGAAACAAAGCCAGGCGCGTGGCGTACTGAGACCTCTGTTGCACGGGTGAGGAGCTCAACAAGCCGTGGCTGATTGGTGGGGTCAACCGTGAAGACATTGATCAGCGTCACGACGCTGCTCTTCGTGGATATGTGGATCATGAGGTCCGCTCCTTTTCAGTGGAATGCATGACGATTTGCAAGCAATTCATTTTCCAAGCATGTTTTCTAGTCTCTGTAGCAGTGTGCCCTTAGATGGTGAAGAAAAGCGTAGGGAGATGCGTAAAATAGATTGCACATTCGTATCTGAAAATGTAGCCTCCTTGAGGTGAGATGCTAACAGTGCATGAGCAAGTTGCTCCTCGTTGGTCAGAATATGTGCTATGATAAGGGAGAAAATTGTAGAGGTCAGATGGAGTCGCTTCGCCTAGCCTTCCATCCAACCTCAGACAGGCGTTGACGCCCTTGGAGGGCGCACCCGCTCGTATCAGTATACTGGTGTTGTCAGGGGAAGTCACCGTACAGCAGATGACGTAGCACTTCATATCGCTTCATAGTATTGCGTTCCGCTGGGTCACGCAGAATGGAGATCGCTCGTGAAGAGATACTCTTACAGTGAGCGAGACTATGCCTTCGGTCAGCTGATCCTGACGCTGCGCACCAGCATTGGCCTAACACAAGCCGGACTGGCCGACCGGCTTGGCATTTCCCGGCGCTCGGTGGCAGAGTGGGAGGCAGGCAGCAGCTACCCCAAAGCTGAACGCCTCAAACAGCTCATTACCCTGGGGGTGCAGCAGCACGCCTTTCCCGCCGGGCACGAGGAAGAGGAGATCCGCGCCTTCTGGCGTGCGGCACGTCAGAAGGTGCTGCTGGATGAAGCCTGGCTCCAGGAACTGGTCGCTCCTCCTGCGCCCGTCGCGCTTTTCCCACAAGCCGAGACGCTGGATGCCCACGCGGGATCGGAGCCCGCCGCCTTCCCGCGCGTCGATTGGGTGGGAGCGCTGGACGTGAGCCACTTCGCAGGCCGCGAGGTGGAAGTGGCCGAACTGACCCAATGGATCGTGCAAGAGCGCTGCCGCATGGTGACGCTGCTAGGTATGGGGGGCATCGGCAAGAGTATGCTTGCCTCCTTCCTGGGTCAGCACCTGACTCCCCAGTTTGAGGCGGTGCTCTGGCGCTCCGTACGCGACGCCCCTTCGTGTGAAGACCTGGTTGCCGACTGCATCACGTTCTTCTCCGAGACGCCGCCCGCCGCATTCCCCACGTCGCTGGAGCAGCGGATCAACCAGTTGCTGGCACGCTTGCAGGCTCATCGCTGCCTGCTGGTGCTCGACAATCTGGAGACGCTCCTGGCCAGCGGTGACCGCGAGGGCAACTACCTGCCAGGCTACGAGGGCTACGGGCGGCTGATCCAGCGCCTGGCAGAGTCGGCCCACCAAAGCTGCGTGCTGCTCACCAGCCGTGAGAAGCCCAAGGAGATCGGACCGTTGGAAGGGATGCGCGCGCCGGTGCGCTCGCTCCGTCTCGAGGGGGTGGACGAACGGGCCGCACAAGACCTGCTCATCGACAAGGGACTCAGCGGCACGCCTGCCGCCTGGCAGCGACTCGTGGCCAGTTACGCGGGCAATCCCCTGGCCTTGAAGATCGTGGCGCAAGCGGTCTCGGACCTCTTCAGTGGGGATCTCGACCGGTTTCTGCAAGAAGGGGAACTGATCTTCAACGGCATCCGACCAGTGCTGCACCAGCAGATGGGGAGGCTCTCGCCCCTGGAGCACCTCCTGCTCACCTGGTTAGCCGTGCTGCGCGAGTGGACGCCGCTGGACACCCTGGTGCAGGTCCTGCATCCCAGGGTGCAGCGCGCGCAGATGTTGGAGGCCCTGGAGGCGCTCTCGCGACGCTCGCTGCTGGAGCGGGGGCACCAGGCGACCTTTAGCCTGCAATCGGTGGTGATGGAGTACCTCAGCGATGTGCTGGGCGAACGTCTGGGCGAGGAGATCGTGCTGGACAACCCCGAGCTGCTGCGCCGGGTGGCCCTGGAGCAGGCGCTGGCCAAAGACTATGTCCGACAGACGCAGGTGCGCCTGCTGGTCCATCCCCTCGTCGAGCGGCTCCGCTCCGAGCTGGGAGCAGACGCGCTGGTGGAGGCACATCTGCTGCGCCTGCTCTCGCAGTTCCGTTCCGAGGATGAGGCCTTGCAGGGCTATGGTCCCGCCAACGTCATCAGCCTGCTCAAAGCACTGCGCGGCCACCTGCGCGGCCTGGACCTCTCCCGGCTCTCCATTCGCGGGGCCTACCTGCAAGGCGTCGAGATGCAGGATGCGACCCTTGCCGGGGCCATGCTGCACGAGGTGGCCTTCACCGAAGCCTTTGACGCGGTCCTTTCTGTGGCCGTCAGCCCCGATGGGCGCTACATCGCGGCGGGCAGTAACAGCGGGCAGGTACGGATCTGGCGCGAGGAGGGAAGGGTGGCGCACCTGACCATCCGGGGCCATACCGATCGCGTGGGTGCCATCGCCTTCAGCCCCGATGGAGAAACGCTGGCCACCGCCGGTTGGGACGGCACCGTCCAGTTATGGGATCTGGCCAGCGGAGCAACCATCTGGACGTTACAGGATCACAACGTTCCAGTCACCTCCATTGCCATGAGTCCCACCGGGAAGCTGATGAGCGGGAGTTATGATGGAGCCATGCACCTTTGGGATCTAAGAGCCGGTACACAACTGTCTCGTCCTCAAACGCAGGGCGGGGGAATTCTGACACTAGCCTGGAGCACGGATGGACACCTGCTTGCGAGCGGCGGGCTCGATTCCGTCATCCGGCTGTGGGATGCGGAACAGGGTGCGCTGCTACAAGAACTGCACGGTCATCGCGACCAGATCAACAAGCTGGCCTTCGCTCCTGCTACGACCCTCCTCGCCAGCGGCAGTAGCGACCAGGCGGTCAAACTCTGGGAGGTAGAAACGGGCGCCTGCCGTACGACGCTTAAAGGACATACCGGCGCGGTGATAGGGCTTGCCTGGGCCCCCGATGGCCGAACCCTGGCAAGTGCCAGCTACGACACGACGATTCGGCTCTGGGACAGCCAGAGCTGGCAGTGCCGCCACATCCTGCAGGGGCATCGTGATTCAGTCACGTCAGTTGCCTTCATGCCCGGGGGAGATCGCTTGCTCAGCGGCAGCTTTGATCGCACCGTGCGCACGTGGGAAGTGATGAGCGGACAGAATGTGCGCACGATGCACGGCTATGCCCTCGCTTTGTTCGCGCTCTGCTGGAGTCCAGATGGGCGCTTCTTACTGAGTGGCAGCAGCGAGGCGACCCTCACGCTCTGGGATGTAACCACCCGGACACCTGTGCGGGTCCTGCGCGGGCATAGCCAGCAGGTGTATGCCGTCGCCTGGAGCCGCGCCGGAAACCGCATCGCCAGTGGGAGTTCTGATCACACGGTGCGCCTCTGGGATGCGCAGACGGGCGCCTGCACGCATATCTTGCGGGGTCATACTGCGACGGTTTTCAGTGTGGACTGGAGTTTCGATGGGAGCTTTCTTGCCAGCGGCAGCTTTGATCGAAGCGTACGTCTCTGGGATATGCAGGAAGGCTCCAGCCGGGTGGGAAGTGAACAGACCGGACCGATCTTTGCTGCCGTGTGGTCCCCCGATGGCACGCTCGTTGCCAGCGCCGGTGAAGATGGGCTGGTCCTGGTCTGGCGAGCGACGGATGGCGACCTCCTGCGACAGTTCGAGCATGCAGGGTTTGTCAGCGCCCTCTCCTGGAGCGCCAACGGTGATCAGCTGGTGAGTGGGGCAGTTGACGGAGAAAAAGGGGTGTTGTCCATCTGGGATGTGCGACAAGGCGGACTCGTGCGAACGTTAGAAGGCCATAGCGGGTCTATCTGGGGCATCGATTGGTCTCTTGAACAAGATATCCTGGTGAGCGCGGGATCTGATGGCACCATCCGCTGGTGGAATCCGGAACAAGGCGTGAATCTCGCGACGGTCCAGGCTCACGACGCGTGGGCCCGCGCCGTTCGAGTCAGCCCCGATGGGAAGACGGTCGCCAGTTGCGGGGAAGATGGCGTCATCAAGCTCTGGGATATGCAGAATCACCAGAATCTCGCTACCTTGAGAGCTGATAGGCCGTATGAGCGGCTGGATATCAGCAACACGAGTGGACTGACGAACGCTCAGCAGGCGGCGTTGCGAGTCTTAGGCGCTTCGAGCGCGGATAATGCAACACCTCTATTGTTTTGATCTCGCTGTTTTTCATTGTGTTCGGGAGGTGCGAGTCGGCGTGCAATGGCTGATGAATTTTCCCAATCAAGACCGGCATTGACCTGTCATCCTGAGCGCAGCGAAGGATCTCTGCGTGGCGAGCGAGATCCTTCGCTGCGCTCAGGATGACATTCCCGATTCCCGATTCGGTTGTTAAAATTCATCAGGGCAAGGTCCACGAGATTCCTATTGGGTAGTATCGACTGGCTGCGCAGGTGGAAGGTAGCCCTCAACGCGGGTCAGTGGACTCCGCACAAAAACGAGCGAAAGTCCGACCATAAACACACCCAGTACGCCAAAGACCAGGACCACATTTTTCACCTGGTCTATCACCAGCCCTCCCAGTATGGTACTGAAAGGGACGCTGAAAATGGCCAGCACACTCGTAAAAGTCAGGACACGCCCAAGGAGCTGATTAGGCGCGATGGCCTGCAGAATACTGTTAAAGGCCACATCAAAAAGGCCGATCAGCCCGAACATCACCCCGAAACAGAGCAGGTCAACCCAGTAGAGCCGTGTAGCAATCAGGGCCAGTACACTCAGGCCAGAGAGCAGTATCGAGCCAAGCAAGATCAGGCCGTACGAGAGACGTTTATGCAGTAAGCCGGCCGAGAGCATAAAGATGACCGCTCCAATTCCGGCAGCGGTGAAGAACAGGCCGACCTGGGCGTCGCTGGCAACTAACACTTGTTTGGCGTAAAAGACGATCTGCGGGTACAGGACAGCCACGGCCAGATTGGCTAGCAGAGCGAACAGAGCCAGAGTCCGTACCACCGGCTGGGCCAGGACGTAGCGCAGTCCGTCGAGGATGTCCCGGCGCAGGCTGGTCTTTGGCCGGGCCTGGGGAGCAACCGCGTTAAAGCTGGTTTTGACCAGGGCCAGTGAGAGTGCTGAAACGACAAAGGTGAGCGCATCGCACCACAAAACCGCCTGCAAAGAGGTGACAGCCAGCAACAGCGCTGCCAGGAATGGTCCGATGATGGTGGCGAAGGGAGTGCTTGCCCGTATGCGCCCATTCGCCTTCACCAGACTATCCTGGGTAACCATGCTTGGAATAGCGGCAGTGGTTGCGCTCTGAAAGCCAATCGTCAGCGTGGAGTTGATGAACGTGACAAGGTAGATCCACCAGATCGGTACATGTCCGAGCAGCGCCAGCAATGGCAACACCGCAAGGACAACCGCGCGGCAGATATCCAGGCCGATCATCAAGCGCTTACGGTTCACTCGATCCACCCAGGCACCAATGAAGAGCCCAAAGAGCGGGTATGGTACCCACGTAGCCGCAGAGGCCAGTCCCAGGTCTAAGGCCGAGCCGCTGAGTTTGAAGACCAGTAGGAGCAGTGCCGTACTGCTGAGCGCACTGCCAATTTGTGAAATGATCTGACCCGTCCAGAAGATCCAGAAGTCACCTGCTCTTCTCCTGGAAACGGCCAGCATATTTTGTGCCATCATCCGTTCTTCTCCTCGCTCTAAGCTCCTTCAATAGAGTATTGTATACCCGATGAGAAGGGGTATCGTCATCCTCGTGAAGCGGTGTGCGGGATATTTTCTCCTTGTCCCTACACTCATACACTGCAAGCATAGTGGGAGAGCGTGAAAAAAAGAGTTGGGAGATGCGTAAAATAGATGACTCGGTACCAACGGGTGACTGCGTCCTTTAGAACGTGTGAAACGTATGGATAAGAGAAAGGAGTCCGCATCATGTCGGTAGAACAGGCCCAGGCTGGACCAACGCAAACAGCAGACCAGCGCAGCGTATGGATAGTATTTAGCGGGCTGATGCTGGCCTTGTTGATCGCATCGCTCGATCAGACCATTGTAGCAACCGCTTTACCGACCATTGTGAGCGATCTCGGTGGGTTGAGCCAGTTATCGTGGGTGGTCACCGGATACTTGCTGGCCTCGACAGTTTCCACACCGCTCTGGGGGAAGCTGGGTGATCTCTATGGGCGCAAGCGACTCTTCCAGGCGGCGATTGTCATCTTCCTCGTCGGTTCTGCGCTGTGCGGCCTCAGCCAAAACATGGCCGAGCTGATTCTTTTTCGCTCCTTGCAAGGGCTGGGCGGTGGCGGGCTGATTGTGCTCGTCCAAGCCATCATTGCAGATATCGTCCCTCCACGTGAGCGCGGGCGGTATCAGGGCCTGTTTGGTGCAGTCTTCGGCCTCACAAGCGTTGCCGGCCCCCTTCTTGGAGGCTTTTTTGTCGATACCCTTTCCTGGCGCTGGATTTTCTACATCAATCTCCCCATTGGCGCCCTCGCCCTCCTCGTGATCGCCCTTGCCCTGCCCGCCTCAGGCCAGCGAGGTCAGCACACGATTGACTACCTGGGTACTATTTTGTTGACTGCCGCGGCCAGCAGCCTGGTCCTGCTCACCACCCTTGGCGGGAGCATCTATCCATGGGGATCCGTGCCGATTATTCTCCTGGCCATTGCCGGGGGAGTTTTCATCATTGGCTTTGTCGTTGCAGAACAACACGCCGCCGAACCGGTCATGCCGCTCCAACTCTTCCGCAATCCTGTGTTCTCGCTGTCCTGTGCGATTGGATTTGTGGTCGGGTTCGCGCTCTTTGGCGCGACAACCTATCTGCCGCTCTTTCTCCAGGTCGTGAATGGCGCTTCCCCCACGAATTCTGGTCTGCGATTGTTGCCGATGATCCTCGGTGTGCTTCTCACTTCTATCACCAGTGGGCAGCTCATCAGTCGCTGGGGTCGCTACAAAGCCTTTCCGATTGTGGGCACGGCGCTGATGACGCTGGGCATGTTCCTGCTTTCGCGAATGAATGAGCAAACGAGCGTGCTCGTGTCCTCGCTGTTTATGTTGGTATTGGGACTGGGTTTGGGCCTGGTGATGCAGGTGCTGGTAATTGCCGTCCAGAACGCCGTGGATTACCGCAATCTTGGCGCTGCGACCTCTGGAGTGACGTTCTTCCGTTCCATTGGTGGCTCGTTCGGCACGGCGATCTTTGGTGCCATCTTCTCCAACCAACTTGCATCACACCTCTCTTCCCTGTCTTCCTCACTGCCGTCCGGTTTCACTCTCAGCACTGCGGAGAGTGTGGCGGCGATCCAGCATTTGCCAGCAGCCGTGCGTGCTGTGGTGGTGCATGCCTATGTGCAATCGCTTTCGACCGTCTTCCTGGTGGCGGTACCCGTTATAGCTGTGGCATTCATATTGTCCTGGCTGCTGCCTGAAGTACGACTTCGCACGACGACCCAGGCGACCGATGTAGGACATACCTTCGCCATGCCAACGGCACGCTCGTCGCAGGAGGAGATCGAGCGGGCACTCCACGTGCTGGCGAGCCGTGACAGCCTGTTCCTAATTTACCGTCGTCTCGCCGCCCGCGCTGGTGTGACTCTCGATCCGCTCTCCTGCTGGCTCCTGTTCCGTCTCCAGGACCAAACTCCGCTTTCCCAGGAGAGCCTGGCACAGCGATTCCACGTGCCAGCCGACAGGCTGACTCCTTCCATCGAGTCGCTTCTGCAGAAGAAGCTGGTCACCTTGACCGCACAGGCAGATGGTCAGGCAGGTGATCAACTCCAACTCACAGCTGCCGGGCAGCAGACCCTCGATAGATTAACCACTGCCTCCCATGACAGTCTTGCCGAACTGCTTGACGGCTGGTCGCCCGAACAGGAAGCGGAGCTTGCCACGCTGCTTCGTCGGGTGGCAGCGGACCTGTTCAGTGAACAGAGCAGTAAAGAGTTAGTCAGCGCATCTGCTTGATCTGCATATCTATTTTGTCGGCTGGAGAAGATTCGCTACCACAGCCGTCCACCCGGTCTGATGGCTGGCGCCTACACCGCGCCCGCTATCACCGTGGAAGTACTCGTGGAATGGAATGTAATCGCGCCAGTGCGCATCGTGCTGAAAGGTCGAACTGGCGCCAAAGACCGCCCGGAGACCCTGCTCGTCACGCAAAAAGATGTGTGTGAGACGCCGCGAGAGTTCCTCCGCCACCTGCCCTAACGTCAGTTTCGTACCGGAGCCGGTCGGATATTCTACCAGGAAATCATCGCCATAGAATTGATGGTATTTCTGGAGCGCTTCGACCAGCAGGAAATTGATGGGAAACCAGATCGGCCCGCGCCAGTTGGAATTTCCCCCGAAGGCTCCGGTGGTTGATTCGCCCGGCTCGTAATTCACAGAAAAGTTCCCATACCTTGTATTAAGCTCATAGGGATGTGCCGCGTGATACTTGCTGATCGAGCGAATACCGTAGTCGCTCAGGAATTCCTGGGGGTCCAGCATGCGTTTGAGGAGAACTTTCAGATCAGCGCCGCGCACGAGGGCCAGCAGAGAGTAGTCTTTTCTCTGGTCTTTCTGGCCATCCTGCCATCGCGCGATCAGGTGTGGGACATAGGGACGGTTTTCCGCAAACCAGCGCATGCGCTCATCGAGAAAGTTTACCACCAGGCTTGTTTCAGCCGTTTCTACTGCCAGCAGGGGAATGAGCCCGACCAGGGAACGTACTTTCAGCGGAAGCTTCTGGCCATCGGGTAAACTCAACTTATCGTAGAAAAAGCCGTCTTCGTTATTCCAGAGTCCCAGGTCACTCTGTCCCTCACCGTAGATGGCATCTGCGATGTAGAGGAAGTGGTCAAACAACTTGGTCGCCATGTCTTCATAGACCGGGTCTGTGTGGGCCAGTTCCAGGGCCATCGCCAGCATGCTCACAGCAAACATCCCCATCCAGGCAGTGCCGTCAGATTGTTCGAGCACGATTCCATCGGGCAAGGTAGTATTGCGATCGAAGACGCCGATATTGTCCAGTCCCAGGAATCCGCCTTCAAAAATGTTATTCTCCTCCTGGTCTTTGCGATTGACCCACCAGGTGAAGTTGAGCATCAATTTCTGGAAGACGCGCTCCAGGAAGAAGGTATCGCCTTTTCCCGTGCGCTCCTTCTCCTGCTTGTAGATATGCCACGTGGCCCAGGCATGCACGGGCGGATTGACATCGCCGAAGGCCCATTCGTAGGCGGGTAACTGGCCGTTGGGATGCATGTACCACTCGTGGAGCAGCAGGAGCAGTTGTTCCTTCGCGAAGGCGCTATCGACCAGGGCCATCGCCACGCAGTGAAACGCCAGGTCCCACGCGGCGTACCAGGGATACTCCCAGGTGTCGGGCATGATGATAATATCGTTGTTGCTCAGATGCCGCCAGCCCCGGTTGCGGCTGCGCTGGGGAGGTGGCAGCGGGCCGGCAGGGTCGCCACGCAGCCATTTATCCACATCGTAGGAGTAGAACTGCTTGCTCCAGAGCAGGCCGGCCAGCGCCTGTCGCTGCACAGCCAGCGCATCCTCTGTCTGGGTCGTACTCACCGACCGGTAAAACTCGTCGGCCTCCTCAACGCGCGCGGTGAAGACCTCAGCTGCGTCGTCAAAAGGCGCACCTGGTCGATTGGCGGACAGGCGCAGTAGGATAGTCTGTGTGGCGCCCGGCGCAATGACGAGGCGATAGTGAGCCGACACTTTAGTGCCAACGCCCCGCGGGTTGACTTTGCCCTCAGCTCCGTTGACCACCGTCTCATGGATACCGTCTTTGACGAAGGGCGCACGGCTCTGGATGCCCCACAGTCGCTCGGCGTTAGATTCGTTCTCGGTAAAGAGCAGGTCGGGCGCTCCCTCACAGGCCAGCCAGTAGTCACCCAGTTCGTGATGCTGGGCATGCACGAGACGAAAGTCCGGTGCTTCACCCGCCGACCCCGCTTCAGCCTCGGCGGTCAGCACAGGTCGGCGATCATCATAGCCCCAGGCCCAGGTGTTGCGGAACCAGAGCGTGGGGAGCAGGTGCAGCGCCGCCGCCTCCGGCCCGCGGTTAGTGGCGCTCACGCGGATCAGTACGTCGAGCGGGTCGACCTTGGCGTATTCCACGCTGACATCGAAGTAGCGGTCCTCCGTAAAGATGCCCGTATCTATCAGTTCGTATTCGGGTTCCTGACGGCTCCGATTGCGATTGGTAGCGACAAGATCGGTATAGGGGAAAGCGCGCTGTGGGTATTTGTAGAGCGCCTTCATGTATGAATGGGTCGGGGTGTTGTCGAGAAAGAAGTAGTATTCCTTCACATCTTCCCCGTGGTTGCCCTCAGAGTTCGTCAGTCCGAAGAGCCGTTCCTTCAGAATAGGGTCGGCTTCGTTCCACAGGGCCAGGGCAAAACAGAGCTGCTGCTGATCGTCGCTAATCCCCAACAAGCCGTCTTCGCCCCACCGGTATGTGTGCGAACGGGCCTGGTCATGCGGGAGGAAATCCCAGGCTGTCCCGCCGGGCGAATAATCCTCGCGCACAGTCCCCCATTGCCGTTCGCTGAGGTAGGGTCCCCAGCGATACCACGCTTGCCCGTTCTCATGCGCTTCCTGGAGTCGATGTTGTTCTGTATCTGACATTATGTTCGTCCTCATGCAAGAGTATAATAGAATGCTCTCAGCATAGTGGGAGAGCGTGAAGAAAAGCGTGGGGAGCTCCATAAAACTTTATACTGCACCGCGTTTTGTGCAGGTATGATTCGCTTTCATCGCATCCGGTTCTTCCAGATGACATAGGCCGGCCATGACATGTTCCTCTTCTTTATCTGCACAGCGAGCGCTACTCGGCATAGTGAGCGACAATCTCCATAGTATCCATGCTCGGATCAAGCTGCTTCGTAATGCCATCGAGCAGTCCGAGGGCACGCCCGACCAGCAGCAAATCGGTGGGAATAGTGCCGGCACTCTTGCCGATCTGCATGCCGACCTCTACCGCATCAACGTCCCCCGCCGTCTCATCAGATCCGCCTGACCGCAAAGCGGTAGACGCGCTAGCGTCGGCAATCCTGCCCGGGGGGCAGGCAGGAGAGCCTGGGAGGCTCTCACACAAGCGGTGTGGATTGATGCCGTCACGAGCGCAATTCGCTCTTCAACACTTTGCCCGTGGCCGTCATGGGCAACTCCGTACGGAACTCGATGAGACGTGGATACTTGTAGTCGGCCATATTCTGTTTCGACCAGGCCACCAGTTCGACTTCTGTGATGGTCGCACCATCCTTGACAATAACGAACGCTTTGACCTCTTCCCCATGACGATCGTGCGACACACCGATGACGGCTGCCAGGCTCACTGCCGGATGCGTCATCAGCACCTCTTCGATCTCGCGTGGGTAGACGTTGAAGCCGCCGCGAATAATCATATCCTTCACTCGATCGACGATGTAGAGATAGCCATCTTCGTCGCGCCGCCCAATATCGCCGGTATGGAACCAGCCATGGCGCATCGCTTCGGCGGTCGCGTCGGGGCGCTTGTAATAGCCCTTCATTACGTTGTGCCCCCGGATAGCGATCTCCCCCACTTCGCCGGTACCCACGTCCTGGTCGTCCGCATCGACCAGGCGAACCTCGACGCCCCATACGGGAAAACCGATCGAGCCGGGCCTGGCTTCGCGGTCCAGACGATTGAAAACGGCGATAGGGCTGGTTTCGGAGAGGCCATACCCCTCCAGGATTTTGACGTTGAACTTCTCGTTAAAGGTCCTCATCACCTCCACCGGCATGGCCGCTCCTCCCGAGATAGTAACGCGCAGGTTGCGGGCGATTTTCTGTAAGTCGTATTTGTCGGCCCCTGGGTAGTTGAGCATAGCCCAGTACATCGTCGGCACGCCCGCGAAAATGCTGATGTTCTCTTCATCCATCAGGTGCAAAGCAGCATCGGGACTAAAGCGTGGCAGCAACACCAGGGTGGCCCTGTTGTAGATGCCCGCGTTCATCTGTACGGTCTGTCCAAAGGAGTGGAACAGCGGCAAGGTGATCAGATGCACATCGTGGTCGGCTCTGGGGTATATGGTATCGGAGAGGCGGGCGTTGAGGAGCATATTCAGGTGGGTCAGTTCTGCCCCTTTGGGCTTGCCCGTCGTCCCACTGGTATAGAGAATGACGGCGGTATCATCAGGACTCGTCGCAACCGCTTCGAAGGTCGTTGGCTGGTCGCGCATCAGCATGCCGAGTGTTGTTGCCCCTGGGATGGAGGATGGGGCGTCGGGCTCGTCGGGCTCGTCGGGCTCATTGGTCATCAGGAAGAAGTGCTGGCAGCTTTCGACCTCCTGGAACGCGGTATAGCCCAGCTGACCGATGGGAAGATCAGGCGTGCCTTCCTGGCAGAAATAGGCCTTCGCGTCTCCATCGGTCAGGTGATAGACGATTTCACGCGTCTTGAGCAGGATATTCAGCGGCATGACCGCCGCACCGGCTTTGAGGATGCCATAGTATGCGATTACGAAGGATGGCACGTCCTGGCAACTGAGGGCAACCGTATCTCCTTTCTGGATGCCTGCCTGGATCAGCCCATGAGCTACCTGGTTGGTGGCCGCGTTCAACTGTGCATACGACATTCTCGTTTCCCCGCAGACAATGGCGGTGCGCTCGGGCACTTCCCGCGCGCTGTCTTCGAGGAGGATGGCAAGGTTTAACATGTGTGCTCTCCTTTTCTTTCTGTATCCACTTTGTATAGAAACAATGCTATGCGAAGTTTCCCTTACCTATCGGCAAGATCTTTCGTCCAGCGCCCCATCCATTCGGTTTGCGCGTTGATAATTGCCTGTCCGCTTACCCGAACAGTGTGGAGCAGGCGCTCATCAGCCTGGGAACCGACTTCAAGGAGCGGCCCGAGCTGCTGGACGAGTTGGAACCAGCCCTGCCAGAGGTGCTGTTGGGTCTCTGTCCAACGCAAGAGCAGCACCTGGGCCTGTTGCACGTTCTTGCGCAGCTCAGTCGGACTTCCTGATGTGACCTGGACGCGCCCGGTCCAATCACGAAGCCACCTGTCCTGGGCATCCAATGTCTCTTGCACCGTCGATTGCCAGGCCTTCACAGTTTCGCTCCAGACCATTTTGCGCGATGGTTGCTCGGTCCCCTGTAAAAGGTCCAGCCAACCTACGAGCATCTTCTGCTGTGCGTCGGCCCAGGTTGTCATCAGGGTTTCTTCCGGGCTCTTTTCACTCATTGACTTGATCTCCTTTGTCGTTCAGTCAGTGTGTCGTGTGCTAGAGCTAGTATAGTTGACGAGCGTTGAAAAAAGCGTTTAGCGAACTGGCCCAGGAGAGAGACAAGCGTTTATTTTGACATATTTGTCTGTATGGAGAAGAAAGCCGTCCATTTCATATGAAACTCGCGCCGATTTCATATAAGCAAAAGTTTTATGGTTCTTCCCACGCTTTTCTTCACGCTCTCCCGCTAAACTTGAAGTGTACCACTGTAGTGCCAGCGAGAAAATATCCTGCACGGCTGTAAGACATCTGAACTGGCAGGATTAGGGGTGACCGAGATCCTTACCTGGCTGACGCAGGTCGTCTAGCGAATCTGAATATTCACACAGGTTGATCCTGAAAGGAGAAAACTATACCATGAGCACAAGCACCATCACCACAAGGGATGGCACCACGATCTTTTACAAGGACTGGGGCGCGGGCCAGCCCGTTGTCTTTAGCCACGGCTGGCCCCTCAATGCCGACGCCTGGGACGACCAGCTGGTCTTCGTGGCCTCCCAGGGCTTTCGCGCCATCGCGCATGACCGGCGCGGCGGTGGGCGCTCCAGCCAGCCCTGGGACGGCAACGACATGGACCACTACGCCGACGACCTGGCAGCGCTCATCGAGACGCTCGATCTGCATGATGCCGTGCTGGTCGGCCACTCCACAGGCGGCGGCGAGGTGGCCCGCTACATCGGCCGCCACGGCACCGCACGCCTCGCCAGGGCCGTGCTGGTCGGCGCGGTGCCCCCGCTGATGCTCAAGACGGCGGCCAATCCCGGTGGCCTGCCCATTGAGGCGTTCGATCAAATCCGTGCCGGCGTCACCACGGATCGCTCGCAGTACTACAAGGATCTCAGCGCCCCCTTCTACGGCGCTAACCGGCCGGGTGCCAAGGTGTCGCAAGGCATTCGGGACATGTTCTGGCTGTGGTCGATGCAAGTCGGTCTCAAAGGCGCACTCGACTGCATCAAGGCCTTCTCCGAGACAGACATGACGGAAGACCTCAAGAAGTTCGACATTCCAACCCTGATCATCCACGGTGACGACGACCAGATCGTGCCGATCGGCGACTCGGCCCTGCTCTCCTCGAAGATTGTCAAGGGTGCCACCCTGAAGGTTTATCCGGGCGCGCCCCACGGCCTCATGAGCACCCACAAGGAGCAGTTCAACGCCGACCTGCTGTCCTTCCTGAGGTCCTAGACCTGCTAGCGCCGTTGCAAGGTTCTCCAAGGACCCTTTCCCCTGGTTCGGGGTAGTAGCTTGCTTGCGGACCGGGGGAATCCGGGGACTCCGTCCTCCTCGTCTGAAGGCATTGGAATGGACATAGCTGGCATGTCCCTGGCTGCCAGAGCAGTCGCAGGCATCTCCATAAAGGGGCGCATCATGCGGAGGCAAACCTCCGTAGCGCCTCTACCGATGGGACGAAGTAATAAGCTCCGCTGACAGCCGTCGTATACCTGGTCAAGGCATCACGAATGCCATCCTCAGCTCCCGCCATACGAGCGAGCATGCGCGCCAGGCGCTGCTGATCGCAGCTGAAGCCGATAAACATCGTCCCATGCTCGGTGGCCGTGCCGAAAGGGGTATTGCGGCGGAAGATATGTTGTTCTACCCCATTCTCTTCGATCACCGTGCGAGAGACATGGGATTGGGTGCCGCGTACCTCCTCGTCTAGCTCTGTACTCGTGTCTTTGGTTCGTCCGATGACCTTCTCTTGCTCCTCAACCGGAAGCGCATCGAAAGCGGCGGCATCGTGCATCCATTTCTGCACCAGGACCACGCTCCCACCCGCACCTGGAGACCCATCGGGAATCAATGCCACCTCGGGCGCCTCGGAGAGAGGGGGATTCTCGGTCCCGTCGATGAAGCCGGTTAAGTCCCGGCTCTCCTTGTAGGTCCACCCGGCTACTTCATCAGTGAGGCGTGCAACCGGCGCGAGCGCCTGTATCGCTTCTCGCGTGACATCGAAGACTTTATGGTAGGCATGGCCCGCCACCCACAACCACAGGTCATGCTGGGTAGCGGGCATCGTGTACCCATCGACGCCACGCACCTCCTGCTCGAAGTCCGTTACCCCTGCTGCCATCTCCTCGGGCGCAACATGCGCCCACAGTGACGGCCTGAAGCCGACCACCAGGTTCACGCCTCCGGTCGTCATGCGTGGTTCCTCCACGCTGGCAATCAATTGAACCAGCGTGAATTGGCCGCTACGCTCATGCAAATCGAACTCCAGATAGGAGTGCGAGCCTGTCCCCAGGGCGAAGATCCCACTTTGTGCTACATGCATCGTCCTTCCTCCTGTGAATGAAAGCATTATACACTACCCTGAGCAGTATTTCTTCTTGCTCATCCGTAATGTTATACCACCGAAACGTAAGATCTGGCGATCCTCTGGCGAGCGTGTGCTAGGCCGGCTCCGCGTCGGTAGTGTGCACGTGCTCCAGGGTCGTAAGCGCGTCCATGAAAGACGCGCCTGCGGGCATCCCCGGCCGCCGCGTAGACCACCTGGCGGATCTTGTCGGCGGCAAAGTAGTAGGAAACCTCTTCCCTCCCCTCTCGCCAGTGGCTGGACTCACGCAGCAGGAGACTCTGCAGAGATTCATCCAGGGCGACGAGTCCATCCTGCGGTGCAAACTGGGCGACCTGGCAGAGTTCCTCAAAGGTGAAGTCATGGCCGAGGACCGCCCCTGCTACCAGGAGGTCACGTGCAGGGGACGAAAGTCGGGCGAGGCGGCGCTGGATCATCTCGCGCACATCCGAGGGAAGCATGCCGTTCGGTGGAGTGGCTTCGAGGATCGAGGGCTGCGGCTCAAATACCCAGCCTCTTCCTTCGATCAAGCGGGGCAGCAGGACGCCTTGTTCGAGCAGTTCCTGAAGCAGTGCCCGCAGATAGAACGGCTGCCCGTTGGTTTCTGAGAACAACCACACACCAAAACGCTCAGGGCAGATGCCGCTTCCGGTGGCGTGGACGTGCTGGGATGAAGGCTGAAAGTTAGCATGTTCTCCCTGGCACGATAGTTGTGCTGCGTCTGCATGTGCGAGTTCGAGAACGATCTGGAGGGTGTCCAATGAGGAGAGGGTCATGAGGCGGCTTACTTCCGCCCCTCTTCCAACAAAGGGGACGTTGAGTAAAGGTCGCTCGGTCGTCGTGGATCTACCAGCCCCGCTGTGCGCATCGCGATGAGGAGAACCGTTGCGCAAGGTAAAATCCTGGAGGAAGCTACCGCGGTAGAATACTGCGGCGCTTTGAAGATAAGCATTCCCTAATTGCCAGCCACCTGCTGATGAGCATACTTTTCCTGAGTGAGTGACGAGCTGGCTCTTTTTCACGCATCTTCTCACGCTTTTCTTCACGTTCTCCGATTAGACTATGAGCGTACTCGAGCACTGCATAGCAGAGTGGACTCCGTTCCATGTGTGATCACGTGGTCAAGCGTTCTCCAGTACATGGGGCAAGCTGGTGCAGTGAAATGTCCTTGTCCACGAGTACGATTTTCAAAATAGAAAAGCTCCTGATCATCATATTTGCAGAAGACCTTTGAGCATGTTTTCGTAGATTCGGTGATTGTTCAAGCAGTGAAAGAAGACACGTATGGATGCTCACAAGCAATCGCAAATAACACGTGACACGCTGGCTCCGTCGGGGTTCACCCAGCAAGTTGGGGCAGTTCTCAGATTTGTGCAACAACAAGTCGGCGGGGAGGTCATCGTCGGTGTCGCCATCACCAATGTCGTCCTCTGGGTGCTGTTGCGACCACCGGGTGTCCCAGGGATCATGTATCTGGGTGAGATCTTCGCCACAACGGCGATCGTCCTGTTGTCGTGCTCCCTTGTGCTCGCGACCCGGGCGCCCTTGCTGGAGCGCTTCTTCGGGGGGCTGGATCGCATGTACCTGTGGCACCGCTGGAGCGCCGTGGCGGGTGTTGTGCTGCTTCCACTTCACGATGCCCTGGTCACCAGCGCGCCCGATCCGAACCTGAACGAGCTTGGCAGTGTGCTTGGGCAGGTGGCACTGATCGGGTTAGTGGTGCTGTTGCTGTGGGCGCTCGCTCCGAGACTGTCCGCGGTCATGCGCCGACTCCCCACGAATGTTCAACGCTGGTTCATGCAGTACCAACGCTGGTTCACGCTGCACCGGCTGACTGGTCTCTTCGTCGTGACCGGGCTGGTCCACGGTGCTCTGGTGGACCCCGTCCTGCGGCGCTCGACGATCCTGCTGGGGTGGTATGCTGCGGTGGCGGTAGTCGGGACCGCGGCATACGTGTACCGGGAGCTGTTTCTGCGCTTCTTCTCGCGGCGGTGGCAGTACGACTATACGGTGAAGGCGATCAATCGGCTGGACCCCAGAGCACTCGAGGTCGTGCTTGCTCCCACGGCCCGACCCCTGCAGTTTGTAGCGGGGCAGTTCGTTTTCGTGCACTTCGGGGGGAGCGCCGAGTGGGAACGGCACCCCTTCAGCGTCAGCAGTGCCCCGCAGGAACGCGATCTTCGCCTCTCGATCGAGGCGCTGGGTGATTATACCCAGCACCTCTCGGACACCCTCCAACCGGGGGCACCGGCCATCGTGAGCATTGCGTTTGGTCTGTTCGATTACCGTCAAGGAACCCTTGAGCAGGTGTGGATCGCTGGCGGCATCGGGATCACTCCGTTTCGGAGCTGGATACGTGCGTTCCCCACAGAGCAACAGATGGAGTTCGACATCGACCTGTACTACACGGTGCGTACCGAAGACGAGGCGCTGTTCCTCGACGAGATCAGGGCGGCGGCCACACAGCACCCCTCCTTCCGACCACACATCATCTACTCCCAGCGCGACGGGTCCCTCACCATGGAACACATCGTCGAGACCAGCGGTGGTGGGACGATCGTCGCCAAGGATGTCTACATGTGCGGTCCCAGAGGGATGGTGGAGAGTTTCCAGCACTCACTGCACAAACTCGGTGTGCCGCCCATGCACATCCACTTTGAGCAGTTCACCTTCCGGTAGAGCGCTTAAGCTTTTGTTTTAACCATTCGGAGCCGAAAGGCCTATCAGGCGTTTGATGTAATAGAAAGGAACTTATTCTTATGCAATCGCAGGTGATCGTTCCCCTGGATGGATCAGCTTCCGCAGAAGCTATTCTGCCTCATGCCCTCCTGTTTGCACAACGAGGGCGGAGCATCCTGACCTTGCTCCAAATAGTTACACCATCCGGCTTGCCCGGGGTCAGGGATCGGATGATTCCTGATAATTGGTCTGAGGGCGAGGAGATATGGGGGCAGGACTATCTGGCATCTATGGTCAGGCGTCTCCAGTCAAGTGGCGTCACGGTACAAACGCGGCACCCGGAAGCGTCCCTGGCCGGGCAAGCCATTGTCTCGTATACCAAACACCAACCGCAGACGCAATTGATTGCGCTCACGACGCATGGGCGCAGTGCTGCCGGTCGCGCTCTCTTTGGAAGCGTTGCCGAACAGGTCTTTGCCTCTGTCTCAACCTCTTTGCTGCTGCTGCATCCTCCCAAGGGGGAGCACACTGCCCCCGGACCTATCGTCAGTACCTCTTACCAGACCATCATTGTCCTACTCGATGGCAGCGTAGGAGCAGAACTGGCCCTGAACCAGGCCACGAGCCTGGGCCAGGAGTGTAGGGCCACCCTCGTTCTGGTTGCTGTACCCCCTCGTCCTGGAGAGGAGATATTCATCGCAGATGAAGAGCAACCTATCTCCGACTCGCTTGAGGATAAGGCACACCTCCTGCGAACAACGACCGGTCTGCGCGTCGAAACTGCGACCGCCACTAAAGAGCCGGAGGCGTTCATTGAACGGATCAGTGGGCACAGGCCGAACGATCTGCTCGTTGTGGCAACACGAGAGCAAGCGCTGTATGGGGCGGAAAAGTTCCTTCGTCACAGGAATGTGCCGGTCCTGCTGCTGGCTAAATACACTTAAGAAGCAACATGCTCACCAAATAAGCTCATCGGGTGGTTCAGAAAGAAGCTGTACAGGATCTGTGAGAGGTTTGGCCCAAGCGGATCGGTAAAGGTTCCGTCTGGGCTTCCCCCTGTCCAGACATGACCCGCGCCGATAGCTACCCAGTATTCCTGAACCTCATAGCCGGTGGAATCGTCCCAAATCCTCTCTATAGTGGGGTGGCTGGCGGGAGGTGAGGCAGTGATGATGTGCGATGGGTTCACAAAGCTGGCATCGTAGCGTCCGTGCGATGCCAGGTGATCAGTCTGCATCCATTGCTGAACAACCAGATCACCATTGATGGGAGCGACGACGGGATCGGCGCTTCCCTGGAAGACCACGGTTGGCACCACGCGAGCGTAGCTCCCCATCGCCTGATAGGCCATCTCCCCTGCCTTTAGGGGGTCTTGACCGGATGTGCTGGTCGCCCCACCTGGATACTCCACGCCTGCAGCCACCCCAATGGCGGCGAAGAGGTCAGGGTAGGTCGCGCCCAAAATGACGGACATCACTGCCCCTGCCGAAGCCCCGGCGACAAAAACCCGGCTCCTGTCAATGGTCCAGTGAGACGTGTTCCCTTCGACGGTCTCTACAATTCCTGCGAGAATGGACGGCTCTCCGCTGCCCCGTGTCTGGTTGCCAGGCACAGACCAGTTCCAGCAGGCCGTCGGATTAGCGAGGGTAGTTTGTTGCGGATAGACTACGATAAACTGGTGGGCATCAGCCAGTTCATCCATCCGGGTTCCAGCGGCAAAGTCCGCCACCGTTTGGGTGCAGCCATGCAGCATGACGATAAGCGGTACCGGTGTCCCTGGGTGATAGTTGTCCGGCGTATAGACAAAGTACGGGCGACTGCCCGCCTGGCCATGGTAGACGAACTCTTGCCAGGCTCCTCCTCTGGCATGGATGAACTGGGAAGCCGGACCCAGGAGCAAGAGGGCGAACAAAGCAGCACCTGCTACGAGAAATCTTCGAAGTCTGTACATGTTTCTAGAGAGACGACGCCCAACTGTGGAAAAGCGTGAGC
>WNGM01003544.1_pt1 | contig 24087 bp, 16 predicted proteins | sample 5400571 | NCBI WGS metagenome assembly WNGM01 (sample SAMN13153378, study PRJNA577476) | soil metagenome | isolation source: 100 cm soil or saprolite under Garry oak tree replicate 2 | place: USA:California | collected 2016-06-15 | reverse complement strand
GGATTCATGATCCCGGGCATCCCGCCGGACGGCGCTGAGCTCCTGCTGCTCGCCCTCGTTATCGCCGTGGGACTCCTCGCGATCCGCCTGGGTACCTGGCTGGCCGCCGAGCGGGAACGGCGCCGGGCCGCGCTGGCCGAGCACGCGTACCGGGACCCGCTGCCCGCCGCCGAGTGGACGCTGACCGGCGCGATCCTCGCGCTGGCCCGCTCCCTGAAGCTCGATCAGGTCACCGAGGGCGTCGAGGACGCGGCGCAGGCCCACTGGCTGTCCGAGAACGACTGCGGGCAGGCACAGGGGTACCACTTCGCCCGCCCGATGCCGGCCAACCGGATCACCGCGCTGCTCGACACCGGCGCCCCTTGCACCCCGTACCCGGCGGACCGCGTCGCCGCCTGACGAGCCGCGCTCTATTGACCAATCACGATGAAGCGATAACCTTCGGGAAAGTTTCCTGAAGAGAATTCCATCGTGGGGAGCGGCTATGCATACTCGCGGAGGGATCGTCCTCGTGGCAGTGTCGGCGGCCGCCACCGCCCTCGCGGCAGTCCTCGCGGTCATGCCGCGGGCCTCGGCGGCGACCAACGCGATCACCAACCCCGGCTTCGAAACCGGCAACCTGTCCGGCTGGAGCTGCGACCCGTCGGACAGCGTGGTCACCGGCCACGCGCACACCGGTACCTATGTGTTGTCCGGCGCGGCCGGCGGGGACACGGCGCAGTGTGCGCAGACGCTGACCCTCGTCGCGAACACCGCGTACACCCTGAGCGCCGCCGTCCAGGGTGCGTACGTCTTCCTGGGCGTCTCCGGCGGGGTCAGCGCGCAGACCTGGACCACCACGACCAGCTACCAGACGCTGAGCCTGAGCTTCAGGACGGCGAGCGCCACCACGGTGACCGTGTTCGTACACGGCTGGTACGGCCAGGGCACCTACTTCGCCGACGACGTGACGCTGAACGGGCCGACCGGCGGGCCGTCGCCCACCCCGACCCCGACCCCGACACCGTCGCGCTCGCCGTCGCGCTTGCCGTCGGCCAGCCCTACCCCGACGCCGACCCCCACCGGCAGCGTGCCGCCACCACCGAACGGCGCGTTCCGCAACCCGATCTACTTCATGCCGCTGGACAACAACCCGCAGAACATCACCGACGCGATCAACGCCGGTGGCGACAAGAACTTCAACCTCGCCTTCGTGCTGGACTCCGGCGGCTGCACCCCGGCCTGGGACGGGGACGCCACGCACAAGGTGAGCGCGGACGGCACGGTCACCGGCGTGGTCAGCGCGGTACGGGCCAAGGGCGGCGACGTCTCGGTGTCCTTCGGCGGGTACAACGGCGTGGAACTCGGCGCCACCTGCGGCGGCTCCAGCTCGCTCGCCAACGCGTACCAGCAGGTGATCAACAAGTACAACCTCAGCCGGATCGACCTCGACTACGAGGGCGACGACCTCGACGCGAACATGGGCGTCCGGTTCGGCGCCATCAAGATCCTGCAGAACAACGCCAACGCCGCCGGAAGGACACTGCAGGTCTCGCTGACCATCCCGATGACCACGGTCGGCTTCCCGGGCTCCGGCATCGACGAGCTCAACCAGGCCAAGGCCGCCGGGGTCAGCCTCGACATCGTCAACATCATGGCCTTCGACTACGGCCTGACCAACTCCAGCGACCAGGCCACCAGCGTGGAGATGGTCGCGCAGGCCGCTCAGGGCCAGCTCAAGCAGCTCTTCGGCTGGGACGACGCGACCGCGTGGGGCCACCTGGGCCTGCAGATCATGAACGGCCACACCGACCAGCCGTCGGAGCTGTTCACCCAGGCGACCTTCCAGACGCTGCTCGGGTACGCCCGATCCAAGCACGTCGGCTGGTTCTCGTACTGGTCGCTCAACCGGGACCGGACCTGCGACCCGCGCGTCCCGCACGGCTGGGCCGACGGCTCGTGCAGCAGCGTCAGCCAGAACGCGTACGACTTCACGAAGATCGTCGCGCAGTACACCGGCTGAGCTCCTTGACCGGGCCGGCCACCGTTTCCCACGCGGCGGCCGGCCCGCCCTTTTCCGGCTGGCTCAATGCAAGGGGAGGAGGCCTTCGCGCGCGGTCGTCAGCAGCGCCTGGCTGCGGTTGCGGGCCTGCAGCTTGCTGTACAGGCGGGCGACGTGGGTCTTGGCCGTGGCCGGGCTGATCTGCAGCTCCGCAGCGATCTCCGCCTGGGTCCGCCCCTCGACGAGCAGCGCCAGGACCTGCCGTTCGCGCGGGGACAGCTTCGGTCCGGGCCGCGCGGCGGAGCGGAGCAACTCGCCGGGGGCGCGGAAGGTGAGCGGGTCGCTGGCCGCCGCCCGGATCACCGAGGTGAGCGTCGCGACGCTCGCGCTGCGGGCGACCGCGCCGGACAGGCCGCGCTCCGCCGCCGCGGCCACCTGGGCCGGCCCCGGCTCCGCGAGGATCAGAACCAGACCCAGTTGCGGGTACCGGTCCCTGAGCGCTCCGGCGAACTCCAGCGCGCCGAGATCGGGCAGGTCGGTACCGATGGTCACCACCGTCGGCTCCGCCCGGTCGAGAAGGGCGAGCGCCTGGCGCGCGCTGCTGGCGGTACCGGCCAGGACCAGCCCGGTACCGTGTGCGATCACCCAGGCCATCCCGAGCCGGGCGAGTTCCTGATCGTCTACCGCGAACACGCGGATCGGTGCGCTGGCGTCCCCCATGCCGTCGATGATCAATAGGCCGGGGTGCGCGTCATGGTGTCGCCGGGTTGCCGGACGGTTGCGTCGCGGAGTGGCCCGGTTTGACCTTGATCGGGACAGGTGGGCGGGACGGCGTCGGCCATCCGGGCGAGCCTGGCTGGCAACCCCGGCCGAGCCGCCATGGAGCTCTGGTGGGCGGTGGGTGGCCAACCTAGCTAGCTAGCTAGGGTCTGGGCAGCGTCGCGGTAACGAACGGGGGAGGTGCGTCATGGCCCAGCCGTACACCGTCGTCGCCGCCGCGACCCTTCCGCTGCAGGCGGTACGCCCGCTGCTCGTCCTCCTGCTCGCGGCGGCGCTGGTGTCACTGGCCCGAAGGGTGTTGCTGGCCCGGCTCTCGTCGCCGACCCGGCGCGCCTCAGCGGCCGGCGAGCAGGCGGGTCACCGCCGCGTCGATGTCCAGGTACTCGGTCTCCCGGCTACGCGGCACCGCCACGTACGTGCGCCGCAGGAAACGCACCAGCACACTGCGGGGTACCTCGAACAGCGCGTTGCCGTCCGGCGAGGACAGCGCAAGCGCGACGAAATCCCCCCGCGGCGTGGCCCACGGCCACACCCGCACGTCCCCGATCCCGGCCGGTTCGTCGAGCCCGGTGACCAGTAGCTCCCGGGCGAAGGACCAGCTCACCGCCTCTCCGCCGGCGGACTCGGCGTGGAACAGCACATGGACCGCATACGGGTCCGCCGGGTCGTACCGCAGGCTCGCCCGCACGGGCAGCGTGGTGGCATCTGGCGCGACTAACCGCAGCGAGGTCTCAACCTCCACGGTCGTAGGACGAATGGCACTCATCACGTACTCCCCCCGGCACCGCCGCGAAGTCACCGACCGGGACCCCGCCCCTCCCATACTCGGGTGATACCCATTGCTACGCTCCGCCATAGCCAGATCTCACTCTGTAGTGGTACGACAGGGCGGGAGATACATTCGCGAACATCCTTGATTGAGGTTTGCTGTCCGGTTCCTTGCGTGTATCCGTCATTGCCCGGCACCAGGCGTGGCTTCAGGCGTCGGCTCACTCCGGTAACGCCCGCCGGTCCATTCAGGTGACGGCATATGACGATCAAACGTGGCAGGTGTCCGGTTCCGGTGCCGCGTAGGCCTCCCTAGACATCAAGTTGCCGGAACGCGACCTGGTTAACCGTCCGCACGGCAGGAGATCGGCTGGCGGCAGCGGCGCGCGGGGAAGCGCGGATGCGCGCCCGGGTCCGGATCGGGTACAGTCGTCCCTCGTTGCGGGCGATTAGCTCAGCGGGAGAGCGCTTCGTTCACACCGAAGAGGTCACTGGTTCGATCCCAGTATCGCCCACACTTCCGCAGCAGATCAGAGGCAAGGTCCCAAGATCAGGAGTCTGCCTCTAGATCATTTGACCGTCATTTGACCGTGGAGCGTGCCACACCGTGCCGCACCGACCGGCACGGTGTGGCACGCTCCACGGCTGCCCGGCATCCGTTCGGCCCGGGTCCGGCGGCGCGTGGAGTGACGGGTGCTGTCCGACGCCGGTACTCTCGGGGCATGGGGCAGTCGGATCGCCATAGCGACGAGAGCACCGTGGAGTTGCTTGCCGCGGTCGGTGTCACGGCTACGGATGAGGGGAAGGCTCGCGCCCGTAGCCGCATCGCGGAGGCCGAGGCGTGGTGGACCGGAGAGCGTTGGGCGGAGTTGCGTACGCAGCTCGGGCTGCCTGCGCGTCCCGTGTGAGCGGTCGTCCTATTCGCGTTCTTCTGGACGCTTCGGCGATTGCCGCTATCGGCGCGCGGAACGGCCGACATCGGCTGCGCGATCTCCAAGGAGGTTGGCGTACGCCTCGGCATCGACCGTGTCGTAGTGGCATTTATCGATGAGGTGGGTGAGCCGCTCGGCGATCTCGTCCGGGCCGAGGTTGAGGCGTTCGCACAGGTCGCGGTGTGCGTCGACGAGTGGCTCGCTGATCTCTTCCGGGTCGGTGCGGCGTACGTGGTAGGCGTCGTGGAGGTGGCCGGACAGGTCGTCCCAGACGAGGATGGCCTTCTCGATCAGGTTGAGCATGGAAACCGTCGCGGGCCGGGCGCAGAGAATCTCGACCTCGGCGGCCAGGCGGTGACCGGCGCTCTCCACGTCGTGGATCTCCCACCTGCCGGTGGTCGCGTTCGACGTGTTTCGGATGATGGCCCGGAAGTCGGCGAGGCCGCTTGAATCTGCAGCGTCGAGGAGGCCGGCCTCACCCAGCAGTCGCGTGGCGAAGAGCCGATCCTTCAGCGCCTGTTCCACGACCAGGACGGCCAGTTGCCGCGGCGCGAGCCGCCCGACCGCCCGCAGATACTCGGCACGTTCCGGATCGTCCGGAGCGGCGCCGGGCGGGATCGCGGCGCCGGAGAAGGTGACACGCGCGTCGAACGCGGTCAACGCGACAGCGACCGCGTGCGCGCACAGGTCGTCCTGAGTCGGCCCGCAGTCACAGTCCCCGGTGAAGATTCCGTCGACGATGCCCACCCACGGCTGGAAGTTGGCCTCGCCGTCGCGCACCACCGCTTGGACACCACCGCCGAACGGCTCCAGTGCGCCGACACCGCCGGCGTTCAGCAGCCGCGCCGCGGCCTCCGCCACGGGCGCCGGGATCGCGTCACGAAACGCCTTGACATCGATGCGGACCGCCACGGGCGTACACCCTATCGGCCGGGCGATAGTCGGTCGACGTCGGTCTTCGCCAAGGCCGGACGGCGCCAATGCACATCGATGTGGTCGTCATCCGGTCCACCGCCCTGCACGGCACCAGCACCGGCATCGCGACCCGGCCTCAGCCGCCTGCTTGCGCAGCGCGTCTACCCGCCGACCACGTCCAAGCCCCTGTCGCGTCCGTTCTCGTAAAGCCCCGACTGTGTGGGCATGGTCGTGTGCCGGCAAGGCGGCCCGTTTGCTCACCGGTCGGCGAAGGTGCGGCTGAGCCAGGCAAGGTCGGTCTGGTCGTGGCGGCGGGCCTCCCGCTCGCGTGCGAAGAGCGCATCGGTTTTGCTCAGCACCAGGGTGTAGGGTCGCCCGCTGCGCCGGGTTTGATGGCGTAACGGCAGTTCGTCCCGGTCGATTCTGCTGTGGACGTGACGGCGCCGCTGTTCTGCCAGCGGCCATTCGAACGTACGCCGCGTCTTATCGCCCAGGAACCCGTCCAGAGTCTGGCACAGTTCGCAGCGGCATCCCTGCGGCAGCTCGATCGACCAGTCGTCGGCGGCCCGGGCCGGGCGGGCCAGCCGGGCCTCAAGCCGGGCGGCGCAGTGGCGGGCGATGACGTCGAGTCCTGACTCGCGGTGGGTCTGCCGCTTGGTCGTGTGGGCTGCTCGCAGCGCGGACATCGCGCACCCGACCAGATCGTCGTTGTCCTGGCGCAGGAAGGCGACCACCTCCTTGCGCAGGTCCGCCGCCGCGAGGATCGCCGTGCTCTCCAGCAACCCGGCGACGGCCGGCCCGAGTTCGCCCAGCGCCTTGTCCCGGTGGCTCGGCGTGGGGAATCGCAGCATCTCGGTCGCCGATTCCCGCAGTGGGGTCCAGGCGGCGGCGGACAGCAGCCGGCCCACCTGCACGCCGGCTTCGGGTTCCGCGCGCAACGCCTCGCACACGTCGGGCAGCGACTCCAGCCAGCTCGCGCGCTGCGGCTGCCACGACATGTACGCCGGCCGGTCCCGGCCGAACCAGACCCCGACCAGGTCGCGGGTCCAGGACTCGCCGTAGTGCGCCGCAAGGTGGGCCAGCGACGCCGCATCGGTGCGGGCCAGCATCTCGATCTGGAACGGCGCGAGCAGCATGGCGGCGGCACCGGGCTCATCCAGTCCCCGGGCGACCGTGAGCGCCTTGCCCAACAGGTGTTCGGCGTTCGCCTTCGCCGCGACGCTCCAGAAGGAGGTCAGCGTGGCGGCGGCAGCCCGGGCCCCAGCTACGTCCCCCGACCGGATCAGGTCGGCGAGCCGGTCGAGGGCCCACCCGGGCGATGCCTGCGCGCGGACCGCGAAGGCCCACCGGCGCGGCCACAACACGATCGCCGCCCTGCGGTACCAGCGGTCCAGGGTGTTGCCGTAGTTGCCCATGTAGCCCTCGTACGACGAGTCGTGTGGCGACAGGTTCGCCGTGGGAGTCGTCGCGCACACCTCGTCGTCGGAGACGATCAGCGAGGTGGGCGTTGCCTTGTCCGACTCGTCCAGCCAGCAGTCGAGGCTGGTCGTCGATTCGATGAGTTCCTGCAGTTCGTAGTCGTCGTCGCCGGACCCGTCCTCGTCTTCCTCGTCTTCTTCGTCTTCCTGGTCTTCTTCGTCGTCGTCCCAGTACCGCCCGGGCCGTCCCCAACGTCCCTGCGGCTCGGCGTCCTCGGTGCTCCACGTCTCGTGTACCTCTGCCAGCGCCAAGGCGACCTCGCAGTCGGCGGCGTGTGCTGCCGCCCGCGCCATCGCGGCCCGGCTGGCGTCGTCTCCCTTGAGCCGGGCCCAGCCGAGCGCGCGCTGGGTGTACTCGTGATCGAGCAGGTACACCAGGCGGGTGGGCTCGTCGGACTCGCCGAAGTGTTCGTTGAGGCAGCCGGCCAGTTCGGCGGTCAGGCCCGGATCAGCCCGATCGGCAGCTGCGGCGACCGTGTCGCCTTTGAGGAGCAGGTTGTAGGTCAGCACGACCCGGTAGCCCGAACTGACCGGCCGGACATGATGCCGGCAGTCGGCGTAGAAGGCCACGAACGACAGCGATTCCTTCGACGACCGGTAGGTCGCGGTCTGGCCGGCATGCTCGACCACGAGTACACCGCCCGTGGACGCCGAGGGAAGCGTCACGACCAAGGTCCCGATCATGGCGTCGGCCTTCTCCGAGTCCTGGTGCGGGGCGAAGAACTGGCCCGGCGCGTACACCAGCATCGAATGGAACTCGGCTGCCAGCTGGCATCCCTCCGGCAGGCCGAGATCGGCTCGCAGGCGATCGAGGACGGGTCGCAAGGTAGCGTTCCACTGCCGCTTGTCGATCTTTATGCGGCTCTTCGGGATCTCCCACGTGTCGCGGACCTTCGCGTCCAGCAGCGTCTGCTCACCCTTGCCGAACCAGGCCGGCCGACCGATCAGGCACAACTGCTTCGCCTGCCCGGCGGAGACGGGCAGAGCGACCGGGCCGACCCCGTATACCTCCAGGCGCAGGCCGTCGGGGCGGCCGGTACGTCTGGCGCTGAACGAGCCCGCAACCGCGGCCCCACCCAGAAGACTCGCAAACCGGTCACGCGGAAAAGTCGCGGTCGAAGGCACGGCAAGACTGTAGTCGCCCTCGGTACGCCGAGTGCGAGCCGCGTCCCGGCTGTGCGGCTCCCGCCGGGGCGGTGATCCGCCCGAGGCGGCCACGCAGCCGCCGGGTCATGACCGAACCCGCCGACGCACCGCCAAGACCGTCAAATCTGGCCCCTGAACTGGGAAAACGCGGTTCCTATGCTGCCAAGTTTGGTCCACCCGAAACGCGTACCGAAACGCGGACCGCGAGGTGGGTAAAACCGCTGGTCAGGTTGGCCTCTGAGGGTGGTTGTTGTACACGGGCCCGTCACCCAGCACGAGGCGGATCATCACCGACGCCCAGTACGACTCGCGTGGCCCGGTCGTCGAGCCTGTCGACGAGGACACCGGCGAAGAGAGAGATCAACAACCAGGGTGCTCGGGAGGCGGCCAGGCGACCGCGCCGCCGCCGAAGTTGATGGTCGCGATCGGAAGCGCGACCTGATAGCTACCGTCTGCCAGCGTGGAACTCGCGTAGGATCCCACAGCCACGCGAGCGGCTGGCGTTGTCGTCGGCCGGTCTCCTGCCACGTTACCGTCGCCCCGGTCGTCGCGCGGACCTCGACTCTTGGTCCAGCCGGTCGACGACCTGGCTCGGTCGACTAGCGTGCGCACGTGCTCGCCGGAGAAGACCCGGTCCTGCCCCCACGGCGTGGGCGGTGGCCGGCCACCGCCCACAGCGTGTCGCGTGGCATGCTCGCTCAGATGGGCGGACGAGCGAGAAGCGGGCGTACCAGCCGGCAGCGACTGGCGTCGCAGCGTCGTGGTCGGGGTGGTGCGGGGAAGCGGTTGCGTGTTCCCGAAGCGGGTGAGGTGTACGACGCTGTGATTGCCGACAGTGCCGAGTTGATGACGGCTACGGACGCGCTGGACGCGGAGGTCTGGGTGGCGTCCAACATCTCGGCGATGCGGATCGACGTGCCGACGGACGAGGCGTTCACGGTACTGCTGCTCGATCTCATCGATGAGGCGGAGCGGGACGGTCGTGCCGGCTGCGCCGTCCTGCTGGCCGCAATGGCCGCGGTGGGCCCTCGGGAGGTCGGCGGGGCGGCGGGCGCGGCGGTCGGTCGGGTCGGCAGGCGTCGTGGCACCACTGTTGAGGACGATGTGCCGTTGCCGTCCTGGTTCGGCCTGCTGGGCAGGGCCACGGCCGGGGAGTGTTTCCTGTGGACTGACGAGTTCGGCGAAAACTACCAGGTGTTCTGCGAGTTCGTGCATGCTGATGGCGACCGTCGGCATGGGCTGAACGTCACGATCGATGTGGCCTTCCGCGGCGTGGTGTCGGCGATAGTCATGGTGTCCCAGCCGTCCAACCTCGATCGCGCCATGGCCGACCTGCGGAGTGGGAAGCCTGGTAGGGGCCGGGTCGAGTCGATCAGCGCGGAGCGGGCGCGGAGTCTGGTGCTGGCCGCGATCGAGGCGTCGCGTGACCTGCAAGAGCCGAAGCTGAGAACCGGGCCTGAGTCAGACGAGTTGCTCTATGCGTACCTGCCCCTGGTGACCTGCCGGATGCTGGGTATTCCCGCTGGCGAGCAGGCGCAGCAGCAGCCGTCGTCGGAGACTGCGCCTGCCGCGCTGGCCCAGTTGTGGCCGGCCAGCCGCCGCACCGAGTTGGTCGATGCGTTCATCGCCGCGCACCCGCGAGGGTGGGGCCATCCGGTGACGGACCGGATGTTCGCCGAGCGCGTCGTGGACGCGAGTATCGAGGTGCTCGGGCTTCCGCCTGACCGGATCGGGCCGGTCACCGTCGCCAGGCTGTTCGGGGAGGTCTTGCCGCGGACTCTGATCGCTCCGGAGGTGGTTCTCCGCAGCGCCCGGAAGGTGGCCAAGGCGTGGGTCTCCTGGGTCGGCGCGTCCGGGGACCTGTCGTGGCGGGCCCGGCTCCGGCTGCGGCGCCGGATGTTCCTGGTACAGGTGGTGTTCGAGCGGGCGAGCCGGGACCGGCGGGTCAACCCGCACTTCCCCTACGTGGCTGATCTTCCGGCCAACCGGGCAGGTGGGGAGGAGATCCAGGCGACGCTGGACCGCCGCTGGTTCGCGGTGCCGGAACCGGGGCGGCGTGGCGGGATCAGGATCGAGCGCGACAATCCCGAGCGGCGTAGGTCGTCGACCACGATCGACGTCGATGACTATGACGCGGCCGACCCCTTGCACCGGAAAGCGTTCACCATGCTCGATCAGGCTGTCCACGGCGCGGATCAGGACGTGCTGCCCGCGTGTGTCACGGTGGTCGACCAGCTGTGGGCGGATGAGCCGGTCCAGGTGTGGCAGGCCGCCGGGCGGCTGAGCGCGACCGGCGTACCCCGGCAGCAGGCGATCAGGCGGCTGGCGGAGCTGTGGCAGCGCTGCGACGCCGCGGACCCGGCGGGCTACGTCGCGGCCCTGGAGTCCATCGGCCAGCCAAGCATGCGGTGATGCTGCGGTGCGGATCACTGCATGGCTTCGTCGCCTGGATGTGCACGGTCTCGCCGAGGTCTGCCGGGCACGGGCGGAGGTGCGCCAGCGCCCTCCGGAGACGATCGAGGACCTGGCCAGGCTGCTGTCGGACCCGGAGTCGGTCGCGGCTGCGGTTGCTGGTCTCGACCGGGACGCGATGCTCGTGGCCCAGTCGGTGGTGGTGCTGGGCGACGGGTGCGAGGTCGCCAGGCTGCAGGCGTTCGTGCGGGATCCGCATGGAGTGCTTGATGCCGCCTTGAACAGTCAGGCTTGCTGGCCGGGCGCTGGTCTGGCCGGGCGAGCGGGCGGGCACCCTGCGGTTCAGCGCGGCGCTGGGACGCTACTGGCGCTACCCGCTGGACCTGGGTACGCCAGCCCAGGCGCTGGCCAACGCGATGGACAACAAGGACACGGTTCGGGCTGCCGCGCGCCGGCTGGGCGTCACGCTCGGCAACACCCGCGACGACGCGGCGCGGAGCGTCGCGACCGCGCTGGCCGATCCCGCGGTGGTGGCCAGGCTGGTGGGGCAGGCATCGGCGGAGGCCCGCGCACTACTGGATGAACTCGCGCACCGGCCGCAGCGGTTGGAACCACCCGCCGGGCGTTGGGAACCGGATCGCTACGGCTACCAGCCGCCACGGCCCCGCGACGCCGCCGAGCAACTATACGATCTTGGCCTGCTGCTGGCCGGCGGCTCGTACGATTCGGCGGAGGTGCCGCGGGAGACGGCGCTGGTGCTGCGGGGCACGGACTGGGGGCCGCAGCTGACCGGCCCGCCCACCGTCGCGGTGGCCGAGGTGCAGACCGCCGGCGCCGAGATGAACGCGCTCGCTGCGGTGGAGGCCGTGGCGCAGCTACTGGCACGCGTGAAGCGAACGCCGTTGCCGGCACTCAAGAAGGGCAGGATCGGCGTCCGGGACCTTCGTCGCCTAGCCGGCGAGGTCGGAACCGACCAGGGCGCGACGCTGCTGTGGCTGGCGCTGGCGGACCGGGCCGGGCTGCTCGGCCTCGGCGACGGCGGGTATCGGCCGGCACGCCGCTTCGACGACTGGCGCGCGGACGAGGCGTGCGCCCGGTGGGTCGTGCTGGCCGAGGCGTGGCAGCGGCTGGGCCAGCAACGAACGGATCCGGTGCCGCCGCCGCTGCCGCCGGACACGTTACGGCGGGGCGACACAGGGCTGCGCGAGGGCATCATTGCCGTACTGACCGAGCTGCCTGAGGGATCGGCGGTCGTCGGTGACCTGGCTGCGGTGCTGGCGTGGCGTCTGCCGTCGGCCGATACGTCGCCCGCCCGGGTCGCTGCGGTGCTGGCCGAGACCGAGCTGCTCGGGTTGACCGCCGGTGCGGCCTTGTCGGCCCTGGGGCGCGGAGTGGTGGCGGGGCACGCGGAGCAAGCGGCTCGGGCCGTGTTCCCCACGGCGGCTTCGACGGTGGCCTTGCAGGCCGACCTGACTGCCGTGGCGGGCGGGCCGGTTGCGGCGCAGACCGCGGCGACGCTGGACCGTCTCGCCGAGCCGACGGCTGATCCCGCCGGAGGCCAGAACGACTCGGTGGTCACGGTGCGGCGCGTTCCCGAGCTGCCGCCCGCTGCGGTGACTGCGGTCACCGCCGATGGCATCGTCGACGTGACCACCCCTGACGCTGGGCAGGTCGGGCCCGGCATTCTCGCGGCCCGGCTGCATGTGGCGCCGCTGCCGAGCAGGCAGCAGGTCCAAGTCTTGATCGACCGGTTGCGCGACGCTGACAGCGGCCTGGGCTTCACCCGGCTGCCAGACGAAGAGGCGCGGCTGCTCGCGGAGGCCGCCGAGCGTGGGACCGCTGTATGGATCAAGTACGAGAGCGTGTTCAGCACCAATCGAGCCCCGCCAGGTCGTGGCCTGGTGCCGCACACGGCAGAAGGAGGAGTCCTTCCCCCTGTATTCGATCAGGTTGGTGGAGCTGGCCTGACCATGGCGCCTGCGCTGTGATGGGTTCAGTGGATCATGACAGCGCAGGTCGTCGCACGGCTGTGACTGGCACATCCGGTCCCTGAACTGGGAAAACGCGGTTCTTATTCTGCCAACTTTGGTCCACGCAGCTCACAGGCCATGTTCCATCGATGGACATGACGTCCACCTGTCCCCGGGTGACTAACTGAGTGGCTAAACGCTCGGCGCCAGTGCAGACTGATCGTCGTGAACGTGCCGATTCAGCTGGATAGCGCCGAACAGGGGGCATGTGACCGCCTTACGCCCCTACTCGGCCGTTGCGGATCATCGATCCGGGTGGTGGGCCGCCCCCGGGACTGCACGACTTTGAGGCTGACCTCGCCAACGGGTTGGTTGCGGCCATTGAGGTGACGAGCGAGGTCGACGGGCGGAGCGGGTGTAGTGCAACCGGGTCGTCGGCCGGATCGGCTCCGGGTGTCGAGCCAGTGCCGCAGCCACCGTTCGACGGTCCAGCCTTCGCCGGAGCGGCGGGCGGCGCTATCGGCCAGGTACTCGTCCCGGGCCGCGAGCGGCGGTCTGTGAGGGGTATCCGCCGCGGCCGAGCAGGTTTGGCGCGGAGCAGTGGAAGTACCAGGAGCTGTGCCCGCGTTCGGCCAGGCGGGAACAATGCTGCTCTAGGCGTTTCCTCGGCTGTTGCGGCATCCGCACCGTTTGAGGGTCTTGCCTATGCTGGCCATCGCCGCGTCCCTTCGCCGTCGAACTGCTTCCTTGAGAGGGACGGCAGGGGCGTGAACTGGGGGGTCGCCCGTTTGAGGGAAACTCGCCGATAGGTCTGCGAGAGCTTGGCTGGCGCCTCGTGCGGCTCTGCCCGCGGGCCGGCGGGCCCGTCGGAGTCGACGCCGGCGGCGCCGTATGGCTCGTCCGGGACGGTGTCGCCGCGCCGCTCCCGCGGCCGCCGCGTTAGCGCCACCGCGACACGCGCCGGAGCTCGCGGTCGCCGCCGGTGACCGGCTGACGGTGTACGCCGGCGGAACGCCGGTCGCCGGCGCGACGGTCGGCGCCCGGATCGTCTGGACCGGCGGCGCGATCCCCGGTCGGCGTCGCCGGCCGCGGTGTCGAACGCTGGCCACGCGCCGACCTCACCTGAAAGGCGCCCGAACAAGCGAACACGTCGCCAAGACAACCTCCAAAGCCACCGTGCGCGACAGGCTCAAGAGCATCCAGTGCGGCCCTCATCGACGCGTCCGTCGCGGCGCACCCACCATGATCACCCTCACCTTTTGTCCGCGGTACCCCGCGAGAACAACTCCTGGTCCCGGTCTGGACGGGCCCGCAGATACGCGAAATCGCTGTGATCTTGGTAGGGGTGCTGTCACGATTTGATTGGGTATGGCCCGGTCGCTCGGCGCCGGAGGTGGCGGTGCCGGATCTGCTTGACCAGGCGGACGGGCGTTGGACGCGCCGCCGGCGGCGCTGATGAACATCGATGCGCATGGTTGTGTCACGTCGGCAGCTCAGGTCGAGCCGGTGCTGGGGTGGCACGACGAGGAGGTGCTCGGATGGCCTGTCACCGGTTCCTGGCCGATCCGCGACCGGTGCTTGATGCGATCCACGCGCCGTCGGTGGCCGCCGTTCCGACGGCCGAGCTGAGCGCCGGTAGCCGCGCCGACGCTCGGTTCCATGCTCCTCCGGAAGCGGCCATGTTCGCCGTTGTCGGGCTGATCGCGGTGCGCAAAGACGGCACCGGGTCATCCCTGGCCCCGACCACACCGAGGACGGGCTACCGGTCGCCGCGGTGCTCCGCGACCTGACCGGCAGCAGCAACGCCAGACCGTGCACCTATGGACCGACGGCGCTCCGGCACGGCTGGCGATAGGCAAGTCGCTCGAAGAAAACGAAAGGTGTACATCGAATGTCCGACTCCACGCCCAATCTCAACATGCCCGCCCGCACCAACCGATCCGACGTCACCTCCCAGCCGCGATCCCAGGTCCAGAACTCGCTGGTGACTGTCGACCTGCCGTCCCTCGTGCCGCTCATGTATGCGCTCATGTTCCGAAACATCGCCAGTGACGGTTTCACCTTCAGCGACCCGCAGGCGCCCGGAGACATTTCCAAGGATGCCAAGCCGGGCTGCATCCTCGCTGCCCCGTCCTTCCCGGCCGACACCCCCGGCATCGACGAGGACTATGTCTTCAATTGGGTGCGCGACGGCGCCATCACCGCCATGGAGGTGGCCAAGGCCGACCTGCCGACGCGCCCGGGCGGGACGGTCCAGACGCTCAACGACTACGTCCAGTTCGCCGGGCTTTGCCACGCCAACGCGCAGCCGACCAAGGGCCACGCCTGCTTCACCATCGCCGGGGACTCCCGGCCGTGGACGGAGCAGAACGACGGACCGGCCATGCAAACGATCACCATCCTGGCCGCGTACGACCAGCTGGACGCCGGCGTCCAGAAGACCGCCGTGGACCTCGTCAACGCCAACGTGGCCTTCCTCCTCGAGGTCTACCAGCAGCCCACGACCAATCTGTGGGAGGAGCACATCGGCTACAGCTTCTTCGCGCGCGCCGCCCAGCTGCGGTGCTTCGAGGAGGTGCTGGCCACGTCGGTCGCCGGGATCAACAAGCCGAACGAGCTTCAGCCGGCCGTCGACTGGCTGCGCCAGGCCCTCGACGGCCACTGGGACGGACAGAAGTACATCAGCATGATGGCCGACCCCGGCAACGGCGGCGCGCCCTCGCCGCAGCACCCGGTGGTCGATGGCTACGACCCCAACATCGACATCGTCCAGGCGTGCGTGTACGGCGGAGTGCGCTGTACCGACACCAAGATGCTGGCCACCGCCGCCCAGCTGCGTTCCCAGTGGGAGGAGGACGGCATGGCATTGTACCCGATCAACAAGGCCGACAAGGAGCTGGGCCTCGGTCCTCTCTTCGGCCGCTACCCCGGCGACGTGTACGACGGCGACGCCGCCCACCCGGTGCTGGGAGGTCACCCGTGGGCCTTGTCCACCTGCAACGTGGCGGAGCTGCACTACATGCTGGCCGCCGATATCAGGTCGAGCGGCCAGATCCCCTTCGACGACCTGTCTGCCCCGTTCTTCGCCCAGTCCGGAATCGTCAGCTCGACCGCCGCCGCGGCCGCCGCCGCGCTGGTCGCGACTGGTGATGCCATGGTCCGGGCCGTCGTGTACCACAGCGACAACCTCGAGATATCGGAGCAGTTCGACGGCATGACGGGGTACGAGCGCAGCGTCCACAACCTCACCTGGAGTTACGCGTCATACCTCTCAGCCATGCGGGCCCGCGCCACCGCTGTCTGATCGAAATGGACGGCTTGCCGACAATGCCGGACCACCACGCAGGTCCCAGCTTCGTGCGGGACCTGCCGAAGGGGTGACTGCTTCATGTTCGTGAAATTCCCTGAGGGTGCGGCGAACCGCACCGACCACGACGCCGCCGCCGACGTCCTCTACGACGTCGTCATCGTCGGCGCCGGTATCGCCGGCGCCATCATCGCCGCCCGGCTGAGCGAAGCGGGCAAGCGGGTGCTGATCATCGAGGCCGGGCCGGCCGAGGACCTCACCCTGCGCGGGTACGAAAGCTACCTCGACCGCTTCTACTCCGCGACGAGCAAGGACAACCAGTCTCCGTACCCGACGTCCCTGAACGCGCCGATGCCCCTGGGGACCGACGCACGCCGCATTTTCCCCGGCTTCCCGGACGCCTCGGCCTACCTCGTCCAAAGCGGGCCGTTCGCCACCGACACGACCTACACGCGCGTGCTCGGCGGTACGACCATGCACTGGGAGGCCAAGACGCCGCGCATGCTGCCCGAGGACTTCCGGATGCGCACCCTCTACGGCGAGGGCGCCGACTGGCCGCTCACCTACGACGACCTCGCTCCCTGTTATAACGAGGCCGAACGTGAGATCGGCGTGTCGGCCGACGTCGAGGACCAGGCGTACCTCGGCATCACCTTCGACGAGCACTACGTGTTCCCCATGAAGGGCCTGCCGCTGTCCTACCTCGACCAGATGGTGGCCAAGGACGTGGACGGCATGCCGATCGCGCTCGACGGGGAGCAGACGCTGCTGCGGGTCCGGCCGTTCCCGCAGGGCCGCAACGGCATACCCAACCCGGCCTACGACGGCGGCAGGGGCTACGTCCCCAGAGGCGCGGTCAGCACCTACCAGGTCGAGGTCGGTGGCCGCTGCCAGGGCAACAACAACTGCGTCCCGATCTGCCCCGTGCAGGCCAAGTACAACGCCGGCAAGACGCTCGCCGCCGCCCTGCGCAGCGGGCGGGTGGACCTCATCGCCCAGGCCGTGGCCCACAAGGTGCACATCGACGAGGAGACCGGCCGGGTCCGGGAGATCGAGTACCGTCGCTACGAGCGTCCCGACAGCGCGGACTGGACCACGGTCAGGGCCCGGGGCCGGCTGTTCGTGCTGGCCGCCAACGCGGTCGAGAACCCGCGGCTGATGCTGGCCTCCGGCCTGCGCAGCTCCAGCGGCCTGATGGGGCGCAACTTCATGGACCACGCCTACCTGCTGGCCTGGGCCCTGCTCCCTGAGGTCGCCGGCACGTTCCGCGGCACCAACTGCACCGGCGGCATCTCGGACCTGCGCGGAGGCAGGTTCCGGCGCCGCCAGGCCGCTTTCGCCGTCGACATCCACAACGACGGCTGGGGCTGGGCCCGCGGCGCGCCGATGACCGACCTGATGGACCTGGTGGACAACGGCGGCCGCTACGGTGAGGCCCTCCGCCAGGGTCTGGTCGACCGCGTGTCGCGCCAGCTGCAGCTGGCGTTCATGGTCGAGGTCCCGGCCGACTCCAGCAACCGGATCAGCGTCGACCCGGCGTTCACCGACCACCTCGGCAACATGCGCCCGATTCTCAGCTACGACATCCCCGACTACACCATGCGCGGCATCGCCTACGCCCGCCAGCTCTCGAAGCGCATCTTCGCCCGGCTGGGTGCCGAGGACTACACGAACTACGACCCGAACTTCTGGGGCTACGCCACGTACGAGGGTCAGGGCTACGAGGTGCGCGGCGGCAACCACCTGGCCGGGACGCACATGATGGGCGTCGACCCGTCGACGTCGGTCGTCGACGCCGACCAGCGGTCGTGGGACCACCGGAACCTGTACATGGTCGGCGGCGGCAGCCTCCCGACCGTCGGGACGTCCAACGTCACCCTCACCATCGCCGCGCTCTGCCTGCGCAGCGCCCGGGCCATGCTTACCCAGCTCGACACCGAGCAGGCGCCGATCAGGCTCACCGCCGACGGCGCCGTGCAGACGCAGCTCGAGGAGGTGGGCGCGTGACCCCGTCGACGATCAACAGCCGAGCCGACCTGATCAGCTACCTGGACGCCGCGCTGGCGCTGGAACACGCCACCATCCCTCCCTACCTCACCGCCTATTACTCGATCCACTCCACCGCCAACTCCGACGCGGCCCACATCATCCGGGTAGTGGCGGTCGAGGAGATGCTCCATCTCACGCTCGTGGCCAACGTGCTGAACGCCGTCGGCGGCAGCCCGGACCTGACCCGCCCGGGCTTCGTGCCGTCCTACCCGGCCTGCCTCCCCGACGGCGAGGACGACTTCACCGTGGACCTTCGGCCGTTCTCGCCGGACGCGGTGGAAACCTTCTGCAAGATCGAGCGGCCCCGTAAGGCCCCGGACGCCGGCGCCCGCCTGGTCCGGTTCGGTACCGACAAGCCCATGCTCGCGGCGAGCCCGACGGCCGAGGGCATCCGCTTCTACAGCATCGGCGAGTTCTACGAGGAGATCGTCGAGGGGATCGAACGGCTGGCCGTGGCCGACCCGGGACTGTTCTGCGGGGACGCGTCCCGCCAGGTCGGGCCCGAGTACTTCTACTCCGGCGGCGGCACGATCATCCCGGTGCGTGACCTGGACTCGGCCCGCCGGGCCCTGCGGTTCGTCGCCGCACAGGGCGAAGGCCTCGACAGCGGTCTGTACGACGCCGACGGCGAGCTGGCCCACTACTACCGGTTCCGGCAGCTGCAGTTCGGCCGCTACTACCAGCAGGGCGACGACCCCGACTGGCCGTCGGGCCCGGGGCTCGACGTCGACTGGCGCAGGGTGTTCAACGCGAAGGTGAGCGCGCGACTGTCCGACTATCCGGCGGGCTCCGAGCTCGCCGCCGCCGCCGAGGCGTTCAACGCCGACTACGGCATGTTCCTCGACCTGCTCACCAGGGCGTTCAACGGCGAACCGAACCTGCTGCAGGAAGCCGTCGTGTTCATGTTCCGGCTCCGCGACGGCTTCAACCGGCTGCTGCGCAACCCGCTGCCCGGCAGCGACGGTCTGCACGCCGCCCCGACGTTCGAGGTGACCGTTCCCGAGGCGGTGATGTCATGACCGCGCCGTCGCTCGAGGACTTCCTCGCCCTCTCGGTCGACCTCACCGCGTTCCCCGAAACCGATCTGCTGGGCACCGGCCTGGGGGACCAGTACCTGGCGAAGGTGCGGGCCGCCTGCGGCGACGCCGTGGTCGCCGAGCTGTTCGCCGCCTATCAGGCGGCCCGGGCCGAGGCCGCCGGCGACCCGACCGGCTTCGACCGGGCCCTGCGCCACCGGATCTTCAGCGACGACCGCCTGGGCCCGGTGGCCCGCAATGTGATCAAGCTCTGGTATGCCGGAATGTGGTACGGGCTGCCACCCGAGTGGACCGACAGTTTCGGGGCCCAGATGGCGGCCGAAGCCTCCGCGGTCACCGCCGCCTCCTACCAGGAGGGGCTGTTGTGGCGGGCCATCGGGGCCAACCCCCCGGGTGCCAAGGCGCCCGGCTACGGGTCCTGGGCGCAGCCGCCCCGTATCGACGAGCGCTACCTGAAAGGGGCGACGAAATGACCGCGCCAGTCGGCCGCCTCGGCCCGGACAAGGTGAAGCTGGGCGTCTGCTGCACCCTGTGGTGGAACGACGACTTCCCGGCCATCGACGCCGGCATCCCGTTCGGCCAGGCTGTGAGCGAGATGGCGCTCGCCGGCTTCCAGGGCTGCAGCATCGGGCACAAGTACCCGTCGGACCCGGCGGTCCTCAAGGCCGCCCTCGACCTGCGCGGGTTGCGGGTCTCCGAGCCGTGGACGAGCACCTATTTCACGATCGCCAAGATGCAACACAAGACGATCGAGGCGTTCGAGGAGACGCTGGCCCATATCAAGGCGCTGGGCGGGACCGAGTTGGTCGTGGCCGAGTTCGGCGCCTCGTCGCACCTGCTCCCGATCGACGTGTTCGCCAACCGCCCGGTGTTCACCGACGCCCAGTGGGATGCTTTGACGTCGGGCCTGGAGCACCTCGGCAAGATCGCCAACTCGGCCGGGATGAAGCTCAGCTACCACCACCACATGGGCACCGGCGTCATGACCCGGGCCGACGTCGACCGGCTGATGGCCTCGACCGATCCGGCCCTGGTCCACCTGCTGCTCGACACCGCACACATCGCCTTCGCCGGCGACGACCCCCTGGACCTGACCCGGGCCTACGCCGACCGCATCGGCCACGTGCATCTGAAGAGCATCCGGCCCGAGGTCGTGAGCCGGGTCCGGGAAGAAGGCCTGTCGTTCCAGGAGGGCGTCGAGCTCGGCGTCTTCACCGTGCCCGGCGACGGCGCGATCGACTTCCGGCCCATCCTCGAGGCGCTGGCCGATGCCGACTACCAGGGGTGGCTGGTCGTGGAGGCCGAGCAGGACCCGAACAAGGCGATCCCGCTCGAGTACGCCACGAAGGCCCGCGCCTACCTCGCCGACATTCTCGGCTGGTAGCCACGGCGCAGCGTCGACACCGGATCACGCCCTCAGCACAGTAAGGAACCCAACATGAGCGGGACATTCAAGCGGGACATCTACTTCAGCTTCTTCATGTTCACGGCCGACCTCAGGCCGGACGACACCCGGTACACCCAGGTCCTGATCGACCATCTGAAGGCCCTCACCGAGATGGGCTACGACGGCTTCGACGTGCACATCGCCTCCCAGCCGGCGAGCGTCGACCATCGGCTCGAGGTCGACAGCTACGTTCGCCTGAGGAAGGCCTTCGACGAGGCCGGCCTGGCGGACGCGAAGTTCACCACCAACGTCGGAACGACGCGGACCTTCGACCCGACCTCACCGTACGAGGAGCAGCGCCGGCAGGCCCTGTCCTACCTCAAGTCGCGCGTCGACATCACCAAAGTGTTGGGCGGCGATTCGATCATGTCGGGGCCGTTCCTGTACCCCTACGGTGTCTTTCCGCTGACGGACCTCGGCGAGTCGATCTGGAGCGACGCCCTGCAGGACTGGATGCAGCCGCGGTTCCAGGCGGCGCGCTCCGTCTTCCGGGAGTTGGCGGACTACGCGGCCGCGAAGGGCGTGCAGCTCGCCATCGAGCCCATCAAGAGCTGGGAGACGCCGCCACCCAACATGGTCTCGGAGGTGCTGGACTTCCTCGGCGGCGGGGAGTCGAGCCTGCCGGGCGGCGTGACGGTCGACACCGCCCAGGTCGTCATGGAGAGCCAGGGGCCGGCGGTCTTCAGGAGCAACGTGGTCCGGGCCGCGCGGCAGAACCGGCTGCTCTACGTCCACATCTCCGCACCCGACCGCGGCGCGGTGCGCGACAGCTGGATCCCGTGGGACGTCATCCTGGGCGAGATCGAACCGGTGTACCGCGGGCCGTACCTGGTCGAGGTCTTCAACGCGATTCCGCCGTTCGACAGCTCCATGCGGATGGCACGTCGGCGCTTCTGGCGGCCCGGCGAGGACGAACCGGAGCAGCACCGCGACAGCGCCTACGACGTCGCCGGCGCCGCGTTGGAGACCTTGCGGGAGCAGATCGCCTTCTCCGCCCGGTTCCGTTCGCAGCTCGCCGCCGCTCATGCCGGACCCGCGTGACGGTCCCGCCCGAACCCGTGCTTGCAAGAGCTATGGAGATCGCCAATGCTGGCTCAGTTGTCAGAACCCATCGTGATGGTCGCGAAACAGGCGGGCGACGTCCGCATTCACACCTTCGTCTCGTCCTTCGCGTACAACAACATCGCCAATGCCACGCACATCATCGAGAGCAGGAACAGGCTCGTTCTTGTCGACGGGCAGTTCCTCGCCCCCTATGCGCAGAAGTTCCGAAGCTATGCGGACGGCCTCGGGAAGCCGATCGACAGGGTGTACCTTTCGCACCGGCACCCCGACCACTGGTTCGGACTGGGAGTCGGGTTCAGTGACGTTCCCGTTCATGCGCTGCCCGAGACCATAACCTTCCTCAAGGAACACGGGGAGGATTCGATACATGATCATTGGAAGCTGGGTGACCTCGCACCGGACAGGGTCGTCGTTCCGAAGGAGGTCGCCGAGCCGGGGCAGGACACCATCGACGGAGTCAGGTACACGTTCGGCCGGGTGACGGACACGGAAATAGACTCCATGCTCACCGTGACGCTTCCCGACCTGGGAGTGTCCTTTGCCCAGGATCTGGTCTACAGCGGCACGCATCTGTACCTGACACAGCACCTGGAACGCTGGATCCGGGTTCTGGAAGACATGGTCATGACGGACTGCGAGCTGTTCATGCCGGGCCACGGTTTCCCGGCCGACAAGAACGAGGTCGCCCGAAACATCGAGTACCTCTCCGCCGCCGGCCAGGCCATTGCCGACGGGCTGACCAACGACGCGTTCAAGGACTTCATGCTCCAGCGGTACCCCGAACGCAAGTGCCCCGGCATCTTCGACATCTACCTGCCGCGGTTGTTCGGGGGTGCGAGTGATTACTAGACAACTCGGTCCCAACGTCCCGTCACCTGCAGCCGGCAGCGGAGGTCTTCAGCAATGAACAAGGAATACACCGTGGGACAATACCTGGTCGACAGGCTCCACCAACTGGGTCTGGAACATCTGTTCTCGATCGCGGGCGACTATTCGATAGAATGGGTGAACGGATACGTCGCGCCGAGCAACATCGAGATCATTGAAGAAGTGAACGAACTGAATGCCGGGTATGCGGCCGACGGGTATGCCCGGCTGAAAGGCATCGGCGCGCTCTGTGTCACCTACTCCGCGGGCGCACTGTGTGCCGTAAACGCCATTGCAGGTGCTTTCGTGGAGAAGGTGCCGGTGGTTCTGATCAATGGGACGCCGGACATCAAGAAGACGCTCACGTTCGAGCAGACCGGCCTCATGGCGCATCACTTCATCACGGGCCGCGAGACGGATCTTCAGGCATTTGAGCATCTCACGGTCGCGGCCGTCAGGATCGACAACCCCGACCTTGCGCCGCTGCTGATCGACTCCGCGTTGACGAAGTGCATCACCGAACGACGCCCCGTGTACATCGAACTGCTCCAGGACATGGTCAACCTGGCCTGCGAGCCGCCGCAGGGCGCCCTGCGGCCGGCAAGGATCCTGTCGGACCAGGCCAATCTGCAGCAGTCGATCGCAAAGATCAAGGAACGACTCCAGGCGGCCGCCAAGCCCCTGATCTGGGTCGGTGTCGAGATCGACCGCCTCGGCCTGCACGACAAGGCACAGAGTCTGATCCGTCAGCTCAACGTCCCGTACGTCACCGAACTGCTCAGCAAGGCCGTCCTGTCCGAGGACGACGCGCTGTTCGCCGGCGTGTTCGACGGCCAGGCGTCGTCCGCCGCCGTTCAGGATCTGGCCCGGGACTCCGATTTCGTACTGGCCCTGGGCGTCTGGCTGACGGACATCAACACGCTCGGCTGGCACATTGACTACGATAAGACCGCGTTCGTGTCGTTCGACGCCGTCAAGTACGGCACGTGTTTCAGCCCGCAGGTCTCGCTGGAGGACTTGATGGACGGGCTCCTGGCGAGCAAGGTCACCCGCCAGGCCCCGGATCGGCCACTGACTCCGGCCTACACGGCGCCTGTCGTAGATTTCGCCTATGAGGAGATCACATATCAGGGATTCTATGACACGATCCCGCAATACATCGACAAGAATACTATTCTCGGTGCCGATGCGAGCATGAACTACTTCGGGAGCCTGCTGCTGAAGGTGCCTGCCGCGAGAGGATTCATCGTACAGTCGTCGTACTCGGCGATCGGTTACATCGCCCCGGCCGCGACGGGGATCTGCCTGGCGAAGACCGACGCGCAGCGGGTCATGGTCTTCTCGGGCGACGGCGGCTTCCAGATGACCGCCCAATGCCTGTCGACGCAGACCCGCTTCGGCCTGAACCCGATCATCTTCGTGATCAACAACGGGGTCTACGGCGTGGAGCAGTGGCTCGCCGACGCGTCGCCCTTCCACACCGACAAGCCGTTCTACAGGTCCTGCGTGCTGCACCCGTGGAACTACAGCAGGCTGGCTGAGGTCTTCGGCTGCCAGGGGTGGAAGGTCGGCACGTACGGGGAGCTGGGGGATGCCATGAAGGGTGCCCTGGCGAACACGGGCGGGCCGTCCATCATCGAGGTCGTGGTGGCCAGCAAGTCCATTCCGCAAAATGCGGCGTGGAAAGCGAAATAGGGCAAAGAACCGTAGGGCCGCGAGCAGGATCGCTGCGGTGGCCCCGAAACCCGAAAGGACCGCAACGTGCCCACGAAGATTACCGTGATCTACGACAATCCTCAGGATCCCGACGTCTTCGAGGCGGGATACCACGAACAGATCGCGCTCGCGAGCAAGATGCCCGGCGTTCAGCGGGTGGAGAGCGCGAAGGTGTGTCCCAAGGAGGACGGCACCCCCACCCCGGCGTACCGCCTCC
>WNGM01003891.1_pt1 | contig 24090 bp, 20 predicted proteins | sample 5400571 | NCBI WGS metagenome assembly WNGM01 (sample SAMN13153378, study PRJNA577476) | soil metagenome | isolation source: 100 cm soil or saprolite under Garry oak tree replicate 2 | place: USA:California | collected 2016-06-15 | reverse complement strand
TTTGGCGTTTTGAAACGGACCTTGAATTTCGATCCTCTGAAGCTCGAAGCCGCGAAACTGAAACACGACACGTTTCTTGACTACTACCTCGCGGAATCGCATCTCGAATGCCATCGTGGGTATCTCCGCGTTGGCGATGACTACGTTAAGGTTCTGACTCTCAAGGAGCCTTCGGCCCATACCTTTCCTCTTCTGCTCAAGGGCCTTTTGGGCGTCCGGGCCAACTACCACGTTGTAACGGAATGGAAAAAAGAAGAGTTCGGCAAGACGCGACGCGAGATTCAAGCAAGGCGGCGGCACTTCCACAACACGAAACGATCCTTCTTTAGTCAGGTCAATCTGAATGATGCACCCGCTCAGGAAGCCCTTCTTGATGATGCCAAGGAATCGCAAGTCCGCGAACTAGGGAAAGGAATCGAGGAGATCGAGCTGCACGGCAACTACTTCGGCCAGTTTTCACTGACCGTCGTGATCTACGACCGGAATCTTGCCGCGGTCGAACGTGCGGCTGCCGAATTTTACAAGGTCTTCAGCGTCCACGACGCGCAGCTCTATGAAGAGCGCTACAACCTGCTCAACGCTTTCCTAGCAGCGATTCCGGGCAACTACGCCTTCAACCTTCGCTACCTTTATCTTCTCAACACCAATTACGCTGACCTGTCGTTTGTGTTCACGCTGCACGCGGGCGAAACGCGCAACCACCAGCTCCGGCAAGAGTACCTCGCTGTACTCGAAACCAACCACGGCACGCCCTACTTTCTGAATCTTCACTATCGCGACGTCGCTCACACCATGATTCTCGGCCGCACCGGCAGCGGCAAATCCTTTCTCCTGAATTTTTTGATTACGAATCTCCAGAAATACGATCCCTTCACTTTCATTTTTGACCTTGGCGGAAGTTTCGAAAGTCTCACGCGGCTGTTTGGCGGCTCGTACCTGCGGGTAGGCCTCGAATCCACCGGCTTCACCATCAATCCCTTTTGTCTCCCGCCGACCAAGCCCAATCTCGATTTCCTGGCCCTTTTCGTCAAAGTTCTTCTCGGCAGCACCGTCGGCAAGCTCGACCCTCAGACCGATCGGGCGCTTTACGAGCAGATCGAAAATCTCTACTCGCTCGACCCGGCGCTTCGCACGCTCGATGTCCTGGCGAACACTCTCCCCAGACATCTGTCCGACGCGCTCGCCAAATGGCTTCGCGGCGGCCAATTCGGATTTCTCTTCGACAATCCGCAAGACACTGTTTCCTTCTTGCGCTTCCAGTGCTTCGACTTTCAGCAAATGAGCCGGTATCCGGAACTCCTTGAACCCCTGCTCTTCTACATCCTGCATCGCGCGAGCGAAGTCATTACCAATCCCGAGATTTCCTCCACGTTCAAAGCGTTCTTCATCGATGAAGCCTGGGTCTTCCTTCGGAATTCCAGCATCCAGCAGTACGTCACCGAGGCCCTGAAAACCTGGCGCAAACACAATGCCGCCATGGTTCTCTCCACGCAATCGCTCGACGAACTGAAGCGCTCGGAGCTTCTCGACATCATCGTCGAGAGCTGCGCCACCAAGATTTTTCTCGCTAATCCCGACATGGATCAGGACTTGTACCGGCGACAGTTTCATTTGAACGATGCCGAAGTCGAATGGATCGCAACGCTTCTTCCCAAGCGGCAATTCCTCATCAAGACTCCGGAACTTGCGAAGGTAGCCAATCTCAATGTAGACCGCCGCAGCTACTGGCTCTACACAAACGATCCCTACGACAACCAGAGGCGGAAGGAAGCGTTCGATGCCTATGGGTTCGAGAAGGGCCTCGATTTTCTGGCTGGAGTCCACCCGTGATCCCGAACCTGACAGCGCTCGCAGAGACACTTGGACTCCCCGCCGTGCTCGTCCCGCTCGTGCTTGCGGGGCTGCTCACGGGGCCGGTGTTCCTCGCTCAATCGATTCCGCAACAGTTTGACGAACGAAATCCGTAGGAAAAAATCCAATTCCCAACAAGGAGAAATATCCCTATGAAGTCTCTTTCCTCAAATATTGTGAGGAGTCAATTTCGAAGGGCCTGCTTTTTGTTCGCTGCCCTTGCTTTCGGTTCTCTATCGGCACTATTTGCAGAGGCAGACGGGGCACGCGTTGTTAAATATGGAAAGGAAGATATTGTCTCGGTCCATGCCAAGCTTCGCTTTTCGACGCTCATCGTCCTGCCCGACGAGGAAGAGATACTCGACTTCACCACCGGCGACCGGGAATTCTGGATCATCAATGGCTCGCACAATCTCTGCTATGTGCATCCCGCGCAGGCCGGCATCCGCAGCAACCTCAATCTCATCACCGCAAGCGGCCACGTCTATTCGTTTCTCTTAACGGAGATCAGCAGCGATCCCAATGCGCAGCCGGATTTGAAGCTCTTCGTCGAGCCGAAGGGCGTGGCCTCGAACAGCACGCTTCGCGGCTATGTGAGGGCGGCCGACGCTGAGGCCTACAAGAAAGAACTCGAAGCGGCCCACAATCAAGCTTTAGAGCAGGTTCGCGCTGCGCAAACGCGGGCCGCCGAAGAGGTCAGCCAGTTCCGTTCCGCCTACCCGACCAAACTTCGGTTTGACTATGCGCTCGACGCAAAGGCCACGCGGGAGCCGTTCCTTGTTTCCGCGATCTACCATGACGAAACGTTCACCTACATCCGCTGCGCCGCTCGGGAAAAGCCTTCGCTCTATGAAGTCAAGGATGGGAAACCCAATCTCGTGGCCTTTCAAGTCGAGAACGGCGTCTACATCGTGCCCAAGATCGTCGATTCGGGCTATCTCGCCGTCGGCAAAAAGAAGCTGACGTTCACCCGCCAAGTTGCCGCGAAGTGAGGGAGGGACTCGTGACTTCGCCATCGCCTATCCAGGACAAAGCGCCGAAACCTCCCGGATTGCTCCCCAAGAACGTGCAGTCCTGGCTTCTCGCCGGTCTCGCCGTTCTCATGGTCGTCATCATGTGGCTCACCGGAGGAAAGAAGCCTCCCGCGCCTTCTCGCGCGATTCCTGCCGCTCCGGCCGTGCAGGCACCGCTCGAAATGAATGAAGCCAAGATCGTCGAGTTGCAGAATCGCATTCAGCAGTTGCAGCGCGAGCAGACCGTGGCGCAGAACGCGCTCGCGCAGCAGAGCCACATTCTCGGCGAGGGCGCTCAAGATCCGCCTGCCGGTGTCTCCGGTGCGACGAGCAATCCGCCGCCCGAGCGTGCGGAAGACGCGATCCAGGCGGAACGAAAAAAGCGCGCCTACCTTTCCCTGTTTTCGTCGAATGTCGCGCTGACCTATCGCAAATCTCCGCAGACAGCAAAGGCGCATGAGGGCGAAACAGGCGCTCCGCCCGTTGCAGCTGGACACGAACTAGCTGTTTCACAACTTGCCGAACTGCTAAAGCCTCTCCCGGCGCAGGTCCAGGCACCGGGAGAAGCTTCCAGTCTCGCAAAGCAAAAAGATTCCGCTGCGGAAAGTGAACGAAAGGAGGAAACCAAGAGCCTTGCCGCCGCCGCGACAGGCAAGACCTACGTCCTGTTTGAAGGAACCGTACTTGAAACCGTATTGATCAACCGACTCGATGGGCAGATGGCCGGCCCCATCGCATGCCTGCTCTCGAATGATGTCTACTCCCACGATCGCCAACGGCTTCTTATCCCCGCAGGCTCGAAACTCCTCGGTGAGACCCGGAAGGTCGAAAGCCTTGGGCAGAGCCGCTTGGCGGTTTCCTTCCATCGCCTGCTCATGCCAGACGGGTACTCCGTGAGCCTCGATCATTTTCAGGGCTTGAACCAGATCGGAGACGCTGGCCTACGCGACCAAGTCAACAACCACTATCTCCGCATCTTTGGCGCTTCGCTCGCCATCGGCGCCATTGGAGCTGTGGCCGAAGGCGGAACCTCCGGCACTTTGACCGCGTCCGGCGGAGATCTCATGCGCCAGGGATTTGCCCAAAGCACCGCGCAGTCCTCGGCGCAGATCCTCGACCGCTTTCTCAACATTCTTCCGACCATCACCATCCGCGAGGGGCACCGGATCAAAGTCTATCTGTCGGGCGACCTCGCGCTGCCCGACTACGCGAATCACACCATGCCTTCAAATCTCTGAGGGAAGGAAAGGAAGAACTCCGTGCGAAAGAAAATTCTGATTTGCTTACTCGCGACCAGTCTATGCGTCGGCGTCGCCTCCGCGCAATTCGGGGGGATCGTCTATGACCCGACAAACTACTCGAATGCTTTGTTGCGTTACTTCCAGCTGCAGCAGCAACTCGTCGAGCTGCGCAACAGTTACGCGCAACTCGTTTCCCAATACAACCTGGCCTTCGAAATGTCTAGGAATCTGCAAAACATGCCTGCCCGCTACCGCGCGCAATTCTCGCAATGGCGGAACGGCGCGGCGCTCAACACCTATACCAATACCGGGGGCTGGATCAGCGGTGCGAACTCCGGTCAGCCGGAAACCGTTCTTGCGGGCTACCGACAGGCGACGACACAGCTCGCAACTTACGATCCGAACGCCCTCTCGGGCATGAACGGGGATGAACTCGCTCGTGTGAAGTCTCAGTATGCCTCGGTCGAACTCGCGGACGGCGCCAATACCACGGCTCTTGCGACCATCGGCTCCATCCGCGGAAATGCCCAGATCCTCGAAACGCAGATCAACAACCTCGAACGGGATTCGCTTTCGGCCGATCCCAGCCTGAATACGGAAGTATCCGTCCTCAACAAGATCAACGCGACGAATGTACTGACGCTGCGTTCGATACAGGATTCCAACAAGCTTCTCGCTTCGCTGCTCGAACAGCAGACCGTCACTGGCAAACAGCAGCGCGAAATGATTACCAACGCTATCAACGCCGATATCAACCGCCGCGCCAGCCTGGTCGGGAACATAAACCAGGTGACCGGAACTTTGACCAATTCGTTAGAAACCTTCCGCATGCCGTAGTTGGCACGCCCAATCGACCGTCACAGGAGCCGAGCCCAATGCAAACCGATTTCCTGCAGTTCATGTATCAGGCGATCAACACCCTTCTGACACAGAACCTCGGCTTCTTCGATGCCATGGGCCAGAACCTGTTTCGAATGTTCGCCACGATCTTGATTGCCTGGTACGGCATCAAGTCCGCGCTTGCGGCGGCAGGAGGAAAACACTACTTCCATTTTGACAACTTTGCGGGTCTGCTCCTCACGATCGCCTTCGGCTTCGCCATGGTCAATTACTACAGCACCCCCATCCCTGGAATCGGTGTCAGTTTCCACAATCTGATCACGGACGAAGCGCAATTCCTTGCCAACCGCATCAATCAGGCGGAATTGCAAACCATCGTCGACCGCATCGGGGATTTTGAAGCGCGCATCGACGCGCCAGGTGTCACCGATATGCTCGGGATGGCGATCTACATTATCGTCATCATTCTGCTGGCAGCCGCTCAGGCAATCTCCATCGTGGTCATCGCTTATGGATTTATTGCGACCGCCGTTTGCGTGCTGGTCGGTCCGATCTTCGTTCCGTTCTTCATCGTGCCGAAGCTCGAGTGGCTCTTCTGGGGTTGGCTGCGCTGTTTCCTTCAGTACGCGTTCTACGAAGTCATCGCCGCGGCGGTCGTCTACATCATCGGCAACCTTATTATTGGAGTCCTTACGCTCCAGGGCACCGGCACGATTTCCACGCTTCAGCTGATCGGGTGGTTTCCGGTCCTGCTGATTACCTTCGTCGCTTCAATTTATGTCTTGTTGAAAGTGCCGGCCCTCACCAATCACATCTTCAGCGGTACTGCCGGCGGTACCTCCGCCGGAATCCTCGAAGCGCCCGCCGTCGCAATGGCTGAGGAGCTCTAATGGACCGCGATGCTTCCTTTCACGACGCCAAGCGTCTTTATCTTGAATCCTACGGTGACCCGATGGTGACGAATACGTACCTCAAGATAGCCCTGGTGGTCCTTGCGCTCGTTTGTGTCGCACTGGCCCTCATCGATCTGCGAACCATCCGCACCTTCGAAAACTTCAGGCCGCTCGTCATTCGGATCGACGATCTCGGCCGCGCGGAAGCGATCAACTATCACAACTTCGAGTACAAGCCGCAGGACGCGGAGGCCAAATACTTTATTTCGCAGTTCACCAGGCTCTACTACCGGCGCAACCGGCACACCATCCAGGACGATTTCGCGAAGTCGCTGTACTTTCTCGACGGCAAACTCGTGAGCGGCATCCTTGACGGCTACCGTAAGGACGACATCATCCGGAAATTCCTCACGAACACTTCGGCTTCCGAAATTACCGCGAACTTCGTCTTCCTATTTCAGTCCCGCGTGCCTAACGAACTGATTCCCATCAATCCGCTGGGCCTGACGATTTCGTATTTCCGGGAAGATCAGGCATTCAAATGAGGCCGGAAATCGTGTAGGACCAAATGATTTCGAACGCACTCCTCGTCACCATCGCTGTCCTCCTTGCTTACGGGTTCTGGCTCATGGACCAACTAAAGTTCATTCCTCAATGTCTTTGGAGCGGTCTTGCTCTTACAGCGTAAGTTCTTCCTCAAAGACACGGGACGGAAACTTTCCCATCTCGACCGGCAGTTCCAGTTCCGCCAGATCGAAATGCCCCTGCCGGAAGAAGAGGAGGCACCTCGCGATGTCGCGTGATGCCTTTTTCGACGATCTGAGGAGTGGGCTCGAGAAGGAGTCCCGTTCTTCACACGGAAGCACACACTCGCGCTCGACGGAACCATCCGGAGACCTCGAAGAATCTCGAGCGAACCGACAAATCGACTCCGAGCGGCCTCAGGGTACACAACGAAAGCCCGAAGCGTTCGATACTCCCCGAGCGCACTATCTCGGCGACCGTGCCTGTTTGCTTCGCGAGTCTGAACTTCAAACTCTCATCGAAGTCGGCACATTCCGTGCCGTCGCCGCCATCGACTTAGCTTCCATCAGCTACGGCGGCGACACGCCTAGGATGGAGCGAGAGATTCGCCGTTTAAAGGAGCAGTCCCTCGTTTCCGAGAAGGTCCTTCGCGCGGATCGCAATCACGTCATCCGTCTATTGGCGCTGACGAAGAAGGGAGCCCGGCTTGCGAGAAGCTCGGGCGTCGTCCCCGAAGACCAGGTTATCTATCACGGCTTCGTGAAGCCCCGCGACGCGAAGCACGATGCCGCTCTGTATCGCCTCTACCAAGCGCAGGCCGAGCGCATCGAGGCAGCAGGTGGACGCATCGCCCGCGTCATTCTCGACTACGAATTGAAGTGCAATCTGAACCGCGAACTCGCCTCTCTCGCACCCGAAGAGCAATCGGAAGAAGTACGCGAACGAATCGCCGAGCGTCACGGACTTTCGCTCGTCAACGGAAGAATTCCCGTGCCCGACATCCGCATCGAGTTCGACAGCACGGAGATGGAGCGGAAGCATGTGGATCTGGAACTGGCCACCCGTAATTACCGGCCTCGCGCGCTCGCCGAAAAAGCAATGGCGGGCTTCTCGCTTTACGCATTCCGTGAGGATGCATCGCGGTTGCGCCGCATCCTCGACGAAAAGGAAATCACCGGGGAAATTCTCTCGCTATGAACAACGGACAGCCTCAAATCGACGCCATTCGGGCCCTCGGCTACTCTGAGCAAGAATCTCGATTCCTGTACCTGGTGGCCACGCACTCCGGCTATTTCGTCGCGCGGCAGTTCCTGGGCTTCACCGGCGGTCGCTCTAGGCAGCGCACGTCGCTCTTCTGGACCAAACTTCAGGCTAGCCAGCATGCCCGGATTTACCGTTTCGCGCAGAGCGGCACGGTCTACCATCTTTCTTCCCAAAAGATCTATCGGCAGATTGGCCTTGAGAATCTACCCAATCGCCGGGGGCACGAATTTGAATACATCTGCACTCGCATCGCCGGATTGGATTTTGTGCTCGGGAATCTCGACAACCAGTACCTTGAAACCGAATCCGACAAGGTCGCGTATTTCTGCTCGGAGCTGAACGTTCCGACCCACCATCTGCCGGCAAAGTCCTACGCGGCACAGACCACTGTCCGGTATTTCGCCGATCGCTATCCGATGTTCATCCCCCGAGCTCCTGCGGCACGCACGGTCGTCTTCACCTATCTGCAGGGCTCGGAAGCGAGTGTCGCGGGATTCGCTCATCATTTGCGCTCGTACATGCCGCTTTTTCGGCAGCTTGCCGAGTTCAAATTTCTATTCTTGGCGCACACCGATTGTTACTTCGACAAAGCGCATGAACTGTTCCGCGATCTCGTTACCATTCCGCTTGAGCCGAATCCCGCGGATGATCTGCTGCGCTACTTCAAGATTCGCAAGGCTTGGGACCTCGCCGAGTACGCCTCTGTAACGGAAGGCGATCTGATGTTCCACAATCTTGCAAAGGAGCACTTCCGCGGGGCGCGTGTCGAGCACTTTTACCGTGCCTGGAAAGTCGGCCGAACTTCAGATGCCGAGATTCGTGAAGACTTTCAAGGAAGCGACAAACCACACGTCGTTCATTTCGAGACGGAAATTCTCAAAGCGATAATCGGTCCGGAATCTGGTACTGGGGAGAATCGGTGAACCACATACTGACTACATTCGGCAAGCTTGCCGGCAGCGAAATCCTCGCCTTGTGGCAGCGCTTCTTCCGCCAGGAAAAGAGATGCCGGAAAGAGAAGCCGAAAGCCGCGGCGCGAAGAAACATTGTTTCTGAAACTCACTTCGAAGGAGGCCGTCATGCCAATCGTAAAGAAAGCTCCAGACATCCTTACGCGCGAAGTTCGCATGGAGGAACCTGTAAGCGCACTTCTCGACGACTACGCCCAGTTCATCGAGAGCAGCCCGGATCACGTCGTTAATTCCGTTCTGAAGAAAACGCTGTGGCGCGACCAGGACTACCGCAAGTGGCGCAATCAGCGCAGATCGCGCACCGGGGAAGCGCCGACGACGGCAACTGATCCGGGAACGACGTCATGACCCGCAGGATTCTCGTATCGCGTCACTTTGTCGCCGCGCTGCTCGCCATGGTGACCGGAATGGTCCTTTTCTATACACGACCATTCCCCGAGGAGCAGCTATTCCTGAAGCTCATCGCCAAGCGTCGACCGCTTGCCTTTCAGAGTTTCCGGTGGCTCTACCGCGTGTCCCTTTTCACCACCCCCTACATGATGTACATCGGAACACTGTCGGCCCTCTATGTCGGAACACTGAAATTCCGCCCTCGCGTCGTCGCGGGACAACTTCCGCGCTATCCCGACCCGCGAAGGCGAGAAGATCTGTTCGTTGTCCTCGGCGAGGTGCACGACCAGCGCCGGCCGGGCCCCTCGGAAACACCCGATTGGCTCGCCGTTCCCGAACGCGGACTGTTCACTGGTATCGCGATTCTGGGGGCCGTGGGTAGCGGAAAGAGTTCCTGCTGCATGTTCCCGTACGCTGAGCAGATTTTGTCTTACAAAGCACACGATCCAGAACAGCGCATCGGCGGAATCGTGCTGGAGGTAAAGGGTGATTTCTGTCGGAAGGTCAAACAGATCCTGGACCGACATGGTCGCGGCGAGGATTACGTCGAAATCAGCCTGGATTCAGAGTTCCGCTACAACCCGCTTCACAACAATCTGGATGCCTATGCGCTGGCTTTCAATATCGCATCCTTATTAAACAATCTTTTCGGCCGCGGGAAAGAACCTTTCTGGCAGCAGGCCTACACGAATCTCGTCAAGTTCATCATCCTGCTGCACAAAGTGGCCTACGACTATGTGACTCTCTTCAATGTGTACGAATGCGCGATCTCTCCTCCCCTCCTCGAAGCGCGAATTAACGAAGCCGAGGAGATTGTCATGGGCTGTCGCTACGTGGCCGTCACGGCTCAGACATTTGCCGGGCGTGTGGCCGATCTCGCCGGACTCGGTTTCCGACACCTGCCGAGTGAAAACCGCCATGTCGCTCTGGACACGCCGGAGTTGCGCGAACTCCTTCGCAAGAACAGAATCTCGTTCGAGCCGCGTACCGTTCTCGATCCCACCTGTGCCGACCCCGATAAGCTGGCCAAGCTGCAGGCTGTAAAGCGCTGGTTCACCGAGGATTGGAAACGCATTGAGCCCAAGCTTCGGACCTCTATCGTCGAGGGCATTTCCGTATTCCTTTCGCTGTTTGACGACAATCCGAAAGTGAAGAGGGTCTTCTGCCCCGAACGCGAGTGCTACGATCCAGCAAAGAACGATCCGAAGAAGCACGGAAGCCCGTTGCCGTCCTTTTCCTGGCTTATCGAGCGAGGGAAAGTCGCGGCTCTGAATTTTCCGATCGGCATGAATCCCGGCCTTGCGAAGGCCATCGGCGTAATGATGAAGCTCGATTTCGAGCGAGCTGTATTAAATCGCGTCCCGGAGATTGAAGCAAATACTGACAAGCATTTCCGCCAGGTTCTCTTTCTCTGTGATGAATACCAACATTTCGCGACTGTTGGCGAAAATGATCCAACCGGCGACGAGAAGTTCTTCAGCCTTTCCCGGCAACCGAAGTGCATTCCCATCATCGCAACGCAGAGCATCAGTTCACTTCGCTCCGCGCTGCCAGGCGAGAGCTGGCGCACCTTGCTCCAGACCTTTCGCACAAAGGTCTTCCTGACTCTAGCCGACGATTTTTCGGCAAAGACCGCGAGTGAACTGTGCGGGCGCGAGGACCGGCTCAAGGTCAGCTACAACCTCTCTGAAAGCGGGCACGACGCGCGCGTGAGTCTCCTGACAGGAAACGCCCTTTCTCACCGCGCCAATATCACCGCGTCGAAGAGCTACAACACGCAAAAAGACTACCGCTTTGACATGAAGGTCTTCACCGAGCTGCGTAACGCGCAGTCGGTCGTTATCGCCTACGACGGACTGAATCCAATTCCGCCCTGCTACTGCTACCTCAAGCCCTACTACAACGATCCGAACAAGTCCTACTTCCAGCAGTTAGAAGAAGGAGCGCTCTGATGCACGGCTTTGAAACCATCCTGCCGTTCCTGAAACCGATCGAACACCTCATCCTCGACGAATCCGTCAGCGAGGTCATGGTCAATGGTTCCGACCGTGTCTTCATCGAGCGCGATGGTTTCGTCGAACAGGTGCCGGGAATCTCCCTCGAGGAACGCTCTCTGAAAGTGGCCGTGAAAAATATCGCACGGCGATTGGGAGACGATATTTCGGAATCGAAGCCCATTCTCGATTCGCGCCTGCCTGATGGCAGCCGTGTTGCAGCGGTGATTCCGCCATGCAGTCTGAGCGGCGTCACTCTGACAATTCGAAAGTTCAACTCCCGCCACTTCGAAATCGAGGATTTGATCCGCAGCGGGACACTCAACCGGGCGCTCGCCAACCGGCTCGAAGACTATCTCCTTCAACGACGCAACCTGTTAATTTCTGGTGGAACGGGCTCGGGCAAAACGAGCCTTCTTACAGCGCTTGGGAAATTCATTCCCGCCGACGAGCGCATCCTCCTGATTGAGGATACCGCCGAGATTCAGCTGGCCCACGAGAACATGGTCCGCTTCGAAGCACGGCGCGAACAGAACGGCATGCCTGCCGTATCCATCCGCGACCTCCTGAAAGCCGCGCTACGTCACCGCCCGGATCGTATTCTGCTCGGCGAGATTCGCTCCGGGGAAGCGTTCGATCTCCTTCAGCTTTTGAACACCGGCCACTCTGGAACCATTTCGACCATTCACGCCAGCTCCGCGAGACAGGGGCTTTCGCGCTTTGCGAGCTGCGTTTTGCAAAGTGGCGTCGAGATTCCGTACCGCGCCATCAAGACCAACATTGCGGATTCGCTTAATGTCGTCGTCCAAATCGAGCGTCGGCCTGGCCGCCGGTTTATCTCCGAAGTGCTCGAAATCAACAACTACGACCCCGATGCCGACCTGTTCGACTTTTGCGCAATCTATGTCGCCTCACGGGAGCATGCATGACGGAGCTAGATCTCTTCAAAACAGGACATCTGTCGGCTGCGCAATCCGTCCTGGCGCCTCACCAACCGGAGGATCGGATCGCCGAAGAATAGCGCTGCAGCACTCTTCCTTGAGGGCAAGAAAAACCTACTTCGCCTTCAGCAAGACTTTCCCCCTAACCGAAGCGGAGGCGAATGCCGTCGAGGATGGTGTCAACGCTTACAGACGCGTTCCGACTCCGGAGGGTCCTACTCCTCGGCAGCGAACGAAGGGGGCAATTGATGCCAGCGGAATGGATTGACTTTAAAAGCATCAAAGGGAAGGTCTCCATGGAGGCCTGGTCCTGTCAGTCCGCTTCGTGCATCGCGGCTCGCTCGGGCCGCGTCGGAGGAAACGTCTTCGACTTCGTCGCTGAAATGGAGCGCTGTTCGATACGGGAGGCTGCTCTGCACCTGCAGCATTCGCTCACAGAAAGTCAGATGCCTGGCGCTACCTCCAGAAACGAGGAGTCGGTCGCCCACACGCCAGAAAACCGGCCTCTATCCTTCACCCTGCGCAACATCGACCACCAGCATCCCTATGTGGCATCGCGTGGACTCAGTGAGCAAACGGCCCGCTACTTCGGCGTTGGCTACTACGACGGGAACGGTTTCCTTCGCGGACGAGTCGTGATTCCAATCCATAACGAACATGGCGAACTCGTCGCCTACTCGGGTCGCGCAACCGGCCAGACAAAGCCCAAATATCGCCTCCCTGCCGGCTTCCGTAAATCTCACCTGCTGTTCAATCTCCATCGAGCCATCCGGAAGGGCAACCGCACCCTCATTCTTGTCGAAGGCTTCTTCGATACTTTCAAAATCCATCAGGCCGGGCATCACAACGTGGCGGCCCTCATGGGCTCGAAGCTCTCCGACCGCCAAGCCGACCTGATCGGAACCTACTTCGATAAAGTCATCCTCATGCTTGACGCCGATGAAGCGGGGAAAGCCGCTACGTCTGCGGCTGCGACTGCCCTCTCTTCGATCCTCGCAGTGCAGATCGTCGAACTCGCCTCGGGAGCTCAGCCAGACCAACTGGCTTCAGAAGAAATCAATCGGCTCTTAGGAGGCTTTGCTCATGACGTTCCAACTCCAGACCGATAAAAACCCTTCCGATTCCACATCATCTTTCTTGGGATGAATCCGCTGCGCGCGGGCAGCTTCGCCAGGAACAAGGAAAGCATCCGCGAGACTCGTCACGTGTACTCGATCTCGACGAAGACGCGGCCGCATCGCTTGGCGCCATTCGAACGAATGGTAACGCGCCCGTCCGCAATTTCGTGCTCGACACTTCTCCTGAAAAGAACCAGGTAATCTCCTGATGACCGGTTTGCGTATTGGAGAAATTCTGGCACTCAGTTGGGGACGGATCAATCTTGCTGCTGGCACATTGCGGGGTGAGGAGACTGGGTACAATCTGCGGTCATCCCAAAGTCCGGGCCGAAAATTCCGTCAGCTCTTCGTCCGTCACGGTGTAAGTGATCTCGATGGGATTGCAACACACTTCGCAATCTTCAACGTAAGTTTGCTTGCGAACGGATAGGTCCAGCACCATCGAAATCTCCTCGCCACAATGAGGACAAGCAAAGGAATGTTCCATAAGATCATTTTAGCGTACAGATACGGACGGCGTTTCGCGTTGCATTGCCACCACTCGGCTCGCATCATGATGGAGTTAGAATCGCTTCAATCGCCGACACCAGAGCCATGCTCAAAGTCGGGCAACAACGCTGCAATCGAAAAAAACGGCCTTAGCTGCTGAGCCATGTTGTGTCTCGGATTGTAAATCTCTGATTGAGTTTCAGGGTCACACGGTCACCCGAAGGGGTGGCCAGCGCTCGAAGCTAACTCCAATGCAATAAAAACATTCGATTCGTGCACAGTTCGTGCACATCGCCCGTACCGAAATCAGTCCTGCCTAGGTCCAGACAGTTTGATCGGGAAGCACTACACTTGCTTTTGTTTCGACTTCCGAGTCTGTGAAGGCTTGTAACCTAGTATTTACTCTCACTCTGGAAGGCCGAGGCAGGAAAATTTGAGTCTGGCTTGGTTGTATGGCGCTGCGGCAGGTGCCGCAGAACAAGTGCGATGACGACTAAGGTCGCCACAAGGCGAAGTGATTTGATGGGATGTTTTGTGTAGTCGGCAGCAAGAATGAGCCAAATCATGTACAGCAAGACCCGATGCGCGGCACGATAGAGGATGTGCGACTGACGGCGAAGTGGGGCTGTGATCCCGACTCCCAGCACGATCGAAAAACCAACCAGAGTAATGGCTATCTCCGGACCGCCCAATTGCAGAGGCTCTGCCGCGAACTTCGTATGCAGCGCGATTACTGCACAAAAATGAACCATCTGTGCTGCCACGAATGCCTGGATCAGGTTTGCGGTGTCGGGATACCAGCGGAGCCATTTGCGAAGTCCCGGACCGGCGAAACCCGCCAAAAAGAAGCAGATTGCGAACCTAGCGGTACTACGGGTGGCTACACCAGCACCTTCGGCGTTCATGCCGTAAATCGCAAAGCAAATCCCGATAATGAGGACATTGCTGAACGCGGCAGCAAGAAGTAGCTTGCGATTAGACAAGGAACCCTCGATTCGAATCGCGGAAGCATAGCATGCCGAACGCGCGAAACTTCACACCGCAACGGTTTCTCCAACATGCGCGTAACGGTTGACTGGTTTGAAAGAAGATTTATCGCCAACTTCTGGGATTTCGACCGCTGGTAGCAGTCAGCTATTTTTACGTCTGCCAGGTTCCTGCGGTAAGATCTGCGCATGTCGATAATGGCGCTGGACTTTGCGGACACCACCACTAACCTGCGGCTGAAATTATTTAGCCAAATGCTCGACGCAATATCGACCGCTACTGATGTCCGTGATCTACATGGGGCATTGATCGGAATCATGCGGCGGGCCTTTGGTATCCATTGTTACGTTGAAGTGACGACCCAAGGTCTCGAATCCACTCAGTATCGAGTCACTCGTGTTTGGAGGGACGACGAAACAGAAGGTGTTCCGAACCGCAGTCCGTGGCGTGCGGAGGGAGTACCCATCCGCACGGGCGGTATCATCTCCCAAGTCATTGCCCGGTCTCAACCGTCCCTGCTGCCAGCGTTTTCGTTTCCTGCAAATGATCCTGTGTTTGCTGAACTCGCTGATTACCACGCGCTAGCTGCTACTCCTGGAGCTTTGGGAGATCGAGAGAACTGGGTATTCATTTTCGATAAATGCGCGGGCAGCTTCGATGCTGTGGTCCTGCAAGACCTCGTTTTACGCGTTATGTTGATCGGGTCGGCGCTTAGAAACTTGAGAACAGCAACGGAACTTGCCGAGACGTACCGAAAACTAGTGGCCGCGACCGCGTACATTGAAGCTGAAGTGGATCGGATCGCGGCTATCCAAAAATGCTTACTTCCAGCGCCGGATCCGACGGTCCCCGGTTTGGATGTAGCGGCGTGGAGTGAAACCTTCGATCGTGCGGGTGGGGATCTGTACGACTACGTGGCTCTCCCCGGCGGACAATGGGCGTGCATGATTTCCGACGCTAGCGGTCACGGGCCATCTGCGGCGGTCGTCGCTGCAATACTGCATGCCCTCCTTCACTCTCTCTTTCAGCGCGTGAGCCGGGACGCCGAGACAACAATTAGCTTTCCCGCCTTGCTTCCAACGGAGGTTTTGTCGATCGCTAACGACCAGCTTGCCGCCAAGAAAATCGAACAGTCCTTTGTCACAGCCTTCCTGGCAATCTGGGATCCGGCGACGACCGCGTTTGTATATGCCCGTGCGGGACATAACCCTCCTTTGTTCAGGAAAGCGGCCGACGGAATAATTATGGAGCTGTCCGGTGCCAGCGGATTTCCGCTCGGGCTCTTCCCACAGCAGTCCTACGATCAATGCCAGTTGCGTCTATCGCCAGGCGATCTTGTGCTCTTGTTTACCGACGGAATTGTAGAAGCGGAGAATCCTGCCGGCCAACCGTTCGATCTTGACCAACTTCGAAACGCTTTCGCGGGCGCGGCGCACGGAACTGCTCGTGAGGTACTCACCGCGATTCGGTCGGCCCTCCAATCCCATCAGAAGGATACTCGTCCTAAGGACGACCAAACGTTGTTTGTTCTGCGGGCAATCTAAGCTCGGGACAAGCAGGGCGGGATCGTGGCAATATTTTGAAAGCCGTTCCTGCGAGTCGCAGACGCGAAGCAATTCCAGCCTGCCTGGCCCCTGCCGAATTGTTACAGAGCGTTCGGGTAAAAAAACCGAAGGCTTGCTGCATGCAAGCTTCCGACGATCGGTCAATTATTCAATTTTGAACTTGCGCCTGACACGTGAGCGTTCTCCCAATTTCGAACCTTGCCGCGTGCTTCATCGAAAGTTCGTTCGTAGTTCCGCAACCGGACTTTCCGGGACGTTTCTAGTAGCGGCTCTCATTGGCGTTCCATGTTGTTGCAGATTGTCGTCGGGGATGGGGTTGGTCGAAGTTGTTCTGTGTACCGCCCGCAATTCCTTCGTATCCGTCGATGCCGCACTGAATTTCCGCGGCTCGCCGAGATTTGTGGATTCCGAGGAGGTCTACAATAAAAGGGGGGAAGACCATGGCTCTCCCAACACCCGTAGACCTGCACGCGCAGGTTACAGAAATCATCTCCTCGGCGGCAAACTGCCCTGTAAGCTGGGCCCAACATCCTGATCCCTTAACCTTATCCGAGATTGTCGCCATCAAGGAGCGGCTTGCTGAATACCTCACAGGCGTAGTCGATGCATACCTCAGGGAGAAAAACCCCTGAGTCACATCGGCAGCGTCCGGCAGGTCGAATGAGCAAGTTTCGACGCCGCCCGGACGATTCAGATGCACGCCACTCGCCGTCGTGGCCTGTTTCAAGAATGTCGCCGCATTCACATCTGTAAACTGCTCAAACATAAAATTGCAGCCGCAGAACAAGCCAAGAAATTTGCGATTCAAACAACTAGAGAACCGCACGGACCATCATCACGAAGTCTGAAAGGAAAGTGACTTGACATATATCGTCCGGCGTTCCGGCGTTTATCAGGAAAGTATATTCCTTCATTAACGTTAGGAGATCATTGCGAAGCCGGTTTTTCGTTTTTCAAGGCGTCGCGGGCAGATCGAGCATCGGATTTCTCGGAAAGAAATCGAACGGACGAAGGATGAACTCATGCCACATGACGGGCATGACCGGCCAGTCTTCCGCGCGCGGAGCGTGGTGGAAGCCGAGCGTATACCAAGCAACGATGTCGGTATTTTCAATGGGGCGATTGGCCTTGGTCCAAATGGCCAAGCCGTCGTCGGTTCCTTTGCTGTCCGTGGGGTATATGCCGGCGGCGAAGCGTTCATCGACGCGATACGGCGTCACCCACAGCTGGTGCGCGGAGAAAGCTCCGACCTTTTGTGGGCCGTCATCCGGATCCAGTAGAGAAGCGGCGGTGACGCCCGGCATCAATTCGTAACCTGTTGGATAGCCAAGCGGACCTTTCACATTGGGATTGATGAAGTGCCACATGGCGGGTTTTTCCAGGTGGATGTCGATCATGGCGTCCTTTTCTGTCTTGGCGATGGACGGTTCGACCACCCAGATGCTTTTGCGCGAGGCGGGCTTGGTGAGCTCGCGCTTTACCAGGCGGCCCGCCATGAAGCTGTTGTTCACGCCGTCCACATCCACGTCCAGACGATACGAAAAGAAGTGGTCGTGGTTCACGCCGATTGTGTTTTCCGCGACGAAATGGCCAAATTCATCGGGAGAACCGGCCATGCCGTGGCCGCCGGTCGCCGAAGCATCTTTGGCTTTGACCGACTTCGTTTCGATGATGCCGGTCGCGCCGACTGCGACATGAATCGACCCGTCGCGTTCGAAACGCCAATCCAAGACGTAGTCGTAGTTGCCGATGACCGCCGCGGTGCGCAGAACGAGAGTGCGCGCGGGGCTTCCCCAAATTTCGTGCTTCTCAAAGTGCCGCCACGCCGAATCGCCACTGTAGCTTTCAAACATGCATGCAACCCGGGGCCGAATGCCGGGAGCGCCGTGTTCATCCGGAACCAGCGCACCGAAGTAGGTCGCCGTTGTGGGGCAGTCGATATTTTCGCGCAACGGCTTCAGCACGCCGCCGTGGTAGAACTCTCCGGTATCAATGAAGACCCGCGTAGCCCAACCTTCAGCGGGATCCATGTAAGGAACAAAAAGTTCGGACAGAGAGCCTTCGTACAGTACCGAACGAAGCTGATGCCCATCGTTGAATCGCGCAAGATTGATGATCGCCCCAATGCGCGGGTCGAGGCGGAAGCGGAAATTCCAGCTCTGCCAATTCACTTCCCCATTGGAAATTTTGAAAGCGGGCCCCAGCGGCTGGCTGAGCCCGATCGGAGTTGCGCCTTCGCGGGGGGCTGACGATGTTTCCTCGAAATTAATGGAGGCTTTCGGAACCGGAATCGGACCGTCGTCAATCACCTTGAGGACTTTTTTTTCGACCGCGTCAATTTCGATGTTGAGGCCTTCTATGGAGCGGCCCCAGCCGAGAAATTCACCGTGAGTGTCCGCGCAACCGCCGTAGAAAATGCGGTGACCTTCGAGTTCGGGCAAAGCGAAATAGCCGAAGGGGCCAGCAAAACACTGCACGTGCGTGAGATCGGTGATGCCGCGCTTCTTCATGGCTTCAATGACGCGCGAATCTTTCTTGATCACCTGCTCGAGTTCGTGAAATTCCATTTCCAGGACGGGCGCTTGAATGTCTTTGCGCTCCTTCCAGAATTCGAGCTTGTGACCTGGAATGTCCACCAGGGCTTCAATGGCAATGCCCTTGCGAAGAAGAATAACCTCCGCTTCACGAAACACAGGGTCGCCAAGCTTCCAGGCGAGAACTTTCTCCTTGGGTGGTTCATGGAGAAGGACACTGGCGTAGAAAGTGTCGACATCCATTTTGCCGGAATCGCGAAGGACGTCGTAAACGATCCAATATTCCTGGGACTTCAGCGCCTCAAGCGGATGCGCGGGTGCTTGAGCGAGCACGAAGGGTGAAGCAACAATGCACCAAAGAAAGGAAATCAGAACCACACGACATGCAGATCGCAAGTTTTCTCCTCCACAAAACTGTTCCACCTTTGTCCAAAACGGTGAGACGCAAAGGGGCAACTAGACAAATCCGAGCCTGGACAGGCGCGCCGTTTCTATAAGGAATGGAACGAGTCGGTGCGGAGCCAGGAATTAGGTGCGTATCTTTGTTCCCGCAAGCAAAAAAAGGGAAACAAAAAAAACGAATGGCGACGATTGTGAATCTTTCTGGACCAAGCGCCGATAAAATGTCGAACGAAAATACGTAGCTACAGATACACCTCTGGCCCGATAGATTCGCATTCGCGCAATTGAAATTTTGCGTTTGCAATTTTTCTGAAGCCCGCCAAGATACAGAACATTTTCTCGGGACATTTTTGTGGTGTTCCCGATGTGTCTGTCGCCTCTGTCAGCGGAACGACCCCTGGCAGGGACTGAGAGCACATCTGCGCGCAGGGGTGTCAGCAGGATCATCCAGAACCGAGAGACAAAACACCGTTAATCAAGCGGTGTAACGCAAATGAGTGGAGGAACGCAATCATGCTGAGCGTCGCAGTTTTTTGTTTATTGAAGCGCCGTGGACTTTTGAAAAACTCTCTGTTGTTGATGATCCCGCTTGCAGTGGCGCTATTGTTGGTGAATCCGCCGGCGCTGGGACAATCCACGCTTGGCTCGATTCTCGGAACCGTAAAGGACGGGTCGGAAAATAGTGTCGCCGCCGCGTCCATAACCATCACCAACAAGGGAACGTCCGCGCAACGCACAGCGATGACAGATCAAACGGGAACGTACACCATCTTGAATCTGGAGCCAGGAGTCTACGAGTTAGTTGTTCAGGCGGCGGGCTTTCAGAAGATGGAATTCACAAACCTCGACTTGCAGGCGCGCGAGACGAGACGCGTAGACGCAAGCCTGAAGATCGCTTCGCAGACGGAAACCGTGATCGTCGAAGGAACCGCGGGAGCCGTGATTACGACGGATGTTTCCAGCATTGCTCAAACAAAAACTGGCCGAGAGCTGGTAGATCTCCCTGTGGCAATCTACACGCGCTCTTCAGGTTCGACCAGTCCGATTTCCACGCTGACTACGCAACCCGGAATTCAGACAGACGAAGGCGGAAATTTGTCCGTGGCGGGCGCCACCCCGGCTCTAATGTCCTACACCATCGACGGAATCAGCAGCGTGAACGTGGAAAGCAGTGGGCCGATCAACGAACTTTTCCCGTCGTTCAATTCCATCGCCGAAATTCGCGTGAATGCAACGAACAACAATGCCGAGTTCAGTGGCGTCAGCGATGTGACCACGATTTCCAAGGGCGGGACAAACGCGTTGCACGGTGGAATTTTTGAGAATCATCAGAACAGCGCGCTCAACGCCGGCAATCCATTTACCGGCAAACCGAAACTTGTCATGAACGATTTCGGAGGCTTTGTGGGCGGCCCGGTGCGGTTTCCCGGCCTGTACAACGGCCGCGACAAGACTTTCTTCTTCGCGAGCTACGAAGGATTGCGGCTTCCGCGCGAAGTGCCGATCGTACAGAACGTGCCTTCGGCCGCCATGCGCAGCGGGAATCTTTGCGCGTATCTGACACAGAGCGACGGCAGCGTCAAGTCCATCTATCAGGCCGATGGCACGGAAATCCCCTGCGGCTCCGTGCCCGTTTCATCGCTTGCGGCGAACGTGATGACGTATTTGTTTCCCTCGCCGAATTATGGAGACGCAAACGCCACTGCCAACAATTTCCGGACGAATTTCGCCGCGCCGATATCCAGCAATCAGGCGGACCTCCGCGTTGACCAAAACCTGTCGTCCCGACAGACTATATACGCGCGGCTGACATACAAGGACCGCAAAGTCACCACCGCTCCCGGAACTGCCTGGAACACCATGGGCACAACGGCTTTGGGTCCATTTGCGCAGCCGGAGACCGACATCGGGTTGACTGTCGCGTATAACTTCGTCATCAAACCGACCCTGATCAACGAAATCCGAGCTGGCTTCAACGCCATGCGTTCTTCCCTGAACTTCACCATGGACAACGCCGCGCTGATCAGCAATCTAGGACTGGTCCTGCCTGCGGGTGTCGGGCTTCCGGACGCCGCTGAGGTGCCGAATTTTTCGATCACCGGTTTTCAGCCAACAGGCGGTGCAAACCCTGCCAAGCAGCGCAGCAAGATCATTCAAATTCTCGACAACGTCACCTGGACTAAACAGAAACACACCTTTAAGTTCGGCGGCGATTTTCGCCGTATGACCGACCACGACGACAACGTTTTCGGCAACTTGAGAATGGGACAGTTCTATTTCGACGGCAGTTCCGATCCCGGCGTAACCATCAACGATCCCTTTGTTCAGTTCCTGCTCGGCTATCCCGACTACACACTGCTCGGCCAGGTGAACAACCCGAATATGAACGGGTTGGGATATTCCTATGCTGTTTTCGCACAAGACGATTGGAAAGTGACTTCCACTCTGACTCTGAACTTCGGTCTTCGTTATGAATTGCACCCGCCATTGAAAGACGTGCAGTACAACACTGCGGCGTTCCTGCCGACGTGGAGCGGAACGGTAGACGGCCAATCCGTGACTGGCGCCGTGGTTGTGCCAAACGACAAAGGTTTGTCGTGGACACATCCCGGGTTCGCCGCTTCGATTTATCCGACGCCAATCCTCACTGCCAAGCAAGCCGGCATCCCGGAGAAGCTGCGCTACACGGACAAGACGGACTTCGGCCCGCGCATCGGATTTGCCTGGAGACCGTTTCACAACGACAAGACGGTGATTCGCGGCGGCTACGGACGCTTCATCGAATCACCGCTCGGTTTTTCCCTAGTTTCCGGATGGGCGGTCAGCGCAAGCAGCGTGCAGTTTTACTCGCAGTCCTACGGCTCCGATGGAGTCACACCGACGCTCGCCTACCCCTCACCCTTTCCGGCGGACCTGAACGTGCCCGGCTCGCAGAGTTTTTACTACGCATTTCCGGTCAAATATCACGATCCAACGGTTCAGCAGTGGAATCTTACGTTTGAACGTGACTTGGGATTTAACACCGGTCTGCGCCTTTCCTACACCGGGAGTCATGGCTCAAACCTGGAAACGATGGTCGACCTGAATCAGGTACCCGCGAATACGATGGGCTACTACCAGAACGCCGCTGACCCTTCGGCACCTTACGCACAGCAAGGTGTGCCATTTCCGCTCTGGGGCATTATTCAGAGCGTGTACAACGAGGCTGAAAGCAATTACAACAACTTCACAATCGAAGCGAACCACCGCTATGCCAGGGGCCTGCAATTTCAAGCGAGTTATTCCTTTACCCGCGACCTTTCTAACGAGGCCGGCGGGAACCCGACAGGGTTTGTCGGGGCGGGCGGCAGTTGGCTGACCGACAGATTTCATCCTGGCCTAGACTACGGCAACGTCATGTTCGACCGGAGGCATCGGTTTCTTGCTACCTATCTGTATGAACTGCCGTTTGGAAAGGGCAAGAAATTCCTCAGCGGTTCCAATGCATTTGTAGACCGCATTCTTGGTGGCTGGGAATCGGCCGGAGTGGTCGTCGTTCAGAGCGGACCATTCCTCACTCCTTTCCAGCAATCGTCGGATCCGGCCGGCACGAATATGGTGAACGTCACTGGGTTCACCCGCCCTGACGTGGTTGACGGCGTCTCTCCGTATGCTCGCGGACTCACAAGTTCCTACGGGCCGGTCTATCTCAACCCCGGCGCCTATACGATTCCCGCCGACAATATCGGGCGTTTTGGAAACGCTCCAGTGGGAGGAGTGCAGGGCCCGGGAACTCGCTCCGTCTCCATGTCCCTGATGAAGAATGTGAAATTTACGGAGAATCTGAAGCTGCAGTTTGGAGCGGAGGTAGCCAACCTCTTCAACCACAGGAACTATGCATCACCTAACATGCAGCTCGACTCGGATGGGTTCGGAACGATCTCTTCCTTGCAAACTGCCGAAGGCGCTGGGCCGCGCTCCGTGCAGCTCACTGCAAGAATAACGTTCTGATTCGGCTGGCGTCTTGAGCGGCAAGTTCCTGAGTATCCGAGATACGACGCCGCTTCATGTATGTTCTAGCAACTCTGTTCGATATTTTAGAGCAAGGGCTGCGGACTTCGCCTTGAACTCTGCTTGTGCCGCTTCATCAAGTCGGGGCGGTGGTGTTGTGCGGGTTGCCACCGGTGTGCCAACCTGCGCGAAGAACTCTTCCTGCCCGGCAGGAGAGCAGACGCAGAGCAGACGTGCCGGTCGGTCGCTCTTATTTTGAAACTGATGAGGCGCGTTGGCAGGAATATGAACGGTCTGGCCTGCGCCTGCGACCGACTTTACTCCTCGAAAGGTAAATGCGATCTCACCTTCAAGAATGATGAAGGACTCCTCAAAGTCGTGCCGGTGAGGAGGTGGCCCTCCACCTGGTGGAATATGCATGTCGATAAGGCAGAAGCGTCCCGCTGTGTCCTTCCCCGTCAATAGAATGGTATACGTGTCGCCAACCAACCCGATGTGAGGCAAGTTCCCATCATTTGATCGTGTAAGGACGAGATTTCGTCTCGAATCATCAGGTGGAATGGAAGAACGGGACTGGGTCGTGAGATCTGAACCGTTGCTCATGTATGGGTTAGCTCCAGGATGTTTCCGCTCAAACTGTATTCAAGATAGGCGACTTTGCCGTTCCGCTCGATTTTCGAAGCGGCCAGTCGTTACTTTCTGTTGCTGTCGACGCTTACGGCGAAAGAGTTCCACACGGTTATTAGATGTTTTCTTGCCTAGCAGGCCGTGGTTAAAGTCGCGGGGAGCCAATTGACGGGAGAAGATTTCCCACTTCTTGATGCTCTTAAACTGGATTCTCGCCGGGAGGTAATGTGGTGACTAAAATCTTACTCGCCGACGACAACGCGCTAATTCGCCGAGGTCTCCGCGCACTCCTGCAAACTCATGAGGATGGGAAGAGGAAACAGCGAACTCCCAGTCGAGTCGCGCGCCCCGATGGCTGGCTACGCTCCGTTAACTCGCCAGGCGTGCTTTATCGTTCCACTTCGGGACGTTCACGCCCCTCACAATGAGCCACAGGCAAAGTGACAATTCCCCAAT
>WNGM01002815.1_pt1 | contig 24114 bp, 20 predicted proteins | sample 5400571 | NCBI WGS metagenome assembly WNGM01 (sample SAMN13153378, study PRJNA577476) | soil metagenome | isolation source: 100 cm soil or saprolite under Garry oak tree replicate 2 | place: USA:California | collected 2016-06-15 | reverse complement strand
CGTGGCACCTCTGCTGCGACCATGACCTAGAGGCGTCTTATCATTAGGGTTGCACCGAACAATAGGTACAAATGATACAGGTAATGTTACACCTGTAATAATTGAAAGAAGCCTGCGCCTTGCCTACGAGCACTCTCATTTCCAGCACACACAACTATGCGTTTCTATTCGTCGATGGGAAGAAGCGAATAAGCCGTTTGTAGTATTATATTGAGAGCAATATGCCAATCCTCAAACGTTGTTACTCATTCCAATAACCTTCACCAAATGTCTCCCCCTGAACTCCTCTTCTCGGCCCTTAAATGTATTGGAAAACATTTGTTTTTATGCTATTCTTTGCTTATTAAAGAAAAGCGGCTGAATCTTTAATAAGCAAAGTCGCTATTTAAGGAACCTTTATTAAGACGGACGCTTCTTGAAGAAAAACGCACGAACCTTTATTAACGGATGACTCCGAGATAGAAAAAATAGATGGTGAGAATATGGCTAGCGTGAGAGTTACAGGGACCTATATTACAAATTCTTTGTCGCTAGAACCCTTTAAAGCGTTTATTCCACATCCGTTGCCACCTGATCCACCCTTGAACATGAGCGGAGAGCATTATGAGCTTCTCGATCAGGCAACACTCGCCTTAGGACGGTTGGATGGTCTCACAGGGCAACTTCCTCGCGATGTCGTTTCTTTGTATACCTACTTTTATATTCGCAAGGAAGCAGTGTTGTCATCGCAAATCGAGGGAACGCAATCGTCTTTATCTGATCTTATTTTGTATGAGAACAACGAATTGCCGGGTGTTCCGACTGAAGATGTGAGAGAGGTTCTCCAGTACGTAAAAGCTATGTATCATGGTCTCACACGCCTACGCGAAGACGATTTTCCTCTGTCTCTACGCTTGATTCGTGAAGTTCACGAGATACTGCTTTCCTCTGGAAGAGGCAGTGAAAAGCAGCCTGGCCAATTCAGGACATCACAAAACTGGATTGGTGGCACTCGACCCGGCAACGCGAGATATGTACCACCTCCACCGGCTGAAGTCGTTAGCTGTATGGGCGCGCTTGAAAAGTTTCTTCATGAGAAACACCTGCATATGCAAGTTCTCGTGAAAGCGGCCCTGGTGCATATGCAGTTTGAAACTATTCACCCGTTCCTTGATGGAAATGGACGCCTGGGACGATTGCTCATCACGCTCTTATTATGCGCTGAAGGGGTCTTGCAAGAGCCGCTACTTTATCTCAGCCTCTATTTTAAACATCATAGGGAAGCGTACTATGATTTGCTGCAACGAGTGAGAACCGAGGGTGATTGGGAAAGTTGGCTCCTTTTTTTCCTTACGGGTGTCTTTGAAACCGCCAATCAGGCTGTTCATAGCTCACGGAAAATCCTGGAACTCTTCCAGAATGACCAGATGCGCATCGAAACATTGGGACGCTCGCTCGGCACGACCCTTCGCATCTATAAATTGCTGCAATCTATGCCGCTTATAGCCATTCCAAGAGCTTCACAGGAGACAGCCATCTCTGTACCAACTGTTACGGCAGCATTGGCTCGCCTGGAAGAATTAGGAATTGTACGCGAAATAACAAATAAGCGCCGCGATAAACTTTATAGCTATGAGAGATATATACAACTTCTCAACGAGGGGACGGAGCCAATAAAACGTTAAAAGGGTGGCTCCAAATTGTGCTCTATGCCCCATCTGTCGCTGTATGTCCAACGGACTACGACCGCTGGCTAATTGCATAGCTGCCACTTCTTTAATACAAAAATAGAATAAGAGAAATGAAAAGTAGCCTTTTGTAAGATGCGGGATGCTTTGCTTCCTGTTGATACTATTGATTAGGAGTAGCCACATATGAACCAGAAACAACAACACAAGCCCATAAATGATGTCCAGCGTCTATACTTTGAGCTGTTACGGCGAGCGCGCTTTAATCTCCTTGATGGTGAGAGCGTCGTTCGTGATCTGATAGACTGGCACGATCTCTGGTATAGTGTAATTGCAGCGCGCCTGCCATATCCCTGCACACAGGAAAATAGGCTGCCCATTGACCTCTCTCTGTTACGGACAACGCGGTGGGATGATTGGCCTGCCGATATCCTCTATATCTGGACTAACGAAGAGTCCTTGCCACAGCTGCAGCGTCTGATTGAAGAGCGCTGGCAGGCGAGCGAGATTGGGGTACTTCTACCTGAAGATGTTGAACTAATCAATGCTAATTTGTCCGATGCGCACAATCGCGTTTTGTTCGTATGGTGGGATTGATCAGAGGGTGGGCGACTAGGGATTCGAACCCCAGACCTACTGCGTGTAAAGCAGCCGCTCTAACCAGCTGAGCTAGTGCCCCTACCGCTTGCGGGTGCGGCGCTGGTTGGCGCGGTACTCCTGGTACAGGTCGTCATCCGCTCCACTGACCCCCTGCTTCATCGTCGGCTGGGGCTGCCTGGCATTATCTGACGTTCCCTGGCTGTTCGACGAACTTCTGCGCGCCTGGGAGGACTGCTGACCGCCCAATGCACCAAGACTGCGCGGGATAAGATCGAAGCGTGCCAGCACGACCAGCAGCAAGAGCAGCGTTGCCAGGAAGACCAGCGTCGATGTGCTGATGACAACCTTGCCGCCGAAGAGCGAAAACGTGGTGAGCACCGTATTCAGGTGGTTTGACTGCAAGAACGCCTGCTCGTAGACGCCGATGAACTGCGCTCCAAACAGGTAGACGACCATGCCCAGCAGGTATTTCGTCTTGAAGGGACTGGCGGGACGCGCGGGCGCCGTGCGCGCAGGAACGCTCGCTTTAGGTGTCGCCTTGGCCTCCTCGGCTGCGGGCTTCTCGCCATCCTTGACGGCTTTACCGCGTGTAGCGCGTGCAAGCCTGGCCTGTGCGGCCTCGCTTTCTTGCACTTCTGGCGCTTTCTCGCTCCTTCCAACCGTGGAGAAGAAGTCGGCCAGTTTCCTCTTGCGGGGAGTTACCGCTGTCGCCTCAAGCTCCTGCAGGCTCTCTTCTAACGTAGGAGAGTCATCTACCGTAGAAACATCATCTTTCACCTCTTCCATCGATGTCGAGGTGACGAGTTCGGGACGGTTGCGCCCCGTGCGAGCGGAACGCCTCGTGGGCCCGCGATTATACTCCGAAGTCATGTTTGTCCTCCCGGACGGTTTTCATTAGACGCATCGAATGATGCTGTCTCCTCATTATAAGGATTCTCTTGATCAGGGGCAAGGTAATGTGTGCCAGGTGGAACGTCCTGTGAGCCGAAATTGCTGTTACCCTTTGCACTGCTCGTACCTGATGCCTGGGGCTGTGGCATCGACGGATACGACGGCGCGGGCTGCAGGGATGAATGCGGCGCAGAAAGTGGAGCCTGTTGCATATAGCCCTGTGAAGGCGCTGGCGGCGTCGCCTCAACCGCGGCCAGTCCTGCGCGGGCGATCTCGTCATCTCGCCCAGGAGCGTTGCCGCCGCTGACGCCAATACCGCCAACCGTAGCGCCGCCCAGGCGGATGGGCCAGCCGCCGGCCGCCATGATAAACTTTCCCTGTGTCATCGTCGCCAGGCTGGACGCGAAGCCGGGAATACCCGCCCCCCATTGCGCCACTGCATCGGTAGACTGGTTGAACATAACCGCTGTACTTGCCTTCGCAATACTGATATTGCCTGTAGCCCAGCCATAAGGGGACATCATTCGTTCAAAGAGCACCAGGTGCCCGCCCGCATCCACAATCGCAATGCTCACCGGGCTTCGTAACTCTCTAGCGCGTTGCTTACTGGCTTCCAGAACCCTACGCGCGATATCTATCGACATACTCACGCGGTCGCTCCTTTTTGGCGGCTGATAGAGTCTAACCGCCTCCTATTCGTTACGTGGCATTGCTGCAAGTATAGCGTAATCCTTGCGTACTCACAAGAGGTCAAAATGTAGAATAGCGAGGTACGTTGCTTTTTTTGAATTGTACCCTCATCTGACACAGCATTTGCATCACCCTGGTATACTGATACTAGGTGATCTATGGTGATCGTTTCCCCTACCACCATGTCACCCGTCGTAAATATATCAGCGGCTGTGGACCTCTGTCCCAAGTGTCTCAACTGTCCCAACCGGAAATTACACTCCACTTGTGACCGCATCTTTTGGAATGCCGAAGTATATGTCCCAAATGTCCCAAGTGTCGCAACTGTCCCAACCATTCCATCGTGTTTAACCTCAGCAGCCCGATATTTCCATTGCATCATGCAAGGTATCTGCAAGCTTTCGACCCCTGCCTCCTCGCATCCTCACGAGGGGTACCCACTACACCCACTACACCTACTACACCATGCTTACGCGCTCCTTGCGCCATTCCAACTGGCTGTACTTTTCCTGCGCCAGTTGGCGCGCCAGGGTCCACTCAGAGGAACTTAACTCGCCCGGAACAAATTTTTCGTGTAATGCAGTACTGAATCCGCTGCGAAAAGCCTGCGCTACCTCGTCCCACGTCGCCTGTGGCACAAACGTGTGTAGGGGTGCAGTCTTCGTCCGGTAGGAAGCCAGCGCTGCCTGGCGCTCGGCCTCGCTGGGATAGTAAAGCATAGAAAAAAACTCGGCAGCGCGGTCAACCAGCGGCAGCGACCCCTGTTGCAGCAGGGCATCATCCCTCCAGACCTGGGCGCTGCCAATCAGCTTAAAGCCGCTGGCAGTCAGGTCGGCCTGTGTTGAGGAGGCAAAACAGGCGGCAGACCGATTTTTGCTGACATGTTCTTCGCTCAGTTCGGCATGCACGCCTAGCACAGCAAGCGCCGCCTGTAATCCCTGGGCAAGGTAGGCGTAAGCAGCGACTACTCCAGATGGAACATCGTAACGCTTCCCGATCACAATACTATAGGTAAATTCGTCGAGATGGTACACGGCTCGCCCACCCGTGGGTCGGCGTACCAGCGCTACCCCACGCTCCTGGCAGGTGGCGCCGAGGATCTCCCGCTCAACATCCTGGAAACGCCCAAGAGAAATCGTAGGTTGGGACCAGCGAAACACGCGCAGCGTGGGTGGAGCTTCGCCGCTGAGGTGATGTACCAGCACAGCTTCATCGATGGCCATATTGAGGGCCGCATCCTGTATCCCCGTGTGGAGGAAACGATATGGAGTGTTCATCTAGGCTTCCTTTGTTCGTAGACGCTGGTGGGACGCCCCAACGCCCTGTTTGCTCGTCGCGCCATCTTCCATTTTTCGCGCTGCTCTTCACGCACCTCCTCCGGGGCCGGAGTATAATCGGCCAGGAACGTATCACGGAAAGCCGGAAAGGTCCCCGCGCAAATCGCGGCACGTACCTGGCTCGCCAGGCGCAGCATGTAACGTATATTGTGTATACTGCCCAGGCGATAGTAAAGTTGCTCTTCAGTGCGTGCGAGATGGTGAACATAAGCGGCGCTGTAGTTCCTGCACGTATAGCAATCGCATTCCACCTCGATGGGGCCGCGCTCGACCCGGAAACGCGCCGCAGTGATATTCACGCGCCCATGACGCGTAAAAAGTCCGCCGTGGCGGGCAACCCGCGTGGGCAGTGCGCAATCAAACATGTCCATGCCCAGGCTGACCCCCGTCACGAAGTCCTCGGGCGAACCGACGCCCAGTAGGTGTCGCGGCTTGTCCTTTGGCAATTCGGGCGTAACATGGCGCAGCATTTCCCACAACATAGCTTTCGGTTCGCCCACAGAGAGCCCACCGACTGCAATCCCCGCGAACGGCATGTTCCCGATGACGTGCGCGCTGTACCGGCGCAGTTCCGGCTCGAACGCTCCCTGCACAATACCAAAAAGCGCCTGCTCCGTTCGATAGCGATCCTTAACAGCAAGGGTACGCTCGGCCCAGCGGTGGGTGCGCTCCATCCCCTCCCGCGCCTCTGTAGGTGTGCAGGGATATGCGGCGCAGATATCCAGCGGCAGGATAATATCCGCGCCGAGTTCAGCCTCGATCCGCATGACGCTCTCCGGCGTCAGCAGGTGCAGCGATCCATCCAGGTGCGACTTGAAAGCCGCTCCCTCCTCGCTCAGTTTGCGCAGGTGGCCCAGGCTGAAAACCTGGAAGCCGCCGCTATCGGTCAGAATGGGGCCGTCCCAGTGCATAAAAGCATGCAGCCCGCCAAAATCGCTGATCAGTTGAGAGCCCGGTCGTAGCATCAAATGGTACGTGTTGGCAAGAATAATCGTCACGCCCGCTTTATGCAACTCTTCGGGCGAAACGCTTTTCACCGTCGCCTGCGTGCCCACCGGCATGAAGATTGGCGTCTGGATTACTCCATGCGGTGTCGTGATCATTCCTGCACGCGCCCACGTCTCGGGACACTCGGCATCAATTGTAAATGAAAATGGCGGCATCTATTCCTCAACATAACTTTACGTTCAATCCACCGCAGCGGTTCCCATCCCTACTGCTGATTTTATCACATAGATCGAGGACCGATTATGTCTGATAGTGTCGAAGTCCACCTAAAAAAGTATAAAAAACTGCGTAAGAGCCATAATTTCCTGAGAAAATGCTTGCAAATCGTCGAAAGATAGTGTATGCTTGCATGCGGTATCCGATCTCGGTCTCGCGTACGGTGCTCGTCCAGAATATCCGGTCCCACGCTGGTAAGGGTGACAGACAGGCTGGTGATATCCGCTCAGATATGGACCCTTCGGTGCCGCCTCTGTGTGAGGCTAGATACCAACATACCGTTTTAGGAGGTCCTAGTTGAGTTTCGTTGACAAAACCCTTCGCTGCCGTGAGTGCGGAAATGATTTTGTATTTACAGCGGGTGAACAGGAGTTCTACCAGCAAAAAGGTCTCATGAATGAACCCGGTCGCTGCCCTTCCTGCCGTTCGGCTCGCCGCAATTCGTCTGGTGGTTCAGGTGGGCGTTCGGAACGTGCCCCACGTGAGATGCACACAGTCATTTGCGCTGAGTGCGGAGTCGAGACGCAAGTGCCGTTCTTTCCCAAGAACGACCGCCCCGTCTATTGCAGCCCCTGCTATGACAAGGTGCGTGTAGCCCGTAACTAACCTTCACGGGTTCCTGGAGCAAGTGCAGCGAGAGGCGGTTTCTCTTCCGCTGCGTTTGACTGTAAAACAGCAAAGCAAGGCCAAGGTGTGTTCGCGGCCTTGTTTATTTTATTTTGGGTCGATGTCTCTCCTCCTTGACACCCACCTTCAACATACTATAATACGAATAACGCACAAATGTTTTACAATGTTTGTACAAGAGTTATTAAAATGTGCCCCGGAGAGAAAACATTTGCAACATGGGCAGAAGGGTCTCAGCGTGACTGTGAATCCGCAGGAAGAGGAAAAATCGCTCCACTTCAGCGAAAATACTACCTCCGCCAGCATAGAACAATTGCTGGCAGAGACATCCCAGTACCTGGCTCCACTCGATATGGAGACGATTCAGCGTGCCTATGAACTGGCACACCGGGCGCACAAAGGAACATGGCGTCGTTCGGGTGAAGCATATATTCAACACCCTTTGGAGGTTGCCCTGCTGCTGGCGGATATGCGCATCGATGCCGATGGTATCGCGGCTGCCCTGTTGCATGATGTTGTCGAGGACACTGTTTATACCCTGGATGACTTGCGGCGGCAGTTCGGAAATGCAATCGCAAATATAGTCGATGGCGTCACCAAGTTCAATGTCCTGGCAGGAAAGCCAGCGCCAAGAGGTTCTGATTCGCAGGCGCTTCCTTCCGCCGACAACAAACGTCGCCAGCGTGCTGAAACCGTACGTAAGATGATGCTCGCCATGGCGGAAGACCCGCGCGTGGTGGTGCTTAAACTGGCGGATCGCCTGCACAATATGCGTACGCTCGCTGCTATGAACCCGGTGCAGCAAGAGTACACCGCGCGCGAGACGAGGGAAATCTATGCCCCGCTTGCCTTGCGCCTGGGTATGGTGCAAGTGCAGGTTGAATTGGAAGACCTGGCCTTTAGTTACCTGGAGCCGGAAAGATATGCGCTGCTCGCACGCGAAGTCACCGCGGAGCGTATTCGGCGCCAACCATATGTGGATCAGGTCGTCGCTTCCCTGCGAGAAGAGATGGAGCGAGCAGAAATCCACGCGGAAGTGCAAACCTGGCAGAAGCATTTTGCCAGTATCAACCGTAAGTTACAGCCAGACATAGGCGCTGACATCATTGAGGTGAGACAACAATTGTCTCAGATCCATGACCTCGTCTCCTTCCGCATTCTGGTTGACTCTGTCCAGGACTGTTATCTTGCCCTCGGACATATCCATGCTTTGTGGCGTCCTAAGGATGGCCGCATCAAGGACTTTATCGCCACACCGAAGCTGAATGGCTACCAGTCCCTGCATACGACGGTTTTCTGCCTGGATAACCAGCTCGCGGAAATCCAGATTCGTACGCATGACATGCAGCGCAACGCCGATTACGGCATTGCCAGCTACTGGTACCTGAAAGAGCGGCAGCATGTTTCTCTCTCCTACCAGGAGATGCTGGCCTGGATCGAGCAACTACGCGAGTGGCAACGCGACCTGCCGCAGAACGCGGATGAGTTTGTCGAAGCCATCAAGGACGACATTTTTCAGGAACAGATTTTCGTATTCACGCCCAAGGGAGAGGTGAAAGATCTGCCGCGCGGCTCAACACCGCTGGACCTGGCATACCGCATTCACACCGATATTGGCGATCATTGTGCTGGAGCGCGCATTGTCACCAACATGGGCAATAGCGGGCGCCTGGTAACACTCCTTGTGCCCGTTGACTACGAACTCAAAGGCGGCGAGATTGTCGATATCGTGACCAATCGCACGGCGCATCCAACACGCGATTGGCTCTCCTTTGCGCGTACTACGAACGCACGTAGCAAGATTCGCCGCTATCTCAAGACCTACGAGCGCGAAATCAATATGCAACTGGGCCGCGAACGCCTGGACCTGGCTCTTAAAGCAGCAGGAACTGCGGGCTTGAGCACAGTGAAAGAAGAAGATTTCTCATCCTTAACCACTATTAAGAAGTACACATCGCTTGACGATGTATATGTTGCGTTAGGGAGAGATGATTTGTCCTTGCAGTATGTGCTGGAATATCTTACACCCCTGTTGCAGAGTCGCGGTGAGGTGGCCGGTGGCGATGGGTCAAAGCAGGTGCCTGTGGATACCCATCAAAATAATCATGGACTGCACAATCATACAAATGGCGGGCATGCAGATGTGGCATCAGCCGATGGAACCGTGCATCATACCACAGAAGTTGTTGTCAAACTGGCGCACTGCTGCTGTCCGCTTCCTGGTGATCTCATCATAGGATTCTTTAATCCAAACAAAGGCATTGTCGTACATCGCAAAGACTGTCGCACCTTGCGCCGCTCTCGAGAACATGTGCGCGAGCACCCGGTAGAAATCAATTGGCTGCAGATAGAACAGCAGCGCTATCTGGCTCCAATTATCATCATCGCTCATGACCGTGCAGGGCTCCTGCGCGATGTTGCTGCGGTGGTGGCAGATGCGGGTATTAATATGACGGCGGTGGCATCAACGACCAATGCCTCCTTACAGAAGGCGGTCATCACCGCGACAATGGAAATAGAGACGATAGACCAGATCGAACCCATTTTCAATCACCTGCGGCATGTGAAAAATGTCGTAAGTGTCGATCGCGATCTTGGCCGCCGTATTGGGTAGTTAGCATAAATATACGTTTGTAGCCTTGTATGTGTGGTGACAGATTCAGGCTACAACCTGGAAATAGAATTGTATTATGGGTACATCTGTAGAGCCGCAACCGGTGGCGCCGAACCCTCCTGGGGGCGCGAAGATTGTTGAATCCTCGTTTCTGGCGCAAGAGAACCAGCTTCTCACCATCGTACAACAGTATATGGCTCCGGCCGAAGTCGAACAGGTCTCACTGGCTTTCCAGCTTGCTCAAGAGACCTGTAAAGACGTACAAGACTCGCTGAGCCCCACCAGCATCCCACCGTTAGAGCATGCCCTGGCTGTGGCAACCATCCTGGCTGATATGCATATCGACGCTGTTGGTGTCGCTGCTGGACTCCTGTTCGAGGCCGTCGACGCAGAACGCCTGGCGCTCGAACGTGTCGAGAGCGCACTGGGTCCGGCTATAGCCCGCGTCGTGGGAAGTATGCTGCGCCTGAATATTCTGGAGCGCAAGAAGCAGGCGGGAGCGATCCTGGCTCGTACTGTTGTGGAGGGCGAGAGTAACCGCGAGCAAAAGAAGCGGCGTAACCGTGAGAACCTGCGTCGCCTGCAGGCCGAGACGGTGCGCAAAATGTTTTTTGCCATGGCCGAAGACCCGCGTGTTGTCTTGCTCAAGCTGGCCTATCGCCTGCATGCCATGCGCTTGATACAGGCTGCCTCTTACCCGGTTGACCACCAGGATATGCTCACTATGGCTCAGGAAACCCGCGAGATCTATGCCCCGCTAGCTGGCCGGCTGGGTATGGCACGTGTGGAGTCTGAGCTGGAAGACCTGGCATTTGCTATCCTGGAGCCTGAGAAATACGCGTGGATCCGCAACCAGGTAGAGGTAGAGAGCAAGCAATGGCGTTCTTACGTTGATCGTGTCTGCACTATGCTGCGCGAAGAGATGGCGAAGCTGGGTTTGCGTGCCGAGGTGTCGGGACGCGTCAAGCACCTGTACAGCTTCTACCAGAAGCTCAAGCGCACTACCGGGGGGAGCGAACGGTTAGAAGACCTCCAGGTAGCCGACTTCAGTCAGATTCATGATTTGATTGCCTTCCGCATCCTGGTCGAGTCCACCCCGGATTGCTACCTTGCCCTGGGTCACGTCCATAGCCTGTGGAAGCCCAAAGAAGGGCGTATCAAAGATTTTATCGCCAACCCCAAGTCCAATGGCTATAGAGCGCTGCATACCACGGTCTTCTGTCTGGATGACCAGTTGGTGGAGATCCAGATTCGTACCCGTGCTATGCACGAGATGGCGGAATACGGGGTAGCCATGCACTGGCACTACAAGGATGTCGGTGATCATGCCTCCGCTTCGGCCAGGGAACTGCTGACCTGGCTGCGCCAGTTGGCAGACTGGCAGCGTGACCTGCGCTCATTTGCCACCAGCGATACCGAGTTTATCGAGGCGGTCAAAGACGACATCTTCCAGGAGCAAATTTTCGTGTTCACGCCCAAAGGCGAGGTCAAGGACCTGCCCATCGGTTCAACACCGCTCGATTTCGCCTATCGCGTCCACTCGAAGGTCGGCGACAAGTGCGCTGGTGCTCGTGTGACCACCGAGCATGGCCCTGATCGCCTGGTGACGCGCATGGTGCCATTGGACTACGAGCTGCGCAGTGGCGATATTGTCGATATCGTGACCAACCGCACGGCCCACCCGACCCGCGACTGGCTCAGTTTCGCTCGTACCACTGCCGCTCGCAGCAAGATTCGCCGCTACCTGAAAATACACGAACGCGCTATCAATATCCAGATCGGACGCGAACGCCTGGAGCGCGAACTCAAAATGATGAGTGCTCGTGACGATGATGTACTCACCGAGGAAAATCAAAACTGGCTGGCTGGCGAGTTTCGCCAGGCAACGTTCGAAGACTTGCTGGCAGCCATCGGCAGCGACGAAATCCGCCCGCATGCTGCCGCGGTAAAACTGGTTGATCGCTGGCAACATCTCCGAGAACAGCGCGAAGGCAAAGACGAAAAAAATGGCGAGGCGTTGCTGCCGTTGCCTGTGGCTCCTAAACAGGTACCCTCGGTTCGCATGCAGGTCGCCGGGGTGAGTGGCTTGCTGACCAGGCTGGCCAATTGCTGCTGTCCTCTGCCGGGCGATGAGATCGTAGGCTTCATCAGCCGGGGCAAGGGGGCTATTGTCCATCGTGCCGATTGCAAAAATATCGATCGTTACCGCGAGCGCGAACGTGAACGCCTCATCAACGTGAGCTGGACAAGTATGGGGCAGCAGCACTACCTGGCGCCCATCACCATCACTGCCCGCGATCGCTCGGGCTTGATTCGCGACATTGCCGCCGTGGTCTCGGAAGCAGGCGTGAATATGACGACCGTGAACTCATATGCGAGCGTGGGTAAAGAGGTTGTGCTCGTTAATGCCACGTTGGAGATCGAGAGCCTGGATCAAATGCAGCGTCTCTTTGTGCGTATCGAAAAGGTCAAAAACGTCCTGCACGTCGAGCGTGACCTGGGGAAAGGCCGGAAGGCATAAAGCTGACCTGGCAGTTCTGCCAGGTCAGTCAGGTAACTTGTTCATAAAAATTTAGCCGCGCAATCGCTCCAGCACAGGTGGCTGGCGCAGTTTAGCAAGCGCCCCGGCCTCGATCTGGCGCACCCGCTCACGGGTAATGCCCAACTCGCGTCCTACTTGCTCTAGTGGATGAGCCTGGCCGTTGCCCAGACCAAAACGTAACTGTAAGACGAGTCGCTCACGCGGTGTCAGTACAGCTTCGAGGACACGCTGCACTTCATCCTTCAGGGTTTGCGTGGTGGCAATGTCTTCGGGTGAGGCCGACTCGGTATCCGCAAGCACATCACCCAGTTCCTGTTCCTCGTCTTCACCAACCGGCAACTCCAGGGAAACAGGCGCCCCGGGTGCAGCTTGTAATTCAATCATACGCACAGGATCCAGGCCAGTCGCATCTGCCAGCTCTTGTTCCGTTGGTTCGCGGCCAAGCTCCTGTAACAGCCTCTGGCGTTCACGGCGAATGCGATTGAGCGCAGTATTGACGTAGACAGGGAGACGGATCGTCCGTCCCTTGTCAGCAACGGCACGACTGATCGCCTGGCGAATCCACCATGTCGCGTGCGTAGAGAAGCGGTGCCCGCGTCGCCAATCGTAGCGTTGAACGGCGCGGATCAGGCCGATGTTGCCCTCCTGGATCAGGTCAAGTAGGGTAAGACCACGCCCAACATAGCGCTTAGCAATGCTCACTACAAGACGAAGGTTCGCGAGAATAAACTGCTTCATGGCGTCGTGATCACCCTCTTCGATGCGCTGTGCCAGTTCGATCTCACGCTCATGCGTAATCATCGGCACCCGGCCAATTTCACGCAGGTAGGTCATCACAGCGTCCGACTCGCCTGCGTCGGGTGAATTTACCGCGTTCTCGTCCTGCTCTTCTGAGCGGCGGCGGCGCATCGTTGGGCGACGTACCGGGGCAATGCCCTCGGTGGCTATCTTGGGCAACATGAGCAGCGCAGCGCTATCCAGTTCAGTCGAACTTGATAATTGAGTTAGTTCTTCATGCATATCAGACATTGCTTCCAACTCATTAGGTGCTGGCTCCAGACTGGTGAGGTCCTCTTCCAGCTCCTGCTCTTCTTTGCCAGTGTCCTCTACATCCTCCTCTATATAATCAAGGTCCTTGTGAAGCAGTTCGTCGACGTTGTCGAAGTGCTTTTCAAGGTCCTTCAGGTTTGTATCTTCTAGGGTAATCATTGGTTCCTTCATGGGTCGCTGTAGTTCAATCATGCTACGCCCTCCATGAGCAGTTGTATCTCAAGCAGCAAGATAGCGGTATTCTTCTTTAGTCTGTCCTAAACTCAGGGGAAGCTGTCCTTTCTCTGATCGGAACACCGTGTCCAAGTGCTGGGTGGGAGGAATACGTATCCGTAATATGAAACACGGTAAGCCTGGAAAATATTCCTTTCTTAATTATAACGCAAAGGTGGCCTTTCGTTCTAGTCCCTACAGCCTGTTTTTGTCAGGGTATCGCAAGATACATATATATACGGGGCACTAAGATAGATTCATACCTATTTATAATACGTACCAGCTTCAGGAAAGTGGCAATGGGTTCCAGAAATACATATCTTGACGTTGTGCCGCTTCTTCTCTACAATAACAGACATGGACGCATCTACGCAACCATTACATGTCGCCATCAAGCGCATCGATCCTGACTTGCCACTGCCCACCTATGCCACGGCAGGTTCAGTGGCCTTTGACCTGTATTGTCGCGAAGACATCGAGATCGCACCGCGCACCATCGGGCTCGTTCCAGCGAACGTTGTCGTGCAAACGCCGCCTGGTTACCTGTTGCTCCTGACTATGCGCAGCAGTACCCCGCGCCGCAAAGGCTTACTCGTACCCCAGGGTGTGGGTATCATCGATCAAGATTACTGCGGCGAAGGCGATGAACTGATGGTGCAGGCCTACAATTTTCGCGACGAAGCGGTGCTTGTGAAACGCGGTGAACGTATTGCCCAGGGTATGTTTATCCCGGTTGCGCGGGCCGTCTGGAACGAAGTGGATGAGGTGGGCAAAGGCCGGGGTGGCTTTGGAAGTACAGGTGTGTGATGCCAGATTACTATGCAGCGCTCGAAGTTCCACCTACAGCGACGGTTATCGAAATCAAACGCTCCTACCGCCGTCTTGTACGTAAATATCACCCTGATCTGAACCGACAGGCGCGGGACCAGCACATCAAGCTGCTCAACGAGGCCTATGCGGTTTTGAGCAATCCCACCAAACGCGCTGCCTACGATGTCACACGTGCCGGGGAAGCGCGCCATAAAGCCGAGCAAGAAGCGCTGCGCCATAGGCAAGCTCAGGCCAGGCAGCAACAAGAACAGGCCAAGCGCGAAGCCGAGATGACATGGGCCGAGGGGGTAGTCGGGTTCGTGAAGGAACTGAAAAAGGCGCTCCAGGAGGATTCGTAGGGGCACGATTCATCGCGTCCACGTATGCTCAAAGAAGCTAAAGGCGCTTGTATTCAAAATGGCGCTCACCTCTATATGGTAAAATAGCTCTTACGGGTAGGCGCACGACTTGCTATAGATATCTTTTACCCTTTTTTGCCGCCGGGCAATCTATCACGTCCTGCCCATATACAATAGTACAGGCCTGTATGAGAATCAGCGAGGTATCCTATGCCCTACCAGATGTGGATCAACGGCCAGTATACGTCGGGAAGCTCTGGAAACGTCATCGAAGTACGCAACCCCTCTACCGAAGAGATCATCGACACCGCTCCTGCCGCCAATGCTGCCGACGTAGAATTTGCCGTCTCGGCGGCCCACGCGGCATTTCCAGCCTGGAAGAGACTACCGGCAGGACAGAAAGCGGAACTACTGCACGAGATCGCCAACAAGCTCACCAAACGTTCCGGAGAATTTGCCCGCCTGCTGACCTTGGAGGGCGGCAAACCACTCGTCGAGAACAAGGACGAGATGGGCTGGTCCGCGGCTTGTTTCCACTACTATGCCGAGATTGGGCGTAATAGCCGCGGGCGCGTCATCCCCTCAATAGAGGAGACCCAGCTCGCGCTGGTGCTCAAAGAGCCCTATGGCGTCGTTGCCGCCATCGTCCCCTGGAACTACCCCATCCTGCTCATGGCGTGGAAGGTTGCCCCAGCACTGGCGGCAGGCAATACCGTCGTCCTCAAGCCATCGGAAATGACGCCGCTCTCGACTCTGCTCTTTGCCGAACTCTTCGCCCATCTTCCTCCCGGCGTGGTCAACATCGTCAGCGGCTATGGCAGGGATTGCGGCGAGCCGCTCGTACTCGACCCGCGCGTGCGCGTGATCGCCTTCACAGGTTCACTGGCGACGGGACAGCGCATCGCGCAGTTGGTCGCGCCTCAGATGAAGAAGCTCCACCTGGAACTCGGCGGCAAAGATGCTTTCATCGTGGCTGAGGATGCCGACCTGGACGTGGCCGTACCCGGCGTGGCATGGGCTGCTCTGCTCAACACCGGGCAGGTATGTACCTCCACTGAGCGTGTTTATATCCATGAGTCGCTGGCTCCAAAATTTATCGAGCGCATCACCGATTTTGCGAAGGACCTGCACCTTGGTCCCGGCATTGAGCCTGATACCGATATGGGACCAATGATTGGCGCGCAATACCGCGTGAAGATTGAGACCCAGGTGGAGGCCGCCAAAGCAAAAGGGGCAAAGGTGCTGACAGGTGGTAGGCGACCCCCACAGCTCGAGCGCGGCTACTTCTATGAACCCACCGTCATGACCAACGTCGATCATTCCATGACGATCATGAACGAAGAAACGTTTGGACCCGCCATTCCCATCATGACCTACCGTACCTTTGATGAAGCCATTGCCCTGGCGAACGATAGCAAATACGGCCTGGGAGCCAATCTCTATACGCACGATCCACTCAAGGCGAGTTCGGTGGCTTCAAAATGAGCGGCATGGGTCGAGAATTGGGTGAAGAAGGTCTCGACGAGTTCCGCGAAACCAAACACGTCCACTGGGACTTTGAAGGTGGCAAAAAGCCCTGGTGGTATCCTTATGGGAAGAAGTGAGCCACCCTATTCCGAAATGCTCGGTTAGTTACCTTGAGAGATACTTTTAGCTAAATCGCGGATAGCTTCATCTTTTGTTTTTATATCAGATATGAGGGAAATATACTGCATTGCGGTATAGCTTTTTTTCAAGAATCACCAACTCCTTTGGACGCCATATCGAATTTTGTGTAATGGCACATAGCAGAAAAGCTCCGAGGCCAGGGCTGGACTGAGTTTAGCACCTTCTTGTTGTACACCGTTACACAAAATTCGGTATGGCATCCTCCTTTGCATATTCATCCATTCTATCATTGGTCTGTTTGTTGAAGGCAAGCGCCAAGCCGCTGACAATACCTGAAACAATACTAGCTACGGAGGAAACTACACTTGCTTGTGTTTTATTGAAAAAAATGAGAATGACGCCGACAAATACAAGAAAGACTGCCAGAACAAGAACTACAATTGCTACAATAAATGTTATTCGTGCTTGTTGTAACCGCTCGTTACGTTGTGTTGTTAGATCGTCACGAGTTTGTTGAATAGAATCTTTTAATAGCACATTAAGATTTAGCTGCGGTTTTTCTTCAATCGTCTCTTTGAGGCTCTCACTAAAATGTTGCACAACGGAGGCATTATCACCGATTGTTATCCCTTTTGCTTCCCTAATTTCAATGTTATACTTTCCGCGAGGATTTGCAGACTGAGTTGTGTCTTCACGTTTCTTCGCAGCAGGTTCTTTTGCGTGTAGCGCAAGGATGTTTTGCTTGAATGAAGGAACAGTTTCCGAGAGAGCATCGATAAGCTCTTCTTCTGCTGTTGTTATTTGATTCCCTTGACGAACATAGTATCGCCCGTTAAATAGTACCGGTACTGGATGTTTTTGAATATTGATAACAACGAATCGTTTATTCTCTAGCGTAGTATCTGTTTTGATTTCAATAAGTGGGCTTGGATTCAAATAACGGAGAACTTCTTCTACGCTTTCTCTTGCTTCCTGAACCTGATCACCTGTAAGCCCTGTAAAATTTAGCAATCCTTCTTCAGTTGGAATATAGCCAATGTAAATTTGACCACCCCTAGTATTCGCAAAAGCAGCTATGTTACGTGCAAGTGATATCCTGTTTGGAATATGAGATTTATACTCTGCCGTTTCAGTCACCAAGTACACTCCTCCTGGGTGCGTCGTCCCTTATATGTTCTGGGAAATTATACTCTATACGGCGAAAGATGTGAACAACGACAGTTCGTTAGTTACACTCATTTGGGGATAGTAAATTATCACTACAGAAGTTTTTAGTAGATGCCATACCGAATTTTGTGTAACGGTGTACAACAAGAAGGTGCTAAACTCAGTCCAGCCCTGGCCTCGGAGCTTTTCTGCTATGTGCCATTACACAAAATTCGATATGGCGTCAGTTAGAGGTATGCTATGACGTGCCTCAAATGCTCGCATTATAGCTAAGTAAATCCTTGATTAACCTCCAGATTTCGCGAATCTGGCAATGAATCCATCAAGCTTGTTCCCCTCTCTTTCAACGCGATTTAGCCAGTTTGTGCGCTCATCTTTGCTAAAGATCGATGCTCCAGCAATAAGCGCTCTTTTTAGCCAGGAATCGGCGAAAGGAAACTCTTCTTTTCGCTGATGCAGCCAGTAGCCAGCGCGGTGAGCCGTCGCAACACGAACAATTTTTCTCTTAACCATTGGAGAACTGCTTGTCTCGTACTTTTGAAGGATGCTCTCAAAATGATCGAGATGAGGAAGGCGGGTAAATAAATCCAATAATATCACTGTTAAATATTCACTGTGTTGTATGATTGGAAGCTTAAGAGCGCGCAGGACTTCTTCTCCAACCTGTTTCCACTCCTTAACTGGATAGCTGTATTTCGCTGAAAGTAGATAGCTTGCCAGATCAGCTAAAGCTGGACTAAACCGTTCTAGCTTCTCAACTGCAAAAGGAACAGCGCCAGGAACACCCACTTGTGCTAACCTCCTAAATAACCAACGAATACGGACAAAGTTAGGTTCGTCATGGGCAAGATATGAATTGAGGAGCGTTTCCAGATTATGTTGACTCAGGATAGCTAAATCCTCTTCTGTTAGTAGCGCAAAATCTATAGTCCTATACCTGTCTCCGTTAGAATAGCGATCTATAACTTTGATAATGTCCTTCTCTAAATCTGCTAAATCTGCTAGAGGTGCCTCTGCTATTGCACGATGTGCGTGTTTAATAAACTCATCAACAGATAGGATCTTTGATTTATGGCTTTGTAGGCTGAGCTTCTGCTCCCTATCAAGGATCTTTGCTAAATCATAAAATGTTATCTGAGCCTGTTCTCTCGTCTTACAAAAGATGTGGATATCATCCACGAATCGACAAAATGTATAGCCTTGCGTCAGCAAATTTCTGTCTATAGGGTCAAATACACACTCTGCAAGTAAATGAGTAGGATGTGGCCCTACAGGAATGCCTCGGGGGACGCCTTGAGTAAATTTAGTACAAAGTCTGATAATGGATTCAGCAGCTTCATCTGGAACGCCTGCTGCTTGTAGGCGATCTCCAAGCGCGTTATGAGAAATTTGATTATAGTAGTTGCTTACATCTGCAATGGCAACATATCCGCCAATGCTTTCCGCTTTTTCTATTGATTTTTCCCAAAAGCTCGGCCAATCAGCATCTCTTCTATACATCTCCCCATTACTCATAGGTTCAAACCGATAACTGTAAACTATCTCATCTCTATAAGGGATCCGCATTCTTTCAATTGCATCGCCATATTCTCGGATGAATGCCGTGAGAATCAGGGAGTCCCATGGGTCAAGTTGGGTAGCATATCGAAACAATAGCTCGCCTTGTAGGAACAAGAGTACTCCTCGTATCGAACCAAGGATAAGAGGCAATATCTGTCGGTTGAATTGCCCTTACAACATCTTCCGGGTAACTCACTATAGCATCAAGTTCAAAGGGTCTGGGAAATAAGTCGGTATCACTTTCTTTTAAAAGATGAGTGATCGACCATTCATAAGAAGCAGGCTTCAGTCTCAGCATTCACGCCTCCTATTCGGCCTTATTTTTGTTTACTTGCTTAGTACTTTTCCCAGAAGATATAGTGCCGCTTCCGGTATCAGGTACTCGAAATAACTGAACAAAAAGCTCTCCGGTTTAAAGTCAAGCATTCTCATCCCTTTATTCAGGTTCAGTTCGTAGTACAGCAGGCTAGGTGAGAAAATCCCGTCGTATACCTTTGGTACTAGTAATTAAGCGTGCTGATATAACGAATATGGTTGCAAGAGCTAGTATATTATACCTTGTCACTCCTTGCTAGTTAAATCACCCAGGAAAGAAGCCGTTTGTATTGTGTCATAAACGGTGGGCTCGTCATCCTTTCAAGAGAGGAGACCCAACTCGCGCTGGTGCTCAAAGAACACTCCTGTAAAATACGGCATTGTTGCTGCCATCGTCCCCTGGAACTACCCCATCTTACACATGGCGTGGAAGGTTGCCCCAGCGCTGGCGGCAGGCATACCGTCAACCTCAGGCCATCGGAGATGACCCTGCTCTCGACCCTGCTCTTTGCCGAACTTTTTGTCCATCTTCCTCCCGACGTGATAAACATCGTCAGCGGCTATGGCAAGGATTGCGGCGGGCCGCTAGTGCTCAATCCGTGGGTATGTATGATCGCCTTCACAGGCTCGCTGGCGATGGGTCAGCGTATCGCGCAACTGGTCACGCCCTGGACGAGTTCCGCGAGACCAAACATGCCCACTGGGACTTCGAGGATGGTCTCATGAAACAACAGGAAACTCAATCGAACGCCCTGCAAACAGCAAACGGGCGTGCTGAATCCGGTATCGACCAGAACGAGTTAGGCTCTACACCGCGCAGCGATAGTGCGGAACGTGCCAATAAGTGGGCTGTGCTCGCAATCGTTGCGGTCGGAGTCTTCATGGCAACACTCGACTCATCCATTGTCAACATCAGTCTTCCCACCATTGCTCACTATTTTGGAGTCCCTTTGAATGGGGCCGTCGAGTGGGTGACAATCGCATATCTCGTCGCCGTTGCAGGAACGCTCTTGACTATTGGACGCCTGGCAGACATGATTGGGCGCAAACCGATCTGGGTGATTGGCCTGGTCATCTTTACCCTGGGTTCGGCTATCTGTGGTGTCGCCTCGTCGCTCGGCATGTTGATTGCCGCTCGAGCATTCCAGGGATTGGGTGGAGCGCTCCTCATGTCCATCAGCCCTGTAATGCTTACAAGCGCCTTTCCTGCCAGGGAGCGTGGACGCGCCTTAGGTCTGAATGCTGTTGTGGTCGCACTGGGTGTGAGCGCCGGTCCCACGCTTGGCGGCATCATCACCGATCACCTGACGTGGCGCTGGATTTTCTTCGTCAACGTTCCCATTGGCATCGTTGGCATCATTGCTTCCATGCGTGTCCTGACCGAGCGCATGCATCGCGGGCGAGGACGTTTCGATCCTCTGGGCGCCGTGTTGCTGGCAGTCGGGCTCGTCGCCCTGACGCTGGGGCTCTCCTTTGGCCAGGAATGGGGCTGGTCCTCTCCACTCCTCGTAGCCACGTTGGCGTGCGGCGTCATCGCGCTGGTAGCACTGGTTGTAGTTGAACGTCGCGTCCCCGACCCGATCATCGACCTGGAATTGCTGCATAACCGCGTCTTCCTTTCGGCCAACGTCAGCCTTGTATTGAGCTTCCTGGCGCTGTTCGCCGTAAGCTTTATGCTGCCCTTTTACCTGGAAGAACTGCGCGGCTTCCCGACAGCAGAAGCTGGGCTGCTCCTCACCCCGCTGCCGCTCACCATTGCCGTGCTTGCCCCATTCAGCGGCGCCCTGGCCGATCGTATCGGCACGCGCTGGCTGGCGGCTGGCGGATTGGCGCTGGCCTGCCTTGGGCTGCTCTTGATCAGCCAGCTAGACGCACATAGCTCGGTCTGGGACATCGTGTGGCGCTTGATCGTTATCGGTGCTGGGCAGGCCATGTTCCAATCTCCCAATAACAGCGCTCTTCTGGGTGCTGTACCGCGTTCGCGGCAGGGCAGCGCTTCCGGCTTCCTCGCCACTGGCCGCGTCGTCGGGCAGAGTCTGAGCGTAGCCCTGGCAGGCGCCATCTTCGTCGGGCTTGGTGGCGCCGCAGCAGGCGGCATACTTGGCTTACAGGGGAACAGCCAGAAATTGTCCGTTGAACAACTCAGCTCCTTGCAGCAGACCTTCGCGCACGCTTTCCATATCACCTTTATCACCTGCGCTGCCATAGCTTTCATCGGCGTCTTCACCTCGCTTGTGCGCGGTAAGGAAAATAAATCTCAATCAACCTGAGGTAGTATCATATGATTGGTAGGCTAACACCTCTGATAAAGTGGGCAGGAGGGAAAGAGCAAGAGAGGCTCATCCATCTTTCAAAGTGTCCAGCACCAGCTTCAGTTGCTTATATACATTATCAAGATGCTCCGGAATCACCTTGGTATCTGCAAGCACGGGCATGAAGTTCGTATCGCCTTCCCAGCGCGGCACGACGTGCAGGTGGGCATGATCGGCGAAGCCCGCGCCCGCGACTTTTCCTTCATTGATACCCATATTGAAGCCGTCGGGTTTCATTGCCAGGCGTAGTGCCCGCAGCGCTAATTGCGTCTGCTCCATCAGGTCCACCAGGATCGCAGCGTCCAGCTTCTCGATCGTGCCTACGTGCTCATATGGCGCAATCATCAAGTGCCCATTGTTGTATGGGTAGAGATTCAGTATTATGAAGCAGTGCTCACCACGGTGCAGTATGTAACGCTCAGCGTCATGGTCGTCGGCAGGTGGAATGCAAAAAATGCATCCCTGTGACTGTGGTGTCTTCGGTGCGATATACGTCATGCGCCAGGGCGCCCATAAATTCTTCATGGCGCTAGTATAGCACAAGCCAATCGGGCGTGCTCTATTGTGGGAAGTCCATCGTAGAGGTTTGCGGCAGCTCTATCCAGCGCTCCGCCCATGTATGGATAGAATCCACAACGGGTTTAAGAGCCTGCCCCTTCTCAGTCAGCCGGTACTCGACGCGCACGGGGATCTGCGGATAGACAACCCGCTCGATGATGCCAGCCGACTCCATCTCGCGCAGGCGATCACTCAAGACGCGATCTGAGAGGCCTTCTACCGTACTCGTTAGCTCACAGAAACGCTGCGGTCCGCTCATCAGCGTATCCAGGATGAGACCAGTCCAGCGTTTGCCCAGCAACTGGATGGCCTGCTCGTAACGTGGGCACATATAGTGGACCGGTGATATAGTTGTCTCGCTCGGTTTCGTCACCATGTTCTTTGCCCTTTTCGGCTATAGTATAACCAGAATTACACGCTCCACTATAAGCATGTGGTTACAGTATAACACACAACCTTGTCTAACGCAAGTGATGCAACTAATAAAAAGTAAGAATTATTGCCAGCATCCGAGAGCAGCTAACACGTAGACCATACTTTCTATTCGTGAACTGTTTCGCTCTGCCACTGGCATGTTGCGGGAATGGCTTCTTTGAGGGCCCCGGCCAGCCTATCGATGTCGGTTACATCATCGCGGTAGACCGCCCAGGCTTTGGCTTTCTGTTGCGGGCTGCTCGGTTTGCGGTATACAGTAATGCCGATGCGCTTGCCATTAGGGAAGAACTCCTCTTTGATGCGTGCCAGGTCTTCCCAGCGCACCTCGATTACTTCCCCGTTGCGACTGCGCTTCACGAGAGCTTCCGGCTCCAGGCTAATGGTAAAAGGAACAGGAGCAACAATGCGCAGGTAGATAAGAAAGCCCGTGATAAATACCAGCGCGACAATCGTGCTTCCTATAGCTGGGGCCCCTTCGCGCAGAGCAATCCACAGGACGAGCGCGGTGACGCCCAGGACAGCGGCCAGGGTCAAGATCAACTTGGCAGGCTTCAGACCGGGTCCGATGAAGACCTGTCCCTCCGCCGTTGGCGATGATGCCATAAGATTACCTCGTGAATAACGTACGTTCCTCTACGCGTTATTGTAGCAGTGGGTGGAATATGGTGCAAGAGCGCAGATTACTCTCCTTCAGCCCTCACCGTCACAATATCGTTCCTGGCTGCCCACTGGTTCAAATCCTGCCGCTGGATAGCCGCCGCCATCATGTCAGGAAACAGGTCCGGCGTGCAGGAGAAACAGGGAAAGCCAAGCCCTGCCAGCGCCGCCGCATTGTGCTGTTCGAAGCTTGGGGTGCCGTTGTCACTGAGCGCGAGCAAACACACCGCCTGCACGCCGCTGCTCACCAGTTCCGCCGCCCGGCGCAGCATCTCTTGCGCGTTCCCACCTTCGTACAGATCGGTAATGAGTACCAGGATGGTCTGCGCGGGACGGGTAATGACCTGCTGGCAGTACGCCAGGGCGCGATTGATGTCGGTACCACCGCCAAGCTGTGTGCCGAAGAGCAGGTCAACGGGATCTTGCAGGTCATCGGTGAGGTCAACAACCGCTGTGTCGAAGACAACCATGCGCGTGCTGACGGCGCGAATCGATGCCAGCACCGCTCCGAAAATGCCCGAGTAGACCACGGAGGTCGCCATCGAACCGCTCTGATCCACGCATAATACAATGTCGCGAAGCGAAGAGCGCTTGCGCCCATGTCCTACTAATCGCTCGGCAATGATCGTGCGCCGCTCTGGCAGGTAGTTCTTCAGGTTGGCGCGGATAGTGCGGTCCCAGTTGATCTCATTTGGACGCGGGCGATACGTGCGCGTTGCTCTGTTGAGGCTGCCTTTGGCAGCCTGCACCATGGGATTGGATAGTTTGCGCTCCAGCTCTTCGACAACTTTGCGTACTATCTGGCGGGCTGTGTCTTTCGTCTTTTCAGGAATCACCTTGCTGAGAGAGAGCAGTGTGGAGACCAGGTGCACATCGGC
>WNGM01000917.1_pt1 | contig 24164 bp, 19 predicted proteins | sample 5400571 | NCBI WGS metagenome assembly WNGM01 (sample SAMN13153378, study PRJNA577476) | soil metagenome | isolation source: 100 cm soil or saprolite under Garry oak tree replicate 2 | place: USA:California | collected 2016-06-15 | reverse complement strand
TGCACCTTGGGATTGTTCTTCGATAGCACCTTGGTGATCGCCGCGGTCAAGGTGGTCTTGCCGTGATCGATGTGCCCGATCGTGCCTATGTTCACGTGCGGCTTGCTGCGCTCGAATTTTTCCTTCGCCATGCTTCTCTGAACCTCTCTCGAGTGACTGGAGCGGGGGACGGGATTCGAACCCGCGACCATCGGCTTGGAAGGCCGAGACTCTTCCGCTGAGTTACCCCCGCCGGCCTTCGGCCAACTCTGGAGCCTGGGACCGGGATTGAACCGGTGACCTCGTCCTTACCAAGGACGCGCTCTACCAACTGAGCTACCCAGGCCGAACCGGGTGCCCTTAATCTACTCAGATTCTCTAAACTACCTCTCGTCTTGAGTTGTGCTGCACTTGCGTTGCTTTTTGTCGTGTGCTGTGACACTTGGTCCGGAAAATTCTCCGGATTCTTTTGGCGACCGACGCTGCGGCGAATGGTGGACGGGGGAGGATTCGAACCTCCGTAGCCCGCAAGGAGCGGCAGATTTACACTTGCTTGTTATCGGAGATCCGCCGCCCCAACACCGCTACGATTCCAAAATCAGCTGGCGGAGGGATTTGAACCCCCGACCCTCTGATTACAAATCAGATGCTCTACCACTGAGCTACGCCAGCGCAGCTCAAACCAAAGAAAGATACCAAAAGGGCACTTCAATTGCAAGGGCTTCGCGGCCATGAGCAATTCAGATGCCCTAACGAATTATTGGAGAGCACATTGTACAACACTGGAGGTGGGCTAAGGCAACTTAAAATTCGGCAATCTAACAAGCCGCCGCCCCTTCGGATACTCAGCTTGTTCCTCAGTAGGACTTCGGATTGTTCTTAGTGCAAGCCGGGATCGCCGTCACGTGAGCTTTGCGGGGGGGCGCTCGGTAGAGCCGAGTCCTGATGCTGTTTCCGACGAGCCAGGAATCAGTCGGCTTCTGCTGAGGAGGTAAATCGGAGATAACGCATGGGGTTCACCGGCGCATCGTTGATGCGAACCTCATAATGGACGTGAGGTCCGGTGGTACGGCCGCTAACCCCCACATAGCCGATGATATCGCCGCGCTTCACATGAATACCAGGCGGCACCGTAAAGGTGGATAAATGGCCATACCAAGTCGTCACGCCAAAGCCGTGATCGACGATAACGAGGCGGCCATAGCCCGAGTGCATCGCGGCTTGAATTACCACACCATCGGCGGCCGCACGCACGCCTTCGCCGTATTCGGCGGAAATGTCCACGCCCGTGTGAAACGCACCTTCACCGCTAAAGGGATCCAGGCGCTCGCCGAAAGCTGCCGTGATGCGGCCGACCACGGGCCAGAGCGTCGGCGTGAAAGTCAGCTCGCCTAGGCTGAGGGCAGGCATTAATCGCGGGCCGCGGCTGGTTAGAGCCGCGGTCGTCGCGTTCTTGGCCAAAAAGTCGAACTCCTCGAGCGTGTGATCAAGCGCAGGTTCCTGGGCGACAGCCGATTCGCTCAATCCAAACGGACTCGTGCGCAGATACATGAAGCCGTAAGTCATGGCAACTTCAGTGGCAAGGGATTGCAGAGAGGAAAGGCGCTGATCGGTGTTCTTAACCGTATCCTGCAGCTGCTGATATTGCTGCTGCAGGTGGTCTTGTTTGCGCAATAGCGCATTGTAATCGCCAACCTTCCATAACATGCGTGTGTAGGAGGCAACTGCCACTGCGATGGTGATTCCGCCAACCAAAGACAAAACGATCAGCAGATGTAAGACATAGAGGGGGATGGTGATGCGACGGACTCTTCCCCGGTGGTTTGAAGCCACGAATAATGTATAGGTTTGCCGCTTCATAAAGAGCTATGAAATCCCGAGTTGCTTAACGCCGAACAAAAAAAACGCCGAAGCGCTTGCCGCTGGGCCGGCGAATGCAATACGAAAGCTTTGGACCGCGAGCCTTGGTCCGAAAGCGACGCCAGTCTAGAAAAGGACAGTCTCCCGCGTCAACCAAATTCTAGCGGGAAGCGCATTTCATATAACCTGTTCGAAAGTTCGAATTTGGGCCAGCTGTCCGCAAGTACCTTCCAAAAATCATAGCAATGGCCCGCCTAACATCTCTACAATCGAATCTTCGGCTGCAGGTATAATTCGGCCGCCGGTAGCGATCCCGTCCTTGCGAATTCTCGAAGATGAATTGATTGAACGCATACGCCGCCGGATCCCATCGTCGGAGGGCGGCGCGCTGCGGCTTGGGATCGGCCACGATGCCGCCTTGATTCATGCGCAGGGCTGGGATTGGGTCGTTACCTGCGATCAGTTCCTCGAGGGCGCGCATTTCCTCGCAGACAAACACCCACCTCAATCGGTGGGCTACAAAGCCCTCATTCGAGCCGCTAGCGATGTCGTGGCCATGGCCGCGCGGCCGCGTTTTTTTCTCTTGAGCCTTACTTTGCCTGCCGAACGAACCGGAGCCTGGCTCAACCAGATGCTCTCCGGCATGGCTCGAGCGAGCAAACCTCTCGGCGTGAGGCTCGCCGGCGGCGATACGGCCCGCGGTCCCGGCGAGGGGGCAAGGATAGCACTCAATGTGATGGTGCTCGGGGAGGCCCGCCGCGGATACGGCATCGGCCGCGCAGGCGCAAGGCCTGGCGACGGAATCTATGTGACGGGGATTTTGGGAAGGGCGCAACTCGGGCTCGAACTAATCCTGAGGGAAATGGGCGGACAGCGTAGTTATCGGAAATTGCTCGCTCCACACTATTATCCGACTTTGAGCCTCGATTTTGCTCTCTGGTTAGGCCGCCACCACTTACCCTCAGCGATGATGGATATTTCGGACGGCCTCTCTACAGATCTCACGCGGCTCTGCGGAGCGAGTGGCGTCGGAGCTCGAATCTATGCAGATCAGATACCGCTGGTAGCTGTTCCCGGGTCGCTGCAAGGAATACCCGAACTCGATCCTCTTACTCTCGCGCTTCATGGCGGCGAAGATTATGGTTTGCTCTTTACCGCTCCTAAGCGGAGGGTTTCACGAATTCCGAGCATTTTTGGCCGCACGCGTATCACACGGATTGGCGAGATTGTGCGTGGTTCGGGAGTGAAGATCGTTGCAGCGGGCGGAGAAGTTTCATCGCTCATACCAAGCGGATGGGACCACTTCGCGAAACGCTGAGGCGCTTCCTGACCGGGCCATCAGAATTTTCTTAGCCGCGCGAGAAAGGCAGGCGAACTGTTTCGCAGCTGCGGCTTTATCTAATGGGGGCTAACCAGGAAATGCACACAACCCACAAGGAGGTGACCATACGCGGCCCCGCCGGCCGCCTCGAAGGCCTGCTGTGGGTACCGAAGCCACCACAAGAGATCCAGTTGGCCGCGGTGGTGTCTCATCCGCACCCGCTTTATCAGGGGACCATGCACAACAAGGTGGTCTACCAGGCTGCCAAGGCGCTCGACTCTTTGGGCATTCCGGTGTTGCGCTTCAATTTTCGCGGCGTGGGCGCAAGCGAAGGGAGCTATGATCATGGGCGCGGCGAAGAAGATGACGTCCGCACCGCCCTGGATTATCTCCAAGCGCAATTTTCCGGCATTCCCTTGCTTGCTGCCGGCTTTAGCTTCGGCGCGTGGGTCGGCCTGCGAGCAGGTTGCCTGGATCCCCGAGTCATCGAATTGATTGGACTCGGCCTGCCCGTAGACGATCGCAAATTGGGATTCGATTACTTAAGCACCTGCACGAAACCCAAACTACTGATTCAGGGAGAAAGCGATCAGTACGCCGCAAGATCTCATTTCGAGAGCTTCGTCCAGACATTTAATCCTGAAGCTGCGAAGGCGACGCGCGTCGTTTTTATTCCCGCTGCCGATCATTTCTTCACTGGGCATCTTGATGAAATGGCCGACGCGCTGCGCCGCTGGATGACCGCTCGCCATCCGAATTTGAAGCTGGCTCCGCCTCAGGAGTGACTCTATTGACCGCGGGGATCCGGTGGGCCTGGCGCTCCGGTGGACGGCGGGTCCGGTGGGTTCGTAGGAGGTTGCGGCTGCGGAACCGCTGCCGGTTGCGGAGTCAAGCCGGGCTGCGGCATCACTGCGTTGTGGCCGTTGCCCTCTTCCGATCCCTCCGTCGGAGCAGTATCCGGCGTATCCACGTGGACTTCTTTGGTCAGCGCAATCTTCTCGAGCGGCTCAACATTGGGGAAATTCTCGACCGGCATGCCCGCCAGGGCATTTTGCATGAACTCCAGCCAGATCGGCAAAGCGGCGCGCGCTCCGGTCTCGCTGCGTCCCAGTGATTTTTGCTTGTCATCAAATCCGACCCATACCCCGGCGGTAAGCTGCGGCGTGAATCCCATGTACCAGGCATCGCTGAAATCGTTCGTAGTCCCCGTTTTGCCCGCGGATGGCCGGCCGAGTGCCTTGGCGCCGACTCCCGTCCCGAAGTTGACCACGTCTTCGAGCATGGCCACCATGGTGCGCGCAACCTCAGGTGAAATGACATCATGCACGGGGGGACGCGCCTCCTCTAGCAGGGCTCCGTCGTACGTCGTGACGCGGCGAATCAGATGCGCATCGATGCGAATCCCGTCGTCGGGGAAAACGGTAAAAGCCGAGGCGTGCTCCATCAGATTCAAATCCGCGGCACCCAACGTAATGGGCAAATAGGGGGGCAGGGGGCTATTGATGCCGAAGCGCCGAGCTACGTCGATGACGTCATTGATGCCGATCTTGTCTGCGAGCTTCACGGCTGGGACATTGCGGGAACCCGCTAAGGCCCGGCGCAAGGTGATCATGCCTTCGTATCGTTCGTCATAGTTGTGGGGAGAGTAGGGCTGGCCGCCACTCATGACCGTGAATGGAGCATCAAGGATGGTGTCGAAGGGAGTGAAGCCCTTCTCCAATGCTGCTGCGTAGAGGTACACCTTGAAAGAGCTGCCTACCTGACGCTGCGCTTGCGTGGCGCGATTGAATTTCGAGTCCTCAAAATTATAGCCGCCAACCATGGCCTTCACTTCGCCCGAGCCGTTATCAATGGCCACCAGGGCAGATTGGGGGCCGGGATCTTGTTCCAGCGTCGCGTGCGCTGTGTTGCCGCCAAGGTCTCGGATGTAAAACTGCGCGCTGTCCCCCACGTGGAGTAATTGGCTGGGGAGGCGGCGTCCGGTCCAGGCGAAATCCGGCTGAGTGAGAACGGCGCGGTAGGGGCCGATCTTGATCACCGCTGCTTTGTCATCAACGGCCATGACCAAGCCGTTGACGTAACCGGCTTTGGAAATGGGTTCGTGCCAGTCGTCCTCATCATAATTCTGCAGCGAGGCGTGCTGGTCGCGGATGACGTTGGGCAGATTGCCGCGCCAGCCGTGGCGCCGCTCATAGGCGTGCAGACCGTCTCGCACTGCGGCATTGGCGGCGCGTTGCATGGCCACGTTGAGGGTCGTATAGACCCGCAGGCCGCGCTCGTGCACCGCTTCGGTTCCATAGGTCGATTCCAGATACTTGCGAATCTCTTCCACGAAATAGGACGCCAATTCATTCCGCGCTGATTGCACGTTGAGATTGATGGGTTGCAGCCGCGCCTCGCGTTCCTGCTGCGCGGTGATCTTGCCATCCCGCTGCATCAGATCGAGCACCAGGTTGCGCCGCTCCAGAGCGCGGTTTGGATACATGATCGGCGAATAGGCTGGACCACGAATGAGCGCGGCAAGCAGCGCGGCTTCGGGCAAAGTCAGCTTGGCCACGGGCCTGCCAAAATAAAACTCCGAGGCGGCCTCAAATCCGTAATTGCCATGCGCCAGATAGACCTGATTGGCATACATGCTGAAGATCTGCTGCTTGGTATAGTTGCGTTCGATCTGGATCGCCAGAAGGGTTTCCTGAATCTTTCTGCGAAAGCTGCGGTCCGAACGGTCTAGAAAAAGCCCGCCGGCGAGCTGCATGGTGAGCGTGCTCGCCCCTTCCCGAATGCGGCCGCGGATTACGTTGCGCCACGCTGCTTCCACAACGCGCGGCAGATCAACGCCCCAGTGCTCAAAGAAATGCTGGTCTTCGGTCGAAGTGATGGCGTCTTTCAGCACCGGAGGAATCTGTTCCCAGGTGAGCAGAATGCGACGCTGCAGCGCGAAATTCCCTATCTGCTGGCCATCATCGGAATAGAGCTCGGTCACGACGTTCGGGCGATAGTCCTCGAGAGCGCGGATTTCCGGCAAATCCGTGGAGTAAACAAAAATCAGGCCGGCTGCGGCCCCAAGCAGGACCACAGCCACAAAAACAATCGTGAATGCCAGGCGTCCCGCGAGCGTGCGCCCTCGGACCTGCAGAGTAATCGAAGGCAATGGGAACATTGTATTTAGTCGATTCTAATCCCAACGGGTTTAGCAGGGAGAGAAACCGGCATGTGAAGGCGACCCGATTCTATAACGAACTTAAGCCTGGGACTTCCGGGCGCGATGCGAGAGAAATCCTCCCACGCTGACGGCAAGGGCCAGCGCAAGCAGGCCCGCGTCAAGCATCAACTCCCTGCTCGGTTTTACGCTGCTATTGCCGAAGCAGCCGCAATTGATCTCCAGGCCTCCGAGCGCGGCGTGCGCCAACGCAACCATGAAGACGACGAGTAGCGCACTGACGACGAGGCCTACCCAACGCACGCCTGCCCCAATGACCAACAATGCGCCCAGACCGAGCTCCAGCCAGGGCAAAATCCGCGCCATCCACTCTACGATCACCAGCGGCAGCATCCGATAAGAATCGATTCCCATGGCGAATAAGAAATAGTAATCCCGCAGGTGCCAAGCGCCATTAAAGTGCAGTTTTGCATACGCTGCATACACAAAAACCAAGCCGAGGAGTACTCGCGCCGCGATCAGAAAGAATCCCACTTTGCTCCGCGTGCGCGGCCGCTCCATGGCGATCGAGCTGGCTTGGCTCATAATTCAGCGCTGTTGCAAGAGATAATCAATGTATTGCTTCAGCAGCGAATAATTGACGCCGCCCGGGGGCAGCGGAGTCATCTGGCCCTTGTGAAAAACATAGATCGAAGGCGTGCCATTAACGCCGCGCGATTCGCCGAGAGCCATATCACGTGCAATGGCCGCATCAATTTGAGCGCCCTGGGTGGCTTCGATGGTGCGCACTTTCTTCATGTCGGCGGGAGAAAGGGCGCTCGCAAGCGTATCTTCGATTTTGCCCGTTGAGCCCCATTGATCCTGTTTGCTGTAAAGCGTCTCCTCGGTGCTTTGAAATACGCCCGCAATAGCCGCCGCATTGGCCCAGCGAGCGGCTTCACGAGAATGGGAATGCATGGAAAGAGGGAAGTCGCGATGAACGTAATAAACCTTTCCGGCCGGTATGTACGTCTGCATCAATTGACGCGCCGTATCCAGGTAAAAAACCCGGCACTGCGGACATTGATAATCACTGAAGACCTCGATGGTAATGGGGGCCTCGCGCGACCCTGCGGACTTGAGTGCCGTCAGATCTTGCGCGGGAGCAGCGGACTTGGTCCCGAGGCTGCTCTGCCCTGACCCCGCGCTCACGAGCGCCGGCAGCAGCGACCCACCGAGCGCAATCAATGCAAGCACCTTCACGCAAAAACGGTTCACATGCCCTCCCCAAAGATGGCAGCTGATCCGATGGGAAACGGTATTGTAATAGGATGCGAGCTCAGTTAGAAGTGTTTGGCTCCAAAAAATTGAGGTATGGAGCGCGGAGGGGCATCGCCAATCGCCCTCTTGAGCCTTGGACTCGATCTGATCAACGGAAAAGGTACAGAGCAATACGTTGTCAAAAGGGGCCCGGTCCGGGCGTGAGCGAATCAGAGAAGCACTGAACTTGGTGACTCAGGTGACAGATTTCACAACTAGTTAGTAGCATTATCAAGTAACTTGACATAATCACACTCAAGGTATAGAATTGCCCCGAATCGTGCCCCGAGCTGTGCTGCCACCCACGGGGAAACGACGGAGGAAGAGATGAGCAAGATTATCGGCATTGATTTGGGCACCACCAATTCGGTGGTTGCCGTGATGCAGGGCGGAGAACCCGTGGTCATTCCCAACCAGGAAGGGGCACGCACAACACCATCGGTGGTAGGCATAACCAAGATCGGCGAACGCCTCGTGGGGCAGGTAGCCAAGCGCCAGGCGGTGACCAATCCCGAGAATACCGTCTATTCAATCAAGCGCTTCATGGGGCATCGCTACGACGAGGTCGGCGAAGAGATGAAGCGGCTGCCCTACAAGATTGTTCGCGGACCGCACGATGATGCTCGGGTGGATATTTTCGGCAAGACTTACAGTCCTCCAGAGATTTCTGCGATGATCCTGCAGAAATTGAAGACCGCCGCCGAGGATTTCCTGGGCGAGAAGGTCAGCAAGGCCGTCATCACGGTGCCCGCATACTTCAACGATGGCCAGCGGCAAGCGACCAAACAGGCGGGCGAAATTGCTGGGCTGGAGGTCTTGAGAATCATCAATGAGCCGACCGCTGCGGCTCTTGCCTATGGCTTGGACAAGAAAAAGGACGAAACCATCGCGGTCTACGACCTGGGCGGCGGCACTTTTGATATTTCCATCCTGGAGGTAGGCGAGGGCGTTGTCGAAGTCAAGGCCACCGCGGGAGACACGCACCTGGGGGGCGATGACGTAGATCATCGCGTCATGGAGTGGATCGTTGGCGAATTCAAGCGCGATCAGGGAATTGATCTCGGCAAGGACCGCATGGCGCTGCAGCGTTTAAAGGAAGCCGCGGAGAAGGCCAAGATCGAGTTGTCACAAGTGATGGAGACAGAGATCAATCTTCCCTTCATTACGGCTGATGCTTCCGGTCCAAAACACCTGCAGCTCAAGCTAACGCGGTCGAAGCTGGAGCAATTGATGGAAGATCTGCTGCAGCGCACGGTCGGTCCTGTGAAGCAAGCGCTCTCGGATGCGGCCTTGACGCCGGACAAGATTGACGAAGTCGTGCTCGTGGGCGGCTCGACCCGAATTCCGCGCGTGGTGCAGATTGTAAAGGATCTGTTTGGAGGCAAGGAGCCGCACAAAGGCGTTAACCCGGACGAAGTGGTTGCGGTAGGAGCCGCGATTCAGGGAGGCGTGCTGGGAGGAGAAGTGAAGGACATCCTTCTGCTCGACGTGACGCCGCTGTCGCTCGGTGTGGAAACTCTCGGCGGCGTGATGACGGTTCTCATTCCGCGGAATACGACCATACCGACGCGCAAGTCGGAGGTCTTTTCAACCGCTTCGGATAATCAGCCCTCCGTGGAGATTCACGTCCTGCAGGGAGAGCGCAAAATGGCGCCCGACAACCGCACCCTCGGAAAATTCCACCTGATGGGCATCCCTCCGGCGCCGCGAGGCATGCCGCAGGTCGAGGTGACGTTTGATATCGATGCCAACGGCATCTTGAACGTCTCGGCGAAAGACCTGGCAACCAATAAAGAGCAGAAGATCACCATTACCGCCTCGACCGGCTTGAATAAGGAAGAGGCCGAAAAAATGCGCAGGGAAGCGGAATCCCACGCGGACGAGGACCGGCGCAAGTTGGCGGAAGTCGAGGCTCGCAACACCCTCGATTCGCGTGTTTACCAAATGGAGAAGCTCATTCGGGAGAATCGCGAGAAACTCTCGGAGGGCGATGTCAAACCCGTGGAAGGGGCGATCGAGAGCGCCAAGAGCGCTCTTGCCGGGAACAACCTCGAAGCCATTCAATCGGCCACCAAGGATCTGGAGAGCGCGTCGCACAAACTCGCTGAAGTGCTATATCGGGCAAGCGCCGCCGCAGGTGCTGCCGGAGGCCAAGGGACACCAGGGACAAAACCCGGCGGTCCCCAGGGCGAAGGCCCGGCAGGGCAGAAGCGTGGCGAGGGTGAGGTCATCGATGCCGAATACGTTGACGTCGATGAGTCGAAGAAGCCCAACTGAACGTGACAAACAGTCGAGTGGGGAGGCCGTCTCTTTCAAGCGGTCTCCCCGGCGCACTTAGCAGCGTACCAGGAGCAGTGAATGACCGACGGCATGCGGCGAACGGGACCTCCGCTCGCGCTGCAGAAGCTGCGAGAGAATTTTTATCTCGTGCAAGTGCAGCTGGCCGAGACCCCCTCAGCTGATTGGAAGCGCCTCTTCTATGATGCGCAGCAGTCGCCCCCGCCGGAATTTCCACCGCGAGCGGTCGAAATCAGCGGCCATCTGCTTCGCTTTCGTTCTGATGCCGGCACCGTGGAGCAGAAGGTGGCCTGGATTGATCGTTGGATCGAGCGGGCCAATCAGAAAGAGGCGTCCATGGGCGGACGCCTTGATGAAGAGCGGCGCCGGCGCCGCGAAGAGCTGTCGCGTGAACAAGCTGAATTAGCGGACCTCAATACCCGCTGGGCTAAGCTTTAGAGCGCAGGGCCGCTTCGTTTTCGCGAGCGAGTGACAATTATGCCGACCACAACCAAACAGGATTATTACGAACTGCTGGGCGTGGGCCGCAAGGCCAGCCAGAAAGAGATTCGCCAAGCCTACCGAAAACTTGCCCGCAGGTATCATCCAGACCTGAATCCCGGCGACAAATCCGCGGAAGAAAAGTTCAAGCAGGTACAGGAAGCCTACGATGTCCTTTCCGATAGCAAAAAACGGCAAATGTACGATCAGTTCGGCTTCGATGCCGAGCGGAGAACCGCCGTTCCGCCGGAACAAGACCCAGGCGCGCATTTCGACTTTAGCGGCTTTGATTTCGGCGGCGGAAGCGGCACGAACTTCCGCGATCTATTCAGCCAATTCTTTCGCGGCGGAGCCGGAGCGGCAGTTCCCGAAGAGGAAGCCGGTTCGGACCTTGAGTACGGAATCGAAATTGATTTTTGGGAAGCCGTGCGCGGTACGGTAAAGAAGGTGACGATTTCGCGCCTGGAGACCTGTGCCACGTGTGGTGGTTCAGGGGCGGTGGGCTCGCCGCAGACTTGCGAAGTCTGCGGAGGAACAGGGCATGTTTCGCAGGTCAGCGGACGCATGCGTTTCAATGTCGCCTGCACGCGCTGCGGAGGCACGGGCCGAATTCGCTCCATGTGCCGCGTTTGCGGCGGCGAAGGCCGGGTGCGCCGGGCCGAGACGATCGACGTTCGGATTCCCGCCGGCGTGCAGAGCGGTTCGCGGGTACGCGTGCCCGGACATGGTAATGCAGGCACCCACGGCGCACCGCCCGGCGATCTTTACTTCGTCACCGAGGTGAAGCCGCATCCCTACTTCGAGCGGCGCGGCGATGATCTTTACACCGTGGTGCCGATTACGGTTTCCGAGGCGGCCCTGGGAGCCAAAATCGAGGTGCCTACTCTCGATGGGCGTTCACTTCTGCGCGTCCCGCCGGGGACCAGCAGCGGCCAGAAGCTTCGACTGCGGGAAAAAGGTGTGCCTTCGGTTCGTCAACCAGGAAAGCGGGGAGACCTGTACGTCGAGCTACAGGTCGTTGTGCCCAAGCCCATCGATGAGCGCGTGCGCAATTTACTCCGCGAATTGGCGCGTTTGGAACCGGAAAACCCGCGACAAGATCTTTTCGCGCGTGCTGGAACGTAGCGGGAGGAGAAGTCCATGCCGATGCGAACGCCGAAAAAAAGAGGCCGCGCGGGATATATGATCAGCGCGGTGGCCGAGCTTTACCATCTGCATCCTCAGACCTTGAGGCTTTACGAACGGGTAGGCCTTCTCAAGCCGTCGCGATCGGAAGGCAATACCCGCCTTTACACGGATGCGGACCTCGAACGCCTGGAAGTGATTCTCACCCTCACCCGCGAGATGGGCGTCAACCTTGCCGGTATAGAAATCATCTTGAACATGCGCGAGAAGATGAGCGAGATGCAGCGGCAGATGACGGCTTTTACAGAATTCGTTCAAAATGAGCTTTCGCGCGGTTTGCATTCCGTGCAACGCAAGCCCTCGCGAGATGCCCTGGTGCGTGTTCCGCCTCCGCGCGTGATCCGGGTTCACAAGTAGCCGCTCATACGTTTCGATCCCGGTCGTTTCGTTTTTCACATTTCCTTTTTTTCCACGTCCGTACTCACTTGCGCCCTGCGCGGCGGTAAGCCTATGCTCTCGAATCATGGCCCAATCGCAATGTCCTTTGTGCAACGGAACTGGCTGGCGCTTGGTAGAGCGGGTAGACGCGAATCAAAAGGCCGAGCGCGTTATCCAGCGGAAAGACGCCACCCCGGGAGCTTCGGTCAGACCGCCCAAACTCACCTGGGCGGTTCCCTGCGATTGTTCGCAAGCTGACCGCGCCATCCGCAGCTTGGCCCGCGCGCGCATACCGCGCCGTTACGAGCACTGCGACTTTGAAAGCTTTGCCACCGATTTTTGGGAAGGCAGGTCCGAGGCGGCAGCGTGGGATCGCAGCCTGGCTCAAGCCAAGCTTGTGGCGCAGGCATTCGCGCGAAACTACCCGGCTGCTGGCGAGACCGGTCTGCTGCTGATAGGCCCCTGCGGAGTGGGCAAGACGCATCTCGCCGTGGCCGCCCTGCGCGAATTGATGAGCCGCGGCCACGAAGCGCGTTTTTACGACTATCGTGAACTCCTAAAAGAGTTGCAAGCCAGCTACGAACCCGATCACCCTGTTAGTGAAATGGGCGTGCTGGAACCGGTACTGAAAACGGAAGTTCTATTAATCGATGATATCGGGGCGAGCAAACCTTCTCCATGGGCTCTGGACACGATTGGGCACATCCTAAACAAAAGGTATAACGACAAACGGGTTACGCTGCTGACTACGAATTATCTCGACGTTGCGGACACCGAAACGGCCATTTCGACTATGCCCTCGGGCCAGAAGATCGCCGCTGTGCGAGAAGAGACGCTGGTCGACCGTTTAGGCCAGCGCGTGCGTTCGCGGCTTCATGAGATGTGCCGCAAGGTCGAGATTGTCTCCGCCGATTTTCGCAGCGAGATACTCCGGCGCGACCGCATCCGTACCTAAATTCCGGGTACGGAAGGATCACGACGCCCTATTGCCTTCATTGACATAGCCGAAAGAAGCCGGTATGATCGCGCCTGATAAACTCTTGTAGCGGAGTGGTTTTTCCTTCCTTGCTCTAGGCTCCATGAGCGGGATTCCGTAAGGAAGTGCGCCGCACGAACGGGGAAACTATTCCCTGGGAGGCCTGTAGGATGCTTGCCGATTACGACATGCCAGGCAGCGAGCCTTCCGGCGCGCCAGCGTCGTTTGCGGCTGCTCGAGCACCTGAGTCGGAGGTGCGCGCCTTGGCTGAGTCGAGCCCCGGGGTCGACTCGCAGACACACGGCCCGGAAAGTGATCTTTCCCCTGCGGCAGGCGAGACCTCGACGGCAAGCGGCTTGGCGAATACGTCGGATGGCGGATCTTCGGAAAGTAACCCCCCTTTGTTCTCCCAAGCGCCTGCTACCGAAACACCGGCTAGGACTGACGAATCGGCCGTGACGCCTTCGAGCGAAGAACTCAATCAATTAATGGACCAGTATGCGGCGCCCCAGCAGGCTCCTACGGAAGGGGAGATTGTCCAGGGCAGGGTCGTGGCGATCGCGGACGTTGGCGCTGTGGTGGATATTGGCGGCAAAACCGAGGCGCTGATTCCGGCAGGCGAATTCATGGAAGCCGATCAGCCCATTCGGCTCGATCCGGGACAAGATATCGAAGTTCAACTCACGGGGGAGCATAAGGACGGATACCTTGTCGTTTCCTACCAGCGCGCCCGCCGGCGCCGGGTGTGGGCCAATCTCGACAAGGCTTATCACGATAAGTCGACGCTCACCGGGCGCATCGTCGACCGCGTTAAGGGAGGCTTGGTTGTCGACGTAGGCGTGCGCGCCTTCCTGCCCGCCTCACAAGTTGATCTTCGGCCTGTACATGAGCTGGAAGACTGGAAGGATCGAGATATCGATGTCCGCGTTCTCAAGCTCAATCGAAAGCGCGGGAATGTGGTGGTCAGCCGCCGCGCAATTTTGGAAGATGAGCAGAAGCTGCAGCGGCAAAAATTGATGGAATCGATCACGGAAGGCCAGATCTTTCACGGAACCGTCAAGAGCATTACCAGTTACGGCGTATTCGTAGATATCGGCGGGGTCGATGGCCTGTTGCATGTCTCCGATCTTTCCTGGGGCCGCGTCACCAACCCGGTCGACGTGGTTCGGCCCGGCGATGAGTTAGACGTACAGGTGCTCAAGTTCGACCGCGAAAAAATGCGCGTCTCCCTGGGGCGGCGCCAATTGCTGCCGGATCCGTGGGTCGCGGTTCCGGAGCGATTTCCCGTGGGCGTTCGCGTCCAGGGCCGGGTCGTCGGCGTCGCGGATTATGGCGCCTTCGTGGAACTCGATTCGGGCGTTGAGGGTCTTGTGCACGTCTCCGAAATGAGCTGGTCGAAGCGCAAGCAGCACCCCTCCAAGTTAGTGCAAGTCGGAGACGCTGTAGAAGTCGTGGTCCTCGAGCTACATCCCGAGCAGAGGCGCATCTCACTGGGCATCAAGCAAGCCCAGCCCGACCCGTGGGTACAATTCGCGCAGAAATATCCGGTGGGCTCCCAAGTTATGGGAAGGGTCCGTAATCTCACGGATTTTGGCGCATTTGTAGAAATCGAGGAGGGCTTCGACGGGCTCATACACGTGAGCGATATCAGCTGGACAGGAAAAATAAAGGATCCCGCCGAAGCGTTGAAGAAGGGCGACACCGTACAGGCGAAGGTCCTGAAAATCGATCCCGTGCACCGGCGCGTTTCTTTGGGTATCAAGCAACTGAACGACATTTGGGCCAACTGGTTTACCTCTCACAAGATCAATGAGGTCGTTCGCGGCAGAGTTTCCCGCTTGACGACGTTTGGAGCGTTCGTCGAACTGGCGGATGGAATCGAAGGCTTATGTCACATCTCGGAAATCGAGGATCGTCGCGCGCGGGATAAGGAAAAACAGCCTCAGCGGCAGGGCGCTTCGGCTTCCGTCCTTGCGCCGGGCCGTGAGTACGAATTCAAGATTGTAAAAATCAATCCCGACCAGCACAAAATTGGCCTAAGTTATCGAGCGGCAGTGCGTCACGCCGAGCGGCGGGAAATGGAGGATTACAGATCGTCAAAATCATCACCGACGGCGACAATAGGAGACGCGATTCTGGCCAAACGCGAGAGTCTCTAGCCTTCGAAAGCTATGATAGTGTCGTTCGTGCGGCTTATCTTCTAGGTTAATTTATTCGGACAGCCTGGCGCCGAAACAGCTTGTGGCAGTTTTGGGTAATGATCCGAATTCTTCGATTATGGGGGAATTGACTGCGATGAATGACACGACCATGACCAAGGCCGATCTGGTCGAAGAGGTCATACGAGCCACCGAGTTGCCCCGCAAAGAATCCGAAGCGATTGTCGAGACCATCTTCGATTCCATCATCCAGGCATTGCAAACTGGGGACAAAATCGAGATCCGTGGCTTTGGCAGCTTCCGCACTCGCCAGCGTCGCGGCCGTGTGGGGCGGAATCCGAAGACGGGCGCCAAGGTAGAGGTTCCGCCTAAGCGCATCCCCTTTTTCAAGCCCAGCAAAGAACTTAAGGATTTCGTCAACGGCGAAACTGCGGCGGCGGCCGCTGCGGTTCCTCCCCATACGCCCCCGCAGTAATCTCCGTCATCATGGATTATCTCTGGACGCCCTGGCGGTACCGCTATATCGCCGCTGGCGTGAAAGACGAGCCGTGTATTTTTTGCGCCGCAGCGGAAGGGCGCGATGATGCCCAATCCCTGATCGTCTTGCGCGCCAGGAAAAATTTCGTGATCCTGAACCGCTACCCCTATACCTCGGGACACGTGATGGTGGTTCCTTATGCGCATCAGGCCACGCTTGCGGCTTCCGAGCCGGAAACTCTCGCGGAAATGATGGCGCTAGCGCAGCGGATCGAAAAAGCTCTTGCAAATCTTTATCGCCCTGACGGATACAATCTCGGAATGAACATCGGGCGGGCCGCGGGAGCCGGCATCGCCGGGCACTTGCATCTGCACGTTCTGCCGCGCTGGATCGGGGACACGAATTTCATGACCACGGTAGGTGAAACGCGAGTTCAGCCCGAGGAACTCACGACCACCTATGAGCGATTGCGCGGCGCCCTGAGCGCTTGAGCCGGGCGAGCACATAGCCTCATGGCTGCCTAGCCGCAGGCGCCTAGCGGAGCATTTTCTGCCTCACCGTGGTTTGCATACTCCCCTCGTCCCCGCCGCGCGTGTATGCTGAATCCATGATTGGGCTCGACCGCGAAATCAAGTTTGACCCCGTGCGGGCAGAAGAGTTCTTTGAAAGCTTGCCGGCGCGCCCCGCAATCGTTCTAATCGAGCCCCGTGAGGCGCTCGCTGGCGCACGGCCGGTGCTTCTGCGGACTGCCGATTTGAAGCGGCGCATGCGCCTTTTACTGTGCGAGCCCGACGTCACCTCCAAGCGCCTGAATCTGAGGGAATATGCCGTCGCCATTCGTTTTCGACTTACAGGTTCCCGGTTCGAGCAGGCCCTGGTGCATTGGCAGCAGGCGCGAGTTCTGTGGCCCACGAACTATCGCCAACGGCTGCGTCTCTACTCACCCGCTTTTGTGAAGCTGAATCTGGCGAACCCTTATCCGCGAGCCTATATCACTCGGCGTTTAGGTGCCGCAGGTTTATACCTGGGCCCGTTTTCCAGGCGTCGCGCAGCCGAAAGCTTCCTCGAATCGTGGCTCGATCTATTTCGGATCCGGCGCTGCCAAATCAAAATCCGCCGCGATCCAAAGTTCCCGGGATGCATATATTCAGAGATGAAGATGTGTCTGGCGCCGTGCTTCGGCGGATGCACGCCCGCCGAATACGCCGACGAGGTTAGCCGCGCCGCCGCCTTCTTACGCTCCGGCGGAGCCTCGCTCGCGGATGCGCTTGCCCAGGAACGCGAATCAGCCAGCGCGCAGCTCGATTTCGAACAGGCCTCGGCATTGCACAAGCGCCTGGAGAAAATCCAGGAACTGCGCCGCGCCCTCCCGGAACTGGTTCGCCCTATCGAGCAGCTCCATGCTGTAATCCTGGTGCGGGCTTCAGGGGAAAATGCGGTTGCGCTCTTTACAGTGCGCGGCGGAACGATCGCAGATCCCTTCTTTCTCCAATTCGGCGAGTTGGCTGGCCAGCCCCGATCTGCCGAACAGATCCTTCGCGAATTGCTCGAACCCGCCACGACGCAGGCAGATGAAGCGAGTCCTAAGCGAACAGCCTCTGGCGCGTTTGCGATTCAAGACCTCGAAGATCACCTGGCGTTGTTGGCGCGCTGGTTCTATGGGAGTCCGCGCGAGGGTGAAATCTTTTTTCAGGAGACTCGCCCTGCGGGTTGGCCTTACCGGCGCATTCTTCGGGCCTGCAGACGTTTACTCGCGCCCGAGGGTAGCGAGAAGGGCGATTAACGAATCGATATCTCGATGTAGCCGCGTCACTCCGCAGGCTTCGCGTTCCGCCTGCCCATGAGAGGCCAATCTCGGGCTTTCCCGTTGCGATTTTACCTTTCAGATGTTAGCTTTCTGTCGACGGGTACGCCCTTGCCGGGGGAGAAATGGCCGATATTACTGAACGCCGCACCTCACGGCGTTTCACGATGGCGCTTCCTCTCACCCTGCGCTTGTATAGTTCTTCAGGTCCCGTAGAAAAACGTGGAGAAACCCGGGACGTCAGCTTTCGTGGATTATATTTTTGGACCAAGGAAGAGTTAGAGGCCGGTATTCCCATCGAATTTGTGCTCACCCTGCCAAAAGAAATCACCAAGACGCGCGACGTCAATATCCATTGTTTCGGCCGCGTCACCCGGGTCGAAGCGCAGCGGCAATCGCGCGGAGTGGCCGCGCGTATTGAACGTTACGAATTTCTTCCTGCATCTGCATAACCATCGCATCTTCGTTTCCTGCGAACCGCAGTACAATGCTCTCCGAGAATGCCTTGAGCATCAACGCGCCTTCAGGTGATTGACGCCCAAAGCGTGCTGCAGAGAGTTCGATTAGGGAAAACGAAAGAGGGATGATGCCGCGGCAAAACCTCCGCGAATCACGGATGCAGGCATGCGGCGGCTAACTCTGCTCGTCAATGCGGACGATACTCTTTGGGAGAGCAACGTCTTTTTCGAGCACACCCTGGAACGCTTTTTCTCGCTGGTCGAGCCCTTCGGTTACGCCCGCGCCTACGCACGGCATATCCTGAATGAGACCGAGCGGCACAATATTCAGCAGCATGGATATGGCGTACGCAGCTTCGCTCGGTCTCTCCAACAAAGCTACATGAAACTTGCCGGCGGACTGGCCCAGCGAAGCGCCCTCGAAGAAGTGGCTTCTATGGTGGCCGAGCTCGAGCATACTCCGCCACGCGTACTCGACGGCGTGCCGGAAACGCTTGCCTATCTCTCCAGCCGCCACAGGATGATTCTCTTCACCAAAGGCGAACCGGCCGAAGAAGCTGCCAAAGTCGAACGTTCCGGATTGCAGGGATTTTTTGACTCCATCGAGATTGTGGCGGATAAGACCATCGGCGTGTACCGGGATCTGATCGATAAACATCACGTGGTCAAATCGCACGCCTGGCTGATCGGCAGCAGTGCGCAACAGGAGATCAACCCCGCTTTGCAGGCTGGACTCAATGCCGCCTTTGTCCCCCATGCCGCTAGTTGGAATAACGAAAACGCCGAACTGCAGAGCGGCGCCGGAAAACTCCTGATCGTTTCCAGTTTTCGCGGATTGCGCGATCATTTCTGAGGCCAAACAAAAGAGACGCCCGCAGCCCTGCATGAAAATGCCTCAGGCCGTGAATATCGGCTTGTAGAAGCTCAACGCTGTGTCTCCTTGCTCCACGACGCGCGTTCGTTCCAGGTGACCCGCAATGATCGGAAGATCGGTGTTTCGCCGATGTTCGGCGACGAAGCGGCCGCTTCGCACAAGCAGTTCCGATTCCCCTAGAAATACAAGAATGTCTTGGTAGGCGCGCCTGTTCGCATAAGGCGGGTCGGCGAAGATGAACTCAACGCGGGCGCCGCCTTCGGCCAGCCGCTCGAGGGCATCCATCGCGTCCATGCGAAGGATTTCCGCACTTCCTGCAAATGTCTTACGGCTGCCAACTTGCGCGGCCGTGGGAATGCCCAGCGATGCCAAATTTCGAGAGATCAAGGCAGCGCCGGCGGCGTGATTCTCTACGAAGACAGCGCCCCGCGCGCCGCGGCTCAGCGCCTCGATGCCCACGGCGCCTGAGCCTGCAAAGAGATCGACGAGCACCGTCCCTTCGATTGCCGGGCCCAGAATGTTAAAAAGAGTTTCCCTCAGCCGGTCACTGGAAGGCCGCAAGGCTGTTCCGCGCAAACTCTGCAGACGGCGGCTGCCATATTTTCCCGCGATCACGCGCATCCCACGTGCTCTCCAAGTTCTATGCGCAACTCCTCGGCTTCGCTCCCTAGCCCACGGAAGCAAGCTGATAGCGCCGTTGCCAGCCCGGATCGAGCGTTTGGAACAGGCGGAGACGCTCCTGTTCCTCTTCCGGATTCTCAAGCAACAAAAAGGCTTCCCGGCGCGCCAGTTCTAGCAGTTCGCGATCGCGCAGCGGATTCGCGATGTGGAAGCCCAGCGAACCGTGCTGCCGCGTGCCGAAGAATTCACCCGGCCCGCGCAATCTCAAATCCGCTTCGGCAATAACGAAACCATCGTTTGTCGCCACCATCGTCTCCAGGCGTTCGCGGGCATCTTCAGAAAGACTTTTGGGGGCAATCAAAAGGCACGTGCTTTTCTCACCGCCACGGCCAATTCGCCCGCGCAGTTGATGAAGTTGCGACAGCCCAAAGCGTTCCGCATGTTCGATCACCATAATTGTGGCGTTGGGGACATCCACTCCAACTTCTATGACGGTTGTGGACACGAGGATCTGCAGGTCGCCGCGCCGGAAGGCTTCCATCACTCGCTCTTTCTCCTCGCTCTTCAGCCGGCCATGCAATAGACCGACCCGCATTCGGGGGAACACGGATTTCCGCAGGCGCTCGAATTCGACCATCGCCGATTTGAGCGAAAGCTGAGCCTCGTTTGACTTGGATTGCTCGATCACCGGATAGACGACATAAGCCTGACGGCCCTTCCGGAGCTCCCGCGCGACAAAATCCCACACCCCAGGCAGATGTTCCGGAGCAGACCAGCGCGTTTCGATGGGCGTCCTGCCGGGTGGCATCTGGTCGATCACCGAGACGTCGAGATCGCCGTAAAGCGTGAGTGCCAGAGTTCGCGGAATCGGCGTCGCGGTCATCACCAGCACGTCGGGAGCCACGCCCTTTTCCATCAGACGCTTGCGCTGCAAGACTCCAAAGCGGTGTTGCTCATCAACGATCACCAGCCCCAGGCGCGTGAACCCCGCTGGCTCCTCGAGCAGGGCATGTGTCCCCACCACAAATTGCGCTTCCCCAGCGCGCATGCGTTCCAAGACTCCCTGTTTCTGTGGCGCCTTCAGGCCGCTGATCAGCAGCTCAACGTGGTAACCCGAAGCCGCAAAGATGCGGCGGGCCGAAAGGAAGTGCTGCACGGCTAAGATTTCAGTGGGCGCCATCAAGGCGGCCTGATAACCATTCTCGATGACGATCGTAGCCGCTTCCAGCGCGACAATCGTTTTTCCGCTGCCCACATCGCCCTGCAAAAGCCGCTGCATGGATGTGGGTTTCTCCAGGTCTGCGGCAATCTCCGCCAGAACTCGTTTCTGTGCATCGGTGGGTTTGAAAGGCAGAATGCGTTTCAGCGCTTCGCGCACGCGTGGCTCGCGAATGCGAAAGGAAATGCCCGGATGTCGCTCCACTTCTTTCCTGCGCAACGCGAGGCTCAGTTGATAAAGGAAAAGCTCCTCGAAAATCAGGCGGCGGTGTGCCGGAGAGCGAAATTGGTTGAGAAGCTCCAGGGGCACATCGGAGGGAGGAAAATGAACGAAGCGAAGGGCGTCGCCGCGGGCAGGAAAATCATATCGTGCGAGCAGCGAGGCGGGCAAAGCGTCGAGCGGCGCTGCGGAAAGATTCTGCAGGGCGCCGTAGATAATCCGCCGCAGTACACGCGAGCTGATCTTTTCAATCGCTTCATAGATCGGCACGATCCGGCCCATCTCGGTGGAATCCGCAGCATCTGCGCCAAGTAGCTCGCACTGCGGATTGATCATTTCAATTCGGCCCGGACGGCGCGGATCGAGATCCGCTTTGCCGTGCACGACCATTGCCTGGCCGATGCGAAAGCGCCCTTGCAGATAGCCGCCGTGGAAAAATTTGCAAGCTAAAGTCCCGGTCGAATCCCGAATGGCCAGGTGAAAGATAGCTCCCCTGCCGCGGCTAAAGCGCGCAATGCCTTCATCGGCGACGGTGCCATGAATCGTGTAAGTACCGCCCGGAGCGATCTCCTCAATCCGGTTGAAGCGAATGCGATCCTCGTAACGAAAGGGCAAGTAAAGCAGCAAATCGGCGGCCGTATAAATGCCCCGAGAAGCGAATAGGGCCGCACGCTGCGGGCCGACGCCCTTGAGATATTTCACTTCGGTGGCGGAAGTTACGTTCATCGAGCCTTATATATACCACTGCACCCAAAAAGCGCCCGCGCTTGCATTCGCATCGCGGTATACATAGATTGGCTGCGAGCGCATTATCGTACTGCGGCATCCGCTGCCCGGAGATATTTTGTCGTCCACGCAGACAACCCAAGAGCTCGGGTTAAATGTTCTGAGCCGGCGTGACGTGCGGGTTCTCCTGCTCTGGCTGCTGGCCGCGCTCGTTGGCGCGTTCGTCGCCTACCGCTATTTTTTTCGCGCCTTTCCCGAAGCCGCCGTCGACTTCAAAGTGACGCCAGGCGCCGCGCTCGAGCGCGCACAAACATTCGCCGCGGGACAGGGCCTCTCGCTTCAAGGTTACCAGTCCGCCGTCGTGTTTGACGTTGATGACGATACCAAGACCTATCTGGAACGTGAGGTTGGGCTGGAGCAAGCCAATCGCCTCATGTCTTCACAGGTCACCGTCTGGTATTGGGAAGCGCGCTTCTTCCGCCCGCGACAAAAAGAAGAGTTTCGCGTGCGCGTCGATCCCAAGGGCCGCATCGTCGGTTATGAACACATTCTCGAGGAGGCGGCGCCAGGCGCCCGTTTGAGCCGCGCAGATGCTTTGAGTCGCGCCGAGCAGTTCCTTACTCAAACGCTGCACACGGATCTTGCGCTCTACGCCCTTTTGCCCGAAGAAGCCAACTCCATCGCAAGAACTAACCGCAGCGACTGGACTTTCGCGTGGGAACGCTCAGGCTTCCGCGTCAAGGACGCGCCCTATCGATTGCAGGTCACAATCGAAGGTGATCGAGCTGGCGGTTATCTGGAATTCTTGAAAGTTCCGGAGGCTTGGCAGAGGACCTATGCGCGGCTGCGCTCGTCGAATAATTTCATCGAAACGATCGCCTTGATTCCTTACGCCATTCTGCTCGGCGCAGCGCTTTCGGTGCTGATCATGCTGGGCCGCCGCGGTTTGGTTCAATGGAAATGGGTGCTGGCTCTGGGGCTTTTCATCACCGTTCTGTACTTCGCAATGCAGTTAAACGAGTGGCCGCTCCTTCGAGCCGGCTATGATACCAACGACTCTTATGCCAGTTTTGTCGCCACTGAAATCGCTAAGGCGCTCGCGGGGAGCTTTTCACTGGCGTTGCTCGTGGTCATCGCTGCGGCGCCGGGCGAGCCGCTTTATCGAGCGGGTCAACCAAAGCAGCTGCGCCTGGGCAGCGCATTCACCTTCGCCGGCTTTCGCACGCGTCAATTTTTCTGTTCGGGTTTTGTCGGCCTGTGCCTGGCCGCCGCGCATATTGGATTCGTCGTCGCCTTTTACGTCGTCGGGCGGCGGTTCGGCGTCTGGGCGCCGCAAGATTTGCAATATTCCGATACTCTCAGCACCGCTCTGCCCTGGATTTATCCCCTGACCATCGGCATCTACGCGGCGGCCAGCGAAGAGTTTTTGTTCCGCATGTTTTCGATTCGCTTTCTCATGCGCGTGACACGATCGAAAATTTTGGCCATCGTGCTCCCGGCCTTCGCCTGGGGCTTTTTGCATTCGAATTACCCGCAAGAGCCGCCTTATATCCGAGGCATTGAGGTCGGAGCAATCGGCATCGTTGCAGGATGGGTCATGCTGCGCTGGGGAATACTGGCAACGCTGACATGGCACTACACCGTAGATGCGTTTTTGACGAGCCTTTCGCTGATACGTTCCGGGGATCCCTATACGCGCATCTCGGGAGCCCTGGTTGGTTTCGCCGCGGCCATCCCAGTCGTCGTGGCCGGTCTTCTTTATCTCAGGCGCGGAGCGTTCGCTGATGAAGCGGATTTGCTGAACGGGGCCCGGCCATTAGTCGAAACAGCCACGATAGCTGAAGAACCGAGCGGGGCCGCCCAGCCCCCTGCCCGTTATCAGCCGCTGGCTAGGCGCGCGTTGGTGGTGCTGGCTGCCGCAGGCGTGCTCGGATTTGTATCCCTCTGGATGATCAAGCCGCAGCGCATCGGCAGTTTCGTTCGATTCCCCTTAGATAGCCGCGAAGCCGCCGAGAGGGCCGATAATGTGCTTCGGCAGCTTCGTGAGAATCCCGGCTCCTACCACCGCGTGGTCACGATACAGTACACATTCGATCCGTTGGTAAACGAATACCTTCGTCGAAATATCGGTGTGGAAGCTGCCAACCGAGTGTACCGCGATGAAGTGCCTTCGGCCTTCTGGACCGCGCGCTACTTCCGAGATTCCCAGAAAGAAGAATATTTCATCGTGCTCCGGCCCGATGGAACGCTGCATTCCGTCCACCACACGCTGGCTGAAGCGGCGCCCGGAGCCAATTTGACGAAGGAAGAAGCGCAAGCCCGCGCCGAGGCCTTTTTGCGTGATTCAAAGGGAATCGATCTCAGCGGATGGAGGCTCGTAGAGGCACAATCCAAGAAGCTGCCGTCGCGCACCGACCATAGCTTCGTTTGGGAAGAAATGCGGGCTCTAAACGCCTCTCCGCCCGGGGCCGAAGCAGCACAGGTACGCCTTTCGCTTGTTGTACAGGGAGATGAAGTTTCAGGCTATCGCATTTTCATTCATCTTCCCGAAGATTGGGTGCGCAAGCAGAATGAGACCACTCTCGCGAATACCGCACAAACGGTCATATTGCTGTCGCTCGTTGGCGGCTTCGGGCTCGCTGTGCTGATTATCTTTCTCCGAAATCTGAA
>WNGM01001056.1_pt1 | contig 24228 bp, 20 predicted proteins | sample 5400571 | NCBI WGS metagenome assembly WNGM01 (sample SAMN13153378, study PRJNA577476) | soil metagenome | isolation source: 100 cm soil or saprolite under Garry oak tree replicate 2 | place: USA:California | collected 2016-06-15 | reverse complement strand
CACCTCCCGAGCCAACGTTCCACTTTCCTGAAAATTCGTTTTGGACGTGAAGCTCAACCGCTGAAAAACCACCGTGGCAGGAATTTGCGCGAATCGTAGCTCCGCATTATTTTCTTGTCAAGTTCGACAGCTCGACAGTTCGACAGCTCGACAGCTCGACTGTCGCTGCAAAATGAGAATGTCCGGTTTGAGCAAAGTAGAAATGTCCGCTTTCATAGGTGGCCGAGGGCCCCATGGAAACGGAGCGAATCGCCTTGCGCCAACGAGAACGGGACCGCCTACGCGTGCTACACGAGATAAGGCAGAAGCAGATCACGCAGCACGGATTAGGGGACGGCCATCAAACCGCAGATTAGCGGCGCGCTTGGAGCTGAAGATTTTGCGCCGGGTGCGGCAACGCTATGCGGACTTCGGACCCACCCTGGCCGCCGAGCACTTGGCCCAGGAGGGGCTAGCGGTGAGCCGGGAGACGCTGAGCAAGTGGATGGTGAAGGCCAGCTTGTGCTGCCTTCGCGCGCAACGCGTTCATATCCCTCTCCGCACTCCGCGTTTCGCGGAGTACGGGGGTGCGTCACAGAAAAGTTAGCACTGGCGCTCGACTCCCAAGTAGAATGCGGGTTCGCTGCCGAAAGGAAAGCGTTATGCGAACCGCTCGATTCCTCGTTTGTCTTCTTGCCGTAGCGTTTTTAGCCTCGACACCAGCGCTGCCCCAGGAAGCTCAACCGGCAAAGAAGCTAACCATCATCGGGAAGCTCACTCGCGTAATGGCAATCGGAGGAGAATCGACAGGTTGGTCGCTCGAATTGAAGCGTCAAATCACGCTGGAAGGGAAGAAGATGAGATCGATCGAAATTTCCGGTCCCACTGAAGAATTCGAGAAACTCAACGACCAGCGCGTCCGGGCAAAGGGAACTCTGACCCATCGAACCGGCGTCGAGCGCGCCGATCACCTGGTCCTCGAAGTCGCTTCCATCAGCGCCGTTAAGTGAGCCATTCTCTCCCTGCTACGCTCGCTCGTCCAGCAATGCTTGCAGTCTAGCGTAGCCTGCGCGGCTCACGGGAAGCTTTGCTCCATTCGATAAAATCGCCACCCGGCTGTCCTTCCCGAACGGCTCGATCCGGGTCACCCGCTCCAGGTTCACCACGTACGACCGGTGAATCCGCACAAACTGTTTCGGATCGAGCGCCGCTTCGAGGCTGGCAATCGTCTGCTGTTTCAAGTGTTTTTTTCCTTCGCTCGCCAGCGCAACGTAATCGTCTTGTGCTTCCGCGTAGTCGAGTTTCGCCACAGGAATCAATGTCACCCGTGTTCCGTCTTTCACCACAAGCCGCTCCACAAATTGTCCGGGTGGCCGAGCTGCAATTGCCAATTCCGTGGGGGCTAGTTTCTTTTCCGATGTTCGTACCTTCACCCGCTGCAGTGCAGCTGCGAGCCGCTCTTTGCCCACGGGCTTCAGCAAATAGTCCACAGCGTGTACCTCAAACGCCCGCATCGCATATTCATCGTAGGCGGTCACAAAAATCACCGGTACGTCTGGCGCAATTAATTCCAATACATCAAACCCGGTCAGCTTCGGCATCTGCACGTCCAGAAACAGCAAGTCTGGTTTGTGTTCTGCGACCGCTTTCACTGCTTCCAGGCCGTTCCTGCACTCCGCGACGACTTCGATTTCCTGATGCGCGCACAGCAACTCACGCAAGACTTGCCGCGCGAGTTCCTCGTCGTCCACAACCAGGGTCCGCAACTTTTTCGTACCGGTCTTGCTCACTTCGACTCTCCGTACTCCGCTGGTAGCGACATGCTCACTCGAAATTTGTCTTCGTCGGCTTCCGCGCGAAACGTGGCTTCTTTTCCGTAGCGGGCTTCGAGGCGGCTCCGCACATTTTTCAGTCCCACTCCATTTCGCCGCCGTGAGGGAGCCTCTTCATCCCTGTCATTCTCAACGACAATTCCTAGTCTGCCGTCGTGCACCCGGGCTTCGAGCCGGATCAGTCCCCCGTCCGCCATGGATGCAATTCCGTGGCTCACCGCATTCTCCAGTAGTGGCTGCAAAAGCAGCGCCGGAATGATGCACCGTTTTGCAGCGTCTTCAATTTGTTCTTCCATGCGCAGGCGGTCGCCAAATCTTACCTTTTCAATTGCCAGAAATTTCTCCAGCAATTGAACAGGAAATGCGGATTGATCTGCGCGCGCAGCGCTCGCAATTCCGCGTCGCGTGCCAACACGCTCGTTTGCATCACCTCCATTTCGACGGCACGGGCCGCGTCCTGTGCCATCGCGACGTAATGAAATGCCACCGAAAACACATACACCAGGCATCCTGTGAAAAAAATGATCCACAGATTTGGCGCAAACTGCTTATCGAGTCCATGCAATTGCGGAATGTACGCCAGAGCTCGCGAAAATGCGCTCGCAATCAGCGTCCACAGAAAGCTCAGCACCAAAGGATCCGCGAAATGCGTCACGGCGACTCGCCACATCTGCGCCTTGCCAAGCGGGGTAAACCGGCACACATATCCGGCAGCGATCGGAATGAACAGCGAAAACATCGCCAGCGGAACGCCTATCAAAATGCTGGTTGTCCATGGCAGATTGCCGAGCGTTGCCAGAAATACGCAGAGAACCAGCGCGATAGGCACCCAGGTGTACTTATTGACGCGTCCCAGGTAAGGTTTTCGGCGATCCGCGGGATTCATCATCGAAGCCTCAGTTGCGGATCTCCACTCCTCCAAATATCGCCGTGCCCATCACGATCAGAGTCTTCTTCGGCTTGTCCGGGTCGCCCGGCCCCGTGTAGCGGGTCGAATCCGTGTAGCCACCAAAAATTCCCTGGCCCCGCGCCGCGACATACCATGTTTCTGGAACGCGTATCTCGATCCCGCCAAAAATTGCATTCGCGTACGACAGCTTCGGTTTCTGCGAGGTCCGCATCGCGCAGATCGATTTCAATTCCGCCAAACAACGATTGCAGTTGCCCTCCGCGAAACTCTTTGGCGTTCAGGCGCTTTTGCACGCCGCCGAAAATGGCGCTCTCATTCAGCGTCGTGCGGGGATCAGCGTTGTTTCCATTGAAGCCGTCAATCATTTTTCGAGCCTGCAGCGCGCTCCACATCGCAAAGGCGCCTGCCGCAATCAAAACCATCGGCCACATTGCGCCCCACGAAAAATGTGCGTATCCCAATTGGTTCAGTTGCAGCAGAATCCCGAAGACCAGCAGGATTGCACCCCACGCGCGTCTGCTGGGAACCGATAGTTTTACAAGGCCTGCAAAAATCAGTAAGAGGGGCCAGAACTGCCAGAAGCGCCCCGCTCTTACGTACCCCAAATTGTTCAGCAAAAAGATCACGCCGATCGCTAGGATCACTGCTCCCGGAATCAATCCACTGTAACGATCGCGATTTGTCATTCTGTCGTGCACGCGCGACCTGATCTGCTCTCCCAGATCGCGACCGTATTTGTCCCCGCCAGTTTCCATTCGTTTCCTCTATTCGCTTCCCGCGAACTTCCTCCGAAACGCTCAATTCCCTTTGCGCGAAACCACAACGCCGGCAACCATCACCGCCACCGGCCAGCATAATAGCAGCACCTTCGTCAGGCTCAGCAGAATCCCATTGGGATTCCATGCGATGAAGTCCACTACCTGCAGCGTGGCCATTCCGAGTGCGCCGAACCATCCCAGTGATTCAGCCGCTCCGCGGCTCCAGGCAGCCCCCGCCTCCAGCCATAGGGCCCATAACTGCAGAAAAAACGCCGTCGCGCCAATTGTCAGCAGGAATCGTCCTGCCTTTTGTTTCCGCGCCATCCGGGCTTCCATCAGCGCCACCATTGTCGCCTCCACTGCCGCTATTCCTTGCGGGCAGCCCCAGACTAAGAGTTCAGGCGCGGCGTAGCACGAGCGATTCGGCGGGTATCACGCGTTTACCGGCGAATGGCGGCTTCGGCCCGGCACGCAGAGCAGCGGGAGGTTGGGGCCAGGCAGCCGCTTCTCGGTATTTTTTTAGAATTCGATACCCCTTGCAAAAAGAGACGTTTGCCACTACGGTATGCGGCACGATCTCAAGTTCGTCGGGTCAAATCTAAACAGGAGAAATCTGGAGATGACATTCGCCGCTCCGCAACTGTTCTCCGTTCGCTTGCATCGCTTGCGCTGGGTTCTGTACGTGGTGCTTGCCCTGGTTGGTGGCTCCCTTACCTTTGTAGGAGCGCACGCCCAACAAAGGGCCAGCGAAGAGGCGACCTTCCGTAAATTGATCGATAGCTACTGTACGGCCTGGAGTACCGCGAATCCCGACAATCCTGCGAAGTTTTATGCCAAGGAAGATGGCCTGGTTTTTTATGACATCGCTCCCTTTTCCTATCACAGCTGGAAGGAGTATCACGAGGGCGTGCAGAAGAATTTTTTTGACAACATCACCACAGGGACGTTAACGGCAGGAAAAGATCTGAAAGTCACCCGGCGCGGAAACATCGCCTGGACAACCGTTCCCATGCACCTCTCCTACACGTCGAAGGACGGAAAGACGACCGAAGCCGAAATCCGTTACACTGGGATTTGGGAAAAACGCGGCCCAACCTGGTTGATTGTGCACGAGCATCTCTCGACGCCCATGAATTGAGTTCCGCGAAACGCTCTCTAACGCGTGGCGCGAACTATTCTTCCCGATGCTGAACGCTCTTCAATATTATTGGATTGCAGCGTGCGGCTATCGCTTGCATCCGTGGGACAGTCCCTATCTCCGCTGGCGCCTGGAAACTTTTCTCGGTAAAGAAGCGGAAAGCCTCAGCGCCTCGCAGTTTCTTAAAATCCTATGGAAGTATCGCCATCAAATGCAAAATTTCGTGGATTGGGTCGCGGAACGCCGCCGCGTTCAAGCGCATTCACGTCTTTAGCCAGCTTGATTTCAACGTCCTTCGTCGGCGGAGGGACCGTAAACTGCCGGGACTAACGCTTGATTCAGCCGCAGGTACACCGTCAATTGACCGCGATGATGCGCCAGGTGGCTGAACACTGCGTCGCGAATCATCATGTAACGCGGTCGTTCGTCGGCCACGTGTCCGGCCACAATGAATTTCCAGGGCGTCATTAGGCGTTCGTCCGTTGTCGCCTGTAGCGCTCCGCGCGCTTTCGCCAAGCTTTTGTCGAACGAATCGAGTAGTTCACGGTTCGTCGCCGGAATTTGCGGCTTGAATTTTGCGCCCTCGGTGGAAGCAATGTCGAGTTCATCGCGATTCACCATAAACTCGATCCATCCAGGCATGCCCGCGACCAGTGCTGAAAGATAGCCCAGCGGCATGGATTTCTCGTGCGGCTTCCAATCGTTCCGACCTTCAGGGACCCGCTCCAACACGCGCCGCGTTCCACTTTCTTCCGACTTAAGTTGATCCAGAAACAGCTCAGTGATCTTCATCCCTGGTCTCCTTGGCCCTCAGAGAGCGTAGCAAATTGGACCGAACCGGTGAAACCAGGCAGCTACTGCCTTCCTTCCACTCACGGCGGTATAATGAACTTGGTTAGGAAACGAACTTCATCGTGAGGGTGCATGAGTTCTCTCCCGATCCTTGACGAGGCCGTCTCGCTCCATGAAGCCCAGTGGTGGGAGACGGAGGCGGACGGGCGCATTCACTGTTATCTCTGTCCGCGCCATTGCCATATTCGTGATGGCCAGGCCGGTTTCTGTTTTATCCGTGTCAATCGAGGCGGCAAACTCTACAGTCTTGGTTATGGCGCGCCTGCCGCATTGCAGATAGATCCCATCGAGAAAAAACCACTGAATCATTTTCTCCCAGGCACACGCGTGTTCAGCATGGGAACCGCGGGCTGCAACATGGGCTGTTTCTTCTGCCAGAATTGGGATATTTCGAAATCGCGCCAGGATCAAGTGAACGCGCGCGATGTGCCTCCTGAAGAAGTCCCACAGCTCGCACTAAGTTACGGCTGCGATTCGATTGCCTTCACCTACAACGAGCCGACGATCTGGGGCGAATACATCATTGATATTTGCCGCGCGGCGAAAGCTTACGGACTCAAGACGGTGATGGTTTCCAACGGCTACATCACGCGCGAAGCGTTTCACGATATCTACGACTACATCGATGCGGCCAACATCGATCTGAAAGCTTTCACTGAGAATTTCTACGGCAAGACCACGCTTACGCATCTTCAACCGGTTCTCGACACGCTGTTGCTGCTGAAAAAAGAAACGCCAGTCTGGTTTGAAGTCACAAACCTGATGATTCCGACGTTGAATGACGATCCCGAAGAAACGCGGAAACTTGCGGACTGGATTCTAGAAAATCTCGGACCGGACATGCCGTTACACTTCACAGCGTTTCATCCTGATTTTAAGTTGCGCGACAAACCGCCGACGCCACCTGAAACCCTGCACCAGGCGCGGCGTATTGCGCTGGAGGCGGGGCTTCATTACGTCTATGAAGGAAACATTGTCACCGACGCCGCCTCAACGTTCTGCCCGAAATGTAAGCTGCGCGTAGTGAGACGGTCCTGGCACAAGGTGGAAGAAAATGTGCTGAAGAGCGGGAAGTGTCCGCGGTGTGCTTGCGCTATTCCGGGAGTGTGGGAAAAGGGAATGGCGGCATAAGTTTCCGCAGCGTAAAGTGCGTAGATAATTGACCAATTTTCCGGATTCGACGAGATAGTGGCCAAAACAGAATTCGTCACCTCGGAACGTAGGTGTAGTAGCCTGGGCCGACACGCATCGAGTGATGCCACGCGAGAGGAAACGCCCACCAGACAAGAGCGCCAAGAAGAGCTTGGCCAAGCACCAGCGGAAGAATGTTGCGCTCGCGAGCGAACAACCAACACATCACTACTCCTCCGATGAATGTAAGCGGAACCAGCACGGGGTTAGGCCAGTGCAGGGCCCCAAACAGCAGGCCACCTGTGAAAGCAGCCATCTCACGGCTCCTGAACGCCTGCAGTAGCCGGTTCATGGTTATGGACTGCAATCCGACTTGCTGCAAGAGGCAAAAGGCAAAGTATCCAGCAAAGCGCTTCGGCTGCAAGAAGTGAGCGGGTAATCGATGGAGCGCTCCGAGGAAGAGGCCTGCGATGCCGATTGTCAACATGAAGAACAGAAATACCGGAGCCGCGCGCCACGTAGCCCCTTTCAAGTTGTCAGCGCGCCATCCAAGCGTTTTTGGAGTGTCGCGATGCAGGGCAAAGCTGATCACGAGCCACACGGGAAACACGAGCCACGACCTTGGGCTGGCCTCTTGCATTCTCCAAATGTAGAGCGCGACGAACCCCGAGAATGCGAGACCTTCCAGAAGGTTTGGAAGTGACGAGATCATCGATGATCATCTTAAGGCCAAAGATATCGCGTCGAGTCACCCCTCAGGCAACTCCCGCGAAAAAATACTATGATAATTCGTTCGCGCCTGTTTAGCGCATGGCGAGGGTTCCGTGGCGGAGAATACGCATCGGGTCGTAATTTTGGGTGGCGGTTTTGGCGGTCTTTCGGCGGCGCAGGCGTTGAAGCGCGCGCCGGTGCAAGTCACTTTGATTGACCGGCGCAATTTTCATCTTTTTCAGCCACTGTTGTATCAAGTCGCGACGGGCTCACTTTCTCCCGGAGAGATCGCTGCGCCGTTGCGCAGCGTGTTGCGTAAACAGAAAAATACAGAAGTGTTGCTCGGCGAAGCCGCCGACATTGACCCCCAAAATAACCGTCTTACATTGCGCGATGGCGCTCAGTTCGAATACGACTCCCTGATTGTTGCGACGGGTTCGCAGACGTCTTACTACGGAAACGACTCCTGGCGGGAAGTGGCACCCAGCCTCAAAACAATCGAAGAAGCCACCAATATCCGCCAGAAAATTCTGCTTGCGTTTGAATGTGCGGAGCGTGCGGCCACCGAAGAAGACGCCCGCGCGTGGCTTACGTTTGTGATTGTTGGCGCCGGAGCGACTGGTCTGGAACTCGCGGGCGCGCTCGCCGAGATTGCCAATGAAACATTGAAACATGATTTTCGCCACATCAATCCGACCGAAGCGCAGATTGTTCTCATGGAACTCGGCCCGCGCGTGCTCACCGCATTTCCCGAAGACCTCTCGAAAAGGGCCGAACAATTGGTTTCGACCCTGGGCGTAAAAGTACTCAAAGGGGTGAAAGTTACGAATGTGGACGCCGATGGTGTGACATTCGAGCGCGGCTCGGCAACTGAAAAATTACGCGCAAAGACTGTTCTGTGGACCGGCGGCGTAACGGCAAACGAGTTTGGCCGAATACTCGCAACTCGCACGCAAGGGCAAACCGATCGCAGCGGCCGCATTCAAGTCACTCCACAACTCACAATCCCAAATTTTCCCAATATTTTCGTGGTTGGCGATTTGGCGCTGGCGAACGATGAAAATGGCAAACCTCTCCCCGGTGTCGCTCAAGTTGCCATGCAAGGTGGCACCTACGCGGCAAAAGTGATTCGCGCGCGGGTGGAGAAGAAGCCGGAGCCCGGAGCGTTTCACTATTTCAACAAGGGCGACATGGCGGTGATCGGACGTGCCGCCGCGGTCGCGAATATTTTTGGCATGCATCTTTCGGGCTTGCTCGCATGGTTGGTCTGGTTGTTCATCCACTTGATTTACATTGTCGAATTTCAAAGCCGCGTTCTCGTCTTCATCCAGTGGGGTTTTCAGTACCTGACCTTCAACCGCGGCGCGCGTCTGATTACGGGTGACGGCGCAACTCTTCCGCGGAAGCCGTAGTACACTTCTGTATCTGGAGATCCTCGTGAACTTATCCCGCCTTGTTCTGAGGTTTTTGATTCGAAATCGAGGCCGACTGACAATTGTCGCGATGTTTTTCCTGTCGGCGCTGGCCTCAGCCGCGCAGGAAATCAGTCCTGACGCGTACTCTGGCCTTCGCTGGCGATTCCTCGGAACCCATCGCGGAGGACGCATCACAACGGTCGCTGGTGTAACTGGCCAACCAAACATCTATTACGCTGGCACGCCGAACGGCGGTGTGTGGAAAACGGTTGACGACGGCCGAACTTGGAAGCCGATCTTTGATGCAGTACCTGTCGCCAGCATCGGCGCCCTCGCGGTCGCTCCTTCCAACCCAAACACCATTTACGTGGCAACGGGCGAACAGGCAAGAGGTCGCGGCGTCTTCAAGTCAACCGATGCAGGCGCCACATGGAGCAACGCAGGCCTTGCAGAAGAACACTTCATCAGTTCCATCGTAGTGGATCCGAAGAATCCGGACATCGTTATTGTTGGTTCGTTTGGCAGTTCCGTTCCAACCGAGCCGCGCGGTCTGTTCAAAACAATCAACGGCGGCAAATCGTGGACGAAGACTCTCGCCGATACGGATGGCTCGTCTGGAGTGGCGGACATCGAAGCTGCACCCGAAGATGCGCGAATTCTCTACGCAGCTTTGAATCCTCCCCCGGGCGAGCCCGGTCAACGCGATCAGGCCGGAGACTCGCGCGTTTACGTCTCCACCGATGAGGGCTCAAGCTGGAAACAAACCGGAACCGAAGGGCTGCCTGCAAAAGGACGAGGGCGGATCGGCCTCGCAGTCATTCCCGGCACGTCGGGCCGCGGCGTCTTCGCAATTATGAACCAAGGTCTTTACCGTTCGAATGATGGCGGTGCAACGTGGCAGCAGGCTACAAAAGATCCGCGAATCCTTGGCAGTTGGTATTTTAGCCGCGTTTTTGTGGACCCGAATCATCCTGAAGTCGTGTACGTGATGCAGACGTGTACGTACCGTTCGAACGATGGCGGCAAAACATTCTTTGCGTTTCGGGGCGCACCGAGCGGAGAGGACCATCACATTTTGTGGATCGCTCCTGATAGTTCGAACCGAATGATTCTCGGTACGGATCAGGGCGCGATTATCAGCGTGAACGGCGGAGAGACGTGGACGGATTGGCTCAACCAGCCCACCGGCCAGCTCTATCACGTCACGACGGACAACACGTTTCCGTATCACGCCTACGCCGCGCAGCAAGACAGCGGCACCATCGTTGTTCCGAATCGCAGCGATTACGGCCAGATTACGTATCGTGATTGGTTTTCGACCGGAGGCTTTGAGAGCGGCTACATCGCGCCTGATCCTCTGAATCCCAATCTGATCTATTCGATTGGCTGGTTCGGTACCGTGTTTCGCCTCGACCGGACGACGGGGCAGATCGCAACTGTCTTCGTTCCCCCTGCGAATTATCAAACTGTTTGGGAGACACCGCTCGTCTATGACCCGCGTGATCCGCACACGCTGTATTACGGCGCGCAATATTTGCTTAAAACTTCGAATGGCGCGGTAACCTGGGATGCGATCAGTCAGGACCTGAGTTCCTCTCCGCAGCATCCCGCCGAAGCAAAAAAGCCTGCCGCTGGCCACGAGCCCAATCCCGAAAACGAACAGTTCACCGATGAGAACGATAAAGACGCAGCGCAATTCGCACGCAACGGTTCAATCCACACCATCGCTCCCTCGCCCATCGAATCCGGCATGATTTGGGTCGGCACATCGAATGGCCTGGTGCATCTTTTTCGGAACAGCACCTGGCAGGACGTGTCGCCACCAGATCTTCCCAAGGGAAGTGACGTCCGGCAGGTGGAAGCATCACCGCACGATGCGAACACGGCCTACGCCGTGGTGCTCGTGCGGCGCGATCCGCATCCGTATCTTTTTCGGACGCACGATGCAGGCAAGGCGTGGACTAAGATTGTGACCGGGTTGCCCGAGGATTCGCCCGCGGAGGCACTGCGCGAAGACACACAGAGAAAGGGACTTTTGTTTGCTGGTACCGAGACGGCAGCATGGGTGTCATTCGACGATGGCAATCACTGGCAATCGCTGCAACTCAACATGCCGACGACGGATGTGACGGATTTTGCAGTACACGGGGCTGATCTCGTCGCCTCCACATTCGGGCGCGGGTTGTGGATTCTCGACGACATTTCACCGTTGCGCGAAGTGGACGAAAAGCTCGCGACCGCGCCGGTGCACTTCTTCAAGCCGCAAACGGCCATGCGCGTTCGTTGGGATAATCACGAGGAGACGCCGCTTTCGCCGGAATTTCCGGGATCCCAGAATCCTCCTGATGGCGCGATTCTTTACTATTACCTGAAGAGTGGCGCGAAAAACGAAATAGCGCTCGATCTGTTTGACTCGAAAGGGAATCGGATTCGGCATTATTCAAACAAACCGGCTGCCTCGAACGGACTTGTTGGAAACGCGCCGGATTACTGGTTTGCGCCGCCTTCCGTGCTTTCCACTGCACCGGGCTTGCATCGTTTTGTGTGGGATGTGCGAGCGGAAGATCCGCGGACGCTCACCTACGGTTATTTTGGCGGAAAGCTCGATTACGTCGAGTACACTCTGCCGGATCATTCTGTTCCGGGGCAAACGCCGCGCCAGCAGCCTCCCGGCGCGTTGGTTCCCCCTGGGGCGTACGAAGCTGTTCTCACGGTTGATGGCAAACAATACCGGCGAAAGATCGATCTCGTTCCTGATCCGCGCGTGCATGCTTCCGCATCGGATCTGATCGAACAATGGAATGTTGCTCACGCGATTTCTACGGCGATGGAAGCGAGCTATAACGCCTACAACGAATATGCAGCGCTGCAGACGGCGATCGTGTTGCGGCAAACATCGCTGAAGGACAATGCGCAAGCGAAAGATCTGCTCGACGCACTTGCGAAACTTCAGAAAATGGCGACTGACGTGGCCGAAGGCTCCGGCGAAGCGCCTGGAATCGGTCCCATCAATCGCGATCTCTCGCGCTATCTTGTGATGATCGAATCGGCGGACATGCGACCAGCAGCGTCCGGACAAAAGGCTTCGCAGGAAACCTGCGTTGCGCTAGAGAAAAACCTGGCGATCTGGCTGAAGCTGAATGACGAAAATATTCCTGCGGCTAACAAACAGTTGGAGACTTTTCATCTCGCGGGCTTGCCGCTTGCAAGTCGAAAGCCGGCCCTAACTTGCCAATAAGCTTTGCTGGTTACAGTGCAGCGACAGGATCGTGAAAAAGTCAATACGAAGTACCACGCTTTCCTAGTACAGTCGTTCCTGTAGTACCATTTTTTCCCATGGCGGCATGTTCCGATTGCCGCCGTCATTTCCCTCCCTTACAATTCAGTCGCCCCAAGCCTCATCCCTTCAGGTGTTTTGTGACCACTACGGGTACTTCGACGATCTACGAGCACATGTTTCGCTCCTTCGGGCTGAGGGAAAATCCGTTTCATGTTTCGCCGGACCCGCGGTTTTTGTTTTCCGGACCGGCCTACGAAACCGCGCTCGCCGAACTGATGTTCGGCATTGAATCGCATCGCGGACTTTTGGTCTTGACCGGTGAAGCGGGCACCGGAAAGACGACGCTCATACGTCACTTTTTGCAATGGCTGAAGACTCGTCAATTCTCAAGTTCCTACATTTTTCACGCGCACCTCGATCCCGCGGATTTATTCGAGTTCATTCTGCGCGATTTTGGCGTGGAAGTTGATTCGGGCAGAAAAAGCGACCTCTTGGCGGCGCTTCATCGCTGGTTGCATGTGCGCCAGTCGGAAGGCGATTCGCCAGTCATCGTCATCGATGAGGCGCAAGCCTTGTCACAGCGCACGCTCACCGAACTCGGCCTGCTGCTCAATCTTGAAAATACTCACGGCAAACTGGTGCAGATCGTCCTTGCAGGTCAGCCGGAACTCGAAGAAAAATTGCGCCGCCCGGAGTTGCGAGCGCTGCGTCAGCGCATTATGGTGCGCTCCAGACTGCCTCTGCTGTCCCTAGAAGAAACCGGAGAGTACATTGCATCGCGGTTGCGCGGCGCCGGTGGTTCTGGCACTCATACATTTCCACCAGAAACCGTCGAAACCATTTATTCCTATGCGCGAGGAATTCCCCGCATCGTTAATTTGTTGTGCGAACAAGCGCTAATTGGCGCCTATGCGGACCGGCAGACCGTGGTGTTTCCAGGATATATCCGAAGAGTTGCGGCCGAGTTTGATCTAGTCGGCGCGCCGGTTTCAACGAACAGGATCGACAGACTCTTTGCAGCGCACACGCCGGCGGTTGTTTCGCATGACGAAATTCCTGTGGTAGCTGAAGCTCCTCGTGTAATCGACCCGCCGGTCGTCGCCGACTCGCCTGTCACGGCACCACCAGCGGCCACAGAAACCCCGCTCAGCACAGAGACCCCTGCGTTCGCCAAGGCCATCGCTACGAACGAGCAGCGCTCGCCGGCAGTTGGCTTACCGCCAATCGATCCTGTCGCCCCGCCAGTTCTGGAAAACTTCGCGGCAGCGAGTCCCGAAATTCCACTGTCTCGTCCGCAGGGAGCTAACTCTGTGCCAAAGCCCTTAGCGCAAGGCAAAGAGCCCTTTGGCACGAGGCAGAGCGGATGGCGGAAACGTCGTTCGCCGAGTGCCCTTCAGGTCTACTGCCGCGAAGTTTTCGAATCTTTTGTCCGTGACTGTCGCCAGCTTTTTGCATCGCTCACACCCCAAGCGAGTGCATTTGCGGGAAGCGTTCCGCAGCATGCCGGCTCGCTCCGCCGAAAAGTGATCGAACCTCTCGGTAACTGGCTGCGAAAGCCGGTCAACCCCAGGCGCGCACATGAAGCGGCGTCTGCCGCCCGGTCCTCACGAATAGAGAAACGCTAACGCCAGCCAACTCCGCCCTCTAAAATCCCTTCGGCCTTTCTTCCACAACTCCAAAGCTTTTCTCCAGTGCAAGGCCCGCTTGCGCCAGCGTTCCTTCGTCGAATAATTTTCCAATCAGCGTGACACCGTGTGGCACCCTACGTGCCTGTGAAAATTTCGGCAGCGGATGCTCTGGATCGGGCGCCCAGTCGCTGCGTGCCTGTGTCACTTCAACAAATCCCGCTCGCAAAGTCAGCGATGGGTGTCCAGTGAAATTCGTGATCGTCAACATTTCGTCGCGCAACGACGGCACCAGCAGCAAATCCACTTCGGAGAAAATGCGCGCCATCTCTTGCGCCACTTTTCTCCGCATGCGGTCTGCCTGCACAAAGTCCACTGCGGATAGAAACCGCGCCTGTCGAAAAAGATTTGGCCACGAATCAAACGTCTGCATCTTCAACTGATCCACGCCGTGCTGCACCGTCAACTCCTCAAACGCGGCTGCACCTTCCGCAAACAAAATCAATTGCAGAGAATCGTACGGCCAATCCGGCAAGTTCACCTCCACGGGTACCATTCCGACCTTTTTCGCAGTGTCGAGCGCCGAGCGGTCCACGTCCGTTGCGGGATTTTCCTTCATCCAGGCAGGGAAGTATCCGACGCGCAATCCCTTCACGTTTGCACCAGCGTCAAAATCCAGTTTGCTCGGGACACTGTTCACATCTCCCGGATCCGGCCCGGAAATTGCCTGCAGCACTAGCAGCGCGTCTTCCACACCTCGCGTCATCGGTCCGAGCTTGTCCAGGGACCAGCACAAGGTCATCGCGCCGGTCCTCGGTACGCGGCCATACGTTGGCCGCAGTCCGGTCACTCCGCAACGCATGCTCGGCGACACAATGCTTCCACCAGTCTCGCTTCCGATCGAAAATCCCACAAGTCCGGCCGCGGTAGCGGCTCCCGGCCCGGCGCTCGAACCCGAGGCGCCTTCCTCCAGAAGCCATGGATTCATCGTCTGCCCGCCGAACCAGATATCGTTCAGCGCCAATGCTCCCAGGCTGAGTTTCGCTACAAGCACCGCTCCCGCTTCATTCAATTTCCTCACCACAGCCGCATCCGCCTTGGGTACGCGGTCGCGAAACGGCTCCGCTCCGTACGTTGTGGGAATTCCCGCTGTGTCGAGTAAGTCCTTTCCGCCCCAAGGAATTCCGTGCAGCGGCCCGCGATATTTTCCCGCCGCAATTTCCGCGTCCGCTTTCTTCGCTTGGGCGACCGCGTGCTCGCGCGTAAGAGTGATCACGCACCGCAACGTGGGATTGAATTCTTCAAGCCGCTTCATATAAATATTCGTCAGCCGTTCCGAACTGAGCTTCTTCGCCTCAATCCATCGCGACAATCTGGCCACCGTCGCAAACGCTATGTCCGCGTCCTTGCCCGGCAAAGGGTCTACGTCTGAGCTGCTTCTTACGATTCGGTTGCGCCCCGGTCCTGCTTTCGTTCCCGGTAACACTGGATCCCAGCGCGACCACGGAGCTAGCCCGTCGTGCAACTCCATCTTTCGCGGGCCGACGCGCCGTTCGCACAGCGGCGCCATGTTGACTCGCCAGGTTTTTGCCGCCTGTTCAAGATCTTTCTTGCTTAATTCCATCTGCACGAGTTTCTCGGCTTCTACCAGTGTGTGCGCAGAGACTTCAGGTCCGACGGGTTTTGCGGTTCCAAATGCCGGTGGCATTCCTGCCGGCTCTTGTGTGGGCTCTTGCGCGCGAGCGCTCGCTATCGCATCCGGCGCAACCGCCGTTCCAACCAATCCCAAGCCGGTCGACGCCAAGAATTCTCTTCTTGTTTTCATGACATCCCTCTGGCGAACCAGTGTACCCGCACATCGCCGTACAGAGAAAAACCGGTTGCAAACGGATATTTCGCCGCCCGCGCCGCATTGGTGTATAACCGCTACGCGTCCGGGTGGTCGAAAACAAAAACCCGGCGGAGAACTACACGGAGAGAAAAGATGAAAAAAGTACTGGTTGTGTCCGCACTCGCAGTCTTAGCGATGGCCGCGGTTTCGGTAGTTGTTGCTCAGGCTCAGAAAGGTAAGCACGTCGTCTATGTATCCTCAGCAAAAGCCACATTTAAACCGTCGCAAATGGGCGGCGTTTCCATGCAGGTCTTACGGGGCGACCCGGACAAGGGCCCTCATGCAACATTCACTAAATTCGATCCTGGATACGATGCGGGTATGCACACCCACACGAACGATGTTTCCCTGGTCGTCATCAAAGGCGCGTACCTGTATAAAGATGACGCTGGAGAAAAGCGTGTTGGGCCAGGCGAATTCCTTCTTGTGCCGGGTGGACACAAACATTGGAGCGGCGGCGATAAAACCGAAGGCGCGCTCTTCTACCAGGAAGGGTCGGGAAAGTTCGACCTAATACCGACGAAATAGCGAACTATCGCGTCCTGCCTCACGGAGAGCCAGATTGGCATGTTTCAGGCCTGTTAGTGAGTCTGCCAGCGTCGAAAAATTAGACGCCCTTTCGGGGCAGTCTTCAAGCCAAGCCTCTTCGGAGAGAGCTCCCGTACGCATCTGCAAACCGCAACAGATCGATGACGTCTTCCGGGTCGATATTTGGGAGAAACAGCGCCGCTGACGGTCTGATTTTTGTTTGCTTCTCTCGGCCTTTTTTCTGCCCGCTTACGGTTTTCCGATGGATGACACCGGAGTGCTTTCCGACTTCACGGACACCGCGCCCGAGTCGTTCGACGGCGAGTTGCCGCCCTGCCTTGTCAGGTAAACCAGGAACGGCGCCACCTCAAACGGCATCTTTTCATATTCCGCAATCCCGGCTTCTGGTTGCGCCTTCAGCAGCAGCAACCGGTCGTCCCACGGTTCAACTTTGATCCGCCCGCCAAGTGGCAGAGCTACCGTGGCGTTCGCCGTCTTCCTAGCTTGCTGAGCGGCCGCGGCCGAGCTGATCGTCCAATGCTTCGGTACGCGATTCCCCAGATGTGGGCTGATCAAATTGGGTACGTCTTTTTCCCGGTTTTGCAGGGCCTCAAAAAATGCCTGGGCGGTGCCCGACTGATCCTGGTAGGGAGACTTCTTCAGCAGTTCAATCCCCTTGCGGTTTGCGGCGTCTTCCTCTTCAGCGGTGCGCGCGAATCCGAAGTGATGAAAGGTCTCCTTTTCGTTGAAACGGATGCGATTGAAAAAAGCAAACTGCGTATCCATGCGGTGTCCGAGCATCACGTGGCTGAGTTCATGCGCAAGAATCGCCGCCAAACTTGTTTCGTCTGGAAGCACGTCGATCAATCCCCGGCTTAAAACAATCGTGTGCCCCATGGTGAATGACTCGAGCGTCGAGGTCATCAACACGCGGCAGCGCACCTCCGGCTGGATGTCCAGATCGTTCGTCACTTCCAGATTGTTGACCACTGTCTCCAGCACCTTGTCCACGTCGCCATAGGGCGCCATCAAGCCCATGCGCTGCATCTTTGCCGCAACGTTGTCTTCCGCGAGCCGCCCCCACGCGCGCTTCGCTTGCAGGGGCGAGTATCCGTTGCCCGCTCCTGCCTGATCTTTTATCTGCGATCCTTCCACCAGGACATTGCTCAGCGCCTGCTCTTCCTGCGCGTGATTCAGGTCGTAACCCCACAAGCGCGTCTGCGCCTTAAACGGTCGGAACGCGGAATTTTTCGCTAAACCATACTCCACGTTGCCTTCTTCGCTATAGATGAAGGCCGGTAGCCATTCGTTCTTGCCCGAATTCTCGCGCCAACTGTCGAAATTAAAATAATAGCTGGTCTTCGACGACCCGCCGTACGACCCGTTGAATCGAACCATGTGGTAGTCCTGATCCTCCACCCAGATTCGTCCCGTAAACCGCCCCTTTCCGGTGTTTGGCAATGGATCAACGTCGAAAATCAAACAGCGCACTTCACCCAGGAATTCGCGGCCGGAATAGGAAAACTTGTAGTGCTGCCGGTCGAACCCGTCTTCGTCGAGATAAATCATCTGCAGAAAGCCGCGCGGCAGAAACTCCGCCGAGAAAATGTTTCCAATGCTGGTCAGGAATTTGTGCTTACCGCTGCCATTGATGAGAGGCTCCAGTTGCACACCCTTGTCCAGTTCCGCCCGGCCAAGAAAATATTTGTCGCTGTCCGGCACGGCACCGAGCGCCTTGTCCGGACGAACCATCTGGATGTAGGTCTCTACCAGCGGCGAATACCGGCGGATGGTGTTCATCTCCGCCCGCTCCTGCGCCACGATTTTGTCCACCACCTGAGCGGTGGTCGTGGGCTCCTCTGCCGCTGTGCCAAGCGGCATCGCTACAAGTGCCAATATCGCCGGCAAGATCTTGAACGTACGCATAGCTTCTCCAGGGACTGTCTAAGGATCGGGATGGCTCGACGATTTCGAGGCTACTCTTCGGGAAAAACCTTGCAAGTTGTACGGAGGAGCAGATTAAGGACGGCCGTCTCGACACTCAGGGGATCCCTGTTCTGTATGCCGGGTACCATCTAGTAGCTCCGCGACCATGGCCTTGCTTCGCAATGCGTAAATCCCTGCGCGATGCCCGCCCTGGCCGAATTCAAACGGCAGCTCAAAAAGAAAATGGAGGGCATGCGCTCGCACCTCGGGGCAGCGCGACAGGAGCGCGAAAAACTGAAGGCCGAAATTAGCAATCTTGCGAGTGTGATCGCGGATGGTCGTCAATCGACAGCGTTGCTCGCGGAGCTTGAGAAGCGAGAGAGAAGGCTCGACAAAATCAGCGAAGAGCTACTGGCAAGGACGGACAATGGTTTGGAGATGAAGCTCCAGAAGATCGAAGAATTCGCGATGAAGCGCCTTCGCGATATTCAGGGACTGCTCGGAGGCGATGTGCTTCGCGCAAAATCGGAACTGGCGAAACACGGCACCGACATCACGCTTACCCCAAAAGGGAACAGCTAGATCGTCAGCGGAGATTGGAATCTATTGGGCGGACGTTCGGGTGGTGCCGGGGGCCCGGTTTGCACCACGCGTGCCACAGAGTTTAGCTTCTCACTGGCCGCATGACTGTGTCGCGCAGGGTTGCGAGGGCCTGCAACTATCCAAATTTGTTGGTCCTTCCATTTCAGCATGAACCTGACTCGCTGCTCGAACGAAATCCGCTACCATGAGTCGCGACCCGAACCGTCAGCAACACATCGAAATAGATATCGCCGGGTTAGCGACTCTAATTGAATTCGAGGTCATGTACATTAGTGAAGTCCAGCATTGCGAGTGGTGGCAAAACGTCTAACCGAGAGGATGTGAGCTATCTCGACTGGTCGAGGCCGACGCGGTGGAGCAGGTCGGTAAAGCGAGGGTCGCCGCGCACGGGGTCAAAAAAGGGATGTACTTTGAGGAATTGCATGATGCCTGACTTCTCCTGGTAGGCCATCTCAAAGCCGGCAAATGCCTGATCGTAGTCGCGCAACCCGAAGTAAGGGTTAATAAAAACGCCGGCCGGAACGTAGCCCGTTTTCCGGCGTCTCTTCAATTCGTCAATCAGGCGAAGCGCTTCCGCGCGATGCCCCGCGTAGCCGTGCGCCGTCGCCAGCAACTCGATGGAGCCCGGATTGCGGTTCGTCATTATGGAAGCCGTTTTTTCGAACACCGAAACCGCCTCTTCGTACTGGCCTTTACCGACCAATGCAAATCCCGATTTTGCCAAAAGCAGAGAACTCCAAAAACACATGTTTTTGGAACCGTTTGATCTTCGACCAAAAGAAAGAACCGGAAATTTTGTGGTCATTGAGGACAAAAGAGCACATGAAAAAACTTAGCATATTGGTATTTCTGGCAGCGGCACTATTCCTAAGTCTGGCGCACGCACAAACGGAGTACGGACGGATTAAGACGGATCGCATCTCGAACAACCAAACGATCATCATCACCGGCGCCACGCCTGACCTGTCTGCGGGTAACGTGTTCAAGACGAACAACGGCGCGCCGATCACGATCACGAACTTCACGGGCGGTGTGGATTCCCAAGTCATTACCGTCAACTGCGGCGAGACGAACACAACGATTCAGAATAACTCGAACATCGTGACCTCAACCGCTGCGGACATCGCTTGCACGGTGAACAAAGCGCAGGATTTCACTTACGACGCAGCGCAAGTGAAGTGGGTGCAGAAGTCTGGTGGGTCCAGCGGTGGCGGGTCGAACCCTCTTGGCAACAACGGTGGCGTACAGTCGAAAAACGGTAGCGTTCTACAAGCGACTGGATTGAACGATGATGGCACACGGATCAAGGAAAACCGCGACCACCAGTCATGTGGGCCGAATCCGTGGTTCGATATTACATGTTTTGGCGCAACGGTATCGAACGGAACCGCAACAAACTGCGGAATCAACGCAGCCAGTACGACCCTGAGGTGTGCGACAAATCCGGATTTTAAAGATGCAAGTCAGCTAGGCACCAGTCTAGGGCATGGAATTGTCATTCCAAAAGCAGGTGCACTACCAACAATCATAACGCCGAGCACCCCAACTGTTATGCCGAATTTGTTGAATGGTGCGACGACCTACAATTACAAAGTCATTGCCGAAGATTACGCAGGCGGCTTGACTGCTGCATCTCCGCAAGGCAGTACAACTACAGGTCCTGCGGCGTTGGGCGAGACAACGATTACGGTGACGCTCGCGGTAGCTACAAACGGCATCACCACGTATACCACTAGCGCGGCCCACAACCTGCAGCCTGGGATGAGTGTCATTCTTTGTCAGTTTGCCGGAAGCACAGGATGCAACGGAGGCTTTTTCAATCCTTTTAGTGGCGCAAAGACTGTCAATACAACGCCAACGACGACTACGTTTACAACAGTTGATGGAAGTAGTCTCTACGATGCTTCGGAAGCGCCCCCATCTGGACAAGTTAAAGTAATGGCCTGCAACACGCTGACCTTTCCTGCGACAAGCTTCAGCGGTGTTGGCACTCTGCGCTATTGGATTTATCGAAACAACGTTCTGGCGGGGGTGGCAGTTGGATTAGATCCTTTCTGGGTTGATTGCGGCGACGGCGCTCCAGCAGCACCAGGCTATATTCCCTCAGCTCCTCCAGGTGCGGCGCAAGCTGGGTATCTTGCAACAACGGTTGTGAGCGGGGGGCTTACAAATTCAATGACCCTGGCTAACGCAGCGGGTACGACCGTTTCTGGACAGACAGCAACGCATGATAACTCTAGGGCTGTACTTGCAGCAGCAGCAGCTACAGTTAACCAGGCAGGCGGTGCAATTTACATCCCCAGTGTTGTAAACAGTGCCGGAACCCCCGTTGGTTGGCCATTTTCTGCAACTACGAACTTCCAAACAATTGGCACGTCGAACTTAAACTATATCACCGTGCTTGTCGGCGGTCTCGTTAGTACTTCCCAGCCGTGGATCATACGAAGTAACATGAAGATCGAAGGAGTAACGAAACGTAATACTTCTTTCTTCTATATGGGTGGGTCGCAAATTCAGAGTAGTGCTCAACCAGTTTTTTATATTACCTCAGCTTCAGTGGTACTTCGTAACTTGCAGTTTACCCCCTTCGGCCCGCAAGCTACTTCAATCTATACAGATAACCTTACAAATGGCGGCGGTTCGGTCGGTCTAATTTTTTCAAACGTTGCCGTAGGTGCCAACTTCGGCTCGGGTCGTGGGCGTCCGATGGTGATGAAGGGTGGATTCGATTTCTACTTTGATAATTTCGTCTGTGATTCAGTTCTCAATGCTACAGTTCTTCCAACACCCTGCCTCGAGCTTACGAATAGTTCAACAGCAGTATTTAATGGCATTTCACAAATACCGGGTCATCTGGTAATGAATCACGCCTTTTTTGCCGGAAGCGGTATCAGTATAAACGCGATACCGCATGGTGGAGCTTCATCAGCGGGCACGCGATTTACTTTCAGAGATGTGCTATCTGAAAGTATATTGACCCCCTTCCTACGCATCGGCCCGATGGGATTCATCAATGACGTACTGCTGGAAGATGTTAGCGACTCTGACTCTATAGCCGGCGTGGGCACTCCCTTTGTAGATGCTTCAGGCGGTAATCTAGAAGACATCACGATTATTGGCGGGCAATTCGGTGGAACTCCACCACTCTTAATTGGTGGTGGGGCTACAGTCAACCTTAAAGCAGAACATGCTGGTATTAATCTAGGTAATACCCCGGCTTTTTCGATCGGTGTGAATGACAATCGCTTAGTTAGCAAACCGTTCGGCGCACTCGGTTCAGGGCGATTTACGTATATGATGGCCGTTCCGGGGCCTGCAACTGGTTGCGTCGTAAGCGCTGGTGGGACGGTTCCTGTCGGAACTTTTCCGTATCAGTTGTCGGCGGTGGACGCTGACCTAAACGAAACTACCGTTAGCGCGTCCACATATGTCACCACTACATTGGGCAATCAAACAGTAACGTGTAATTTTCCAGCGCGTCCTGCGGGTTCGATTGGCTTTAACGTATTTCGTAATGGTGCAAGAGTCAATTGTCCAGTGCCGGGATATGCTGGTGCAACATTCGTTGACAATACAGCAGCTTGCGGTCAAAGTCCTGCAAAGGGTAATTTCGCGGGCAGCTCTATTCTTGCAAGCACTGGATTGACCGCAAATAGCTATCGAACGGTAGGTTCGAATGGATTGACTGTCACACGAACGAACACGGCTACAGCTAACCGAACACAGACTGAGCCGGATGCCAGCGGGCAGTACGTTCTCGACTCAACGTTCGCAACAACAGCGACAACACTCCTAGCTCCATCGTTTGATAATTTCAACCGTGCGAATGGAGGGCTCGGTTCAAATTGGACAACCTCTAACGGCAGCGCGCTGCAAATCAGCAGCAATCAAGTCACGACGACCAATAGCAACCAAGGTTCGTTCTGGAACGCCGTAACTTTTTCCTCGGATCAGTTCTCGGAGATCGTCGTCAATCCAGCTACATTAACATTCTCCTTTGTCGCGGCAACCGTACGGCATGTGACAGGAGGCAATAGCTATTCTTGTCTAGAGAATTTCAACTCCGTGCAAATGTTCAAGATGGTTGCTGGTAACACGAATACGTCCTTAGGAAGCTTCAGTACTACACCCGCAAACGGCGACCTTATTCGACTAGAGATCAGTGGTACATCGCTGAGCTGCTACCGTAACGGCGTGCTGGTGATTGGTCCCGTGACCGATTCGAGTTACGCAACTGGGCAGCCAGGAGTCACAAGTTCATACGACGGCACCCACGTAGCCGCGTTGGATAGCTGGAGCGGTGGTAGTTTATTAAATACCGTCCCACAGCTCAATGGAGAGCAGTATTGGCCAAAAGTTCAACATTTTGACTCGGGAATCACACTTGCGAATAGTTCCGCGTTAAATTCTGCGAGTGGGAACAGTGGCCGCGTAGCACAGTCGAGCGGCACGCTCGTCAACGGCAACTGTGGGAAGTTTGACGTTAACTTAAACTTAGTGGACGCTGGCGCTCCTTGCGGCACCGTCACTCCAAGCACCTCCGACACCCTCACGAATAAAACGATCGACGCTGAGGGTACGGGGAATACGATTACCATCCCATCTAAACTATTCGTCAGGTTTGCCGTGTGTAACAACGGGACGGCGGCACTCTCGACCGATACCACGGCTGCCTCGACAGTTGGCTGCTTCGGGACGAACACGAAACTCGGCGTGTGGCAAGCTGCTGACGAGGACGTGGTGACATTCAGCGTCCCACTGATCGCTGACTTCACTGGAAACATCGACGGACGGCTGTTCTTCAACTCCCCCGACACCACCGGCACCGCGATCTTCAACGTAGCGCTCGCGTGTGTCGATGGAGCGGGTGCAACCGCTGACGACCCAGCGTACAACGCATCCTCCGCGTTCGGCACGATCACACTCGCCGCACCAGCCAACGCATCGTGGGTAGCTACGGTTTCCAACATCACAAAATCAGGCACGACAACCTGTGCAGCGGGTAACTGGCTGAACGGGAAGGTGACGCGCGCGACGGACACGGGTGCCTCGCGGGTGAATGTTAAGGGACTCGAATTGACAGTCAGAAGGGCTATGTGAAGATGAGAAAACTATTGATTTTAGCGCTGCTGCTTCGCGCGGGTTCGACGACTACACGAGCGAATACACTCACTGCGACATGCAATGTTGCGGATCCGCGAGATGTGGGCCAACTATTGATCAACCACAAGAGCCAGCGAGAGGCTGTCGCCCCGAGGACTCTTCGGCCTGTAAGTTCCTGAATCGTTCAAAACCGCACGGCAAAACCAAAAGGAAAGATTCGAACTTTGTGATTGAACGGCGAGCACATCTCGGCCCGAGTGCGTCGGAGTCTGTTCACAGCACGGGTGCGCGAGTTGAACTCCCTCGAATCGAGGGAACCGCGGCGCCAGCTTCTGATAGAATCTGCAACCAGCCAACTGCGTCTACAGGCCAAGGAGGAAACTTGGCCAGGCGTAGGTATCAGAAGGCGACCGGATGGAACTGTCATCCGTACGCGGCCGCAAGTTGTGCTCGGCACAAAGAAGGAACTGCCGACGCAGCGACTAGCGGCTCGAAAGCTCGATGAGATTCTTTCCCGAATCAATGACTACGCATATCAGCCAACCC
>WNGM01000895.1_pt1 | contig 24240 bp, 24 predicted proteins | sample 5400571 | NCBI WGS metagenome assembly WNGM01 (sample SAMN13153378, study PRJNA577476) | soil metagenome | isolation source: 100 cm soil or saprolite under Garry oak tree replicate 2 | place: USA:California | collected 2016-06-15 | reverse complement strand
CTCGTACGGGTCCCGTCCGTTGCGCGCTGAAGAGCCGCCTCCACGCTCCGTCCTCCGTTACCATGGTTCGCCGCCCTCCCGCGCTTACATCCCGGGAAGCTCGAATTTCAGGTGGTTGGGGGCAATCGACGTGTCCCAGTGCGCAGAAAGAATAGGCGCTAACGTTGCTGTTGCCAAAGGTAAGATCCGGTTAATGCGGTTGGCACCGAATTTGCCCCTCGGGGAGCCGCTAACCCAAAGAGGCTCATGGATTTCACAAAAGTGGTAGGCAATGTCCAATCTTCTTGACAAACCTGGAGATACCAGAGCCTCCGCTTCTAGCATTGCCTTGCAGATAAGCTGCCTACTTTCGGTGATAAAGTATTAATCGGGTTTCCAGGCACACTGGCCCACAAATTGCTCTCCCAGGGGTCGGTGTCCGAAACCCCCCGGACACACGCGAAACGAGTAAGGGGCCGAGTGTGCAGACGGAAAAGAATCTCAACGTACTCTGCTTCGAACACCACACTCAGATGAGGCCTTCCCAGATTCTGCTAAAGATCGAGGAAAAGTCTGGGCAGTTGCCTGCATATGTTTGTGAGGAGCCTGGTTGCTTCGTCCGCTACAGTAGCTCGCGGGGGTACTTCGTCACCACCGCGGATGGAAGTCAGATAGAGGACGAGCTTACGCCCCGCATCAGTTGTCCAAAAGATAGTCGACTTATGTATCTTGCTGAGGTTCGCCCTCAGCACCCGAGCTATCGCCTGTGGAGATGTCCGGAGTGCGGCACGAGTCTCGCCAATGAGGGGCTTTCGCGGGCGTCGAGCTGAATCGCACCACTGCAGGCCGCTCGCCCTACGTTAGTCCCTGTATTGAAACCTACATAGCTTACGGGTACAACTCTCCACGGTTAATCTCAACTGATCAGCAGGTTTATATGTCTCTGTGGCGAAACGAGATTGCATATGGAAAAACAGCCCAGCTATTTCCAACGTGATATGGGTGCATCGCGATTAGTTGATCCAGTTCCACAGGAGCCCGAGCTCCTCGGAGAACCTCTCGTCCCTAATGGCAAGGAGTTGTACTACGTACAGCTTGCCGACGTGGCCCTTCAGGACCTTAAAGAAAATCATGCCACCGGTCCAAAGTACGAAGTGGAGCAGAGGGGCCGGTTCCGGAACGGTGTGCACAAGAGCAAGAATCTTCGCCCACTTTGCTACGAGCACCACATCGCGATGAAGCCTAGTCACCTTCCCGCAAGCAAGGACAAACCGACACAGATGCATTGCTATGTCTGTCCGAAACGCGGTTGCTCCGTGGGCTACAACTCTCGACAGGGATATTTCAAGATCGTGGCGGGGAGAGAATGCACCGAACGGAACATGACACCCTGCGTCACTTGTCCAGGTGATGGGCGACTCATGTACCTTGCCCAAGTTAAACCGGAGAACAGGAGTTTTCGGCTATGGAGATGCCCGCAGTGCAAGGGGGGCCGTACGAATGGGGAACTTTTGCAGGGTTGAGTTGGTAGGTGGTTCGCAAAGCACGCAAGGAGTCCCAGGGGAAGCGGTTAAGAGGCGAAACGATACCTAAATTAAAATACGGGGTACCACCAACGGTGCGAGCTCCCAGCACCTGTTTCCCCCAGTCTTGGCTCTGGCCCCAAGGACAAATCGTGGTGGAACTCTAATGGGGGGCACCGCGTTCGCATTTCCGTTCGGAATCAACCAGTCCGGATGGGCATCCAGCCTGCGCCGGTTGCACACGTCTGATAGCCGCTAGGATTTCTGAAATCGAAGAGTGTTTAGACAGAAAAGCATCTGCACCGCAGTCCGCTGCCGCATCGTGATAAGCCTCGTCATTCGACAGAATAACGACCGCAGTTCGAACCAACTGCTCCTTGATGCGGCGGGTGGCATCGAGTCCGTCCATACCGGGCAGATGAATATCCATCAAGATGACGTCGGGCCTGAGTTGTTGTGCCAGCAGAATACCCGCCTCGCCATCTGTTGCCTCCCCTTCCAGAAACAAGTCCTCCTGTTCCAGTAGGATCCGCCGGAGGTATCTACGATATTCGTTGCTATCCTCTACGATCAAGATTCTCATGGGCTCACCTCACCTGAAGGGTCCATCCCTCGGCTGGTAAAGCCTGGATCGGCCGTGATGGCTGTTCAATCGGGCGAGACATGGCAAACGAGGTAGAGTAATTTACCCATGCCAACGCGAAAGCGGCACATTAACCATTCGTTTTCTCGCGCCAACTGCTCCGCTATGATTCCTCTGTCTGTGCGACCGAAGACCTGAATTCGAGCATTGGCGGATAAGCGGAGGAGAGTGGAAGACGCGAGCCACTTATCGAGGGCTACAGGGAATCGATACGGACCTTTCTCGGAGCGCTAAATTCCTCCGCGGAACAGATGGGTGTAATTATCGTTGTGCTGGCCCTCCGATGAAACTCATCTCCTTCAAGCAGCCGAGCTTCACAAGTTCGTGCGCTGTTATCCGATCCGCCTACGTCGGCTCATCCAATCGAGACGCGGTCCGGCCAACCGCAACCCAACCGCCGTTGTGCCTGTCTTCAAAAGCTCGCAATAGACAACGTGTGCCTCGCATGAACTTACGCCCCCTGGTGATTCGACTATCACTCTTTCGCCCGGTTTCCAGGCATCCTTCACGAGGATTCTGGCGCCGAAGGGACTCACATTTTCGGTCATCGCAAGTTCCGCCGGCCACGGTCGATCAAGACTCGCCATGCGCGCATGAACAGTGACCGACAAGCGTCTTTCGACTCGTCCGCCCTTCGGAATCATCTGGCAGCCCTCATATGGGGAAGGGCGGTGAATAGTGTGAGTTCTCCCCAAATAGGTTTCCGGCCTGCGGCTCGAGGTGCCACCATGATTTCCATCCGATGCCAAAGTTTCTCATCTATTTATTGTTATAACGATAATGCCCCGGTGGCCCCCTCACGGCAAAGGATATGAACGAAGGTGCGTCCAGGGGTCACCTAAGTCGCGAAAGGCGGGCCTCGCCGTTATCTTAAATTGTCACTCCTTATTCGAATCGAGGCACGATTTCGATATGCGTTTTTCGGCCCACTGGAAGGCATCATTCAGAAACGCATCAGGTGATTACGGGAAGAGGTAGTAAGGTGTTCACCCGATAGCCACCCTTAGGGCAGGACCCTGATACTTAGAGACCTAGGCCAGTTAGTCATCCTGTTTTTATCGTATACGCGGGAGGGTAGGAAGCCACTATGGCCAAGGAAACGGAACATTTGGAACGACCTACGACGTGGCACGAGACTTTGGACCGGGGCGCTTCTCTCGAGGGGATTGCGGTGCTACTGCGCGAGCTTGTGGCTCACTTGCGCCAGAACCGAACTCAACTTCGAGAAGAATGGGCCAGGCTTATCACCGAGGCGAAGTTGTTGACCGCGATGAGCAAGGACGAAATCTTCGCAGAGGCAACAGCAGTCTATGACCAGTACGTGGAGGCCCTGGAAACGGGTACGTTCGAAGCCTTGCAGGCGTATGCCCGCAGCTTGTCGGAACGAATCATTCCGCGAGGTGTGGAAACGCACGAGGTTGTCGGAATCGTTCTGCTGTTGCGCGATGTACTCGCAAGATCTCTTTTCGCCAAGTATCAGGCCGACTTCACGAAACTGGATCGCATTTTGGATGCCTATGAGCCTGCTGCCAACCGTATTGCCAACACGGTGGCGGTCGGATTCGTGCAGGAGCGTGAACGCGTTATCCGTCAACAGCAAGAAGCGATTCGTGAACTCTCGACGCCAGTTTTGCAGGTCCGGGAACGTCTCCTCATCCTCCCCATAATCGGTGTGATTGATCCGCAGCGCGCCCGCCAGCTCACCGAGCAATTGTTGCGAGGGATCAGGACGAATCGCGCCAAAGTGGTCGTTATCGATATCACTGGCGTGGCCGCCATGGACGCCACGGTCGCTAATCACTTGGTGCAAACAGTCGAAGCTTCGCGGCTTTTGGGAGCAACTGTGATCGTTACGGGCCTTTCGCCGGAGATTGCACAAACCCTGGTGACCATAGGAGTCGACCTCGGCAAGATGAACACAGTGGGCGACCTCCAGGGAGGCATCGAGCAAGCCGAGCGTTTGCTGGGTTATAAGGTCGTGCCAATCGGCGCGGCAAGCTGACACGATGAACTGGCCAAATTAAGGAACCGGCCAAGATGGAAGTTCCGGTCCTCAAACAGGGCCCATTTCTGATCGCCACGGTCCAAGCGGCGCTCACGGACGAGGATCTAGTTCACCTCCGAAGGGCCATGGTCGAACGGGTGGTCATAGCGCGTTCCCTTGGAGTGATCATTGATGTGACGGCTATGGACATCATGGACTCATTTGCTTCCCGCACCCTTCGTGAAATCGCCCAGATGATCCGCTTGCGCGGGGCCGAAACGGTCATCGTGGGGATCCAACCCGAAGTTGCCTTCGCCATGGTCCAATTGGGCATAACCCTAGAGGGAGTCGTGACGGCTCTGGACCTGGAAGAAGGGCTGAACTACTTGAAGCAAAAGTTCAACAGCAGCGCCTAGAGATTGGCCAAACGTGAACCACACAATCCGTGTCCCTATCAATACGGACAAGGACATCGTAGCCGCCCGCCAAAAAGGACGAGCTCTCGCACTTTCTTTAGGTTTTTCCGAAATCGACTCGACTCTGGTGGCGACCGCTATCTCTGAGCTTGCTCGCAACATCGTGACTTATGCCAAAAGAGGTGAAATTCGAATCGAGGCCGACGGTAATTCCAAGGGGCCTTGCATTCTGGTAATTGCAAAGGACAAAGGAGCCGGGATTTCGAACATCAAGCTTGCGCTCCAAGATGGGTTCTCTACATCCGGAAGTTTGGGTTTGGGTTTGCCCGGTGTCAAGCGCTTGGTCGATGAATTTGAAATTGTTTCCAATGTTGGCAAAGGAACCGTCGTGAAGTTCAGAAAATGGAAGACGTAAAGAGCTCTCCTCTTGAATGCGGTGTTGCCGGTAGGGCGCTCCCCGGATTTTCTGAATCTGGCGATCGGCATGTCTTTCAGCCGACCCGGGAGGGGGCTCTTATAGCTGTAGTGGATGGACTCGGGCATGGCCCCGAAGCTGCTGCGGCCGCGTTGGAAGCCTGCGCGATGCTGGAGTCAAATGCGGGAGAAAATGTCATTTCATTGATCAAGCGATGTCATGTGGGACTCAACGGAATGCGTGGGGTGGTGGTGAGCCTTGCTTCGTTCAACTTTCGAGATGGGTTGATGACCTGGATCGGGGTGGGAAATGTCCACGGATTATTGCTGCGACTCGATACCGCAACGTGTGGCGGGGACGAGTCGCTTCTGCTGCGTCCTGGTGTTGTCGGGAGTCATTTGCCACCGTTGCATGCGTCCGTCCTACCTGTTTTTGCCGGCGACTCTCTGATTTTAGCGACGGACGGAGTGCGAGTTACTTTCGATCATTCCTATGTTAAGAGTCAACCACCCCGAAAAGCAGCCGAGAACGTCTTAGCCCATTATGCAAAGGGGAATGACGATGCCCTAATCCTGATTGCACGTTATAACGGAATGAGCTTATGACTCCGCAAGCCGATTCCATGCAAATTTCCAAGACGGATCTGACAACGAGATACGAGAGCGTCTTTCGCAGTTACTTGAAGGATGCCACCGAAAAGGATCTCGTAGAAGCTTACGAGTTGGGTCGGAAAGCTTTCGCGCAAGACATCGGAATCCTTGAAATCGTGTTGCTCCATCACTGTGCTCTTGCTGGAGCGTCATCTCAAAGCTGGCAGCACAATGAAATCCAACGGATTGCCAAGCTGAGCGGGCAGTTCCTGACGGAAGTCTTTTCGGCATACGAATTGGGCCGTCGTTCGTACCACGACACGGTCTCGAGCCTGCGCCATTTGAATGAATTGTTGGAACAGGAACTAAAGCGAATCGCCCACGCCGTACATGATGAGGCTGGACAGCTGCTGGTGGCGGCACATTTGGCCATGGCAGATGTGATGTGTGGGGCAACACCACGGGTGCGAGGGCGGTTGCGGCAAGTGTCGCGGCTTCTAGATCAGGCAGAGAAACATCTCCGGCAGTTCTCTCATGAGCTTCGCCCCACGGTGCTGGACGATCTGGGTTTGGTTCCAGCTATACGCTTCCTGGCAAACGGGGTTTCGAAACGAACGGAGCTTCCCATTCGGGTCACATCTTCGTTCAACCGCCGCTTACCGCCCGCGATCGAAATAGGCTTGTATCGTGCGGTCCAAGAAGCCCTGACAAATGTAACAAGGCATTCGCGGGCACGGAACGTCAGGATCGAACTGAGGAGGAAAGGCGAGAAAATCCTCTGCACCGTGCAGGATGATGGTGTGGGCTTTGATCCCCAGACGGTACTCTCGAGGAATGGCAAAAAGGGATTGGGTTTGATCGGAATTCAGGAGCGTCTGAACGTTCTGAAGGGTACGTTCCACGTCAAGTCGCAATCGGGGCGTGGCAGCAAGTTATTCATCACCGTTCCCCTAGGAGGTTAATATGCCAACTCGCGTGATACTAGCCGACGATCACACACTGGTTCGCCAAGGGTTAAAGAGTCTGCTCGAACGTGAAGGGATTCAAGTGGTGGGAGAAGCCTCCGATGGACAAGAGGCGATCGTCATCGCGACAAAACTCATGCCGGACGTCGCCATCATTGACATCAGTATGCCCATTCTGAATGGGCTGGATGCTGCGCGGGCGGTTCGCAAAGCCTGTCCCAAGACCAAAACAATCTTGTTGACTCGTCATGACGAAGACCAATACGTCACCGAGGCACTACGCGCCGGGGTAAAAGGGTATGTATTGAAACACCAAGTGGCTCATGACTTGGTTCATGCGATTCACCAGGTTTGTCGGGGGGGGATTTATTTGAGTCCCAGCATTTCTCGCGCCGTGGTAGAGGCGTACTTATCGAAAACGGAGGTGTCCCCTGACCCCCTATCACCGCGGGAGCGTCAAGTTATCCAACTGATTGTGGAGGGAAAATCCACACGCGAAATCGCTGTCCTGCTCGGCATCTGTGCAAAGACGGCTGAATCACACAGGGCCCGGCTTATGCAGAAGCTCGATATCCACGAGACCGCCAGCCTGGTCCGGTATGCCATTCGGCGTGGATTGGTCCAGCCCTGACTGCCGTAATCATCGGCTGACGTAACTGACCTGACGTAGGTTTCCAAGATTCCCGGAGATCGAATTGGGGGGTTCACCCGCTCGTCAAGAAATTCGGGAGAGGTTATTTTTGTGTCCGGTTTAAGGAGCTGCCCCTTGTGAACAACCACCCACTCCACAGTCACCCACCGACACCCCTGATCACGGCTCGCCGGGGGCAGCTACCTTTTCTCAGGCGCAACGGAATGCGGATGCCTCACTCGCGAAGGTTTAGTCTGATGGAGCAAGCGCCGTTGATTCCATCTGTCCTTCCTTCGAGAGAGCGCACATGAGATCGAGGTCTCGGAAATCTCCCCAGACAGGCGGCCATTCTCAAGTGGCGTTTCTGTTCAAAGACTGGCTATCAGAGCATCACAAGAGGCAAGGGCGCCGCCAAGCCTATCTCAATCACTTCGGGATGACACATGCCTTCCGCCGGACTGCTAAACAATACTTGTCCGATGGCGATCTCTGGAGTTTGGCTTTGAGCGACGATTTGACTGGACTATTGAATCGGCGGGGCTTCCTGTTTCTTGCCTCTCAACAGTTGAAGCTAGCGTCGAGAAACGGTCGCAGCTCGGTTGTTTTTCTCTGTGACGTCGATGGCCTGAAAGGAATCAACGACCAATTCGGCCACGCCGTAGGTGACGAGGCTCTTGTGCGAACGGCACGGGTGCTCGAAGAAACATTCCGAAAGTCAGATGTCCTCGCGAGGTTCGGCGGGGATGAGTTTGCCGTTTTGGCTCTTGAGACCAGGGACGAAGGCGAGGCTACGATCTACCGCCGCATTCAGGAGAAACTTAGAAAGGCAAATGAGGGTGAAACGCGGTATCGCCTCACCATCAGTGTAGGGGCAGCGAGAGCCGCTCAAGAAGAAGCAAATGCCTTGAATGATCTCTTATTGCATGCGGACGAAGCTTTGTATGGATCGAAGTCCCGCGGGGCGACTATGAACGGAGGCGAGCAAGACGTAGCCGCATCATCCAAAAAGTTCTCGCAGAGTGACCCATTCAGCTGGCATGAGTGCGACCCGGTCCGGCACCACGCCCAGCTGGAGCCTAAATGAACGGAGACGACGCCGCTATGCCAGAGCGATCCGGACGGGTGGCTAGGCACATGTCACTGCGCTTTTCGGTGACTCGGCTGGAGATGCCAATCTTGTGGCTCATAGGCGGGCCTTGAAGTCCACCACACCTCCCCGAGAAGTGAGGTGGGCCATGATAATCAGGTTCTCTTCCGCAGTTGTTGAAGCTGGTCTCCTGTTCATCGGTCCGAGCAATCGCGCAATCCTTCGTATTTTTAATTCTCGCTAGGATCACTCCAGGGCGCAAAACAGATCAGATCAGGAAGTCTTCTCGCAGTAAGTCTTTCTGGCATAGAAGTGTAGCCCTCCTAAACACTTTCGCTGATATTCCACAACAAGCTGACTGTCCAGCCGAACAGTAGCCTTCCAGTCTTCCCCCCACCCCCTTTTCTAGTCTCCTGACCAGCAGATTCCCTGCCAGGCCCTCAGTCACCATTCACCTGCGGTCGGACCCCTCACGTCCACCGGGTCGTTAGGGATGGACAGCCAAGCGAACTCTCTGGGGCCTTCCGCGTGGTGCGGTTGAAGTTAGTTCCACCCATGCGCCCTCAGGGCATGAGAGGCACAGATGGAAATAACGAGCTGCAAGGGTTTGGTTTCCACATTAACGCGAAGGACGAGTAGGATCGGGCAGCTACTCGGACCGCTTTCATTAGCCTTAGTTCTCGCCGCGTTCAATATCGGCTGCGTCGGCGTTACCGCCAGCAAGTCGACCAATACAGCGACGGGCGCGCTGCAGATTAATACACCGGCCCTGCCCAACGCGATTACGCAGACGGCCTATAGTGGAGCACTCTCCGCCACCGGGGGAACCACGCCTTATACCTGGGGTATTACGTCTGGATCCCTACCCCCAGGGCTGAAGCTGAATTCTTCTTCGGGCGCAATCACCGGAACACCGACCACGGCAGGAACTTTCACTTTCACGGCACAGGCAAAAGATTCTAGTCCCGCCCCGCAGACGGCAACCGCTTCCGCCTCCGTCTTGACCGTTGAGCTTTTGCAGATCACCACGACGAGCTTACCCGATCCGCAGGTGCAGACGAGCTACTCTGTTACTTTGACGGCCTCCGGAGGCATGCTCCCGTACGTCTGGAGCATTTCATCCGGCAACTTACCGCTTGGCCTGAGCCTGGATGGCTCAAGCGGCGTGATCAGTGGCGTTCCTACGAGCACTGGCTCGTATGCGTTCACCGTGGAGGTGAGCGATCCGCCGTCTGTTCCTCAGAAGTCGCAAAAGTACTTGCACGCGACGGTCCAACCAAAGACTTTGCAGATCACCACGAGCAGTTTGCCGAGCGGGCAGGTGCAGACGGCTTATAGTGCGGCGCTAGCGGCTAGTGGTGGCACGACGCCCTACAGCTGGAGCATAAGTGCAGGCTCGCTGCCGGCAGGACTGGCGCTAAATTTGAGCACCGGCGCCATCTCCGGGACGCCCACACAGTCCGGAACGTTTTCATTTACCGTTCAGGTCGCTGATTCAGTCAGCCTCACGGCTCAGCAAGCGCTGAACATCATCGTGAGCGCCGCCGTGGCACCTTCGATCACTACCCAGCCGGCCAGCCAGACCGTCACTGCCGGACAGACCGCCACCGTCTCGGTCGCGGCCACAGGCACCGCTCCGCTCAGCTATCAGTGGCAGAAGAACGGGGCAGCTATTACCGGTGCAACTTCGGCGAGCTACGCAACCTCGGCCACCAGCAGCTCCGATAATGGTGCCCAGTTCACCGTCATTATCAGCAACTCGGCGGCCAGCGTCACCAGTAATAGTGCTACGCTTACGGTGACCACGGTCCCCAGCATCACCAGCCTGTCGCCCACCTCCGGCCCCGTGGGCACCTCGGTCACCATTACCGGAACGAATTTCGGATCAACTCAAGGCAGCAGCACGGTGAGCTTCAACGGCACGGCGGCTACGCCTACCAGCTGGAGCGCCACCAGCATCGTAGCCCCGGTACCCAGCGGTGCCGCCACCGGCAATGTGCTGGTCACCGTGGCCGGTCTGGCCAGCAATGCCGTGAGTTTCACGCTGACCACGCCTCCCAGCATCACCAGCCTGTCGCCCACCTCGGGCCCCGTGGGCACCTCGGTCACCATCACCGGAGCGAATTTCGGATCAACTCAGGGAACTAGTTCCGTCACCTTCAACGGCACAAAGGCGACCCCCACCAGTTGGAGCGCCACCAGCATCGTGGCCCCGGTACCGAGTGGAGCCACTACCGGCAATGTGCTGGTCACCGTGGCTGGTCTGGCCAGCAATGCTGTGAGCTTCACGCTGACCACGGTCCCCAGCATCACCAGCCTGTCGCCCACCTCCGGCCCCGTGGGCACCTCGGTCACCATCACTGGAGCGAATTTCGGATCGACTCAGGGATTTAGTTCCGTCACCTTCAACGGCACGGCGGCCACGCCCACCAGCTGGAGCGCCACCAGCATCGTAGCCCCGGTACCCAGCGGTGCCGCCACCGGCAACGTGCTGGTCACCGTGGCCGGTCTGGCCAGCAATGTCGTTAGTTTCACGCTGACCACGCCTCCCAGCATCACCAGCCTGTCGCCCACCTCCGGCCCCGTGGGCACCTCGGTCACCATCACCGGAGCGAATTTCGGATCGACTCAAGGCAGCAGCACGGTGAGCTTCAACGGCACGGCGGCCACGCCCACCAGCTGGAGCGCCACCGGCATCGTAGCCCCGGTACCCAGCGGTGCCGCCACCGGCAATGTGCTGGTCACCGTGGCCGGTCTGGCCAGCAATGCCGTGAGCTTCACCGTGACCACGCCTCCCAGTATCACCAGCCTGTCGCCCACCTCCGGCCCCGTGGGCACCTCGGTCACCATCACCGGAACGAATTTCGGGTCGACTCAGGGAACTAGTTCTGTCACCTTCAACGGCACAAAGGCGACCCCCACCAACTGGAGCGCCACCAGCATCGTAGCCCCGGTGCCGAGCGGAGCCACCACCGGCAACGTGCTGGTCACCGTGGCCGGTCTGGCCAGCAATGCTGTGAGCTTCACCGTGACCACGCCCGGTCAGCTAGGCTCCAGCGTTTCGAGCCTAAGCTTCGGAAACGTAAATGTCGGCAGCAGCAGTACGCAATCGGTGACGCTGACCAACTCCGGCGGTTCCGTTGTCAGCATCTCCAATGTCACCCTCTCGGGCGCAGGCTTCAGTGTTAGTGGCATCTCGATCGGACTCATTCTCAACCCTGGCGCCTCCACAACCATGAACGTAACATTCGCACCTGCGGTCTCCGGCAGCGTGACCGGTAGCGTCTTGGTGGTGAGCACTGCCACCAACTCCCCAACTACCATCACGCTCAGCGGCGCTGGTATTGCGTCGACCAGCAGTTTGCCTACTTGCGGAAAGTTAAACGACGCCAACATCTACACACCGCCCAATTACGATACCTTCACTCCCCCGGCGAAGGGTGGCAGTTACACCGACCCGGTCTTCGGCTGCAAGATCACGCGCATCACCGATGCTGTTGCAAACGGATGGGTGAGCGCGAATCATTTCTACAGTCTGGAGACCCCGTTCAACGCTGATGACAGTTATCTTTTCGTGATGAATGGCTATAGCGGCGGCTCTCCTATGATCGTAGACTTGAGCGGAAACACAGTTGTTTCCACCTCCAACATGCCTAGCTTCAATTCCGCAGTAGGATTGGTTTGGGACGTTACGAATCCAAAGGTTTTCTATTACACCGGCGGTCAGCAATTTATTAAGGGGACGATTAGCGGAACGGCCCCGAACGCGACGGTGGCTTCGACCACTCTGGCAACCTTTTCGCAATACTCAAGCGTCGTCATCCCTGATGATATTGATCTCTCTAGTGACGGCCTCCATTTATGGCTGGCAGACTGCTATCAGAATTGTACGGGTTATATTTTTCTCGTGACCCTGAATGCAGGCAATGGCGCAGCGACGAGTGCCTCGCAAAGTACAGTTTTATCGGGAATCACGCATCACGGATTGACCATTGTGCCCAACAACGGGGTTTTCATCGATGGGACACTTTACAACTCGGACGGAAGCCTTTGGAACGGGACGGGAACGCCGGCGGGTGGTACTAGCGCCCATGTGGACTGGGGCCTGGATAGTTCGGGTAAGATAGTGGCCGCCACGATCTGGGGCCAAGGGACGACGAGCAACGGCTGCCCCAGCAACTACGGCTGGAGCCTCCTTGATCTGGTAAATAGCAGCGTGCGGCTGTGCCTCAACGACGGCATTCAAAACGTCGGCAACTCCAACCACGTCAGCATGCGCGACACGCAGTCGAAATACTGGATCACTCATTCGGTTGACAACAGCGGGACCTGCCCGAGTTCTTCGTATTGGTGCTACAATAACCCCACGAGCATGTCGGGGTGGGGCCTTTATACTGGAGAAATCATCATTTGGGACGGTACCGGCAACACCGTCCGTCTGGCACACCACCGCAGCCGTTCGGACGAGACCTACTGGGCGCAAACCAGGGCGGCGATAAGCAGGGACGGAAAATACATCGCGTTCGACAGCAACTTCAATCAGTCCGGCCAGGGAGCCAACTACGCAGACGTTTACGTGATCGGCCCGCTGTATTGACCTGAATCCTGCGATGCGCTCCAATGCTCGGATCACAGCGGAGCACAAGATTCAGTATGCCATGTTTGATAGCGACACTGGGGCACTGCCTCAATCAGAGGAGAGCTGAACGGGAGGGTTGTTTTGGGGGGGTACATTGGACCGCACAACATCCGGCCATGTAATGACTTTGTTCAGCTCGTAATTGAAATACACGCCCAAGGACACGGCAATGAATTGACAAAACAGCCGAGGCAGAGAAGCAAATCCCCCTATGCCACTTTGCAGGATGGACAGCTGCATCAGACTCCACGTCAAGCCTGCATATGCTCCTGTGGTGACAGCCAGTCCCACTGCAGACATCGCAAAGTAAGAAAGATAGCCCTTCAAGACTCTTAAGCCTCGATGTGTGCGGTCAGCAAAGGACCACATGTTATTGAGCACGTAATTATGAACATTTGCTAACAGGCTGGCGGTCGCCGAAGCTTGCCAGTCATGCCAGCGCGTCAAGTGGAGCAACAATGTCATCGCCACCAGGTTCACAATTACGCCGATGCTGCCGACCGCAGCAAACTTCAACAATCGGTCTGACACGAGCCGACTCGCTTTGGACAGCCGCCACAACTGCCTCAAGTACTGAACAACTATTTTGCCAGAGAGTTTTGATTCCCCGAACTTTCTAGAACTAAACGTATACGGAATTTCCTTGACGACAGATGGTTGAAGCTTGGCGAGGACTTCCAACAGAATCTTGAATCCATTGCCGTTCAGTTGTGCCTGGACGCGCGCAAAATCCTTCCGCCACATCAGAAAATATCCCGACATAGGATCCTTCAGTTTGACCCCCAGCAGAATTTGCGCCATTTTTGTGGCGGTCCAAGATCCAAAGCGGCGTCGCCATTTCCACTTCCCGGTGCCACCTCCATCAACGTAACGACTGCCCACTACCACATCCGAGCCCTCGTAAAGCTCTGCAAGCATCTTCGGGAGGATCCGAGGATCATGCTGCAGGTCGGCATCGATGCAAGCCAGCGCTTCACCCTCGGCTGCCGAGAAGCCGTCGATCACCGCTGACCCTAATCCAGGGTTGCACATCCGGCGCAGAACACGAACTCGCGGATTGGTCAAAGATATTCGCTCAGCAACGGACCACGTTAGGTCAGGAGAGTTATCGTCTACGATTAGAATCTCATAATCGATGTGGCTTAAAGCCAGCCCAAGCTGTTCCACGAGCCGAGGAATATTCTCGGCCTCGTTGAACGTCGGCGATATGACGCTCAGCTTCATACTCGCTCTCCGTCGGGAAAATCGCTCGCTTATAGAAACCGAGTGGGTTTTCTTGTTGGGCATTTCTTAAGAGGCCAGAAATTTGCAGACGTGATATTGTCCCACTATCATGACGGGGTTTCCAAGCCGGGCAATCTACTGGATCTTAGTCGGCTTCGTTCTATGTCGGCATCACCAACGAAAGCTGCACGGTCGAACCGTTGGAGGCACGGACTCCCGACGGTTCCCTGGGTACGGAAACCAGCCCCTGGCTAGGCGCTTTACTTTCCCCGACTTTGGCGTTGGACGGGCGTTAATTCTTGTTGGATGTAGCCGCCCAGGCGGCGGGACATTGAAAGATCATGACTTGGCCATTATCGGCTGCCAGTTGAAGCCACTGCGGCCGCCGGCCCTCAATCAGCGCCTGGAGAAAAGCCGACTCCTGCTGGACGGGCTCGATCATAGGGTCTATACGTGGATAGAGTATTAGAAAGGCGGCCCCGTATCGCTGCATGAGGGCCCGTACTTCCTTTTCGTCCCAACGCTGGTCGCTGTAGTAGGAACCGACGAGACTGATCACCTTGCGCTTTAGGACATAGGCCGTGGCCTGACCATTGGTCGCCACTATGACCGCGCCGAGGGGCACGTTCGCATCGAACCAGGACCGCAGGCTTCCGCCAGTTCCAGACGGCACCGCGAAGCTCGCTTCCACGACCCGGTCCGGTGACATCGGCCGGTGGACCATGGTGTTTTCCAAGTTGATGCTCCAATAGGACCCGACGATAATGGCAGCGCACGCTGTCCATGCCAGTGGGGCCGAGCGAGCACCCGGCAAAGCTTGTAATCTGGTCAAAATGAGGCCGGACAGAAGGAAATAAACCGGCAGCAAGGGATAGAACATCCGGCTCCCGAACGAGATCACGCTGAACATGCCCAGGTAAATAATCCCTGCGTTATAAACCACCACATAAACCAGCAACAGCCCCGCGCCTGGGAATGCTCTGCCGAGCGCTGCACGGATGCCCGAACTGCTGGCCACCCGCGCTACCGTTACGAACAGCAGTACAGACGACAGTATCAGGCCGACGCCCAGTATCACCTGCAACACACCCAAGCGGGTCGGGACACCTTCCCCGAAAAATAGATGGTACGTCGAGACGCCGAACTGTTTCAGAACGGCGGCCAGCGGGTGGGCCACTGCCTTTGTATTTCCGCCCTTCCAGGAGCCCGTCAGAACCATATTCCGCACCAGCAAACAGCTGATCAGAGCAGCCGGGAGGGCGAGGCAGGCTGAGGCAATCACAGACCGGCGATCACGTCGGCGGAATGCTCGCCACGCGAGGTGGGCTCCAGCCGCTACGAACAGAAATAATCCGGCATAACGCACCCAGCACGCGCACGCTACGAGCAAGTTGCCTGCGGCAGCAGCTGGCGTGCCTCCGTTCGCTCGTTCGTGCAGCAGCAGGCATAGCAGTGCGCTGAGCGCGAGCGCTGTGAATAAAGATTCGGTTACCACCGCGGTCGCGTACAGGCCCGCTGCGGAGTTGCCGAGCAGCAAAAGCAGCACCATTCGTGTCGCCATGGCGCTCAGTTCGAGCAAGCCCGCCGTACAAGCAATCAACGGCACCAGGGAGATGAAAGAAGCCGCTGACAGGATGAGCCCGGCCGTCTCCCTGGCCAGGCCCGTTCGGCTGATCGCCGCAATCGCCAGCGAATAGCCGGGAGGAAACGTCGTTAAGGGCGCCGGAACCCGGCCGTGGGCGCGCTCCGTATCGAAGTGCACGATCGAGGTAGTGAGCCCATGCCCGTTGTAGATGTTCTCTGCCTCGCTCAGGTATTGGTAGCTGTCGTTGCTCAGCCCTGGCCCTTTGGCATGGTACAAAATACCCGCCAGCACGGTCACGTAAAGCAGGCACCAGAGCACGATTTCTGTAGCACTCAGCGAGCGGTAGTACAGCCTGACTGCGGACGGCGCATTTTGGAGGAGCCGCCAATCAGGCACAGCGTCCGGTCGTCCTGCGTCGCTTACCTGGGTGGGATCCTTCGTTCCACCGGCATTGGAAGCTGAATTTCCGATTTCAAATCTATTTTCGCGGGAAATCATACACCACCCCTCCGTTAGTATCACGGCCCGCCTGGCAGTTCCGCTGACTTGTTTGCTTTCTTTCCCGCGTCGGGTCCGGTCGCCTGAAGAGCCCAAATGCACACAGAGCAGCGTGATTGGCGTTACTCTTACTCGCTCGTGCCGATGTCATTGAATCTGGATGACGTATGCATCCGTGTACCCATTGCCACCGGCAGAATTCGTGCTGCCCATGTCGCTATCAAACATGACGTACTTCCCGCTACGGCTGATGGAAGCGTGGGGTTGCCTCCAAAACTGATTCAGGTAGGCCGGATGAGAACGATGGTGCGCGAGCCGATAAACACTGGCTGGATTGTTGTTGGCATCGACCCTGGCAACCACGACTTCACCTGCCCATTGCGGCCAAACAGTCTGCCAATCAGATTCGGGTGGAATATTGTAGATATTGTCGTACTTCGGATCATGGAACGCGGACCAGACAGCCCACGGCTGCTTGGGCCCGCCTTGATAATTGGTGTGACCGTCTCTCCAATTTTTGTCGAACCAGCAGTTAAAGGACATGGTTGTTGTCCAGTTTTTCTGAACGTCCGATCCGCCACGCTTGAGACAAGGATCGACCGTATCGGCGTTGCGGTCGATGAGCGCTACATCATCGCCGGCCAAATCCAGGCCGAAGTCGGTGTGAGCGCCGTTCACTTGGAACTGGTAGGCATTCGTGCCGTCCCAAATGACATCGTTGTTGTAGTTGGTGCCGGTGAGACCTACCTTGATGCTGTTTTTCCCGGTGATTTGGAAGGCGTGCATGCTTGTAACACCGCTCGGATGCCACACGGAGTTTCCGCTGCCCGAGGGTTGATAGTCCACGGCGTTGGTTGAGAGCATCCAGACAAAGTAGTAATCGAAAACGGAGGATCCTGCCTTCATGCCCGCCAATGCGACATGGTCGCCGTCGTAAGAGATCGGACTGCCGCCGGTCTCTATGTTTTCGATGGCGGTGTAGCCGTCTGCCGCAAAGTCATGCCAGACCCGACTGGTCACCGTGCAGTTATGCGCGGAGGCACAGCTCGTGCTGTAGTTGATGGTCGCCTGAAGGAGCCGGGTGCCCGAAGTGTTCCAATACACATAGGGATTGCTAGCATCCCACTGCACGCTCTTATTGCCTACCATATTAGCCGGGGGCACCACGATGCCGCCATTCATGTCGGCTATGTACCAGCCGGGCCCATTTTCCACATAGAGGGAGAGCAAGGTGTCATTGGCATTGAACGGGGAGAGAAGCGAGTAACCGTGATGCACACCCGTGTTCGCACCGAAATCGTTGACAGCGTCCGACACTCGCTTTACCGTGCAGCCGAAGTCAGGGTCCACGTAGGACCCACCTTTCGGCGGAGGCGTGAAACTGGTGTAGTTGGTCGGCGGATGTGCTTGCCCGTCGTTGGGCTGCTCGCACACGAGCCCCCCGGTCCCCCTCAAGGCCACCGTGTCGGGGGAGGAAGGCGCGCTGCTCGTGATCCCGGAGCAACCGACTGAGCGGATGACGAGCAGCACGATTAGCGGCACCACGACAACCATCAGGCAAAGAACTGACCGCGCTGAAATTGCTGAGTGAAACGACTTGGCTGACAAGATTAAGTCTCCGGGAGCGCCACGTACTAGCTAAAGCTAAACCTTCTGCGCATTCTGGGCTCCAGTGGCGCTCTTGAATGCTAGAAAAGGATCTTAATTGCCATCTCACTTGATGGGCGTAGATAGAAATCAACCACTCGGTAGTTCACTGGCAGGAATACGAGAATGAGATCCGAACTCCCACTAGGTAACTGCAGTCGCTGACCCTATGTGCCAGCATCCGTCGGCATTTTTCTGTACTTCTGGACAGTAGCCGCGCTCGTTCCTCCTAAGCTAAAACTGTACGCTAGCTACCTGACCCGCGGTCAATGGAGAGAAAGTCTAAAATGATGCAAGCTACGAGAATTCACATTTTGGTTGGTCTGCTGATCTTGATCTCGGCGCTGCGCGCACAGGCAGGGTTGGTCCAGACGAATTCTGGAACTCCGGGTGCACTTGTCTCCACATACTCCCTAGGTTTTTCGTCGCCAGTCGCAACGTCTGACCTCCTTCTGGTTGCCATCGGAACGAACGTCGCGGCAACCATCACATCTGTGACCGATACGCTGGGAAACACGTTCACCCCAGCAACGGGCTTTGTGGCTAATCCATTCATAGGAATAGGAGAGCAAATTTGGATGGCTACCTCAAAGGGCGGCAGTGCCGACACAGTTGCCATTGTTCTGAGTCAGGCTGCGAACATGCATATAATCATCGCGGAGTATTCGGGGATGGCAGCCGTCGTGGATGCTACAGCAACGGCTGGCCCCACGTCCGGTACCACAGTGGACAGCGGCGCGCTCACCACGCTCACTCCCGGCGATCTGTTATTCGGTCATGTTGTCACTGCATCCTTGAACCACACGTTCACAGCGGGAACTGGCTATACCCTCCAGCAAACAACTTCAAGCAGAGCAAGTGCAATCGAGGACCAATTGGTATCGGCAACCGGGAGTTATCACGCTACATTCACCCTCGATAGCGCCGACTACTGGATCTGCTCGCTCGTGGCGCTCAAGCCGACTGCGGTCACCACCACGACCTCCCCGTTGCCCGCACTGCCGACCATCTCCGGGGTCATGGAGCTTATCGTCCAAAACGTCTGCTCGGCTACGATAACCACTAGTTGCGTGAACGGTTTCCAGATAACCCACATTGACCCATCCACCGGGACCAGGGTCATCGACGCGACCGTATCAATTCCATCAAGCCTGACCTACACGGTGAACGCAACGGGCAATGACGCAACGGGAAATGCTAGCTCCGTCCCGCCCATTGCGATTCTGTTCAGTTTCAGGCCCCCACAGTGAGGTGGCAAACTATTTGGGCAGGTCGAGCTCCTAGACGGCCTCTTCCATTAACTGTCCGTCAGACATGGTGTGTGGTCGGTGTGGCAATAGCGAACCAAGCCCGCTAATCCAGGCCGAAAACTCTGTCCGCGGCAGGTTACAGTGGTCCACTAGTCGGGGCAGGAGTAGCGGGTCGCTATTCTTGCAAGCTAAGCCAGGCTTGCAAGTTGTAGCTGAGATCACACCACTGTCGAGCAGCCATGCAGGGAACTGGGACAGGTGAAATCCTCCCGGGTAGCAGAAATGTCGCGCCGGAGCGGAGGAAGAAGCAGCGATATGCATGCGGTTTTCGTTGATCTCCCGGAGGAATTTGTCCCGGTAAACGCTAACTCGATGCCTGTGCGTGTGCAGCTGGATGTCTACCCCAACACTTGAAACCGCGGCTACTTCAGCTGGAGTCATCAGGTGAAGGATTCTCCTGACGCACAGGCTCTCATAATCAATCTTCAGCCGCGCGGCGATAGATGCGAGAAGGGCGTCCTTTTCCCGACCAGAGAGCGCCCGCTTGTGAGCAGATCTCTGGATTTGGCGTAATGCTATAGCTCGTCCCTTTTCATCGAGCATTACCTCCGATGGGAGCACGCCAGGACATTTCAACAGCTGACCCCGCCCCTTCCAGAGCAAATATGAGCACATCACATCAAAGACTGGGCGATTAAAGTCGGAGTAGTAAGTCGTCAAATATACTGTTGCAGGATATCTGAACTCTCTAAGGAGCGGAAACACTAAATGGTAGAAATCGTAGCTCCCGTCGTCGAACGTCAGTACGACACTGCGCTCTGGAAGCGTGCCCGCGTACAAGCCTTGCACACCTTGGTCTAGTGAAATGACATTGGCTCGGTGCTCCTGAAGCATCTCGAAGCGTTCGCGCAGCAGTCCGATGGGCATGTACAGGTTTGGGTTCCACAGGTGCTCGTCATCAAGCGAGGCCCCATGGTAACAAAGGATTAACAGCCGTCGCCTACGCCAGTTTGTTCGTAGCAATAGAGAGGGAATTGCCAGAGCATTGGCACACCATAGCGTAATTAGTTTCAATTCTCGCAACATTCCGAGGGAACCCTTTAGGAGGAGAAAACGTTCCTCGCTCCCAGGGCTTGAATCAGATCGCCCACCGTTTCTACTTCTATCAGTTCTGCATCAGGTTCTATGCCAAACTCGTTTGCAATGACGGTGAGGATCTGCACGTCAGCGATAGAGGACCAAGTTGCAACCGTTTCCCGGCTGTCGGAGTCTTTTAGAGACCCATGGGGTATCTGCAAAACGTCTTCGAGCGCGGCGTAAAATCTACTGCGAGTCATAGTATCCAGGAACAGTTAGCTCTGTTAGCTCTATACTATCGGTCATCGTGGTCAGCTTTCTTCCAGTCAAATGGTTGACGAAGCCTTACAGCGCCTAGGATATTCACCGCTCGTCTGTGCGCGGTTAGTCCAAGGCGTCAGCGAGACACCTGAGAGCCAGGCGCCGATCCAGCGGCTCAAGGATCGAATTTGTCGAGCGGGTCTCGACATATCAGGAGACCTATTCGAACGTGGGCTTCTCACGTGTGCTGCTCGCGAAACTGCCCCTCAAATTGAACCTCTACCCCTTTACGAGCCGGTTAAATTGCTACTGCGCGAGGAGTTTGAGTTCTATGTGAATTCTGTCAGACACGTCGAAAGCTCGTTAACAGTCGGGAGTTATGGGTTCGTAGTAGCCTGCAAAACGATTTCCCTGCGACGCTTTCCGTCGGGTCCAATGGATTGGGAGATTTCGGGTTTCACGCGTTCCTGGTTACTAAGAGTCAAGAGGGGCAGTCTGCCGCGAGTACTGACCTTCCTTCTTTTCCAGGTTCGCGGCTTTGCGCCGATGTTTTTCGTACATGTAGCACGGAGGCCTAAGAATCGTTCTCTAGTGATTGAGAAGGAGGTTCTTCGTTCCTACTATCGCATGGCACGCTCACTTGAGCTTCAGCCAACCATTAAAGGAATTCTGGCAAGCGCTTGGTTCCACGACCCGACCGCTGTCAGGCGCTACCCACACCTCAGCTGGCTAAGTCGTCCGTACCTTGAGGCCAACGGTCTTATCACCACGGCAGGACCTGCCCCCGCCGATTCCGGCTTCGCCGAGCACAATGTTGAGCGGCAAGAACAGGTCGCCAGGGGTAAGGTTCGTTTTCAAATGGGTATCGCTGTATGGCCGCGCCGTGCTGCCATCGAATGGGCGCATAAGCATCCTGAGTTAGCAGGCTAATGTGGACGGCTGTGGTTCATGGCTAGGCTTCTCTAGGTATTCCACCAAGAGCTTTTGCGTCGTCAATATCCAAGCTATCTTGCGCCCCGCGAAGGCAACTGCTGGTAACGGTACTCTTACCAGAGTCCCCCCTTCCTCCTGGCTGCGGGCGATCTCAGTTTTTAGATCGTCCACCTCGTAGCAGACGTGGTGAAGCCCACCACCAGTCTCCGCGAACTGCCGTACTGGGGATCGCAAGCCTACCGGTTCAACTAGCTCAACTACGGACTGAGTTGCAAAATTCGAAGGTAGGAAGCTGACGTTCACTAGCTGCAAAGGGTCGTAGATAATACTCCCGTCCCATTCAAGCGAGAGTGCGCGCGCGAATAACGGCGCACTGTTCCGGATCGACCCGACCACGATTCCGACGTGGTGTAAGCGGGGTTGATTCAGGTTAGCCCTGCCTTCAGGAATGCTGCTCACGGGTCGCTGCACTGACATTCCGGATGTATGTTGCGGTAATCTCAGGCGACGGTGGCACTTCGATCGTGTAAATGTTCTGCTCCACGCTTTCGTGGAGTTTGCGGAATCCGAGGCTATCGTACAGGTTGGCGACTAGGCCGTTCTTTCCTGTCGGCCTGAAAACGCCCTTAATCTCCTTCGCCCCTCTTGTTACTGCAGCCTCCATCATGCGGTCAAACATGAACCGTTCCAACTGACGCCCCAGCGCGCGACAACTCATCAACCAGGTATCAATTCCCCACTCGTCAGCGTTTGAATTTGGCTTACACAAAATTACGCCGACCAGACCGTAATTCCCCATGCGGTCTCTAAGCTGAAATGCACCCGTCCATGCTCCAAGTGAGGAGGCGAATTGAAGCACTTGTGCCTCGGTGTAGCGCTTGGTCGTTAGATTGAACTGATTCGTCTTATTGATCAGCTGTGTGACTCGCACCAGGTTACTTTCAGAGACCGGAACTACCGACGCCTCCAATTGTAACTGGCTCAGGAACTCTTCGATAGAGTGCGAACTAGTGCGGATTATTTCTCTTTGCGATTCGGTGCGATACTGCTCGGACCGGGCTAGATCCTCTTTGGAAAGTACAAGCGAGAAGAAGTGATAACCCCTGTCGAGGTCCCGTACCCACTGGAACACCGAGGGCCCAAGATCCACCACTGCGACCTCTGGAAGCTGCGAGCGAACCCATTCACGTTCTAGCGGGTTATCATCCAGGAAAACGAAGCTGTCGAGCCCAAGTGACAACTTCTGAGCTATTTGGCGAAGGTTTTGGGCTTTATCTTCCCAGTTTGCATAGAATGCGGCAAAGTCATCCAGTCGGAGGGCCATGTGTTCGTGCTTCTCAAAAGGGAGCCGAGCATCTTCGGGATTATTCTTCGAGCAGGCCGCCAACAGAATCCCGCGATTTTTGAGGTCCAGCAAATATTTCTGTAGTCGTTGATATCCTTCACCTACCGCTGTTCCCGGTCCGATTTGAATACCCTCTAGTCCATCCTCGCCGATGATACCTTTCCACAGCGTGTTGTCGAGATCTGTGACAAGAACCTTGCGAGTCAGTCCAAGCACCGCACGCAGGTGGGCCTGTTGCGCCTCCGCCAAATCAGGCAAGGCCTCCGTGGATGGGTGCTGCTTGAAGCTGCACCACAGCATGGAGTCTTCCCAACGCTCACCAACACGGCGTTGTACCGCCGGCGTGTCGAGGAGGGACACATAGGAAGGTGCCTCTTCTGACATGTAGGTGTTGATGAGCTGGATCAGGCGCGATCGGCCACCAGGGAGAGAACCTGCAAGATATCCGAGAGGCTCCTCGGTCGGAAGATCATACGCGTGCTGTACAACGTGGCATCCGAACTGGGTGTAGAGGCGTTGCCAAAGTGCCTTTTGTACTTCCAACAGGCGTGTTATCGCAGTTTTCTCATTCGGACTGAGAGCAGGAAGCGACAAATCACGCCAGTTTGGGATTAGAAACACAATCTCCGGGCGGAACTTCCCCAACCCACTCTCAGGATCTAGGATCTCTTGGTCGATCGCGCCGTAGAGTCCCTGGTAGAATTCCGCGCGAATCCTGTCGCGCAGAGACAGGGCCTTCAGCACTGGGATCATCAGACTCGTGGTGCTGGTGCTGAGCACCGCGATACGAACTTCTCGCGCAAAAATAAAGTCCTCGCTGGCTACTTTGGCGATTACCTTCTCTGCCCTGGGGAAGAAAGCGTAGGGGACGTGCCGCGTTAGCGCCAATCGTAGCTGGCGAGCAGCTTCCTCAAATCTTTGCTCCTCGGTCAGGGTTTGGGCATAAGCGAGCAAATGAAAAGCATCACGCCCGGCGTGCAACGTGAAGAAATCCCAAGCTGCTGAAGCTCCCCTTCTATTGGCGCGGCTCAGTGCCAAGGCTCGCAGAAATGCGCTGTTCACGGTCTCGGGAACGGTATCGACCCAACGGTAGAGCGTGGGGCCAATTTCGTCCGCTAGAATTTCCACGGTTTGCTCGTCAAACATGGTGCCGAGGACCGTTAGTACCTCTGCAGCCAGCTCGAGCTTGGCCTTAACATTGTTGATGTTGCGAAGCTGGTTGGAGAGGACAACTATCCGATGTTCGCGTCTCATCCTTCCCTTAGGTTTAACCCAACGGTAACTCACGGGTCCTTTCCGAGCTCATGATCGTCAAGAATATATTCTCAAGGCACAAACAGAACACCTATTCAAATCAGGCGCTTCGAGAGGTGGGTGGCTTGCATTCGTGCGCTGTTCTTCGGCTTGTTCGCTGGCGGCCAGGTGAAGATGCGTCGCATCGAGAGACGGTTCGATCTGGTCGAGACCTCAGCTGCGTCGCTTAGGAGAAACCTATGGCTTCGCAGGGGAAAATGCGCCAGTTACTGTTCGACGAAATTCGAGACACGA
>WNGM01001483.1_pt1 | contig 24256 bp, 24 predicted proteins | sample 5400571 | NCBI WGS metagenome assembly WNGM01 (sample SAMN13153378, study PRJNA577476) | soil metagenome | isolation source: 100 cm soil or saprolite under Garry oak tree replicate 2 | place: USA:California | collected 2016-06-15 | reverse complement strand
TAAGAGTGCCTGGGGCCTGATGACGCGCATTGCTGCCAAGGTCACGGCTCATAGTGTCGGTATGATGATCAACTCCTTGTTGGGCCGACCTGCCCTCCAATTAGCTGATCTTGCCGTCTAAACCACTCGCACAAAGCGTAGATAACTTCCATAAAAATTGACCTCTCGAAGGTAGGCTTTGGATAGGTCGGCTACGCTGAAATCTGGTAGTACCTCTGGATGTTGTTCTCTCCACGCATTCCAAGCATCTACCCCTTGTTTAAGAATATCGAGATGTTCCTGGTTTGCCATTTCGTTTATCTCCATCAAAAACCATCAAATCTCAGCTTTGCAAAATTATATCCCATACTTAGGAATGAACGTGAGAAGCGGCAGGACGCACAATATTGTTGGGCGGCTTACCGTAGTGCTAATTCCTTTGACTTTTGTTCAGCAGGAGCTATGACTGTTTCTGTAAGAGATTGCAACAAACTTAACTCATCCCTATAGCGATGGATGGGAAGAACCCAAGGAAACCTGGTGAAATGTTCAAACATACCATATTCGTGCTGCGAATTGAGTATCAGTGGCTGGACTGGTACTGATGGTAGATTGGGAACAATTCGATCTAATTCTTGCGGGATGCTTTTCGCATCAGTGATATCAGCAATGACAAATCGGGCCATATGAGCCAAAGTCGAAACTGTTTCCGTAATATCTCGATTTGCTGGTTTCTCAAAATCGAATAACACAGGTGTATAGTTCCGCTTACGAAGCTCTTCCCTGATAGCATCCAGAATAGCTTTCCTCTCAGGAGTGAAGCGACCCAAGATCAAGACTACTTTTCCTGTTAAAAAGCCAATCTTTGCCTCATTCGTCTCTGTATCCAAAATCCTGAGCTTTCTTATAAGATTGCTGAGCCTCTTCTGGTATCTCAAGTCTCTCGGCCTGTCGTGCTCTATGATACCAAGCTTCACTATCCTGGGGATCAAGCTGAAGAGCTTGTTCATAAGCGGCTAGCGACTCTTCATAGCGTTTGAGTGCATGAAGAACTTCTCCTTTACCTCGCCATGTGAGTATATCGCTCGGATCAAATAGGAGAGCGAGTTCATAGGATCGCAAAGCCTCATGATATTTTTGCGTCTCCTCTAACACATCACCTTTCCCGCTATATGCATGAGCATTTTTGGGATCAAGTCGGAGGGCTTCGTCATATGCTGCGAGGGCTTCGTCATAGCGATCAAGGATAGTTAATACCAATCCTTTTTGATTGTAAATAAAGACCTTAGTTGCACTGTGTTCCAGCGCTTGGTCATATGCTGTGAGGGCTTCGTCATAGCGATCAAGAGTAAAAAGAGCATTTGCTCTGTATACATACGCATGCCCATTGTTGGGATCATGCTGAATAGCCTGTTCATAAGCAGCAAGGGCTTCGTTATCATTTTTGAGAGTTTCTAACACTTCTCCTTTGAGAACATAGATAGAAGTATCATTGGGATCGAGTTGGAGGGCCTGGTCGTAAGCAGAAAAATGTGCCTCCTTACAGATCCCGGCAGTGACACTGACAGACGGCATCTGGCTTTTTGGCGAGAAAAGAGCCTACGTATGAACAGGGACGTTTACTCCTTCTAAAAGGACGGACTTGTGGTGTGGGTAGCGTGTCCTCACAGCGCAAGTGTACGTGTGCCGCAGGAGCTCTTTGTCGTGGAAGCTTCCAGCGAAACCTATCTCCTCTGGGTGGATCTTGCTTCAACACTAGTAACTAGCATCTATCCTATTGAATAGTGTATACTCCTTCTATGGACAATGCATCTCTGAAAGTCGAGGGAAAACGCCCGTATCACTCACGCACGCGCCAACGTCAGGCCGAGGAGACGCGTCGTCGCATCCTGGCGGCAACGCGTGAGCTGTTCGCAAGCAGAGGCTATGTAGGGACAACGCTGGAGGCCATCGCCGAGATCGCTGAAGTGTCTCCCAAAACGATTGCAGCGGTGTTTGGCTCCAAGCGCGCGATTCTCGCCGAGGTGGTGAATCCCAGCGCTTTCAGCCCCCATATCCAGCAGCTGCTGGGCGAACTGCGCGCGACCCCAGAACCAGGGCTTCGGGTCTCGCTTGTGGCACAAATCACTCGTCAAGCCTACGAGCCACTGGTCCTGGAGCTCGAGCTGCTGCGGACGGCTCATGCCGTGGCCCCTGAACTGGGGGATCTGGCACGGGAGATCGAGATGAGGCGGCGTCAGAACCAGGCTCGGCTGATTTCCTCTCTGCACGAACAGGGGAGGCTGCGTCATGGCCTGTCGTTTGAGGAAGCGACTGATGTGCTGTGGGCGCTGACAAGCTATGATGTCTATCGGATGCTTGTCGTGGAACAACGCTGGGAGCCCGTGCGCTATGAGATGTGGCTGGCACAGCTCCTGATCCAGCATCTGCTTCAACCCGTTGATGGATGAAACAGCGCTCAAATAGTCCCGAAAATCGTGCCTCTCGGTGGATCTCGGGTAGCGCTTTGCAACACGATCCTGGCACCGTCACTTCTTCTCTGAAAGGAAGGAAGAACAATCACATTGCGCAGAAGGAGGGAGATCAAAATGAGTTTCCTCGCTCATAAATCGCAACAGAAAAACAGCGCACCCCTTATCTACCGCTTGCAACGCTGGTTCTTCGCTGCCTGCATCGTCTTGGGAACGGGGGCAACCATTGTCGTCCTTGCCACGAATCCGGGCTATTACAGTTCACAGAACGGAGAACTTGCACTCATCGCTGCGTTGGCGACTGCCAACCCCCTCATGGTTCAAATCTACTTTATCGCTGGGGCAGTGGTCGGGTATACGCTGCCTCTGGGCTTGCTGGCGATGGCGTGGCTCGCAATGCGGCGCGCTCCCTGGTTGGCGAGTATCGCTGCTCTTGTGGTGATCATTGGTGTGTTCCCTCTAGTGGTATTCACCGGCCAGGATACTCTCGGCTATGAGATTGCGCGCATGGGGAGCGATCCTGTACTCCTCACACTGGCACAGCGGTTCATTAATGATGGGGTCATGGGCTATTACAACATCGTGTTTATTCCCGGCACTATACTGGGTCCGACGCTGATTGGGATTGCACTCTGGCGAGCACGGGCAGTTCCCATCTGGGCTGCCGTCCTTATTAGTGTCAGTCGCCTTCTCGTGTTTGTCTACCCTTTCGTGCCGGGTCTCCCTGGGATTTATGTCCAGCTTCCTAGCGCTGTGCTGCTGTTCATCGGCAGTCTTCCCGCTGCTGTGGCAATGCTGAAGGTCCCTTACAAGGAGCGCCAGTTGGCACAGGACAAGTAAGCGCAAGCACTCTCACCCAAAAGAGGAAGGATGATGAGCAACTCTTCGCGCCACTCTGTTTCATCTGGCTCCCCGTACGAGCCGCGCCTGGGCATCGCCCGTGCAGTGCGTATTGGCTCAATGATCGCCGTAGGAGGCACGGCCCCCCTTGGCCCAGATGGCAAAACGGTCACGCCAGGTGACGCGCCCGCCCAGGCACGGCGCTGTTTGGAAATCATTCGCATGGCCCTGGAGGGCCTGGGAGCGGATCTCTCCCACGTGATCCGTACACGTATTCTTCTCACGCGCATTACAGACTGGGAAAGTGTAGGGCAGGTGCATGGTGAGTTTTTTGGCGAGATTCGCCCGGTGACGACGGTGATGCAGGTGACGCGCTTTGCCGATCCCGACTGGCTCATTGAAATCGAGGCCGATGCCTATCTCGGATAAACAAGACTTGTTCAGAGGCAAGCACATTGAGTCTCACGAAGCTTTGAAGAAGCAAACAAAATGAGAGCAAGCTCATGGCCAGCTGACCCATTCGTGGCTTTTTGTTATCTCGTTGCGCAACCCGTGGGTACAGAGGCTCCAAGTAAAGAAACCGCTACAAGAACACTTACTCAGCAAGAGGTACTTGAAGAATGGTTCGATTTCCCGATATGTTGTAGGGTAACTTATATGCAGTTTATTGAGCATATCAATAGGTCAGGGAGATTTCTCATAAAAATGGGATTTACACCTCCCTTATTTGAGAGAGTTCGTTGCTGTTGGAGAAACCGTATATAATTCTCTTGCTTTCGCTTCTCCACTTCTTCAAGCAGTTTTTTACACTATAACTTTTTTGCCTGGGCTTCAATGGATGGTAGGGTGATGATCGGCTTTAATTGGTAGTTGCTCATGGTTGTGGGGATAGTAGCAAACGCAAGTACAAATAGCAAGCAGCTAGTGTTTCATCGGTGGGTTTCTGCGTTCCTTGATAATCGCATCAATGGTGTAATCAAGATAGATCGTGGTTCCTCGTCTGGCTTCTGGTAACTTCAGGTGACATAGTGAAACGTGGGCAAGGAATTCATTTTTCAAGAGCAATGCACAGCTTAAAATTGCAGGAAAACACATCCTGGTATTTACCTCCTTCCATCTGATCTCGAGAAGACTTCATCTCTCACCCTATTGCAATCTAGGAAACTGCTACGTATACTTTCAATAGGAGTGTGTCAAATTGTATCAAGCCCATCTATTTACACAGGAAAGGAGTTGCCCTTGCCCGACATCGAAGAACAGCGTATCAGCCCAGAGCAAGTATTTGAGGTACTGCAAACTTGCTATGACCCGTGCTGCAAAGAACGCGCTGTAAGCGTGGTAGAGCTAGGAATTATTCAGGACGTGAAAGTAGCTGAGAACGGCCACGACGTACGCGTCGAACTGCTGCTTACGTCTGGTTGGTGTCCTTTCTCAACCCATCTCTTGCAGATGATCGACCAGAACGTTCGTGCGATAGAGGGTGTTGGCGAAGTAGACACCGAAATTGTCTGGAACACCGTCTGGACTCCCGAACGCATGTCAGCCAGCGCCCGCCAGAAACTTTCTTTGCCCATGGCACAGCTTCTTCCGTTACGCCAGCGTCGCCTTGAGCGCGAAGCCGAGGCTTCCCAAACATCTATTTCATGAAAGGGGTATAACCAACATGCTGGACAATGATGCCTTTGTCTTTGACTGCGTCTGTCACGTATTTAATTTTGACAAACGTAACGCGTTCGGCAAGCCAGGTGAGATGTTTATCGACCACCTGTATGCCTTTCACCAGGTTCTGACACCTCCAGGCGAGCGCGTGTTGGGCCCGGAAGAGTTTTTACGTGAATGGAACATCGACGAAATTGCCAGGATGGTCTTTGAGGAATCGGGGACCGATATGATTGTGGCGCAGCCGCTGCCACTCACCGACCTGTTCTACGATGGACTTTCACAGTGGGAAAAATGCGCCGCGATGGCACAGAAGTATCCCGACCGGGCGGTATTCTGGGGATCAGTTAATCCATTGGAGGGCAAAAAGGCTCTTGACCTGATGGAACGCCAGGTCAAAGAGTATGGAGCAAAAGCGTTCAAGCTCTATAACGTGCGCTACGACTATGGCGAGCCTTTCCCCTGGCGCATGGATGACCGGCGTATCGCTTATCCAATATTTGAGAAGGCGCTTGAGCTGGGCGTGACGACCATCGGCGTGCATAAAGGCGTACCACTGGGCCCACAACCGATTGAGTCTACCCAGGCCTGGGATATGGATGGGGCCGCGGCCAACTTCCCGGATATCAACTTTGTCATCTTCCACGTTGGCCTGCCTTTCATCGATGAGATCTGCTGGCAGTTGGTACGCTTTCCAAACCTGTACGCGTCCATTGCTGCCACCTTGAACTTCATCGTGCGAGCGCCACGTAACTTCGCAGAAAATATAGGCAAACTGATGTTCTGGTGCGGTGAGGACAAGATTCTCTATGGCGGTGAAACTCCCATCTGGCATCCACGCTGGGCCCTCGACGCCTTCTGGAATTTTGAGATACCAGAGGATCTTGTGGCCGGTTATGGTTATCCCCAACTCACTACACAGGCCAAAAAGAAAATCCTCGGAGGCAATCTTGCCCGCCTGATGGGCATCAATGTGGAAGAGAAAGTCGCACAATTGCGAAAATAGGAACAACTCACATTCAAAAAAATTGGTGGTGTGGAGCGACGGCGTCGCTCCACACCACCAATTTTTTTGAAAAGAAGCTGAACGGTTACTCTTCCGGATTATGCCCATTCTAAAAGAATAGTTGACAACAACCTGCTCTTAGCGTACCATTACAGTGGCTAGAGGGAGGACATAAGTCGCACGATACCCGTGATTTGATATTGTTAGCCAATGCCACACGGCTCCTACTGCCAATATGGAGAGAGTATTGAAGGCAATTGCAGTATTTTATCAGGGCCGCAAACAAGCCACTTCAGACGCTGCTAACCAGCTCATCCCATTTTTGCAGCAGCAGGGGTATGAAGTTCGTAGCATCGATACTCGCTTTGAGGGAGAAGAGACGCCTGATCCGTCTCTCAAAGATTATGAACTGGCTATTGTGCTGGGTGGTGATGGCACCATTTTACACGCGGCCCGTATCTGCTCTTTTGCCGATATCCCGATACTCGGCGTCAACTTTGGGCGAGTAGGGTTTCTGACCGAGCTTGAGCCCGGTCAGTTACAGAGTAATCTTCTTTATTACTTAAATCAGGACAGGTCAGTATGGATTGATGAACGTATCATGCTCAAAGCCATGCTCGAACAGGACGGACAGCGCGAAGAGTTTTTAGCCCTTAACGACATTGTGATTGCTCGCGGAAGATGGCCTCGTGTCGTGGAAATCCGTACCTGGATCGACGACTACTTTTACAGTAAGACCTATGCCGATGGTATGATCGTCTCGACAGCTACGGGCTCAACTGCTTACAACCTGGCCGTTAACGGCCCATTGATGCACCCACAGGTGCGAAGCACGGTCATGACACCCATTGCGCCACATCTCACCTCTGACCGTTCGTTGGTTCTACCACCCGAAGCCAAAATAAAACTCCAGATATTCACCGGCTCGCAGGATGGCGTCTTCTCTGCTGACGGGCAGATGAACCGTGAGATTAAGGATAGTGCAACGATTACTATTCACAAAAGTCAGTACATTACCAAGTTTCTCAGGCGCAGGCCACCGACATATTTTTACCAGATTATCAATGCCAAGCTGAAAAGCGAGGTCGAGGAGTTAACTAGCCACTAAACACTATGTTACTTGAACTAACCATCAAAGATTTCGCTATTATCGATAACTTGCACTTGCAACTCCACCGCCTGTTCAACGTCTTTACAGGCGAAACGGGCGCGGGTAAGTCGATCATCATTGACGCTGTCAATGCCCTCCTGGGAGGCAAAATCGGCGTGGAGTACGTGCGGGCCGGGTGCGAACGTGCCACAGTTGAAGGTGTCTTCTCCATCGGCGCATTACCACCAGTCACCGGTAACTTGCTGGCATTCGCGGTGGATGACCTCGATGGCAGCCTCTACGAGAGACGCACCAATGGAACCGGCACGATGTTTGAGGCGTTCGATACCGCCGGGGCGCAAAGCGCTCAACACATCCAGGTTGATGCTGCTAGCGCCGACGCGAGCGTTGCCCTTGCCGCACTCCTGCACGAATACGATATTACGCCTGAAGATGGACAACTTATCCTTTCTCGCGATATCTTCCGTTCCGGGCGTACCGTAGCTCGCATCAATGGGCGGGCCCTCTCGCAGCAGATACTCCAACAGGTAGCCAGCTGGCTGGTCGATATCCACGGTCAGAGCGAACATATGAGCCTGCTGCGTCCAGAACAGCATGTCAACTTCCTTGATCGCTATGCAGAACTCTTGCCCTTGCGCACCCAACTCGCTGCGAAAGTCACAGAGTGGCGCAACGCCCGCAAAACCTTGCAGGAGCTACAAAAAAATGAACGTGACCAGGCCCGCCGCGCCGAATTCCTGCGCTATGAGATCGAAGAGATCGAGAAGGCTGAACTGCAAATAGGCGAGATAGAGGAACTGGAACAGGAACGCAAAGTTCTGAACAATGCAGAGCGTCTGCGCGAACTCTGCGTTCTCGTCTACGGGGCTATCAAGGGGGCCGACATGGGCGGCGACGATTTCAAACCCGCCCTCGACCAGTTACGCGTAGCACAGCGCAGCATGGGCGAGCTTATTCGCCTCGACGAAAACCTGAAGGAATATGCCGATAGTCTCGCCGAAGCTATCTATCGCCTGGAAGATGTGGCCGCTGGCATCAGCAGCTACGAAACCGATATCGAAGACAATCCACGCCGCCTGGCCGATATCGAGGAGCGCCTTGACGTCATCAGCAAACTGAAACGCAAATACGGCTCAACTATCGAAGAAATACTGAAGCGGGCCGCCGATGACCAGGTCGAACTCGAAAGTATCATCAACCGCGATGAGATCGTTGCAAATTTGCAGCAGCAAGATAGCCAGTTCCGGCGCGAGATCGGTCTGATTGCACAGCAACTCTCTGCACGACGACGCGAGGCAGCCGAACATCTATCCGCCGCCATGGAAGAACAATTGAACGACCTCAACATGAAGCGCGCCCGTTTCTCCGTGGAAATGGAGCAGATAGCAGATGAACAGGGCATCCCTGCCAGCGTCAACGACCAGCCAGAGCAGTACTACGCCTGCGACTTAACCGGCATCGACCGCGTACAGTTTCTCATCGCGCCTAACCCCGGCGAGCCATTTAAACCGCTCACCAAAATCGCCTCGGGCGGTGAAACATCGCGCCTCATGCTCGCGCTTAAGACTATTCTCGCCTCAGCCGACGCCACCCCAACCCTCATTTTTGATGAAATTGACGCCGGGATCAGCGGGCAGAGCGGCCACATCGTCGGGGCCAAACTGTGGATGCTCACGCAAAACCACCAGGTAATCTGCGTGACCCACCTCCCGCAGATCGCCGCCTTTGCCGATACCCACTACAACGTCAACAAACAAATCTTCGACGAACGCACCATAACCATCGTCAACGAACTACGCCCCGAGCAGCGCGTGCGCGAAATCGCCCATATCATGGGCGGCAGCGTCACCGAGTTCTCAATGAAGAGCGCCGAAGAATTGCTCGCACGCTCCTACCTCTGGAAAGAGAACTGGACCCGACAAACCCAGAAAAAAGAAGCCGTCACCGGCGAATTGCACAACGGGAACCCCAGATAGTACAGAGTTCCCGTTCAAGTGGCGGCACAACACTTCAATCAAGGTCCTTGCCCTGTCATCCTGAGCGCAGCGAAGGATCTCTCTGCTGCCCTGGATTGTCATCCTGAGCGCAGCGAAGGATCTCGCCTTCCTACCGCACTCTAGCCTACCCGGGCTCATGCGCGGTGTTTTTGCACTAGTGCAGCTTCAAGAAAGCTCTTATGCAAAGAGGAAGAAAACATACTTGCTCCAGTATTAGGCCCGCTGACAATATGTACCATGTGAAGTCCTGAACGATAGAATAGATCAGTTTTAGTAAACCCTTCTCCTTATCTCGCCAACTGCTGTGAGAAGAGCAAGCTACAAGAAGTTTTTTCTGATCGCGCGTGCTATACTGAGGCAGCAGACACGCGCGTTGATGCTCCCGTGCAGGAGATATTCGATCAGTGCTGGGAAGACGACCGCCGAGAGGCTCGCGCATGTGCGTCAAGTCAGAGACATGAGGAGCAGAAGCATGAGCATTATCGCTGAGGAAAGAATATCGGACTCGCCTTATGTAGAAACCATTACGCATGGTCGAACTGCGAGCGATGGTTCTCCTATCCGTCCCGCCGAGATCCATTGGCACATGGTCCTGGTAAAACAACATGGCAACATCCAACTCTTGGTCGTCGGACCATGGACCAGCGCTGGCGTGATCTCTTACACTGAAGGCGCTGAGATTCTTTGGATCAAGTTGAAACTTGGCACATTTATGCCCCATATGCCCACAAGGGACTTCCTGGATGGAGAGACGATCCTGCCTACAGCGGCGGGTCAATCCTTCTGGCTGAATGGGTCGGCGTGGCAATTTCCTGACTATGAAAATGCGGACACGTTTGTAGACAGGCTTGTGCGTGATGATGTGCTGGTATGTGATCCAGTTGTGAACGCTGTGTTACAAGGCCACCCGCAAGAGATGCCATCCCGCACGGTGCGGCATCGTTTCTTGCGAGCGACAGGCCTGAGCGCCACCCACATTCGGCAAATGAAACGTGCCCAACATGCACAGGCCCTCTTACAGCAAGGGGTTTCGATCCTCGACACCGTTGATGAGGCTGGCTATTTCGATCAGCCGCATCTGACCAGATCGCTGAAGCAATTTATCGGGTATACGCCTGCTCAAATCATCCGCTTGAGTCAGCCTGAGTTATTTGCCATTTGATACAAGACGGCCTCCTTGTGCTTGAGGTAGTATAGGGATGTTCTCACAAAAACCTGATAACTCAGAACGAAGGAGCAAGAATACAGATGGATATGAAACTTGAACTCGTGCCGGTTCCGGTCTCTGATGTTGACCGCGCCAAGGTATTTTACGTTGAAAAGGTCGGATTTCACGCAGACCATGATGTCCAGCCTGGGAACGGAATGAGAGTGGTCCAACTCACACCACCCGGATCGGCTTGTTCGATCGTCATTGGGACCGGCATGGGCGAAATTTCTGAAATGCGGCCTGGAACGGTCAAGGGGCTGCATTTGGTCGTAGCGGACATCCACAAGGCCCGCGAAGCGCTCGCGAGCCGGGGTGTTGAAGTGGGTGAGGTTGACGATCTGGGGGGCATAAAGTATGTCCACTTCAGTGACCCTGATGGCAACACGTGGGCATTGCAGGAAATGCCAGCTCATCAGTAACGAAGGTTTTCTGGCCGCCGAAACCGGACAGAGCCCCAACCTGTAAAGGCAAACGTTCTCAAGGTGGAATGTGCCTCATTCTCCGGATTCGCCACAGATAGGACAGAACGCCTTGAGTGGTCTCGCGCCCGCTTGCAAACCTGGAGAATGGTGTGATTTTCGCGGCTGAGAACGTTTGCCTTTCCAAGCTGAGCGCTAAGAACTGTTACGATTGTTCTTGGCCTTGAACTACATAGAACCACAGATTTTCTGCAGTGGCTTGGTGAGCCGGGTCCAGGCGAAGGGCAAGCAGGTGCTCGTGCTGATGCGGGGATAACGCATTCCAGACCGGGTGAGTAAGCAGGTCAGAACCTGGCTGCGTGAGCACAATCAGACGGTGCTGCAAGAGGCTCGCACTGGCAAACGTGGTGTACGCATCATCCCATGCTGGCTGCCGACCAAGAGTCCCTGGCTCAACCGCATTGAGCCAAAGTGGGTCCGCGGCAAGCGAGCCATTGTCGAGCCCGCTCGGTTCTTGACCGCTCAAGAGGTGAAACAACGGGTTTGTGATTACTTTGGCTGTGAACTGGTGGAGTCTCTTACACAGGAGGTCTCTTGAACCTGCACTAGTGGGTCAGTTGCCATCTCTCATGGCATAGCGTTTCATCTTATATCGCCTGTAACGCTCATGTAGCATAGAGTAAATGCCACTGAACTTGGCAACTGACCCACTAGGTATGATATGATACAATAAGAGTAGGAAGATCTCTTCCCCAAAGTCTTGTATGCACACCCAACACACTGTTTGCCGTTCCACCACCCAATCGCCTCCCTCCGCTTAAAGGAGATCAAACATGCAATTTCCCACACCCCATATACAACGCCTTCACCTCTCCTCGTCCCAGTGCTCTTTCTTGCAAAGCACAACCCCATCTTTCTGGTCACCCCTCACTCAGAAAGCTCATCCATCCACTTCAATAGCTTTTCACTTTGATAAGCATTTGATAAGCATCCCTATCTTTCTACTTCTCTTGGTCCCGGCATACAAGCAAGCCAGAGCCCCATCTACCTGGCCTTCTCATCGCTTAAGTTCGTCCTAATAAGGGAAAGAACCACCATATTTTCATGCACAACAGAAACACGAGGTAAAAAAATGGCATCCATAGCAATCATCGGAGCAGGCAGTTCTGGCCTCGCTGCCGCACACACCCTGCAGGACACAGGTCACACGGTAACACTTTTTGAAAAAAACTCTCGTGTAGGAGGCAGGGCAACCACGCGCAGCCGCGAGGGCTTCATCTATGACCCCGGAGCACAATACATCAAAGGCGGCTCACCGGTCACCACCGCCCTCGTTACCAGGCGTTTTTACGTCGACGACCTCATCGACATCAGCAAACCCGTCTGGATCTTCGACAGCTCTGGACACATCTCCGAAGGCGACCCGCAGCAGAACGCCGGACCTAAGTGGAACTACCGCAGCGGTCTGCTAGCACTGGCAGAACGCATGGCCCAGGGGTTGGATATACGCCTGGAAACATGCATCGATCAAGTGGAGCAAACCACAAACGGCTGGAGCCTTTTTGACGAGTCAGGGCAAAACGTAGGAAATCACGAGCGGCTGCTCATCACCATCCCTGCCACTCAAGCCGCTGACCTCATCGCAGCCAGCCACATCACCGGTGATTTGCGCGACCGCATCACTGCACTTTTACGCAAAGCCCGCTATAATCCGCTGCTTTCTGTCATGCTAGGCTACAAGCCAACCCCGCGAGCACGCCCCTATTATGCACTGGTAAATACCGACAAAGCTCATGCCATCTCCTGGTTAGCCTGGGAACACGAAAAATCACCCGCCCGCGTACCCGAACACAGCGGCTTACTCATAGCACAGATGGCTCCACAATATAGCCAGGAGAACTGGGAAAGACCCCAACAGGAGATCGCCACCGACGTGGCCACACGTGTCGCAGCACTTATAAACGAGCCACTGCCCGCTCCAATATTTACCGATCTAGAGCCCTGGCGCCACGCCCTCCCCGGTGAAAAGGCCGATGCGAACGAGCTTAACACCCTGACCATACCTTACAGGCTGGCCTTTTGCGGCGACGCCTTTGTAGGCGGCCGCGTCCACCTGGCGCTCGAACATGGCGTAGAAGTTGCCAGGGCCACATCATAGAAATTTCCTGAACCATATGCTATGCTCTATTAAAGAAATGAAAAGATGACAAAAGGAGTACCAACCTTGTCTATTAGCCTGCACGATATCGAAAAACTTCAGGCTCTTTACCCTGACTATCAAATCGAATTGAGAGAAGGAAAAATTATTATTATGGGTCCATCAGATAGCGCCTCTGGCGAAATTGGAGCCCGCTTCAGTACGCTATTAGGCACCTGGGTTTATAGCCATAACTTGGGACGAATCCTGGATGCGAGCACTGGTTTCCGTATGCCCAATGGCGATCTGCTCTCTCCCGATGTCTCTTTTGTTTCACGAGAGCGGCTCAAGCAAAATCCCCGCACTTATCTTACCGTGGTTCCTCAATTAATTGCCGAGATCAAATCTAGCCGGGACCGTATCCGTGAACTTGAAGAGAAGATAGCCCTATTTTTAAGTCAGGGCGTACAGGTAGGCATTCTCATTGATCCTGATACGCATGTCGTCTCTGTCTACCGCTCCAGTGGTCTTAGTACAAATGGGGATAGCGGAGATTCTATCCCCCAGGTAACAACCCTACGAGATGGAGATATCCTTACTATTCCTGAACTCTTTCCAGGCTGGGAAATTGCAATTATAAGCCTGTGGCCCCCTGTTTACGAGTAGCTTTGAAAGGATTTCATACATGAGCAAAAAGATAATGAGTACTATATTGCTATTTGTCGTCTTCATTGTCTTCCTGGGGTGGGGTCTCACCATACTCCTCTCACCGGGCAAAGACGCTGAAACTATCGTCTTCGCCCTCCTCCTCCTGGGCTGCGCCGGCTACGCGCTCGTCTCTATTTTGATGCTCCCGCGCAAAAAACTACCTTAAAGCTTGAAGCATATTGTATTGTTGCCCATTTTGTGACGCATCCATACACCGCTTCGTTGTAAATTTCAGGCCAAGAACCCCCTGGGATAGGTACCTCCTGACTCGAACTAGAGATTACGTGTAAGTAAGGGTGGCTTCTTGTGTCCTCCCCGCAAGGGGTAATATTTCTCCCGTGGCTTCCAAGGCTGAATCCAGGGAGATCCATATAGAGGTTTCGATGGAGCAGCGATCTGTACTCACGCGGACCACTCACCCAAAGGAAGAACAAACCAAAAGCAAATTCGGATGGAACCGGTGGAAATGGATGCGCCACTTCTTTACCGAAGATGTATCTCCCGACAACTCTCCCGACATTGAACTGCAACGACGGGCACTTTGGATCGGTCTCGCTCTTATTTTACAGGCTCCCAACGAGATCGATCACAACGTGTATATGCCGTACCTGCAGTCCTTTGGTTCGCTCATCCCCTTTATCCTGATACTGGGGAGCTTTATAGCCATGGTCATGGCATTTCGCCCAACCGGCCTGAAACGGCAGGCACGGCAAGGACAGCCCCACCGCTGGCAGCGCATCATCCTGGTTTGCATTTTGCTTGTCACCATCGCAGGAGGCATTGAGTTTGGCCGCGCCCTTGTCATGTGCTTCTTGCCCCCGCAATTCTCCAATGATGGAACATCGCTCGACACCAATGCCGCGGTACTCCTTTTGGAAGGTCGCAACCCCTATACCGACTCCAATATGCTGGACCTGGCCAGGCGCTTTCCCATTCAACCCAACTGGACCACCCCGCTAGAAAAAGGACAATTCGCCAATCGTCTCGATTACCCCACGCTTGTCGAATTTCAGACCGTGCTTGATACCGATCTCAAGTCCGGTATAGCGCCCGAATTTGAGTCGAAGGTAAGCTACCCTGCCCTCTCCTTCCTGACTCTCGTACCGTTCGCATGGTTTAATGATTATAACGTGCTGCCCTTCTACCTGCTCTGTTACTTGCTGCTCGTCGCTATCGCCTGGAAGGCAGTCCGGCCGGAAATGCGTATGTGGGTGCTGTTGCTTGCAATGGCCAATGTCTCTATGTGGAGTTCCACCACCGGTGGCAATCTTGATATCTTCTATACCCTGCTCATCGTCATGGTCTGGCTCTTGCGTGATCGACGCTGGTATTCAGCCATATTCCTGGGCCTGGCACTGGCCAGCAAACAACTCGCCTGGTTCTTCATACCCTTCTATATCATCATGGTTGTGCGCCAGTACGGCTTGAAGGAAATCACCTACCGCCTGACCATTGCAGGAAGCATCGGCCTGGCCTTTAACCTGCCTTTTATCCTGTGGAATCCGCATGCCTGGGTCGCCGGAATACTTGCTCCCATCGCCGACCCCATGTTCCCCATGGGAGTGGGCATCATCAATTTCAGCATTACGCACCTCTTACCCTTCTCCCCCAAATGGGTGTACAGCGCCCTGGAAGGCGGGGCGATGATTGCATCGCTAGTATGGTACTGGCGAATCTGCAAAAAATTTCCCGAAGCTGCCATGCTACTCGCGGTCTTGCCGCTGTTCTTCGCCTGGCGCAGCCTGGCCTCATACTTCTACTGTGCGGCCTACCCCATCTTCATTCTCATGGCCGCAAGAAAGCCATCGAACAAGAAATTGCAGCCAAAAGAAACCTCATACCAGCCAGTAAGTTTGCTACCCACGAAAAGCGTGGGGTTGCTTTCAGAAGTGCCCGTCGCCGCCAGTATTCAAGCCTAGCTTCCCTCCCTCCTCGACGATTTTTCCACTTCGTGGTACAATCGACAAAACACCAATATAAAGAACACCATCATTATGCGTAAGGATAGATCATGACCCGAAAAAAAGAGACCGATACTGTTGTTTCAGAAGAAGATAACGCCCAGGTACAACTCATGCTTGGACAATTTCATCAACTTGCCGGTAACCTGCATAGCAGCTCGAGCCAGGAAGAGGCAGGAGCTGTATTGAGTGATATCAATAGCATGCCAGAAGCGAGCCAGCTGGCTCTACTCAAGGCCCTTTCTAAAGAACACGATACCGACGCTGCTGATGTCCTGATCGCAATCAATGAACTCAGCCCCAATAAAAGTATCCGTAAAGAGGCACGCCGTTCTCTCATCCGGCTCGAAGGAGCAAAGGTTTATCCCGGCTGGAACCCGCCGGTTTCTCATACGCCTGCCATTCAATTCCCCGCCTCCAACCCTCCTCGCTTCTGGAAAGGCTTTGTTACCCAATCGCGTGAAGAGGGCGAGATACATCTTATCCTCTGCTGGGAACAGGGCTTCGAGTATAGCGAAGTGCGTATGCTGATTTTCATCCTGGACTTCTGGGAAGGAGGCGTTAAGGAGTTCATTCTAGACAACACAAACAAGCGCAATGTCGACGCGCAGGTACAGCATTTGCGCACGCAGTTGCCAGGCGTTACCCTGGTAGATTGTACCCTGGCAGAAGCGCGTCGCCTGCTGGAAGAGGCGCTTTCTGTAAACAAATGGCGGGGTACGACTCCACACAAAGAATATCGCCATCACCTGCCTACAGTCAATCAGTTGGTGTTCGGGGACGCAGGCGAAGATCGTGGCCTTACCTTCATCGACCCCAATCTGGAGCCCGACGAAGTTGCGGCCACCTTTGTTACTGCCTGGTCTTTAGGCGACTATGGGCTAACCTATGACTTGCTTTCCAGCAATAGCAGCCTGCATGATGGACTTGAACGCGACGAATGGATTGAACAGCGCCGCGCCTGGACCAACGAAGCACACCCCACACTTTTCGAACTCACCTTTGTACGCGAACGTGAAGCGAGTCAACCGGCGCTCTGGGTGCCCGCAACCTTTAGTAGCAGAAACCACAGTTCGCGCAAAGAGGTCGAAATTGGCTGGTCGCTCGAACTGACCGGTACGCAGCTCAGCGGCACGCTCAAAGAAATGCCCATGGGAACCACGGTCTATAAGGAAACAGGGCGGCACTGGTTCTGGACGAGCTATACCCTGGTCCAGGACGAGGGCGCCTGGCGTATTCAACATATGACCGATGAAGGAGCTAAGGCACAGAGTTTAGCCATCGAAGAGTTACAGAAACGCATCAAAGAGCATGATGACCGGGTTAATCAGATTTTACAGGAGCAGGAGCCAAATCAACCAGATGAGCGGCAGAAAGCAGAGGAAGTTATCTGGCGTATCGTGCAGACTCTGTACTACGATGATGCCCTTATGCTGCACCTTCCATTTGACAGGAATGTCAACGGGGACGCCTATCACCGCGCAATAGGCCTGGGTGCGCTTGAGCGGGCCATCGCCTACCTGGAGCGTATAGCTCGTACCTTTGCAGAATACCGGGGCGAGGTTTTGCGCCAACTGGGTATAACGCGAGAATCGCTCAGCGAGTATTACGGTGAGCGCGGTATGAACGAACGCGCGCAGCATTTCGCGGAGCTGGCGGAAGCATCCATACGTGAATCACTGGAGGTCGAGAATAACATCTCCGGGCACGTGGTATTGGCCGAGCTGATTTTCAGGCGGGGGGGAAATCTTGATGAAGCGGAGGCTCATCTCAAACAGGCCAGGGAGATGGTCACAGAAAAGCACGAAGAGGCAAACATCGAATCCGACTTCGGCAACATTTCCTTTGAGCGCAAGCAACTTGACGAGGCGCTACAACATTTCCAGCGAGCCGCTGAGCTTGACCCAAACTTCAATAATATCTGGTACAAAATAGGCCTGGTACAGCGCCGGTTGAATCAACTTGACGATGCCCTGGCATCCTTCGAGCGGGCCATCGAGATGCAGCCTCAAGAGTTAGCTCCCTATGCTGAACTTACCGTCATTTATACGAAACAAGGACAGCTGCTCAGGGCCCGCGAGGTATTGGAGCAAGGACTGCGCGGCAATCCCAAATCAGCGCACTTACTGGCTCTCCTCTCATCGGTGTACCTCCAGAGCGGTGACCTGCGTCGAGCAACTGAGGTTCTAGAGGAGGCCGAACAGATCAATCCCAAACTAGACATCGTGCAGGCCATGCGCGATGAACTGAACAGACGCAAGAAGAAATAAGAAGGTGTATCATGACTAAGAAAAAAGATCAGAAGATATCTGTTTCACAGGCAGACGAAGCCCAGGCGCGATCCGTGCTTGGACAATTCCACCAGATAGCGAAAGAATTGCATAGCAGCACCGACCAGAAAGAGGCGGAGACGGCACTGACAACAATCACCAGCATGCCGGAAACCGCCCAGATGGCCCTTGTCAAGGCCTTATCCCGAGAACGCCATACCGATGCTGCTGACGTCCTGACCGCTATCAACGAGCTCAGTCCTGGCAAAAACATTCGTAAAGAGGCACGCCGCTCGCTCATCCGGCTTGAACAAGAGAAGGTATACCCACAATGGGAAGCGCCCATTGACCGTACCCCTGTTCTTGCCCTGCAGGATATACAGGCCTCTTCCAACCCACCTCGCTTCTGGAAAGGGGTGGTAACCAATTCTCGTGACGTGGGCGAGGTACAACTTATGCTCTTCTGGGAGCAGGGAGACAACTATAAAGACGTTCGCGTGCTCGGCTTCCTCCTCGAATTCTGGCACGACGGAGTCAAAGACTTCTTTACGACCGTTGAAAGCAAGCGAAACATCGACAAACTTGTTGCAGAGATGCAGAGCCAGGTCGAGACGCTCGATTGTAGTCTGGCAAAGGGCCGCAGGCTCATCCAGGAAGCCCTTGAGGCAAACAAAAAACACGGCACTACGCCTCACAGGGACTATCGCCTGCATGCCTCGCTGGTGAAGCAGTTGGTGCTGGATGCTCCCGTCATCGAGGATGAGGAAGAGGAAGACATAGAGGATGAGGAAGATATCGGTACTTCAATAATTGACCCCGACATGGAGCCAAACCAGGTTGTCACCCATTTCATGGATGCCTGGGTGGATGGCGACTTTGATCTCGCTTATAACTTGCTCTCAGCTGATAGCAGTCTTCGTGAGGGACTTTCAGAGGAGGAATGGAGTCAGATTCAAACCAAACTTCCTGCATGAACGCGAAACACAGAAAACAGGTATCTGGCTGCCCAATCCGTTTAGCCGGGGGCGCTCAACCCCTGACAAAGTGGTTGAGGTCGGCTGGTCAATCGAACTCGACGATATATCTGAAAATACTTCACTTCCCTCACTGCCCGAGCTGCCGCAGGCAACTGTCGCTTACAAAGAGACCGGCCGTCACTGGTTCTGGACAAGTTATACGCTCGTCCAGGAAGAGGATGGTTGGCGCATTCAAAGCATGACCGACGAAGGGACAAATGCGCAGGGCATCCCTGTTGCAGAGCTACAGAAACGTATAGAGGAACACAATAAGCGCATTGAAGACATCACAAAGAAGCACAAACCCACCGATTCCGATGCGCCAGAATACCTCCTCGAAATTCTCTGGCGTGCTATGCAAATGATCTATTACGATGATGCGCTCCTGGCACAGTCACCATTGGATCACTCGATCTACGTGGATGCTGCCAGTCGCGCCATTATCTTTGAAGAAAATGAACGCGCACTCGTCTACCTGGAGCGCGTGGTCAATCAATTCCCCGAGGAACGGGGAGAAACCCTGCGGCAAATTGGCGCCATACAGATGCAACTCAGCGATCACTACTACGAGGAGGAAGAGGAAGAATATGGTGACGAAGAGGAACGCGCTGAACGCTTCCGTGAACTTGCAGAAGCATCACTGCGCGAGTCTTTAAACGTTGAGAATAGCGCAACAGGCCATTTACTGCTGGCCGATCTGCTTATAGAGAGCGGAGATGACGATGACCTCGACGAGGCAGAAGATCACCTGCACCAGGCACAAGAGTTGACCACCGATCAAAGCGAACTGACGCTTATCGAGAACGATCTGGGCGAGATTTCCATGGTGCGAGGAGAATATGAGCAGGCATTGAGCCATGGCAAGCGCATATTAGAACTTGATCCAGACCATCTAACTGCCTGGTACAATATCGGCAAAACCTACCAGGCAATGGGGAATCTTGAAGAGGCCAGTGCGGCCTTCAGGCGCTCGATCGAGTTGCATCCCGATTACATAGAATCTTACGCTGCGCTTGTCGAAATCTTCACTGAGGAAGGTCAAATATCCGAGGCTCGCGAGGTATTGGAGCAAGGAATACGAGCCAATCCCGACTCTGCACAGTTGCTCACCATTCTTGCCTCAACGTATCTTGACACTGATCTAGCTTATGCTGAAGAACTCCTGGAAGAGGCCGAGGAAATCGACCCTGATTCGGAGGTGGTGCGCTTGTTCCGCCAGGTGCTCAATATCAGCAAACTGGAGAAAAGGAGCCAGCAGAAACAGTTACCCCGTGGAAAAAAACACAGGAAGAGATGATTGATCAAGAACAGCTCATAAGCTATCACACCATCAGTCTTGGGGCCATGACACGCGAGGGTGATACACTTGCCGAGATCAGCGAGCAGGACAGTGAGGGTGCACAACAGAGGCGCACCCTGCATGTCCCCGCCGGTCTACCAGGAGAACGCGTCACTATTGCAGTCGAAGCCCCGGCACAACCACGTCCGGGAAGACGCAGGCGCCGTTGGAAGCCGCGCCCACCGCGTGTATGGATTACCGGTATTCACGAGCCCTCGCCACTACGCGTACAGGCAGTGTGTCCGGTATTCGGCACCTGCGGCGGCTGCCAGCTCCAGCACATGCAGTATGATGCCCAGTTAGCATGGAAACGCTCGGTCGTGGAACAATTGTTGCGCGATACAGGAGGCTTCGCTAACCCACCTCTGCTCGAGACGGTGCCATGCGATAATCCATGGCACTATCGCAACCACATGCGCTTCTCCGTGAACCGTGGTGGACAACCCGGCCTGACTGCTAGGGGCACGCACCGTGTGCTGCCCCTCACATCCTGTCCAATCGCCCACGAAGATATTAACGTGGCCCTCGGGGTGTTGAACCAGGTACCTAATGAACGGCCCCAGGTACTGGTACGCTGCGGTACCGCCACCGGCCAGATGCTTATTCAACCGCAGCCCCGGCCAGAGGTCATAGAACAACTGTCAGCCGTCGGACTCGATATACGCGCCGATACAATGGAAGAGAAACTTGGCGGCGAAACATTCCGCGTTCGTCCCAGTTCGTTCTTCCAGACCAACACGGCCCAGGCGGAGAAAATGGCTCAAATGGTGCTGGATGGGCTGCTGCATTGGCAAAATTCTGATGGGCGTTCCCTTACCATTGTTGACGCCTATTGCGGAGTGGGAACTTTTGCCCTATTGCTGGCGCGGCGTGTTGGTAAGGTCATTGCTATCGAAGAGTCGGCCAGCGCTATCAAAGATGCCAGCTGGAATCTACGCGAGGTCAGCAACGTGGAAATTCTTAAAGGCAAAGTGGAAGACCTGCTGCCAGCGCTGGCAGCGCAGATTGACGGGCTGGTTATTGACCCACCGCGCGCGGGATGCCAGCAAGTCGTCCTGGATGCCCTTATACAGCACCCTGTTGCGCGGGTCGTCTACGTCTCATGTGATCCCTCTACGCTGGCGCGTGACCTGAACATACTCTGCCATCTTCACCCGGCGTACCATCTATTCTCTGTGCAACCACTCGATATGTTTCCTCAGACGGCCCATATCGAATGTGTAGCCGTCCTGGAGCGGAAATCTGTATGACAACATCCCCACCCTTATTACTGCTGGCCTCTGCTTCGCCTCGCCGCAGGCAGATTCTCTCACTCCGGGGCCTACCTTTCGAGGTATGTGCCTCGCCTCTCGATGAGGAAGCAACGCAAGAACGCTACCAGGGCCCTATCGAAGGCTTAGCACAATGGCTTGCTGAACGTAAAGCAGTGGAAGCCCACACCATACCACAGGCAGCAGGTCATCTGGTCATTACAGCGGATACCACGGTCCTGCTCAACGGTGAAGTGCTTGGCAAGCCACGCGATACAGCACACGCCCGCGAACTGCTGCTCGCCTTACGCGATCGCTGGCACCGTGTAGTGACCGGAGTCAGCGTGAGCAGGCGCATGGATGACCAGCTTCAGATACAAAGCGCCAGTTGCACAACTCCTGTGTTGATGCGTCCCTACACCGAAGAGGACATAGCGGCCTACATTGCTACAGGCGACCCATTGGACAAAGCAGGAAGCTATGGTATTCAGCATCCAGACTTTCAACCGACCGAACGCATCAATGGCTGCTACCTTAACGTGGTTGGCTTGCCTCTCTGCGTAGTGGTCAATTTGCTGGCCAGGTTCGATGTACATCCCGCAACGCAGGGACGCCAGGCGACAAGTTGCCCATGGTCTGAGCGGTGCAAGCTAAATAATAACAAATCCGGTTGAATAATGATAATGAAAAGCGGGAGTGCAGAGGGCGGCCAGACCTCTGCCGGGGCTCGGGGTGTCCCCGAATAAACATTCTTTAAACGGATTTGATATAAGGAGGTATCTGAAGCTTGGATTTAACATTGCGTATCTTTCTCATTGCTATAACAACACTGATAGCCATTAGTATCGGCCTGCTTCTACGCCGCTGGCTTATCCATCGCCTCAAAGATAGCGTACTTGATGGCTGGATTGTGGAGACGTTAGGAATACTCATTATCATTCCTCCACTTATCGTAGCTGCGCCGGTAGTACTCTTCATTCTGAGCGGTGGGACGCTCAAAACTATGTGGGACATCCTTATGGCGGTGCTTCCAGTTAACCCGAGAGATCTTATTAGTCCCGGCTGGAGTTTCATCGAAACAGTGCTCGTGATCGTGCTGGGTATAGGTATCGCACGTACTCTTATGAAAATTACGGTTCGGGGACTGGGGGAGAACCGTATTGACATCAATATCCGTACCCTGATTGGGCGCATCTTCTACATTATTACCGTAGTTATTGCTTTCTTCTGGATACTCGCCATCTGGCGCGTTGCGATAGACCTGCCTGTGGCAGTTCTCGGTACGCTTACCGTGGCCATTACCTTTGCCATCCAGGATATCTTAAAAGACCTGGTGGCAGGTTTCTACATCCTGATGGAGCGTCCTTTTCATATAGGTGATCAGATTACCATCGGTGATGAGACCAAACCGCCCACCCACACGGGGGTGGTAGAAGATGTACAGATCCGAGCTACCAAACTGCGTATTGTCAGTGGTGAGCAGGTTACCGTCCCCAACTCGCTCATTTTTGGGGGCATCGTCATCAACAACTCCTTTTATGGAGAGAGACGCGCTACCATCAGCGTGACACTGCCCCAGGAAGAGTTTGTCAAAGATGAAACAGCGGACCAGATTATCAAAGCACTCAAGGAGATAGAGGCTGTTATACCAAAGCCAGAGCCTGCTGTTATGATCACGGGTTATACAGGAAATTCGATAACGCTTGCAGTGCGTTACTGGGTTGCCAACCGGCAGCAAGCTGCTATTTCAGAGGTGATATATAGTCTGCGCAAGGTTCTGCCGAACGCAGACCTGACTATTCTTGAGCCAGCAGGCAATATATAAAATCCAGCAGGGAGCGCAGAGGGACGCAGTCCTCCTGTCAGAGTCTGGTGAACCCTCATAAACGCGGACGTAAGGGGGTGCAGGGGGCGAAGTCCCCTGCCGGGGTCTGGGGTGTCCCCAGTTTCTCCTTCTCCTCGCTCGCTCGCCGCCGCAGGCGGCATGCATAGGGGACCTGAAGTGTTACAAAAATATATAGCTGTATAATTAATTCAACAGTACTAGCCTGTTGCCAACAGGAGAAAAGAATCGTTGGAAAACTATAGACCAATTCCGGACATGCGGCGCATCGGCTTAATGGGAGGCACATTTGACCCAATCCATTACGGCCACCTTGTGGTCGCGGAAGAGGTACGCGCTACACTCGATCTCGCAGAAATGGTCTTCATACCCACCGGGCAACCACCGCATAAACAGGAGGGAACAGTTACCGCAGCGCAGCATCGTTTCGCAATGCTTGAACTTGCCGTAGCCCCAAATCCACACTTTTCCATTTCGCGGGTTGAGCTGGATCGGCCTGGACCATCGTATACTGTAGAAACACTCCGCCTGTTGCGTAAGCAGTGGGGTAGGGCGTTATATTTTATCATAGGCTGGGACAGCCTGGAAGAGCTAACAACCTGGTACAACCCGTCCGGTATCCTGGAACAACTGGCGTATCTGGTCGCAGTCCACCGGCCAGGACATCAAGAAGAACCGGGATACCGTAAACGCCTGGAGGAACGACTACCAGAAATAAAGCAGCGCCTGCTCACCATGCCGGCGCCACAACTGGACATCTCTGCAACGGACTTACGTCTACGAATTGCAGAGGGCAGGCCCATAAAGTATCAAACACCGGAGGCTGTTGAGCACTATATTGTCCAACACGGCCTGTACCGAAAACATATAGAAGGCAATACAACACATGACATCCATGCAATTTGAGTTAGGAGATCGGCTGCGATTACGCAAGCCACATCCCTGCGGCAACTACGATTGGGTAGTCGTACGCCTGGGAGCCGATATTGGTTTAAGTTGCGAAAAATGCGGCCGTCGTGTTTTACTGCCACGTTCGGAGG
>WNGM01003662.1_pt1 | contig 24269 bp, 23 predicted proteins | sample 5400571 | NCBI WGS metagenome assembly WNGM01 (sample SAMN13153378, study PRJNA577476) | soil metagenome | isolation source: 100 cm soil or saprolite under Garry oak tree replicate 2 | place: USA:California | collected 2016-06-15 | reverse complement strand
ACCGCCGCCATCTGCACCGCCGGGTGCCGGTTCAGCACGATCTCGACGTCGATGCTCGAGATGTTCTCGCCGCCCGAGATGATGATGTCCTTGGCGCGGTCCTTGATTTCCATGTAGCCGTCGGGATGCTCGACGGCGAGATCCCCCGTGTGGAACCAGCCGCCGCGGAATGCCGCCTCCGTCGCATCCGGCTCCTTCAAGTAGCCAAGCATCACGGTGTTGCCGCGCAGCAAGACCTCGCCGATCGTCTTGCCGTCGGCCGGCACCGGAGTGTGAGTCTTCGGATCGGCCACGATCTGCCCCGCCACGACGGCATTGCGGACGCCCTGGCGCGCCATGTGCGTGGCGACCTCGTCAGCGGGCAACGCGTCCCATGCCTCCTGCCACTCGCAGCACGTGGACGGCCCGTGGACCTCGGTGAGGCCGTAGAGGTGCATGACGCGGAAGCCCATGTCGCTCATCGCCTGGATGACCTTGGCCGGTGGTGAGGCGCCGCCCGTCTGGATGTCTACCACGTGGTCGAAGCGCGCCTTCTGCTCGGCTGGCGCGTTGATGAGGATCGAGAGCACGGTCGGCGCGCCGCACATGTTCGTCACGCGATGCTCGGCGATCAGCCGGAACACGAGCGGCGGGTCCACCTTGCGCAGGCAGACGTGGGTACCGCCCACGAGCGTCACGGCCCACGAGTAGCACCAGCCGTTGCAGTGGAAGAGTGGCAGCGTCCACAGGTACACCGCGCGCGGCGGCAGGTCCCAGGCCAGGACGTTGCCGACGGCCACCAGGAACGTCCCGCGGTGGTGATAGACGACACCCTTGGGATTACCCGTCGTCCCCGACGTGTAGTTGAGCGCGATCGCCTGGCTCTCGTCGCGCGGCGGGCGCCACTCGAAGTCGGGCGATCCCTCGGCCAGGAACGCTTCGTACTCGAGCTCGCCGAGCATGTCGCCGGGGCCGTCGTAGAGCGGGTCGTCGACGTCGATGACGAGGAGCTTCCGACCGAGCTGCTCGAGCGCCGGGCCGACGACGGCGGCGAACTCGCGGTCGGTGATGAGCGCCTTCGCCTCGCCGTGGCCGAGGATGTAGGCGATCGTGCGCGCATCGAGCCGGGTGTTGATGGTGTTGAGGATCGCTCCGGCCATGGGCACGCCATAGTGGGCGTCGAGCATCGCCGGGACGTTGGGGAGCATGACGGACACGGTGTCGCCGGCGCCGATGCCACGCGCGGTGAGCGCCGACGCCAGCCGCCGTGCCCGCGCGTAGAAGTCGCGGTACGTGATGCGCCGGTCCCCGTGGATCACGGCCACGCGGTCGGGGTGAACGGCGGCCGTGCGCGGCAGAAAGGACACGGGTGTCAGCGGCGTGAAGTTCGCCGGCCCGAAGCCGAGTCCGGTCGTCTCGAACGGGTTCATCAGGGTCCCTCGTCGCGAGGGGCCGGAATCGTGCGGGCGGGGAACTCGCGGTACGCATAGCGCGCGAGCACCTCTTCCTTCAGCTCGATGCCGAGCCCCGGCCCGGTGGGCACCGTGAGATAGCTGCCCTCGACCTTGAACGGATTCACCATCACCTCGGCCGCCCGAGGCTCGAAGTTCACGAAGTACTCGGTGATCAGGAAATTCGGGATCGCCGCCGACACGTGCAGCGTGGCGGCGAGGCCGACGGTGGTGCTGTTGTAGTTGTGAGGCGAGACGACCACGTGGTACGCCTCGGCCATCGCGGCGATCTCGCGCAGCTCCTCGATGCCGCCCACGTTGCACACGTCGGGGTTGATGATGTCGGCGGCGCGGCGCTCGAACACCTCGCGGAACTCGAAGCGCGTGTAGAGCTCCTCGCCGGTGACGATCGGGATCTTGATCTCTCGCCGGCACTCGACGAGCGCACCGAGATCTCGCGCCGAGACCGGCTCCTCGTACCAGAACGGATCGAACGGCTCGAGCATCCGGGCCACCCGAACCGCGTGCATGGGCGCCAGACGTCGGTGGACCTCGATCATGAGATCGACGTTGGGTCCGACGGCCTCGCGCACGGCCCGGACGGTCTCGACGACCTGGCGCTCGGCGTCACGCGAGATGTGCGTGCGCCACGGCCCGGGGAACGGATCGAACTTGAGCGCGGTGAAGCCGCGGGCGACGGTCTCCTTCGCCTTCTTCCCGTAGTCGTCGGGCGTGCGCGCGCCCGAGTACCAGCCGTTGGCGTAGACACGGATGCGATCGCGGCAGGGCCCACCGAGCAGCGTCACGACCGGGACGCCGAGTCGCTTGCCGGCGAGGTCCCACAACGCCTGCTCGATGCCGCTCACCGCGCCCCAGAAGTCCAGTGAGCCGCGCTTGGACGCGAAGTCGTTGTACGCCCAGTGCGTGAAGTGACGGATGTGCGAGGCGTCGCGGCCGAGCAGATACCGGCCGAGCTGGCGCGCATGGGCGGCGATCGAGTGATCGCGATCCGCCTGCGTGTAGCACTCGCCCCAGCCGTGCAGGCCGTCGGACGTCTCGACCTTCACGAAGAGCCAGTTCTTCCCGTACCCGGGATCGACGACGAACGGCGTGACCGCGGTGACCTTCACGACATGAACCCGTTCAGGTCGGGCGTCGCGATCGAGTGGTCGAGGTACCCGAACGTGCCCTTGTCCTTCAGTTCGCGGGCCGCGTCGAGCAGCCCGGTCATCGCGGCGCGATAGAACGACGAGGCCACGCTGATGCGCCTCACGCCGGCGGCCTGGAGCTCGGCCACGGTGAACGACTTGCCCTTGATGCCGGCCATGAAGTTGACCGGCTTCTTCACCGCGGCGCACACCGTGCGCACCGAGGCGAGGTCGGGCAGGCCCGGCGCCATCAGCACGTCGGCGCCCGCCTTCTCGAAGGCCTGCAGACGCTTGATCGTGTCGTCGAGGCTCGGGTTGCCGCGCAGGAAGTTCTCCGTGCGCGCGCTCAGCGTGAAGGGGAAGCTGAGCGAGCGCGCCGCCTGGGCGGCCGCGGCCACGCGCTCGGTGGCGAGCGCGATGTCGTAGAGCGGCCGGTCCTTGTCGCCGGTCGCGTCCTCGATCGAGCCGCCGACCAGGCCGACCCCGGCGGCGAGACGGATCGTGTCGGCGGCGACGGCCGGCGCGTCGCCGAAGCACTTCTCGAGATCGGCGGAGACGGGAAGATCGACCGCGCCCACGATCGCGCGCGCGTGCGCCAGTGCCTCGTCGCGGGACACGGTGCCGTCTCGCCGGCCGAGGACGCCGGCCTCGGCGCCGCTCGAGGTCGCCAGGGCCTGGAAGCCGAGCCCGGCCAGGATTCGCGCCGAGCCGGCGTCCCACGGGTTGGGAATCAGAAATGCGCTCGGCCCCTCGTGCAGGGCGCGGAAGCGGGTGGCCTTCTCGTTCTGACTCGTCGCCATCGGGTTCCCTCCTGGGCGCGAGGGTCCACGAGGTCATGACCGTGTACGATCCTCCCCCGGTGACCACGCTTTCGGTGCGCACACCCACGCTCGAGATCGGCTACGAGGCCCACGGCCCCGCCAGCGGTTTTCCCATCGTCCTGCTGCACGGGTTCCCCGACGACGTGCGAGCGTTCGACGGCATGACGCCGGGGCTCGTCTCCGCTGGCTATCGCGTGTTGATTCCGTACCTGCGCGGCTATGGGCCGACGCGCTTCCTGGACGCCGCGACGCCACGCATGGCCCAGCAGGCTGCCATCGGCCAGGACCTCCTCGATTTCATGGACGCGCTCGGTCTACGCACGGCCGCCCTGGCTGGATACGATTGGGGAGGCCGGGCCGCGTGCATCGCGGCGATTCTGGCCCCCGAGCGCGTGCGCGCGCTCGTCACCATCGGTGGCTACAACGTCCAGGACGCTCTGGCGCCGCCACGCCCGGCGCCGCCGGAGCAGGAGCGCGCCTTCTGGTACCAGTGGTACTTCAACACCGAGCGCGGGCGGGCGGGCCTCGAGCGCAATCGCCGCGAGCTGTGCCGGCTCCTCTGGCAGGAGTGGTCGCCGACCTGGAAGTTCGACGACGCCACGTTCGAGCGCACGGCGCCGTCGTTCGACAACCCCGACTTCGTGGACGTGGTGATCCATTCGTACCGCGTTCGCCATGGCAACGCGCCGAGCGATCCGCGCTTCGACGAGATCGAGCGCCGGCTGGCGACGCGTCCGCCGATCACCGTGCCGTCGATGGTGCTCCGCGGGGGCGATGACCACGTCACACCGAGCCGGTTCTCCGCTGACGACATGTCGCGCTTTCCGTCGGGCACCGTGCGGCGCGTGGTGGACGGCGTCGGTCACTTCATGCCGCGCGAGAAGCCGGGCGAGGTCGTGGACGCTCTCGTGAAAGTGTTGGGCTGACCGATGCGCATCGAGATCATCTGCACCGGCGACGAGGTCCTGACCGGGAGGATCGTCAACACCAACTTCAGCTACATGACCCAGAGGCTCGAGGACGTCGGGCTCTCCGTCAAGTGGGAGACGACGGTGGGTGACGACCGCGAGAGCCTGCTTCACGCGTTCAAGCAGGCCGGCGAGCGCGCCGACGCCGTGATCGTCAACGGCGGCCTCGGCCCCACCGTGGACGACCTCTCCCAGGAGATCGCGGCCCAGGCGGCGGGCGTCGAGCTCGTGCTCAGCGAAGACTGGCTGACGCGGATGGAAGACTTCTTCAGCCGGCGCAGCCGCGTGATGCCGCCCAACAACCGGAAGCAGGCGATGCTGCCGGCCACCGCCGAGATGATCGACAATCCGATCGGCACCGCCTGCGGCTTCGCGGTCGACATCGGCAAGGCCCGCTTCTTCTTCACGCCGGGCGTGCCGCGCGAGCTCAAGCGCATGCTCGAGGAGCAGGTCATCCCGCGGCTGCTGGCGCGCAGCGGGCTCTCGACGACGATCCACCTCAAGCGCTTCCATTCGTACGGGCTCGGCGAATCGCACGTCGATTCGCTCCTCACCGGCGTGGACGCGCTCGTGCCCGACGGCAGCGTGAAGCTCGGCTTCCGCGCCCACTATCCGCAGCTCGAGACCAAGCTGACCGTGCGCGGCACCGACATGAGCGACGTTCGAAAGAAGCTCGAGCCGGTCGAGCGGGAAGTGCGCAAGCGGCTCGGCAACTTCATCCTGGCCGAGGACGATCACACGCTGGAGGGCGTCGTCCTCGGCGCGCTCGCGGCCCGCCAGGGCTCGCTCTCGATCGTGGAGACGTTCACCGGGGGTCAGATCGCCGCGCGCGTCGCCCACTTGCCGGGCGCCGAGAAGATCTTTCGCCGCGGCATCGTGGCGCGTGAGCTGGGCGAGGTCTGCGCGGCGGTCGGTCTCGACGGCGCTGCGGCGGCGGGCGGGATCACGCGCGAGACCGCCGAGGTCGTCGCGCGGGCGGCGCGGCGCCAGGCGGGGACCACCCACGCGCTGGCGGTCCTGATCGATCTCGACGAGGGGCCGGACCGGATCGAGTTCGGCGGCAGCATCTGCCTGGCCATCGCCGCCGACGGTGACGTGGCGTCGCGGCGCAGCCGTATCGTCGGCGGCCGCGAATGGGTGCGGCTGGGCGCGGTCGAGCTGGGGCTCGACTGCCTGCGCCGCCATCTCCAGGGGTTGCCCGTGGTCGAGCGGATCGATTTCGAGAAAGTCTGAGGAGGAGCGGCATGGCCTACGAAGCGATGTTCGCGGAGACCGTCCACATGCGCGGGCACCAGAACGACCAGATCGACGCCTACCTCGCGCGCCCGCTCACCGGCGGGCGTCACGCGGGCGTGGTCGTCATCCACCACATGCCGGGCTGGGACGGCCCGACCAAGGAGATCGCGCGCCGGTTCGCCCACCAGGGCTACGTGGCGATCTCGCCGAACCTCCACTTCCGCGAGGGCAAGGCCACGCCCGAGGAGAACAGTGCGAGCGTTCGCGCGGCCGGCGGCATGCCGGACGATCGCACGATGGGTGACGTGCAGGGCGCCGTCGACTACCTGCGCGCGTTGCCGTACCTGAACGGCAAGGTCGGCGTGATCGGCTACTGCTCGGGCGGCCGCCAGTCGTATCTCGCCGCCTGCACGCTGCGGGGCATCGACGCCGCGATCGATTGCTACGGTGGCGGCGTCGTCGCCAAGCCGGAGGAGCTGACGCCGCGCCAGCCGGTGGCGCCGATCGACTTCACCAAGGATCTTCGGTGTCCCTTGCTCGGCCTGTTCGGCATCGAGGACACGCGGCCGTCACCGGACGACACCGTGAAGACCGAGGCCGCGCTCAGGCAGGCGGGAAAGACGTACGAGTTCCACACCTACGAGAACGCGGGCCACGCGTTCTTCGCCGTCGATCGTCTCCAGTATCGTCAGGCCGCCGCGCTCGACGGGTGGAAGAAGGTCTTCGGCTGGTTCGAGAAGCACCTGCACTGACGCGCGAGGCTACTTGAGCTTCAAGTCTTCACAGGGGGCCGCGTAGGGATAGCCCTGGATCAGCCCCGCGCCCGAGACTTCCACGCGCGGCCCCACGCCCCAGATGAAGCCTTGCTGGAAGATCGGCGCCACCAGCACCTGGTCGGTGACGATGCGCTGGATCTTGTGGAGCGCGACCTCGCGCTGCTTGCGGTCCAGCATCCGGGCCTGCTGCTGGAAGAGATCGTCGATCTCGGGGTTCGGGCCGTAGGAGTAGATGCCGCCCTTGGTGAAGAAGGGCTCGAGTCGCGCCGCCGCGTTGCCGGCGGCGCCGGTGGCGCCGATCAGGAGACCGTGGATCTTCTTCTCTCGCCAGGCGGCGAAGAACGCCGCGCGCTCCATCGTCCGCACCCGGCTCTTGATCCCGAGGGCCTGGAGATAGCCGGCCACCGTCTCGCCTAGCGTGGAGTAGGGCGGCAGCGGCGTGATGTCGCCGGCGTCGAAGCCGTTCGGATAACCCGCCTCGGCCATCAGCTGCTTGGCATGCTTGACGTCGAACGGCGGCGGCTCCACGCGCAGCGCGAAGTCGAACTCGGGCGGCACGAACGAGCCCGTCGCCTTGCCGAGACCGAGCATCTCCGCCTGATTGATCGCATTGCGGTCGATGGCGAGGCTGGCGGCCAGGCGCACCCGGCGATCGTGCCAGGGCGACTTCTGATCGTAGCGGTCGAGGAAGTCGACCCAGTACATCCCGTAGAGCAGCGGCGCGACGACCTTGATGCCGGGTGAGCGCTTGAGCTCCTCGGCGATGGCGCCGCCGAAGAGATAACCGACATCCACCTCGCCGGTCTTCACGGCAGCCGCGCGGGTGGCCTCGTCCGGAATGCTGCGCATGACGATGCGCTTCACCGACGGCGCTTTCTTCCAGTAGTCGGGGAACGCTTCCACCACCAGCTCGACGCCGGGGTTGAACGAGACGAACTTGTACGGCCCGGCGCCCACCGGGGCCTTCTTGAACCCGTCCTCGCCGACCTTCTCGACGTACTTCTTCGGCACGATCCACGACGCGCCGGTGGCCGAGGTGCCGTAGAACGCCATGAAGTCCGGCCACGGCTCCTTGAGGACGAAGCGGATGCGGTTCGGCGCGGTCACCTGCACCTCTTTCATCTTCTCCTTGAGCAGGGTGGCGCCGCTGCCCTTGTACCGCTCGAAGGTGAACTTCACGTCCTCCGCGGTCACGGGATCGCCGTTGTGGAACTTGGCCTTGCGCAGGACGAACTCGTACGAGAGCCCGTCCTTGGAGACCGACCACGACTCGGCGAGGCTCGGCGTGCTGATGTTGCCCGGCATCGGCTTCACCAGCGCGTCGTGGAGCGCGTAGAGCACCATGAACGGCGTGATCAGCGCCTCGGTGTCGCCGGGATCGAGCCAGCGCGAGACCAGCGTCACGTGGACGCCCCACGTCATGGTCCCGTCCTGCGCGGCGAGCGCGGGTGAGATGCATGAAACGATCACGAGGACGATGGCGACGATCACGAACCGAGGCCGCATCTCGATACCTCCCAGGGGGACTGCCGAGAAGCTACCACGTCTTGTATGCTGCTTCTCCAATGAGCCACGTCTATGCCGTCCGCTGTAACTTCTCCCGGCCGGACCTCGAGCAGGCCTGGCACGCGTGGTACAGCGGCCCCAAGCTGGCCGAGATGATGACGCATCCCCTGTTCCTCTCGGGCCAGCGCTATCGGGCGTCGGGGCTCGACCAGCGCGTCATCTATCTGGCCGCGTGGGTCGTCGAGTCGCCCGCCGCGTTCGAGACGCCGCAATACCGCGCGAGCTGGGGCTTCGCCGACTGGGCGCCCCACATCACGGACTGGAGCCGGAATCTCTTCCGCGGCCCCGAGAGTGACGTCTCCGATCTGCTCGAGGACCTTCGCGCCAAGCGGCCCGACGTGCTCTGGATGCCGGTCGTCGGACTCGATCGCTCGTGCCCGGCCATCGGCCTGCGCCGGCTCGCCGCGGGCGCCGAGGCCGCGCCGTTACCCGACACGCTCGCGGCCGGGATTCGCCAGACCGTGTACACGCCGATCACGCCGCGGCGGCGCGCCGCATGATCGGCCGCGGCGCGATCGTCCTCGCGTGGATCCTCCTCGTGGCCGTGTGGCCCGCCGTGGCCCCGGCGCAGGAGAGACCACGGTCGGGCGGCACGCTCCTCTACGCGGTCGGCGCCGAGCCCGCCTCGCTGGACGCTCACCGCGAGGACAGCTTCGCCACCGTGCATCCGATGGCGCCGTTCTACAGCCTGCTCATCAAGGTGAACCAGGAGCGGCCGTCGGAGTTCGAGGGCGACCTGGCCGAGAGCTGGGTGATCTCGCGCGACGGCCTGACGTACACGTTCAAGCTGCGCGACGGGATCCGCTTCCACGACGGCAGCCCGCTCACCTCGCGCGACGTGAAGGCGAGCTACGATCGGATCATCGCTCCGCCGCCTGGCCTGGTGAGCCTTCGCCAGGCTCAGTACGCCGTGGTGGAGCGCGTCGACGCCCCCGATCCGCGGACGATCGTCTTCAAGCTCAAGTGGCCGTCGGTGGCGATGCTCGCCAACCTCGCCTCGCCCTTCAACTTCGTCTACAAGGCCGACGTCCTGGCGCGCGATCCGCACTGGTACGAGCACAACGTGCTCGGCAGTGGCCCCTTCAAGTTCGTCGAGTACGTGCGGGGCTCCCACGTCCTCGGCAAGAAGAACGACGACTACTTCATCAAGGGCCGCCCGTACCTCGACGGCTTCCGCGCGCTCTTCATCAAGGACACGGCCGCCCGGGTGGCCGCGCTTCGCGGCGGCCGGATCCACGCCGAGTTTCGCGGCTTCCCGCCGTCCACGCGGGACGAGCTGGTCCGCGCCCTCGGTGACCGGATCGCCGTCCAGGAGTCGAGCTGGCTCTGTACGCAGTACGTCGCGCTCAACCACGAGCGCAAGCCGTTCAACGATCCGCGTGTCCGCCGCGCGCTGACGCTCGCCGTCGATCGCTGGGAGGGCTCGCGGGCGCTGTCGCGCATCGCCGTCGTGAAGACGGTCGGCGCGCTGGTGATGCCCGGCACGCCCTTCGCCACCTCCGAGGCCGAGCTGGTCACGATCGCCGGCTTCGGGAAGGACATCGAGGCCTCGCGGCGCGAGGCGCGACGGCTGCTGCGAGAGGCCGGCATTCCCGAGGGGTTCTCCTTCACCTACAAGAACCGGAACATCCCGATGCCATTCGAGGCGGTCGGTATCTTCCTGGTGGACCAGTGGCGCAAGATCGGCCTCAACGTCCAGCAGGTCGTGCAGGAGACCGGGCCGTACTTCGCCGACCTTCGGGCCGGTAACTACGAGGTCAGCATCGACTTCCAGTGTGGCAGCATCGAGGAGCCCGACTTCGAGCTGGCCAAGTTCGTCTCCACCGACAAGAGCCCGCAGAACTATGCGCGGTACAAGGACGCCGTGCTCGACCAGCTCTACGAGGCCCAGAGCCGGACGACCGACCGCGACGAGCGCCGCAAGCTGATCGCCCAGTTCGAGCGTCGCGTGCTCGACGAGCAGGCGCACTACGTTCCGACGCTGTGGTGGCATCGCATCGTGCTGCTGTCAGCGGCCGTGAAGGGCTGGAAGATCCTGCCCAGCCACTTCATCAATCAAGATCTGCGCGACGTGTGGCTGGCCGAGTGATGGCGTGAGCCCCCAGGAGGAGGACGCATGAAGATCAAGGCGGTCAACGGCTTCGCACGAACCCTCAAGTCCGAGGGCGTTCCCTGGGTGAGCTGCTATCCCACGAGTCCCGTGAACAACGCGCTCGGCGAAGAGGGCGTGCCGATCCTCATGATGGGCGAGGAGCGCTTCGCGGTCGCCGTGGCCGACGGCTTTTCGCGCGTGACGTGCGGCAAGCAGATCGGTGTGTGCACGGTCATGGCCGGCCTCAACGCCGCGGGCATCCAGATGGCGTACGGCGCGGTCGCCCAGGCCTGGGAAGACTCGTCGCCGCTGCTGGTGATCGCCGAGGGCGTCGGCCCGGGCGCCACACGGCACACGCACTACGACATCGGCCAGGCGTTCAAGTCCGTCACCAAGTGGGTGGGGGAGATCGACCGCGCCGAGCTCGTCCCCGACTACGTGCGCCGCGCCTTCACCCACCTCCGATCGGGCCGGCCCGGTCCGGTGCTGCTGCTCGTCCCGCGCGACCTCGGAGAGTACGACGAGGCCGAGCATCCCTATGCGCCGGTGAAGGGATGGAGGAGCGGCCCCGATCCCGATGACGTGAAAACCGCGGTGAAGGTGCTCCTGGCCGCCAAAGACCCCCTCCTGTATATAGGGGAAGGCGTGCTGTATTCGGGAGCTACCGACGAGCTCGTCAAGTTCGCCGAGCTGGCCCAGCTTCCCGTGCTCACCACGCTCAAGGCGAAGGGCGCCTTCCCGGAGAATCACCCGCTGTCGGTGGGCGTGCGCGGCTCGATGGCCGAGCACTTCCTGCGCAAGTGCGACGTGCTCTTCTCGATCGGCGCCAGCCTGTTCCCCAACCGGTTCAGCCACACCATCCCCGACGCCGAGAAGAAGACGATCGTGCAGTGCACGATCGACACGCTCGACATCAACCGGAGCTACGAGACCCGCTGTGCCGTCATCGGTGACGCCCGGCTGACGCTGCAGGCGCTCGGCGAGGAGCTCAGCAAGCGGACGGGCGGCGGGCGCAAGAACCCGGCGCTGCTGGAGGAGATCCGGGCGGCGCGGCAGGAGTTCATGGCGAAGTTCCGGCCGTGGCTCGAATCGAACGAGACGCCGATCAATCCGTACCGCGTGCTCGGCGATCTCATGAAGGTGCTCGATCCCAAGCAATCGTTCGTGACCGCGGATTCGGGGAACACGCGGGATCAGACCAGTACCGTGTACGAGACCCACATTCCGCGCGGGTTCCTGGGCTGGGGCAACGTCTCGACGCTCGGCTTCAGCCTGGCCGGCGCCGTCGCGGCCAAGCTCGCTTATCCCTCTCGCCAGTGCGTCCACGTCACCGGCGACGCCGGCGTCTGCTACATGATGGGGAACTTCGAGGCGGTGGCGCGCTACAAGATCGGGATCACGACGCTGCACATCAACAACGGCGGCTACTCCGGTTACGGGCCGGGCTTCTGGGGCGCCGGGCACGATCCGTACACGTGGAAGGTGTCCGATCACGAGTCCGCGTGCATGTCCTCGATGGCCAAGGCCGTGGGCTTCCACGCCGAGGACGTCACGAAGCCGTCGGAGATCGTGCCGGCGCTCGAGCGCGCCTTCGACGAGAACGCCAAGGGCCGGCCGGCCTTCGTCGAGTTCATCTGCTCTCACCATCCGGTCCACGGCGGCTGGGTCCGCCCGGGGCCGAGCGCTCACTAGCGGGAGGCCGAGAGATGGCGCGACTGACGCCGATCACGAACAAGAGCCAGGTGGCAGCCAAGGATCAGGCGATCGTGGACGCGATCGTCAAGAGCCGCGGCGCGGTGCAGGGCCCGTTCACGATGTTCCTGCACTGCCCGGAGCTGGCCGAGCGCGTCGCCCACCTCGGCGCCTTCGTCCGCTTCGAAGGCTCGCTCGACATGCGCGTGCGCGTGCTCGCCGCGATGGCGGTCGCGCGCGAGCTCGACGCGGTCTACGTCTGGGGCGCCCAGACGGGCGCCGCGCGGAAGCTCGGCGTGCCGGAGACCATCATCGCGGCGATCCGCGAGAAGCACACGCGTGGCCTGCCGCCGAATGACGCCCAGATCGTGGACTTCACGCACCAGCTCCTCCAGCAGACGGTGAAGGCGCTGCGGCGGCGCTTCGGCGACGACGGCTTCATCCAGCTCACCGGGGCCATCGGCTACTACAGCATGCTGGCGATGACCGTGAACGCCTGCGAGCTGGAAGCCGCCGCCGGCGCCGAGGTGCTCACGCCGTAGCGCGACCAAGGACGAGGAGAAGGCTCAATGAAATGGATCGTCGCCGATCCCGAGCACCTGGCGGGCAAGCCGCGCGTCGCTGGCACGCGCATTTCGGTCGCGTTTCTTCTTGAGTCACTTGCCGCTGGCATGACGATTTCGGAGATCGTGCGCGCGTATCCGACGCTGAGCGAAGATGCCGTGCGCGGAACTCTTGAAGAGCTGGCTCGGTCGACGGCGATCTCCGCCCCGTGAGGATTCTTCTGGACGAGAACCTGCCCGAAGGTCTCATCGAGCCTCTCCGGGGGCTCGGACACGTCGTCGATTCGGTCGGTTCCCTCGGCCTGAAGGGATTGGCGAACGGGCCTCTCTACCGAGAAATCGCTGTGGACTACGATCTGTTTTTCACCAAGGACCGTGAATTCGCGGCGCGCGTGCAAGGGCTGGAGGAGCCCGCACGTGTCAAAGTAGTTCTCACCGTCATACGCCAGCAGCTAGAGGCGCAGTTTGTCGCCGAATTCCTGAAGGTGTTCGCCTCCACCGACTGGTCGTCACCGACGACCGTGCTGGAATGGCCGCTGCCTTCATAGGTTATGAACAACTTGGGCTACAGCCCGCGGATGATTCAGCGGGCGACTGACAAGCTAGGTTAGGCTTACCGGCGGCCAACTGCACCGGCAAATGGGAGCGAAGGACATGCAGATCGTCGATGCGCAGGTTCACATCTGGGCGGGCGGCAAGCCGAGCAATCCCAACCATCGGCAGGTGCCGGCCTTCACGAAGGACGAGCTGCTGAAGGAGATGGACGAGGCGGGCGTCGACGCGGCGGTCATCCATCCGCCGACCTCGTGGGATCCGAACGCCAACGCGCAGGCCATCGAGGCGGCGCGCCAGCATCCGGACCGTCTCGCCATCCTGGGAAATTTCCCGCTCGACCGTCCGGAGAGCCGCGCGCTCGTGGACGGCTGGAAGCAGCAGCCAGGGATGCTGGGCCTGCGCTTCACCTTCCTGCAGCCGCATCAGAAGACGTGGCCGACCGACGGCACGATCGACTGGCTGTGGCCGGCGGCCGAGCGCGCCGAGCTTCCCATCGCGCTGCTCGCGTTCGGCTTCCTCCCGAAGCTGGCGCAGGTGGCGGAGCGCCATCCGAGGCTCAAGCTGATCATCGATCACCTGGGCCGCTCGTCGCCGGCCATGAAGGACGACGCGGCGTGGGCGACCCTTCCCGACATGCTCGCGCTCGCGAAGCATCCGAACGTTGCCATCAAGGCGACGGGAGCGCCGAGCTACTCGAGCCAGCCCTATCCGTTCCGCAACATCCACGGATACCTCAGGCAGATCTACGACGCGTTCGGCCCAGAGCGGATGTTCTGGGGCACCGACATCACGCGGATGCCGTGCTCGTGGCGTCAGTGCGTGACGCTGTTCACCGAGGAGCTGCCGTGGCTGTCGGCCCGCGACAAGGAGCTGATCATGGGACGAGCGCTCTGCGCGTGGCTCCACTGGAAGCTGCCCAGGCCCTGAGGACATCAGCCTGGACACCGTCCTGCAGCTCGTCCTGAATGGCCTGGCCGTGGGCTGCATCTACGGCCTGGTCGCTCTCGGCTTCGTCCTCATCTACAAGGCGACCGAGCTCGTGAACTTCGCCCAGGGCGACCTCCTCATGCTGGGCGCGTTCACGTGCTACATGCTCGTGGTCTGGTACGGCGTCGGCTACTGGCTGGCGTTCGTGCTGGCCGTGGCCGCGGTGGCGGTCTTCGGCGCCGTGCTCGACGCGACGGTCCTGCGCCGGGTCATCGGCCAGCCCCAGTTCGCGCTCGTCATGCTGACGATCGGCCTGGCCGCGATGTTCCGCGCCTTCGCCTCGATCACGTGGGGCTCCGAGATCTACACGCTGCCGACCCCGTTCAGCGCGAAGGCGACCCGGATCGGCGGCGTCGCCGTCAGCCACGAGTACGTGTCCATCATCGTCGGCACCGTGCTGCTGTGCGGAGCGCTCTACGCGTTCTTCACCTTCACGCGCGTGGGCGTGGCCATGCAGGCCGCGTCGCAGAACCAGCTCGCCGCCTACTACATGGGTATTCCGGTCAAGCGGATGTTCTCGCTGATCTGGGCCATCTCGGCCGGGGTCGCCGCGATCGCCGGTGTGCTGCTGGCGCCCGTGTCGCTGATCGACATCAACCTCGGCTTCATCGGCCTCAAGGCGTTCTCGGCTGCGGTGCTGGGCGGCTTCGGATCGATCCCGGGCGCGCTGGTCGGCGGCGTGACCATCGGGCTCATCGAGCTGTTCTCCGGCGTCTATCTCCCGCAGGGATTCAAGGACGTCGCTGCGTACGTCGTGCTGCTGCTCGTGCTGGCCGTGCGGCCCCAGGGCATGTTCGGCACGGTGGGCCGCAAGAAGGTCTGACTCCGTGCGCTTCGTCTTCAAGACCTCGTACGCGCAGGACCTGGGGCTCTTCCGCGACTCCGTCCAGCGCAACTGGTACGTCGCGCTGCTGGCCGGCCTGCTCGTGCTGCCCAACCTCGTGCCGGAATACCTGGTCGACATCAGCCTGGTCTTCATCTACGGGCTGTGCGGGCTCTCCGTCATGGTGCTCGCCGGCTACACGGGCCTCATCAGCCTGGGGCACGCCGCGTTCCTGGGGATCGGCGCGTACGCGCACGTTTACTTCATCCACGACCTCGGCCTGCCGTGGGTGGTGTCGGTGGCGCTCGCCGCCGCCACCGCGGCAGCCGCCGGCGTGCTCGTCGGCCTGCCCGCGCTGCGCATGACCGGCGTGTACCTCGCCATCGCGGTGGGACCACGTGACGGGCGGCCTCAAGGGCCGGCCAGTGGACAAGGCCGTGATCTTCGGCGTGTCCTTCGCCGGCGACGTGGCGTTCTACCTGCTCTGCCTGGGCTTCCTCGCGGGAGGCCTGTGGCTCACGGCCAACCTCTTGCGCTCGCCGACGGGCCGCGCCTGGGTCGCCATCCGCGACAGCGAGATCGCCGCGCAGTCGATGGGCGTCAACCTCGGCGCGTACAAGACGCTGGCCTTCGCGTACTCAGCCGGGTTGATGGGTGTCGCCGGCGCGCTGTTCGCGCACAAGATCGGCTTCCTGGCGCCCGACATCTTCAGCGTGCTGTTCTCGATCCAGTTTCTCCTGATGGTCGTGGTGGGCGGCCTCGGCAGCCTGCACGGCGCCGTCTTCGGCGCGGCGTTCGTCGCGATGTTGCCCGTGCTGATCTCTCAGGCGCGCGACTCGGTGCCGGCGTGGGTCGGCGCGATGGCGGCCGTATTCGGCCAGAGCGCCAGTGAATCCGCGTTCCTCGCGACCGGCCGGTTCGTCAAGCAGCCCGGGCTCGAGCCCGGCCTCTTCGGCCTGATCCTCGTGCTCTTCATCCTGTTCGAGCCGCTCGGCATCTTCGGGCGGTGGATGAAGATCAAGCTCTACTTCTCGATGTTCCCGCTCTACAAGCGCGCCACCTTCCGGCGCCAGAAGGCCTACATGCGATCGGAGCGGCTGCGATGACGCTGCTCGAGGTGGACGGTCTCGCCGTCAACTTCGGCGGCATCCGGGCGGTGGACGGCGTGAGCTTCGCCGTGGAGCCCGGCCAGGTGTTCACGATCATCGGCCCCAACGGCGCCGGCAAGACGACGATCTTCAACCTCGTCTCGCGGATCTACGACCCGACCCAGGGCCGGCTGATCTTCTGTGACGAGGACATCACGCGCGTGCCACCACACGAGATCGCCCGGCGCGGCATCGCGCGGACGTTCCAGAACATCGAGCTGTTCGAGCACGCGACGGTGCTGCAGAACCTCCTCCTCGGCCGCCACGTCCACGCCAGGTCGCGCTTCGTGGAGGAGCTCTTCTTCGTGCGCCGCGTGCGCGAGCAGGAGCTCGAGCATCGCGAGGCCGTCGAGCAGGTGATCGACTTCCTCGACCTGCCGGCGTATCGCGACAGCCTCGTCCTCAACCTGCCCTACGGCGTGCGCAAGGTCGTGGAGATGGCCCGCGCGCTATGCACGCGGCCCAAGCTCCTGCTCCTCGACGAGCCGTCCTCCGGCCTCTCCGTCGAGGAGACCGAGGACATGGCGTTCTGGATCCAGGACATCCGGACGCTGCTCGGCGTCACCGTGCTCATGGTCGAGCACGACATGAGCCTGGTCAGCGCCGTGTCCGACCAGGTGCTCGCCCTGAACTACGGGCGGCCGATCGCGATGGGGACGGCGCGCGAGGTCCAGGAGCATCCCGACGTGATCAAGGCCTATCTCGGGGGCTGATCGCGATGGCGGACGCGCTCCTCACCGTCAGCAACCTCGAGACCTACTACGGCCCGATCATGGCCATCCGCGGCGTCAGCTTCACCGTGCCCGAGCGGGCCATCGTCACCATCCTGGGCGCCAACGGCGCGGGGAAGACGACCATCCTCAAGACGGTGTCGGGCGCGATGGATGCCCAGAAGGGCACGGTGACGTTCGCGGGGCGCGAGATCCAGGGCCGCGATCCCGACCAGGTGGCGCGGCTCGGCATCAGTCACGTCCCCGAGGGCCGTGAGGTGTTCCCGTTGCTCACCGTCCGCGAAAATCTCATGATGGGCGCCTACGCGCGCCGGGACGCCGGTGGTGTCGCCGAGGACCTTGACCTGGTCTACGGCTACTTCCCGGTCCTGAAGGATCGCGCGAGTCAGCGCGCCGGCCAGCTCTCGGGGGGCGAGCAGCAGATGCTGGCGATCAGCCGCGCGCTGATGGCGAGGCCGCGCATGATGCTGCTCGACGAGCCGTCGCTGGGCCTGGCGCCCCGGCTCGTGAAGGAGATCTTCGAGATCATCGCCCGGATCAACCGCGAGCGCGGCGTCACCGTGCTCCTGGTGGAGCAGAACGCGAACATGGCCCTGCACCTCGCCGACTACGGCTACGTGCTCGAGGTCGGCCGCATCGTGATGGAGGACACGTGCTCGCGGCTGCTCGACAAGGAGGACATCAAGGAGTTCTACCTCGGGGTGAAGGAGTCGGGGATCCGCGGCACGCGACGGTGGAAGAGGAAGAAGACATGGCGGTGATGACGAGGCTCGACGAGCGCGTGTGGACCGTCCACGGCCAGGCGACGCTGCCGCGGCTCTTCCGCCACGTCGTCGGCGTGCGCGGCGAGCAGGTCGCCATGCGCGAAAAGCACCTCGGGATCTGGCGCGCGATCACCTGGCGCGAGTACGGCGAGCGGGCCCGGCGCGTCGGCCTCGGGCTGGTCGCCCTCGGCCTCCGGCCCCGCGACGTCGTGTCGATCATCGCCGACAACGGCCCGGAGTGGCTGTATACCGACATGGGCACGATGTCGGTGGGCGGCGTGACCAACGGCATCTACACGACGGACTCCCCGCGGCAGGTCGAGTACATCGTCAACGACAGCGGGACCCGCTTCTTCTTCGCCGAGAACGAGGAGCAGCTCGACAAAATTCTAGAATCCCGCGCCCGGTGTCCTCAGCTCGCCACGATCTTCGTCTACGACATGGAGGGCCTGCACGGCTTCCGGGACCCGCAGGTCATGCCGTTCGAGCAGCTGGTCGAGCTCGGCGCCACCTACGACCGCGAGCATCCCGGGGCCTTCGACGCCATGGTCGAGATCGCCCAGCCGGATGACCTGGCGATCCTCGTCTACACGTCCGGCACCACCGGCCCGCCCAAGGGGGCCATGCTGAGCCACCGCAACATCCTCTTTCAGCTTGCCAACGCCGACTTCCTGGCCAAGCCCGAGCCCGGCGACCAGCAGCTCTCGTTCCTGCCGCTCTCCCACGTCGCCGAGCGGACCTTCAGCGTCTTCAACCCGCTGCTCACCGGCGCGACCGTGAACTTCGCGGAGAGCATCGACACGGTGCCCGAGAACATCCGCGAGGTGGCGCCCGCCGTGTTCTTCGCGGTGCCGCGGATCTGGGAGAAGTTCTACTCGGCGGTCGCCCTGCGCATGCGCGAGGCGACGCCGCTCGGTCGGCTCGCGTATCGGTGGGCGATCGGCGTCGGCATGGGGATGGCGCAGCGACGGATCGAGGGCCGCCGCCCGGGGGCGGGCCGCCGGCTGCTCTTTCGGCTCGCCGATGTCCTCGTGCTCGACAACATCAAGCGCTCGCTCGGCCTGCACCGCACGCGTGCCGCCGCCACCGGCGCCGCGCCGATCGCGCCCGAGCTGATCCGGTGGTTCATGGCGCTCGGCATCGACATGCGCGAGGTCTACGGCCAGACCGAGAACACGGGCCTCGCCACCGCCATGCCGGCCAACCGCATCAAGCTCGGCACGGTCGGGGTCGCCCGGCCGGACACGGACGTCGCGCTCTCGCCCGAGGGCGAGATCCTCCTGCGCGGCCCGCACGTGTTCCTCGGCTACTACCGCAATCCCGCGAAGACCGCGGAGACGATCGTCGACGGCTGGCTGCACACGGGCGACGTGGGGACGATGGACGACGAGGGGTTCGTCCGGATCACCGACCGCATGAAGGACATCATCATCACGGCGGGCGGCAAGAACATCACGCCGTCGGAGATCGAGAACCAGCTCAAGTTCTCGCCTTACATCGCCGACGCGGTGGTCGTCGGCGACGGGCGAAAGTTCCTCTCGTGCCTGGTCATGATCGACCACGAGACGGTGGCCCACTACGCCCAGGAGCGGAACGTCCCGTTCACCAACTTCGCCTCGCTCTGCCGCGCCACCGAAATCCGGGACCTGATCTGGAGCGAGATCGAGCGCGTGAACCGGCAGCTCGCGAGGGTCGAGACCATCAAGAAGTTCCGCCTCATCGAGCAGATCCTCACTGCCGACGACGAGGAGCTGACGCCGACCATGAAGCTGAAGCGGACGCTGGTCGGCGTGAAATACAAGGACGCGATCGACGCCATGTACGCGGAGCCCTAGTCGGAGATCCCAACGCCGGCCCACGTGGCCAAGGAGCGAGCGATGAAGATGCGGATGGCAGCAGCGGTGATGGTCGGCGCGCTGGCGGTGGCCGGCGTGGCGACGGCGCAGAAGGAGACGCGCGGCGTCAGCAAGACCGAGATCGTGCTCGGCATGCACACCGACCTCTCGGGTCCGGCCGCCACCTACGGCGTGTCGTCGTCGAACGCCGTCAAGATGCGGTTCGACGAGGTCAACGCGACCGGCGGCATCCAGGGGCGCAAGATCCGGCTCGTCGTCGAGGACTCGCAATATCAGGTCCCCCGGGCGGTGCAGGCCGGGACCAAGCTGATCAACCGCGACCACATCTTCGCGATGGTGGCGCCCCTCGGGACGCCGATGAACAACGCGCTCTTCAAGGACCAGTTCGAGGCCGGCGTGCCGAACCTCTTCCCGCTCTCGGCCGCGCGGTCGATGTACGAGCCGTTCCATCGGCTCAAGTTCTACGGCGCCGCCTCCTACGTCGACCAGATCCGCGCCGGCATCAGCTACTTCGTGACGAAGAAGGGCAAGAGGGCGCTCTGCGCCATGTACCAGGACACCGACTTCGGCAAGGAAGTGCTGGACGGCGTCCAGATACAGGCCGAGAAGATGAAGATCAAGGTGGTCGAGACGACGACGCACAAGCCGACCGACCAGGACTTCACGGCCCAGATCACCAAGCTGAAGGCGGCGGGGTGCGATCTGGTGGCGCTGGGCACGATCGTGCGCGACTCCATCGTGCCGTACGCGACCGCGCGCAAGATCGGCTGGACCGACGTGGACTTCCTCGGCTCGGCCGCCACCTATGATCTCTTCGTGGCGGCCGCCCAGGGCGGCGTGACCGAAGGCCTCTATGCGATGGGGCTCACCGACATGCCGTACCGTGACACGCTGAGCCCGCTGGCCCAGGGCTGGTTCGATCGCTACAAGGAGCGCTACAAGGCCGACCCCAACATCGGCGCGGTCTACGGCCACGTCGCCGCCGACCTGACCGTGCTGGGGCTCGAGAAGGCGGGCGCCGATCTGACGCTCGACAGCTTCGTAAAGGGCCTGGAGTCCATCCGCGGTTATCGCGACATCTTCAACGGCCCCGAGGCGAGCTTCGGGCCCGACAAGCATCAGGGCGCCAACTCGTCGTTCCTCGCGGTGGTCAAGGCGGGACGGTGGGTTCGCGTGACCGATCCGCTGACGTTCTGATGAAACAGGTCCTGATCGATCGTTACGGCCAGCCGGAAGAGGTCGCCCGCTGCGCCGAGGTCCCGGACGTCGGCCCCCCGGGCAGGGACGAGGTCGTCTTCGACGTCCTCGCGTTTCCCATCAACCCGGCCGACGTCTGGATGTGCAAGGGCAGCTATCGTCTCAAGCCACCGCTGCCGGCCACGCCAGGCGCCGAGTGCGTCGGCCGCGTCACCGCGGTCGGCGCCGGCGTCTCGCACGTGAAGCCCGGCGATCTCGTCATCAACCTCCAGCGGGAGAACTGGACCCAGAAGCGGCGCGTGAAGGGCGAGGACGTCATCGCGGTGCCATCGAATCTTCCGATTCGTCAGGCCGCGATGCTCCGCATCAATCCGCCGACGGCGCTCCTGATGCTGAGCGATCTCGTCGATCTGAAGCCGGGCGACTGGGTGATCCAGAACGTCGCCAACTCCGCCGTCGGCCGCTTGCTCATCCGCCTGGCCCGGGTCCGCGGCCTCAAGACGATGAACGTCGTCCGGCGCGACTCGCTGTTCGGTGAATTGAAGTCCCTGGGCGCCGACGCCTGCGCCGTCGATGGGCCGAGCCTCGGCGAGGCGGTGAAGGCTCACACCGGTGGCGCTCCCATTCGCCTCGGTCTCGACGCGGTGTCCGGTCAGGCAACGGCGCGTCTGGCATCCTGCGTCGCCGAAGGCGGCGTCGTGTGCAACTATGGCTCGATGACCGGCGAGGACCCGGTCATGGCGCGCAGCGCGCTCATCTTCGGCGGCCAGCGGCTGGTCGGGTTCATGCTCGGCCGCGCGCTCGCCACGCGCTCAATCGACCAGATCCGGGAGATCTACGCGGACCTGGGCGCGCAGGTCTCGAACGGCACGCTGTCGGCGCCGGTCGAGAGGGTCTATCCGATCGAGGAGATCAAGGCCGCGCTGGCCCACGCGCAGCGTGACGAGCGGCACGGTAAAATCCTGGTGGCACCGAACGGACCAGTCTGAGGAATTCGGAGGGACGTCATCGCATGAAATTTGGGATCTTCGGCAGCGCGCAGGCCAAGCGCGGCGGTCCCGACACCGACAGCGGCGCCGGGTTCCGTGATTTCGTCGAGCTCAACGTCGAGGCGGAGGCGCTCGGCTTCGTCAGCTCCTTTCTCGTCGAGCACCACTTCACCGGGTTCGGCCAGGTGTCGGCCACGCTGAACTTGCTGACGTGGGTGGGCGCGCGCACCACCACGCTGCGGCTGGGCACGGCGGTGATCGTGTTGCCCTGGCACAATCCCGTGCTGCTGGCCGAGCAGGCGGCCACCATCGACCTGCTCTCGGGCGGGCGTCTCGATTTCGGGATCGGCAAGGGATATCGCCACAACGAGTTCGCCGGCTTCTGCATTCCGATGGAGGAGAGCGACGGGCGCTTCGAGGAAGCGCTCGAGGTGATCGTGAAGGCGTGGACGTCCGACGCGCCGTGGTCCCATCGCGGCAAGTACTGGCAGTTCGACAACGTCGTCGTGGAGCCGCCGACCGCTCAGAAGCCCCACCCGCCGTTCTGGATGGGGGCCGGCCACCCGGAATCGATCGCCCGGGTCGCGGAGCGCGGCCACCACCTCCTCCTCGACCAGTTCGCGCCGATCGAGCAGACCGGCGAGCGCATCGCGATCTTCAAGCGCGAGGTCAAGGCGCGCGGCCGCATCTTCGACCCGATGACCGTGGCCCGAGGAGAGCGCGCTCTACGGCACCCCCGACGAGATCATCGCGAAGATCCAGACCCTCGAGCGGCTGGGTGCGCGTTACGTCCTGCTCAACAGCGCGGGCGGGCCAGAGACGCTGCGTCGGTTCGCGCGCGAGGTGATGCCCGTGTTCGCGCGCGAGCCGCTGCTCGATACGGTGGGGTGAACCACTCCGAGCGGACCCACCCGGATCACCGATCCAGGTGGGTCGCCCCCGGCAATTGACTAACGAATTCTCGGGTGCCGGCCGTTACCAGCGACGGCCGCCGCCGCCTCGGTTGCCGAAACCGCCACCGCCACCGCTTCGGCTCCCTCCGGCGCCCGTGGAATTGGCGACCTCGACCTTCAGCGTCCGACCGTCCAGGTCCTTGCCGTTGAACTTCTTGACCGCCTCGGCCGCGGCCTCGGCCGACGCCATCTCGACGAAGCCGAATCCCCGCGACTGTCCGGTGTCGCGGTCCATCACCACCGCCGCCGACTCGACCGCCCCGGCCTCAGCGAACACCTCGCGCAGTCGGTCGGTGGACGTCGAGAAGGCCAGACCTCCGATGAAAAGTTTGTGTGCCATCGCGAACACCTCCGGAGAGATCTCCCGCTGTTGAGGACACTCCCTGGAACGCGCGGAAGACTGCGCCAGAGTCGTGATCTGGAGAGGCAGGAGGTACACGATGAACCCGACAGCCGGGCCAGATGGCCTCATGATGGCACATCCGAGCCCGGCGGTCGACTCAATTTCGGACGGGCGTTCAGCGCGCGCCGATCGTCGAGTGTGGCGCAGGCGCGCGCTGCGCGCGCGGTCTACGCGTTCGCGGCCGGCGCGCTCGTGTACTCGCCGCCGGCGATGAACCCCGCGGTCATCTTGAAGCGCTCGAGCGGCGGCTGGAGATTCTCGTAACCCATGGCTGTCTCCTTTGCGGCTACCGCCCCGGCTTGAGCCGGATCTCCTCGTACGGATACGAAAACGCGTGGCCGGGGATGAGGCCGAGCGCCGACTGCTCGAGGCGCGGCCCGTGGCCGCTGAGGAAGGCGGGCTCGAGGATCGGCGCGAACATGGCGCGCTCGTGCATGAGCTGCTGGATGCGGTGCAGCATCGCCTCGCGCTTCTTCGGATCGAGCTCGACCGCTTGCTCGCGGAACAGCCCGTCGATGTCCGGATAGCCGCCGTAGGATCGGATGCCGCCGGTGATGACGAACGCCTCGATGCGCGTGGCGGCGTTGCCCGCGGCCGCGCTGCCCGGCCGCACGAGCTTCTTGAAGCTCTTCTCCTGATCGCCCTTGTAGAACGCGGCGCGCTCGAGCGGGCGGAGCTTCACGCGAATGCCCACCGCCACGAGGTTGTTGACGACGATCTCCGCCGTCCCCGTGTACACCGCGTCGGTGGTCAGCTCACCGGCGTCGAAGCCGCGAGGATAGCCCGCCTCGGCCAGCAGCTTCCTGGCCTGGGCCGGATCGTGGGGATAGAGGGGCGGCGGCCAGAAGAACTCGAAGGCGTGGGGAATGATGCTCGCGCTGATCCGGGCGAAGCCCAGATACTCGGCGTCGTTGATGGCCTTGCGGTCGATGGCGAGGTTGGCGGCCAGCCGCACGCGCCGGTCGTGCCACGGCGATTTCGGATCCCATTGCTCGGTGAAGTTGATCCACTCGGTGAACGTCGGCGAGGTGGCCTTGAGCGTGAGGCCGGGCGTCCGCCGCAATTCCTCGGCGAGCGGGCCGCGGATCGAGTAGGCGATGTCCGCTTCGCCGCGCTTCAGCATGGCCAGGCGGGTCGTATCGTCGGGCACGGAGCGGAAGACCAGCCGCTTCACGCTGGGCGTCTTGCGCCAGTAGCTCTCGTTCGCCTCCAGCACCAGCTCGACGCCCGGCGTGAACGACACGAAGCGGTACGGCCCGGCGCCCACCGGCGCCTTCTTGAAGCCGTCGTCGCCGACGCGCTCGATATAACGTTTCGGGACGACCCACGCGGCCCCCGTCGCCGGCGTCGCGTAGAACGTCATGAAGTCCGGCCACGGCTGCTTGAACCGGAAGCGCACGTGGAGCGGGTCGACGACCTCGACCGCCGCCACCCGCGCCTTCAAGGTCGAAGCCCCCGCGCCCTTGTAGCGCTCGAACGAGAACTTCACGTCGTCGGCGCTGAGCGGGTCGCCGTTGTGGAACTTGACACCCTTGCGGAGGACGAACTCGTAGGTGAGCCCGTCCTTCGAC
>WNGM01001594.1_pt1 | contig 24292 bp, 22 predicted proteins | sample 5400571 | NCBI WGS metagenome assembly WNGM01 (sample SAMN13153378, study PRJNA577476) | soil metagenome | isolation source: 100 cm soil or saprolite under Garry oak tree replicate 2 | place: USA:California | collected 2016-06-15 | reverse complement strand
CGAGCGTAATCGCATCGACCATCGGCTTGCCGTAGATGTCGAGACCACCCGAGAGATCGTGAATGCTGGCCACGTTGATCGGGTCTTCCGCCCAGGCGCTGGACCCGAACGCGCCCGTGGCAGCAGCAGCGGCCGTGCCTTGTAAGAACCTTCTGCGATTGACTTTCATTGCCGTACTCCTCCTCCATGTTGCCGATACGTCATGAGACCAGATATTTTTTCAGGACCGACGCGCCCGTCGTGTATTTTGGGTCGAGCCTGGCTGAGAAGCATATACGCGTCGATCTCGTCGAAGCCGTAATGCGCGCCGCTGACGGCAACCGGGCCACACTGCGGATTGAGAAACGGAAACCGCAATTTCGCGGTCGAACTGTCCTGCTCGCTGGTGATGACGCCGCCGAAGGCATCTTCCGTTTCGACCACGACGACGTCGCCGGGATTGACCGTGAGTACGGGCTTGGCATAGGGCCCGTAGACATAATGAAAATCGCCTTGCGCCGTGATGGATAGCTCGTGGCGTTGCCCGGCCTGACCTTTGGCTAGTCCGCGCTTCGCCATGATCGAGTTCTTGAGCCAGGGGCCATTGATCATGGGGCTCTCCTCAAATCGTCAAAGTGAGGGATGGCGGCGGTGCCAGTCGGTAACGCGCTGGAATGCGTCACCGGCGGCGACCAGACGGGCTTCATCGAAGTGGCGGCCAACAAACTGGAATGCGACCGGACCGCCGCTTTCCGTGAAGCCGCCCGGAAGGGTAATGGTTGGACTTCCTGTCATGTCAAAGGGACAGCTGAAGCGCAGCAGGCCCGTGATCAACTCCGGATTCTCGCCCAGCGTTGCCATTTTGGCGAGGGTCGGTGCCGCGAACGTCTGGGCCGGCACGGCAAAGAGATCGACCTTTCCGAACAGCGCCCTCACCATTCCCTTGAAGGCCTCGCGGCGCAGAACGATCTTCTGGTAGTCCTTGCCGGATTGCTGCAGACCCAGTTCGATCAATCCGGCGAGCCCCGGACCGTATTCCGACTTCCGCGAGGGATAAGTCGCTTCGTGTGCCACCGCGGTCTCGACGGCGCACAGCGGAAACCAGTCGTCGATCATGGCTGTCGGATCGGGAACGACAATCTCAAGAATTTCGGCGCCAAGATCGGCGGCCACACGCAGTGCGTCCTGGAAAATCCTGGTCGCTGCGGCATCGACGCCCTCGCTGGTCCAGCGCGGATCGACCCCGATCCGCGTTCCTCGCAAGCTGCCGCTCAAATTCGCCAGATAATTCGGCACCGGCTCCAGCACGGCGGTTGGATCGTTCGGATCAGAGCCGGCGATGGCGCCCAGTATCGCGCCGCAATCCGCCGCGCTTCGCGCCATGGGTCCGATGTGGTCCAGCGTCGCGGCGAGTTCGAAAACGCCGTAGCGGCTGACCCGCCCCCAGGTTGGCTTCAGGCCGGTCACACTGTTGGCGGCCGACGGAAAGCGGATCGAGCCGCCAGTGTCGGATCCCAGCGAGCCGTAACAAAGTCCCGCGGCAGTCGCGACGCCGGACCCGCTCGAAGATGCGCCCGACCAGAGCGTCGCATCCCACGGGTTGCGCGGCGGATCGATCTCCGGATGATGGTCGGCGTAAGCGCCTTCGGTCAATTGCAGCTTGCCGAGGATGACCGCACCGGCCTCTTTGAGTCTGGAGACGACGGTCGCATCCTCGCTCGGGCGGTAGTCGCGATAAATCGTCATGCCCGCTGCGGTCGGTGCGTCCTTGGTCCAGCACAGATCCTTGACGGCGATCGGCACCCCGTGGAGCGGCCCCCTCACCTTGCCCGCCGCGATTTCCTTCTCGGCCGCGTGCGCCTGCTCCAGCGCCGGCGAAGCCATCACATATGCGTAGCTTTTCAATTGGCCATCGAGGCGCGCGATGCGATCGAGTTGGGCTTGCGTCGCCTCCACGGCAGACAGCTCGCGCTTCCGAATACGTTGTCCAATCTCGACCAATTCGCAGTAGTGCAGATCGCGCGTCGGCATCAGATAGTGCCTCGTACCGTTCTAGTTCAGCTTCCAGTCGCCGCTCGCTTCGATCGCCGAAGCAAGCTGTATCAAGGTTGTCTCTTCGAAATGGCGGCCAACCATCATCAGGCCGACCGGCAAGCCGTTGACTCGACCGCATGGCACCGTGAAGGCAGGATGCCCGGAGACGTCAAACGAGCACGTATTCGCCTGCATGTTGAGCGCCACGTCGATCGCGGTGCCGAGCGGCGCATCGGCCGGCGGAATTGGCGTTGCCGTGAACGGAATCGTCGGCATCGCCAGCACGTCGAACTTTTCGAGCGCCTCGTCGTAGCCGCGACGCAGCAGCCCCCGCAGATTTTGCGCCTTCGAATGATAGCGCCCGTGATAATTGCGATGCATGTATTCGCCGAGCATCAGCACCAGCTTGACGGTTGGCGAGACGTCGTTGATGCGGGTCCCCATGCCGCGGGCAAAGGCTTCCTGCATCGAGAGCGGATAGTAACCGTGGATGTTGTTGCCGACGCCATATCCCTTCAGCATCATCTCGGCCGCCCCTTCCAGGATGATCCCGCTCCAGACATGCGGTCCGTCGAGATGCCAGGGCACCGAGATTTCCTCGGCTTCAACGCCGATCTTTGCCAAGGCCTCGATGGTCGCGCGCACTTTGGCGTCCACTGCCGGATCGCTTTCGGGATGCCCGAAGCCTTCACGCAGGATTCCGACGCGCAATCCTCTTGCCGGCTTGCCGAGTGCCGACATGTAATCGCCGGTGCGCGCCGAAATCGTCCTTGTGTCCCAACCATCGTGGCCGGCGATGACGGTCAATAGCCGGGCGACGTCTTCGACGCTCGCACCCATCGGACCGCAGTGATCGACGGAATAGCTGATCGGCATCGAGCCCGTGGTGGGAACAAGTCCCCAGGTCGGCTTCAGGCCATAAATGCCGCACCAGCTTGACGGCGTGCGGATCGATCCGCCCTGGTCTCCGCCTAGGGCCATCGGCACCTCGCCTGCCGCCACCAGCGCGGCGCTTCCGCCAGAAGAACCACCGGTACTGTGGGCGGGGTTATGCGGATTGCGGATCACGCCGGTGGCGCAGGTGTGGCTTGCACCCGAAAAGCAAAGATCCTCACAAGCCGCCTTGCCCGCGATGGTACCGCCCGCTTCCAGAATCCGCGTCACCACGGTGGCATCGAGCTCCGGCACGTAACCTTCCAGCAGCACCGAGCCGTTCATCATCGGGACACCTGAAACGCAGATGTTATCCTTGATCGCCACCTTCTTGCCACTCAGCAGCCCTTCCGCGCCGGTCCGGATATTCGTCTTCCAGTACCAGGCGCCGTACGGATTTTCGGATGCCGAAGGCCGGTATCCGGGCGAGCGCGGCGCAATCGGCGCCAAGGTGGGCGGGACCAATTCGTCGAGCCGGCCGTACGAGGCCAAAGGTCCTTTGAAGGCCTGCTGAAAGGCCGCAACTTCGTCGGCGTTAAGAACCAGACCGAAATCGGATCCTAGGTTGTCAATCTGCTCCAATGTCGGAAGGCGCACTGCCATGCTTCACCCAATTCTTGTCTTTTGGAAGACAAACGAAAAAAGCCACCCGCGACCCGAACAGGCCCCGAATGGCATCAATGCCGCTGCTATCATTGGTCGCGTAGCTTTGCGTTGCAGAACGAAACCTAAGCGCTCACCCAGACGTCATCGGCTGCGCGAGAACTCTTTCGCCATGCACGCATTCACGTACAAATTGATTGTGTCTTAGCGTCACCAGACTTGTCAATGTAAGGCCGGCACCTTTTTTACGCATGAACCAGCACAAATGACGCGCAGGGCAGATTGATGATACAAGGTGACAGATCGACATTCTTGCGGTGTGATAATTTACGACGCAACCTTCGAGCCGCTTTATGAAGAAGCCATCCGTGCCTCTCGGCCTGGTATTTTCCCAATCGGGACCTTACGCCATGATGGCGGGCGAGATGCGCAAGAGCGCGTTGATGGCCATCGATGAGGTCAATCGCAGCGACGAGTTCGATTTTACGTTCGCACCGCATCTGCGCGATCCCGGCGGGGTTGTCGCGGCTTATCACACCGCATGCGATGACTTAATTCGCGAGGAACAGGTCGACCATATCGTCGGCTGTTATACATCGGCCTCACGCAAGCAGGTCATTCCCATTGTCGAACGCACCGAACGGCTGCTCTGGCATCCGGCGCGATACGAAGGCTTCGAAAGCAGCGACAACGTCATCTATGTCGGCGCCGCGCCGAACCATACCGTGGTGCCGCTGGTGCGCCATATGCTCGACCACATCTCCAGCGACGTATTCTGTGCCGGCTCCAATTATGTCTGGACCTGGGAAACCAATCGGGTGCTGCGTGAAATCGTGACCAGCGCCGGCGGCCACATCCTTGCCGAACGCCTGTTGGAGCTCGGCGAAACCGCGGTGGACCATATCGTCAAGGAAATCGTCGACAGAAAACCGCCCGTCGTGTTCAACACGCTGGTGGGAGAATCCAGTTACGTCTTCATGCGATTGCTTCATGCAGCGACGCTGCGCTCGGGACTGACGATTCCCGTTCTGAGCTGCAGCCTGTGCGAACCCGAGCTCAAGCTGATCGGATCGGCGGCCACGGTTGGATGCATCACCTCATCTGCTTATTTCGAGAGCATCGCGCGGCCCGAAAATAGCGCTTTTGTAGCGCGGTGGAAGGCCCGTCACGGCGACGACAGCCAGCCCTGCGTCGACGGGCTGTCGACATATGTCTGCGTCATGCTGCTCGCCCGCGCCATCCGCCGCGCCGGTTCGGTGGAGGTCGGCGCCGTCCGCCGCGCTGCGGCAAATCATCGCTATGATTCCCCGCAAGGCCCGGTTTGGGTCGATCCCGACAATAATCACTGTTTCCTGACCCCCCGTTTGGCACGCGCCGTGCCCGGATGTCAGTTCAAGATCTTCTGGGAGGCGGATGCCCCTGAGCGCCCCGACCCCTATCTTTCGAACCTCGATCTGGCAGCGGTTGGCACGAGGCTTGAAAGGAGCAATGATGCAATGACGAAGCGGTCAAACCACCTGCGTATCGTGAAATGACAAGGCCATCGCCCTTCTCCGTCCGCGGCCGGCGTGCTCTCATGGTGATGAGAGACGAGCGGGACATTTCGATCCTGCGCCGCCAGCTCGACCGCCTGGGCATGACGGTTGCAGAACATGATCCCGACAAGGCGCCGCCACCGGACGAAACCGTTGACGTCGTCGTCCTGGATGCGGACAGCATTCCGATCAAGTCCGATCCGGCCCGTGCGTGGAGGGTCCAGGCCCCGATCATCGCACTGATCGGAACGGAGACGCCCAGCCGGCTGAAGTGGCTGCTTGACCTGCAGCCGGCATCGTTCCTCATCAAGCCGCTGCGCTCGGCCGGACTTTACACCGCGCTGGTGGTCGCGTTCGATTCCGCCCAGCGAAGGATTGATGAAGCCGCACATCTCGAAAAACTGGGGGATCGGGTTCGGTCCCGGCGCATCGTCTTCGCCGCGGTTCTGCAAATCATGCGCGCTCACGATCTTTCCGAATCCGACGCGTTTACGCTGGTCCGACAGACCGCCATGCGGCATCGCATGACGATCGAGCAGTTGAGCGCAGAAATCATTGCAGCCGGTGGGATGCCGAACCGGACAACGCGGACTGCATAACTGCGGATCGCGGCGCTAGAGCGGGATGAGTTTTCTTCGAATCGTCATCCCGCTCTATCTTTTTGTTTGAGCATGACCTTTTCGGAAAACCGGTACCCACTTTTCCGGATCATGCTTTAGCCGAGATCGTCGACACGCTGCACGCCGGCCGCCGCCATCGCTGCCCAGGCGGCGCCGAGCGAGCCCGCCAGATCGATCGCCCTGCAGCCGGCCTCGATGATGACGGTGTCGAAGCCGAGCCGGCGTGCGTCCAAGGCGGAGTAGTAGACACAATAGTCGGTGGCGAGCCCCGCCAGGAAGATCCGCTGCAAACCGCGCTCGCGCAGATAGCCTGCCAGCCCCGTCGGCGTACGCCGATCGGCCGATCGTTTTCGTGGAACGCGGAATAGGAATCGATTTCGGGACGGAAACCCTTGCGGATCACCAGTTCCGCCCGATCCGTCGCCAGTTGCGGATGAAAGGCCGCGCCGGTCGTGCCCTGGACGCAATGATCGGGCCACAGGGTCTGCTCGCCATAGGGCATGCTGATGGTTTCAAACGCGGCCGAACCCGGATGCGATGTGGCGAAAGAGCTGTGGCCTGACGGATGCCAATCCTGGGTCAGAACGACATGGCCGAAGCGCTCACTGAGGCGATTGATGACCGGCACCACGGCATTGCCGTCGGCGACCGCAAGCGCGCCGCCGTCACAAAAATCGTTCTGCACGTCGATTACAAGCAGCAAATCATCGTCGCTGAGCCGGATTGACATGTTGCACCTGCGTCATGGTTGATCCGCAAACCTTTAGCGCAAAGCAAAGGCGCGATCAGCAGGCATCTGCCAACCGCCGCGATCGCGCTGCCGAACCTTGGCCGCCAGCGACGGCTTTGGTCGGAATGACAAAGCACCAACGGACGATCGAGCGCCGCAATTGCCAACGCAATCATTTGTATGCAAACAAATAATCCGGCTTGATCCAACGGTCAAGCCGGGCTCAAGTTGAGCCCGACAACGCTGAAGGCATTGAACAGCAGGGAATAAATCCATGGCCCATGATCAACCTCAGGCAGCCGGCCCCACCAAGCTGGTGATCCGCAATATCGGCCTGCTGCTTAGCGGCGCCATGGAGAAGCCGATCCTGGACGCCGACACGATCGTGGCGGAGAACGGCAAGATCACAGGAATCGGCCGCGCCAAGGATATCGATGCCGAAGGCACCACCACCGTCATCGACGCCAATGGCACGACCGTCGCACCCGGCCTGATCGACAGCCATGTTCATCCCGTCGCGGGCGACTGGACACCGCGGCAAAATCAGATCGGCTGGATCGACAGCTTTCTGCACGGCGGCGTCACCACCATGATTTCCGCGGGCGAGGTTCATATGCCCGGCCGCCCCCGTGACGTCGTCGGCCTGAAGGCGATGGCGATTTTTGCGCAGCGCGCGTTCTGGACGCTCCGCCCCGGCGGCGTGAAGGTTCATGCCGGCGCGCCCGTGATCGAACACGAGATGGTCGAGGACGACTTCAAGGAACTCGCCGCGGCCGGCGTCAAGCTGCTTGGCGAGGTCGGCCTTGGCGGCGTCAAGGACGGCCCGACGGCGCGCAAGATGGTAGGATGGGCACGCAAATACGGCATCCAGAGCACCATCCATACCGGCGGCCCGTCGATTCCCGGCTCCGGCCTGATCGACAAGGACGTGGTGCTGGAAGCCGACACCGACGTGATCGGCCACATCAACGGCGGCCATACCGCCCTGCCCGATGACCAGATCCGCTGCATCTGCGAAGGCTGCAAGCGCGGCCTCGAACTGGTCCATAATGGCAATGAGCGATCCGCGCTCTACACGTTGCGGATCGCGCGCGAAATGAACGATCTTAGCCGCGTCATCCTCGGCACCGATTCACCGGCGGGCTCCGGCGTGCAGCCGCTGGGCATTCTGCGCATGGTGTCGCTGCTGTCATCGCTCGGCGAGGTGCCCGCGGAGATCGCGTTCTGCTTCGCCACCGGCAACACGGCGCGAATGCGCGCGCTGGACTGCGGCATTATCGAAGTCGGGCGGTCGGCTGACTTTGTCATCATGGACAAGGCGCAGCATTCCGCCGGCAAGCACATTCTTGACAGCGTGCAGCTCGGCGATTTGCCCGGCATCGGCATGACCATCATCGACGGCATCGTCCGCACGCAACGCAGCCGCAACACGCCGCCGGCAACCAAGGTGCCGGAGATCGTCGGGCATTAGCGCGCGACCAGCGTCTTGCCCCCTCGCGTCGAGCGGCGCGAACGTCCCCTTCGCGGCCAAAGCGGACTTTCCCAGATGACGCCATTTTTGTTCGCTACCAAACGCAAAGTGCCGAGACCACCGATCGATTGCCGGCTGATCGCCGAATTGGCCAGAGCATCAAGCGGAGGCAATCATGGGGCGCATTTGGCCGGCTTTAGCTGGAGCCGTATTGTTCCTTGCCTGCCAATCAGCGTCTGCCCAAATCTGCAGGCCAGTTGCTGAGCGTACAGGCGAAGTGGGGTGTTGGATCATCGCCAGTCAACCCGTTGGGCAGATCGCCAAGGCGGAGCCCTTTTGGCATCTTGATGTTTACGCCACCCGGGCCGAGGCCGAAGCAGCAAAAGCTTCCGGCGGTGTCGTCGTGGAGTCTCTTGGAAAAACGTGGCTGCTGACGATCGTGTTGTCGTTTCGCCGAATGTCGGCTTTGCGCGCTCGCCGTAAGTCGACATTCGATGCAAAGTGGCCTTACATGTCATGATGTACGGCGCGGTTTTGGCCCGGATCCTGCTTTGACAGAGTGGTCCTTCTGCTACGGCAGGAGCATCGGGAAGTGATTAAGCATTCAGCACCAGCGAGGAGCCAAACCCATGAAAGAACGGGAACTTCGAGACCTGATTGCAGATGTGAAGATCGGCCGGTTGTCACGGCGGGCCTTTGTCCAACGGATGATCGCTGTCGGCCTGACGGCGCCGATGGCCGGCATGATGCTGAGCCAATCCGGCGTGGCGATGGCCGCGACCGCGATCCCGTACAAGCCGACCAAGGCCGGTGGCGGCGGGCTCCTTAAACTTTTGTATTGGCAGGCGGTAACCCTGCTCAACCCGCATTTCGCCGTCGGCACCAAGGACCAGGAAGGCTCCCGGATCTTCTATGAGCCACTGGCGGGATGGGACAATGATGGCAATCTGGTTCCGTTCCTGGCCGCCGAAATTCCGAGCAAGGAGAATGACGGCTTGGCCGAGGACGGCCGTTCGGTGGTCTGGAAGTTGAAGCGGGGCGTCAAATGGCATGACGGCATGCCGTTCACGGCGGACGATGTCGTATTCAACTGGGAATATGCTCGCACGCCCGAGACCGCGGCGGTCTCGATCGCCAGCTACAAGGATATCACAGTCGAAAAGATCGACGATTTCAGCGTTCGCGTGACCTTTGCAAAGCCGACGCCGTTCTGGGCCGATGCCTTTGTCGGCTCGTACGGCATGATCATCCCAAAACATCTGTTCGCGGATTACATCGGCGGCAAATCGCGCGATGCGCCGACCAACCTGAAGCCGGTGGGCACCGGCCCTTACATGTTCGTCGATTTCAAGCCGGGCGATGTGGTCCGCGCCAAGCTCAATCCCGACTACCACGTTCCGAACCGGCCGCACTTCGATACGGTGGAAATCAAGGGCGGCGGCGACGCGGTGTCGGCGGCGCGCGCGGTGCTGCAGACCGGCGAATATGATTATGCCTGGAACATGCTGGTGGAAGACGAAATCCTGCTCAAGCTGGAAGGTGCCGGCAAAGCTAAGGTGAGCATTGTCGAGACCGGCGCTGTCGAGTTCATCATGCTCAACGCAACCGATCCGGCGGTCGAGGTCGACGGCGAGCGCGCGAGCCTGAAGACCAAACATCCGCTATTCAGCGACCCGGCGGTGCGCCAGGCCATTAACCTGCTGATCGATCGCGCCTCGATCGAGAAATTTATCTACGGCCGTACCGCTTCCGCCACCGCAAACTTCCTGAATGCCCCGGAACGCGTCCGCTCGAAAAACACCAAACTCGAATTCAACATCGAGAAAGCCAACGCGATTCTCGAGGCCGCCGGCTGGAAAAAGGGTGCAGACGGCGTTCGCGCCAAGGACGGCAAATCGCTGAAGTTCGTGTACCAGACCTCGATCAATGCGCCCCGGCAGAAGGCGCAGGCCATCGTCAAGCAGGCGTGCCAGAAGGCGGGCATCGAGATCGAACTGAAGTCGGTCGTGGCATCGGTGTTTTTCTCCTCCGATACCGCCAACTCCGACACCTTCCCGCATTTCTATTGCGACGCGCAGATGTACAACACCACCATGCTGCAGCCCGATCCGCAGTTCTTCATGAACCAGTACGTATCGTGGCAGGCGGCGACCAAGGAAAACAAGTGGCAGGGGCGCAATGTCTCCCGCTGGCAAAGCAAGGAATACGACGAGATCTACAAACAGGCCGAACAGGAACTCGATGCAGTGAAGCGGGCGGCGATGTACATCAAGCTCAACGACCTGGTCGTCGGCGACAATTACATCCTTCCCATGGTCCGCCGGCCGAAGGTCACGGCCCTGAGCGGCAGTTTGACCGCGCATTTGACCGGCTGGGACAACGACCTGTACCAGATCGCGAGCTGGTACAGGGAAACGTGAGACCGGATGTGAGATTTGCGATGCAAAGAACCTAAACGGGCGATGGCGGGACGACGATGGGAAAATACATTCTCAGGCGCCTGATCATCGCTCTTCCCAGTCTGCTCGGCATCAGTCTCATTCTCTTTGTCCTGCTTGCGCTCGCTCCGGGAGATCCGTTCGGCGAACTCGCCACCAACACCAATATCCCACCCGAGGTCCGCGCCGCGCTGCGGGTGAAATTCGGGATCGACGATCCCATTTTCGTCCGCTACGTGCGCTGGCTGGTCGCGATGCTGCAAGGCGACTGGGGCTTTTCGTTCTCAAGCCGTATCAACGTCGATCGGTTGATCCTGCAGCGCGTCCCGACCACGTTGTTTGTGGTCGGCTCGTCGCAGATCCTGGCCTTGGCGGTTGCGCTCCCGGTCGGGGTGTATGCCGCGATGCGGCCCTATTCGATCTTCGACCAGATCGCCAACACGCTTGCGTTTGTCGGGTTTTCGCTGCCGACATTCTTCACGGGGCTGCTGCTGATCCTGATTTTCAGCGTCAATCTCGGCTGGTTGCCTTTTGTCTATCGCACCGATATCGCCGCCACCGGATGGCACTGGTACTGGGAAAACTTCAAGCAAGCCATCATGCCGGTCGCAGTCCTCGGCCTGTTTCAGGCGGCGTCCTATACTCGGTACGTGCGCTCCGCGGTGCTTGATGTCATCCGCCTGGACTATGTCACGACCGCGCGCTCGAAGGGCCTCCACGAAGGCAAAGTCATCGTCAAGCACGTGGTTCGCAATGCATTGATTCCGGTGGTGACGCTGGTCGCGCTGCAAATGCCAGCCGTGTTCGGCGGCGCCATCGTCACCGAACAGATCTTCCGGATCCCGGGCATAGGCTCGTTGCTGATCACCGCGATTCTCGCCAATGACACGCCTGTCATCATGGCGGTAACGTTCGTGTTCGCCTGTCTCGTCGTCGTCTTCAACCTCCTGGCTGATATCATCTATGGCTGGCTTGACCCACGCATCTCCTACCGTTGACGTTGCCGTCCCGTTCGAGGGTCGCCCGCGCCGCACCTCGCGAGGCTTTGAGGCGTGGCGAAAGTTTCGCCGCCACCGCATGGCTGTTGCGAGCGTGGTGATTTTGACGTTGCTGACATCAGCGGTCGTGCTCGGGCCGTTGATCTGGCGCGTGCCGATCAACGAAATCGATTTCACGGCGCGGCTCGCCTCGCCGTCGTGGCAGCACCCGTTCGGCACCGACGATCTCGGTCAGGACCTGCTGGCGCGCATGCTGTACGGCGGACGTATTTCGCTCGCGGTCGGTTTCGCGGCTATGGCCGTCGCCATTATCGCCGGTACCTTGATCGGCGCGATATCGGGCATCTCTCGGGGCAGCGTCGATGCCGTGCTGATGTGGATCACCGACCTTTTCCTGGCGTTGCCGCAACTGCCGCTGCTGTTGCTGGTGATCTATCTGTTCCGGGATTTCCTCAAAAATCTGGTTGGCCCGGAAGGCGGCGTCTTCATTCTGATCGTAATGGTGATCGGCGGCTTTCGCTGGATGCCGGTGGCACGCCTGGTCCGGGCCCAGTTCCTGTCGTTGCGCGAGAAGGAATTCGTCGAAGCGGCGCGGGCGCTCGGCGCGACCACGCCGCGTCTGGTGATCAGGCATATCCTGCCGAATTCACTCGGACCGGTCATCGTGGCCGGCACCATCGACGTCGCGGCGGCGATCATTGCGGAATCGACGCTGTCGTTCCTGGGCCTCGGCTTTCCACCCGATATTCCGACCTGGGGCCGTCTCTTGTTCGATGCCAAGGATTATCTGGACATCGCGCCGCACTGGGCGCTGTTCGCGGGCGCCGCCATTTTCCTGACCGTGCTTGCCATCAATTTCATCGGCGACGGATTGCGCGACGCGCTTGATCCCAGGAAAGTCATGTAGATGTCGCGTGAAGCGCGTGCGATGGACCTTGACGAGAAACCCGCGGGCGAAACCGCGCTGCTCGATATCAGGGGACTCAAGACTCATTTCGCCACCGACGACGGCATCGTGCAGGCGGTGGATGGCGTCGATCTCACCGTCGAACGCGGCGAGACTGTTTGCGTCGTCGGCGAGTCCGGCTGCGGCAAGACGGTCACCGCGCTTTCGGTCCTGAAGCTCATCGCGATGCCGCCCGGACGCATCGTCGGCGGGCAGATCCTGTGGCAAGGCCGCGACATCGTTCCGCTGCCGGCCGACGAGATGAACCGCATTCGCGCCAGGGAAATCGCCATCGTGTTCCAGGAGCCGATGACCTCGCTCAATCCCGTCTATACCATAGGCGATCAGATCGGCGAGGTCATCGCCCTGCATGAAGGATTGAACCGTCGCGCCGTGCTGGAGCGAACCATCGACATGCTGGCGCTGGTTCAGATCCCAAATCCGAAGCGCCGCGTCAACGACTATCCGCATCAGTTTTCCGGGGGAATGCGGCAGCGCGTGATGATCGCGATGGCGCTGTCATGCCATCCAAAACTCCTGATTGCCGACGAACCGACGACCGCGCTCGATGTCACGATTCAAGCACAGATCCTGGATTTGCTGCAGGATATGAAATCCCGCTTCGGTATGTCGATCATGCTGATCACCCATGCCATGGGTGTCGTCGCGGAGGTCGCGCAGCGCGTCGTGGTGATGTATGCGGGCAAGGTCGTGGAGGAGGCGTCGGTCGAGCAGTTGTTTGCAAATCCCCGTCATCCCTATACCCAAGGCTTGATTCGCTCGATCCCGCGCATCGATATGGCGGCCGTCCACAAAACCCGCCTCCAGACCATCGCCGGCGCCGTGCCCAAGCTGATAAACCCGCCAGCCGGCTGCCGCTTCGCACCGCGTTGCAACTTTGCGACGGATGAATGCAGGCGCGCGCAACCGGCCTTGCGCGAGCTCGAACCGGGTCACAAGGTTGCGTGTATCCACGCCGAAGAGACGGCTGTTCAATGAGTGAGCCGTTGCTCAGAATCTGGAACCTGACCAAGGTATTCCCGCTCAAGGGCGGCTTGTTCGGCCGTCAAGCCGGCAGCGTCCATGCGGTCGACGGTGTCGACTTTCACATCGAGCGCGGCGAAACCCTGGGGCTGGTTGGCGAATCCGGCTGTGGTAAGTCGACCACCGGGCGTTGCGTGCTTCGCCTGATCGAACCGACCTGGGGCGAGATACATTTCGAAGGCAAGAATGTCAGGTCGCTGGACGCCGGCGAGCTTCGCATCCTGCGCCGCGACATCCAGATTATCTTTCAGGACCCCTATGCATCGCTCAATCCGCGCATGAACGTCGGTGCGATCATTGGCGAAGCCCTGATCATTCACCAGTTGACGAAAACCAGACGCCAATTTGAAGAGCGCGTCGTGAATTTGCTCGAGACCGTCGGTCTGCAGGCGGATCACATGGGACGTTATCCGAACGAGTTCTCCGGCGGTCAACGCCAACGCATCGGTATCGCGCGCGCGCTCGCCGTCGAGCCCAAACTGATTATCTGCGATGAGCCGGTGTCGGCACTGGATGTGTCGATCCAGGCCCAGGTCATCAATCTGCTGGAGGACCTGCAGCAGAAATTCGGGCTCGCTTATCTCTTTATTGCCCACGATCTGTCGGTCGTCGAGCATATCAGCAAGCGCGTTGCCGTCATGTATCTCGGGCGCATCGTCGAAACCGCGCCAGCCCGCGAGCTTTATACCTCGCCGCTACACCCCTACACTGAAGCGCTGTTGTCGGCGGTCCCGATTCCCGATCCAAAAGTGAAACGGCGGCGCGTCAGATTGGCGGGCGAAGTTCCCAGTCCCATCAACCCACCACCCGGCTGCCATTTTCACACCCGGTGCCCCATCGCGCAGTTTCCGCGTTGCAAGAGCGAGACGCCGGCGCTCAAGCAAAGTTCCGACGGCCATTGGGTCGCCTGCCATTTCCGCTAGAAACACCTGGGCTCATCAAGCTTAACCCAGTTCTCATGCGTCATGACGTGCGACGCCACATCGGCGGACGCGCCCTCACCGGGTCCAACAGCGACCAGTCGCCCTGCTCCAGCGCGTACCCTTGCGGAAATGGCGGCCGAAGCTCCAGTCCGAGTGAACGCAGGACACGATCGTCGCGGTAGTAGCATTGCAGAACGACGCGGGTAAGCGTCGCCGCGGCAGGTCCGCCCGATGCGCGGAATTGCGTGGCTACTGCTTCGCGCGCGGTCTCGCCAAGATTTGCAAGCGGCATCCCGGCAAGGCGCGCGAGATGATCGAGCGCGTCGCGCATCAGCTCAGCGTCGCGGCCGAGCGTGGCAAGAATGTCGGATTGAATGGTCGCGTCGTCTGCGCCGGGCACACCGTATTCCACACTCGCAGGGATGATCATGCCGGCAACGACACGCAAATCGTCGCGCTGAAGGAAGTTAAGGGTTACTTCCACGGACATAACCAGCCTCAATCGAACAGATTGGCAAGGCGCTGCTTCATCTGATCGGCGATATAGAGCGCGATGGCCTGAATGGTGGAGGTCGGATTCACGCCGCCCGACGTGACAAACACACTGCCATCGACGATGAACAGGTTCTTGACATCGTGCGACCGTCCCCATTCGTTCACCACCGAACGCTTGGGGTCCACGCCCATGCGTGCCGTCCCGAGCAGATGCCAGCCGCCATACAGGATCGGACAATTGATGCAAATGTCGGTGGCGCCGGCGGCCGCGAGAATCTCCTTGGCCCGCGCGACGCCGTGTTCGAGCATTTTCGCCGAGTTCTCTCCGATCGTGTAGTCGACCCGCGGCGCAGGAATCCCGTGGCTGTCCTTCAGAACGGGATCGAGTGTGACGCGGTTACGCTCCTCCGGCAGATCCTCGCAGATCGCCGCCAGGCTGAGGCGATGGCCGTTGAGCCGGCGGAATACCCTGTGGTGTTCCGCTCCCCAGGGCAAGATGCCCCTGGCCTCGCTCATGACCGCTTCCACCACAGGCCCGACGCCGCGGCCGAACTGGAACGCATAGCCACGCACGAAGCCGCGTGAGAGATCGGTCTCGTAAAACTGCTTGCTCCACAGGCAGGTCGGCGGCGCACGGTTGCTGTCGGTCGGCTCGTCCACATAGCCGTAGAGTAGAGCGTAGGGATGGAACATCAGGTTTTTTCCGACCAGTCCGCTGGAATTTGCAAGCCCGTTCGGAAAGCGACCAGAGGCCGAATTCAACAGCAACCTTGGCGTGCCGATGCCGTTGCAGGCGATCACGACGACTTCGGCGGGCTGAAATTGCTCGGCGCCATCCTTGTCGTAGTACACCACGCCGGTTGCCATGCCGTGCTCGTTGGTCGTGATCTCGCGCACCCGGCAATGCGTGCGCAGTTCGACCCCGGCGCGCAGCGCGACCGGCCAGTAGGTGATGTCAGTGCTCGCCTTCGCCCCCTGCGCGCAGGCCGGCGTGCAATGACCCAGATTGATGCATCGCGCGCGCCCCTCGTAGTCGACGGTTGCCACCGTCGTATCGGAGGGCCACCAGTGCCAGCCGAGTTTGTTCATGGCCTTCGCAAGACGGGCGCCGGAGCGGCCAAGCGGCAGCGGAGGCATCGGAGGTTCCATGGGCGGAAAGGCGGGATCGCCTGACAGCCCGGAGACACCCATCATCCGGTCGTTCTCGGCAAAGAACGGCGCGAGCGTGTCATAATCAATCGGCCAGTCCTCGGCCACGCCATCCAGCGTGCGCACGCGAAAGTCCGAGGGGTGAAGCCGCGGAAAATGCGCCGTATACATGATGGTAGAGCCGCCAACGCCGTTGAAGTTCACAACCTTGATCGGCGAGTTGTCGTCATTAACGGGATAATCCTCGGGCCGGGCGCGAATGTTGGGGCTCGGTGAGTAGTCGCCATAGGCTCGCGCCTCCCAGTCCCGCCCCGCGCTCGGATAATTGGCAGGATTCATCCAGTCGCCTTGTTCGAGGCACAGGATGTGCATCTTGGTCTCGGCCAGCGACCACGCCACAGCAGCGCCGGACGCGCCAGCGCCGACGATCAAAACATCCACGGGGTCGTTCATTCAGGCGCCTTGCGAAATGATTTGCACCGGGAGGGAGCGGATACCGCGGATGAAGTTCGAATAGAGCCGCTGTGGCGGTCCCATGATCTTGAAGCGAAAATTCCGTCGCAGAACCTCCTCCCAGAGAATCCGAAGTTGCTGCTCGGCGAGCCGATCGCCGACACAGCGATGGATGCCGGCGCCAAACGACAGATGCTGCCGCGGCTTCGAGCGATCGACGATGAATTCATCGGCGCGTTCAATTTTTTCTTCGTCACGATTTCCGGAGATGTACCACATCACCACCTTGTCGCCTTTGGCAATCCTGCGGCCGGCGAGCTCGACATCGTTGCGCGCGGTGCGACGCATATGCAATACCGGCGTCTGATAGCGAATGGTTTCGGCGACCAGGTTCGGGATCAACTCATGCCGGCTGCGCACCAGCTCGAACTGCTCCGGGTTTTCGACCAGCGCCATCAGACCACCGCTCATGGAATTGCGCGTGGTGTCATTACCGCCCACGATCAGAAGAGCAAGCGTGCCGATAAATTCGCGCGGCGGCATATTGCGGGTTGCGTCGGCATGGGCGAGCATCGAAATCAGGTCGAAGGCCGGCGGCGCGTCCGCGCGTGCGTCCCACAATTTGCGGAAATACTCTCCCATTTTGGTCAGCTCGGCGAAACGCGCATCCTCGGAATGCACGACGGCATCGGGCGAATCCACATTGGCGATCGCGACATCGGACCACCAGGTCAGCCTCTCCCGGTCGGCCCAGGGAAAATCGAACAGCGTCGCCAGCATCATGTTGGTCAGTTCGACCGAAACGCGCGTCACCCAGTCGAAGGTCTCGTCACGCGGCAGCGCGTCAAGCACGTCGGCGGTACGCTTGCGGATCAGCGGCTCGAAATTGGCGAGATTGGACGGCGCCACGATCGGTGCCACGGTGCGGCGCTGCGCGGTGTGCCCGGGCGGATCCATTCGGATGAAATTCGCAAGCTCCCGCCCCTGCGGCTGATCGGTAACTTGGATGCCGCCGAGTTCCGAACTCGACGAGTAGTTCTCATGATCAAGTTCGACGGCGAAAATATCGTCGTAACGCGTCACCGACCAGTAGGGTCCGAACCGCGACACCTCGCAGTAATGCACGGGATCATCGCGGCGCAACTTCGCGAACAGCGGCCGCCAGGTGTCTTGCTGATAAAGGCTGGGATCGCTGACGTCGATCGACGCCAGCGCGTGTTGCAATGCTTCCGCCTGGGCCATCGTTTCGCTCCCCATCCGTGCCGTTGCCTCTTGTCGGGCGATACAGCATAGGACGGGATCGAGCATTGGCAAAGGGGAGCTGAGTTCGCGGGTGGAATAACCGATTTGCACCAAGAGCAGGTGAAATCCCAATGCAATCGGTTGCCGTCGTGTTCTTGAGCCGAGTTCAATGCAATTACTGATAAGCAGCCACGATATCCGACACGGCCCGCTCGAGCTGCTTTGCCGTCGCGCACTGGCGCACGACGCTGCAGAATGCGGAATATCTTGGCATTTCGGAATCGCCCCAGCCCCAGGCCATGCGCCCTTCGGGGTTGAGCCAGACCAGCCGCTTGGACCGCTCCGAAATGCGGCGAAGGATGTCGGCGCGCGGATCGAGGTTGTTGGTACGCGCGTCGCCGAGAACGATCACCGTCGTCTTCGCGGTTACCGTCCGGATCCACCCCTTCTCGAAATCCACCAACGAACCGCCGTAGTCGGACGAGCCGAATCCGACCTTCGACATGATCTCGCTCATGGCCTCTTCCGGCGACCTGGTATCGAGGATGTCGCTGACCTCGATGAGATGGCCGGAGAAGGCGAACGAGCGCACGTCGTCCACCACCTCATGCAGGCTGTGGATCAACAGCAGGAAGAAGTCGGACACCTGCGCCACCGATCCCGAGACATCGCAGATCGCCACGATCTTCGGCCGGTCGCGATGGCGGCGTTTCCATGAGGTGAGGAACGGGACGCCGCCCCAGGCGGCGTTGCGCCGCAGCGTCTTTCGCGTGTCGAGATGCCCGCGCCGCTGGCGCTTGCGCGGCTTGCTGTAACGTTCGCGCAGCCGTCGCGCGATGGCGCGGATCAGGGCCTTCATCTGCTCGACCTGCCGGCGTTCGAGCCGGGCGAGCGGCGCGTTGCGGAGGATTTCGTTGCGCAGGTTCTCGGTCTCCTCGCGGCCGTAGAGCACCAGCGCCTGGTTGACGACGTCCCGCACGTTTTCGCGCAACGCCTCCAGGGCGGCAGCTAACCGTTCAGCCTCCGCCGGGTTGGCGGCCGTCAGCGCGTCCAGATCGTCGCGAAGGCGTTCAATGCCGAGTTGCTCGAGAATCCGTGACGAGAAGATGCCGCGCTGGGTAAAATACCGGATGTCGGAAAGCGAGGCGGCATTCGCCGCATTAGCCATTGCGGCTGCGATCGCGTTGCGGTCCCGCGACATCAGCATCTGCGCAAGCTCGCCAAGTTCCGGTGCTTGTGCGCCGGGGTCGCCTGGCTGGGTTTCGCCTTCCATCGAATCTGGCGGAGCGCCTTCGGCAGCATCCGCCGGCGTGGCTTCGTCCTTGACCTGCGGCTGGCTGAAGAAAAGATCAAAACACTCGCCAAGCGCCTGCTTCTCGTCCTGGCTCTTGGCGAGCGTCAACAGCAGTGTGTCACGCAGAATACCCCTGTCACCGAATCCGACATCGGCCACCGCTTTCATGGCATCAATGCTTTCCGCGGGCGATACCCGAACGCCGGCTCCGCGAGCCGCCCGGAAAAAGCGGTGCAGTTCCTCGCGCATCAGCCGAACACGCCTTGCCGGCCGGCCTTGGCGACGAAGGTCGTCACTTGCGGCATCGTGGTCTCGATGTCGGCTTCGTATTTCAACAGGACATTGAGCGTGTCCTTGACGGTTTCATGATCCAGTTCCGTCGACTGCAGAAGGACCAGGACGCGCGCCCAATCGATCGTTTCGCTGACCGATGGCAGTTTCTTCAGATCAAGGGTGCGGACCTGATTGATGAAGCCGACGATCTGCTTGCGCAACGATTGCGAGATTCCGGGGACGCGGCTCTCGACGATGCGCTCTTCGAGCTTCTGCTCAGGGAAGCCGATATGCAAATGAAGGCACCTGCGCTTGAGCGCATCGCTGAGGTCGCGCTCGCCATTGGAGGTCAGGATTACCGTGGGCTTCACAAGCGCCACGACGGTGCCCAGTTCGGGGATAGTGACCTGGTAATCCGACAGGATTTCCAGAAGCAGGGATTCGAATTCGGCGTCCGACTTGTCGATCTCGTCGACCAGCAGCACGCAACCCTTTTCCTGCTCCAGCGCCTGCAGCAGCGGGCGCGGCTCCACGAATTCCTTCGAGAAGAAGACGTCGCCGAAATCATGCAGCTTGCCGAGCGCCGCCGATAATGTGTCGGCGCCGCCGAGCACTTCGCCGAGCTTGTCCTTTAGAATCTGGGTATAGAGAAGCTGCTTGGCGTACTTCCATTCGTACAGCGCCTTGGCTTCATCGAGCCCTTCATAGCATTGCATGCGGATCATCTTGAGCCCGCGCCATGCCGCCAGCGCTTTTGCCAGCTCGGTCTTGCCGACGCCGGCCGGGCCTTCCACCAGAACCGGCTTCTCGATGCGCTCGGCCAGATAGACCGCGGTCGCGATCTGCTTGCTGGCGATATAGCCGGCCGACGCCAGCCCGCGGGTGACGGCCTCGATCGAATCCGCCGGCAAATGGTTATTCATTATTGTTTCTCGCTTCCTATGGAATTTCCAAGCCTGATCTGTCGCACCTTGCGGGGCTCGCGCGCGACCGAGGACAACAGATCGTACGCGGCGAGCGCCCGGGAGGTCGCTTCGTCCGCCGGCGGGCCTTGTGCCAGCAGTTCGCGGATTTCATCGACGATGTCGCGCGCCAGCAGCCGGACGCCGATCGTCCGCGCAGGAACATCCTGCCCTTCGCCGTCGAGTGCGGCCACCGCGAGCCGGCTCGCCGCGTGCACCAGGGACACCAGACCCGCGACGCGGCCGAGCCGCAAGGCATTCTCTTCGCTGCGCTCGATGCGCGCGGCAGACTTTTCGAGCAGCCAGCTCAGCAGCCCCGAAATGTTGGCCGTACCGACGGTGTCCTCGACATCGCGAAACGGCAAGGCCATGGCCGGATAAGCATCGGCGACCTGTCCCACCAGCGCCGTCGCGGGGACGTGGCATCCGTCGAACTCCAGTTCGCAGTGCGACGCCGGCGCGAGAGCGTCCAGCGTCTGCATCGGCTTCACCACGAGGCCAGCTGTCTCCCTCGGGATCAGGAACAGCCCGTATCGCTTGCGTTCATCCTCGATCGCGGTCACGGCCAGTACCAGAAACACATCCGCGATCGGGCCATTCGTGACCCAAGCCTTCCGACTGCGAACAACGAAGCCAGCTCCGCTCGATTCGGCGGCCGTCCGGAGATGTTTCGGATGGGCTCCGACTTCAGGCTCGGAAATCGCGATCGCCGCACAGATCTGGCCAGCCGCAATGCGCGGAAGCCATGTGGCGCGCTGACCCGCGTCCGCAAAACCCGCAACAAAGAACCGCGCCGTCATTTGTCGCGCGGCAAAGGCGCTCGCCAGCCCCAACAGCCCGGTTTTAGCTGCAATCGCCTGCTCGGCGAGCGCTATGGCACGATAGGTGTCGAGTGCTGCTCCTGCGCCAGGCAGACCGATCTGGAACAGACCTGCCCTCGCCATCTGCCCAAACGGGTCGGCCAGGATGTCGCGCTTTGCGGTTGACCACCAGTCGTCAATGCGCCCGGCGACTTCCAAGCTCGAATCTTGCGGCATTTCATGAACGACCCGGATTCCGACGCGCGCCTCTCGCGGCATCGAGACGCTTTTAAAGTACTCGGGTGTTGGTCGCGAGTTCAATTTTTGCCACGACCGCTGCCGTGACGGGCGGCCCCGCGCCTCCGCCTCCCGCCCCCGGCTCAGCTGCGCAGGCCGGGAGCCTCCTGACCGGTGCGCGCTACATACTCCGTGTAGCCACCGCCGTACTGGTGGATGCCCTCGGGGGTAAGCTCCAGCACCCGATTGGACAGCGCGGCCAGGAAATGCCGGTCGTGCGAGACAAACAGCATGGTGCCCTCGTACTGCGACAGCGCGGTGATGAGCATCTCCTTGGTCGCCATGTCCAGATGGTTGGTGGGTTCATCCAGCACCAGGAAGTTTGGCGGGTCGAACAGCATCTTCGCCATCACCAGCCGTGCTTTTTCACCGCCCGACAGCACCCGGCATCTCTTCTCAACGTCGTCGCCGGAGAACCCGAAGCAGCCGGCCAGCGCGCGCAACGAGCCCTGCCCGGCTTGCGGGAACGCGTCCTCCAGCGACCCGAACACCGTGCGCTCGCCGTCCAGAAGATCCATGGCGTGCTGCGCGAAATAGCCCATCTTCACGCTGCCGCCCAGCGCCACCGTGCCATCGTCCGGAGGCGTGGAGCCCGCCACCAGTTTCAGCAGCGTGGACTTGCCTGCGCCGTTGATGCCCATCACACACCAGCGCTCCCTGCGGCGCACCGAAAAATCCAGCCCCTCGTAGATGCTCCGGCTGCCATAACCTTTGTGCACCTTCTTCAGGCTCACCACGTCTTCACCGGAGCGCGGCGCCGGCATAAACTCGAACTCCACGCTCTGGCGGCGCCTGGGCGGCTCCACCCGGTCGATCTTCTCCAGCTTCTTCACCCGGCTCTGCACCTGCGCGGCGTGCGAGGCGCGCGCCTTGAAGCGCTCGATGAAGTTGATTTCCTTGGCGAGCATCGCCTGCTGACGCTCGAACTGGGCCTGCTGCTGCTTCGCGCTCAGCGCGCTTTGCTGCTGATAGAACTCGTAGTCGCCCGAGTATGTCGTCAGCGCGCCGCCATCGATCTCGATCACTTTGGTGATGATGCGGTTCATGAACTCGCGGTCGTGCGAGGTCATCAGCAGCGCGCCCTCATACCCCTTGAGGAACTGCTCCAGCCAGATCAGGCTCTCCAGGTCGAGATGGTTGCTCGGTTCGTCCAGCAGCATGGCATCGGGACGCATGAGGAGAATGCGGGCCAGCGCCACGCGCATCTTCCAGCCGCCCGACAGCGCGCCCACGTCACCGTCCATCATCTCCTGGCTGAAGCTCAGGCCCGCGAGGACTTCGCGCGCCCGCCCCTCCAGGGCGTAGCCGTCGAGCTCCTCGAAGCGCGCCTGCACCTCACCGTAGCGCTCGATGATGTCATCCATGTCATCAGCCCTATCCGGATCTCCCATGGCGGCCTCGAGCTCCTTCAGCTCGGTGGCCACGGTGCTGACGGGACCGGCGCCGTCCATCACCTCGGACACCGCGCTGCGGCCCGACATCTCGCCGACGTCCTGACTGAAGTAGCCGATGGTGACGCCGCGATCGACGGCCATCTGTCCCTCGTCGGGGTGCTCTTCGCCCGTGATCATCCGGAACAGCGTCGTCTTGCCGGCACCATTAGGGCCGACGAGGCCGACCTTCTCGCCCTTCTGGAGCGCCGCGGAGGCCTCGATGAAGAGGATCTGGTGGCCAATCTGCTTGCTGATGTTGTCGAGACGAATCATGTGCACCACGAGCCGGAAAAAAAGTCGCGGCTGCTCTTAGGCCATGGGGTGCGGCTGTGGAAGAGCGTATCGAACGCGGCAAGACCACGCCAAGACCCGTCCTTTTGCGCGCCAAGGGGCGGGACAGGCCCCTCATGCCCGGGGGACACCGCGCTCACGAAAACCGAATGAATTTGCGGGCCAAGGCGGATAAGGTTTCGAATTGACCGAATGAATAACGGATGTGAAACGATCGCAACACACCGCGGAGGCCCAGGATAGGAATCCTCCAGATAATATCCGTCCCAGCCGAAATTCAAAATATCAGGCAACGAAAAGCCGTAATTCCTAACAAAGAATGACGAATCTTGACTAGCGACTAGGGGAAATTTGTGATGCGTACCAAGTGGTCTCTGGCCATTCACCACGACGATCAGGGCAAGCGTTCGATCATCTCGGAAAACAAGTTCAACCATTTCGCGGACGTGCACGCGACAATGAGGAGAAACAAGGGCAAAATCTTTGTCGTGACGATTCCCAAAATGGCCAAGCCAATGGAAATTCAGGCATTCCACAACCTGAAACAACTTGGGTACGTCGTCGAAGCACGATAACAGATGGGTCGGCGCGCTGGCAGGCCTCAAAGTTTCGAGGCGTGAGGTGGCTTGACCGAGTGAGGCAGATGGTCGGCCCGTAAACGGCGAAAATGGCTTCCCAGTGCACGAACCGCACTACTCCCAAGCCAATTCGTACCGTTTGCGGAGCCGCTCAGCGAGTTCATTGGTGAGGTCGCGCCATTCCTGGGAATCGCGAACACGGCCAGCCGCCGGCGTAATGGTCAACATTGCTCGCCAGTGCGACCCGCCATAGACCGTCACCTTGAATCCATCTTTGGGACAGTCCGGGTGACGCGCAAGGTCGTGTTCGATCATTTCGGCCAGTTCCGCAGCCGTCTTGAGTTGCCTTTGTTGAGCAACGCCTTCGACAGGCTCCAAGTTCGCGGCGGCCGGTGGTGAAATTTCGCTGACCGGAAAATCTCGCACGGCAACGGGGGCCTTCTGCGGGTCGCTCGTTTTTGATTCCGGCGGATTGCGTCCGGAGATAGCCGCCGCTCTTCCGAAGATTTGCTGCGCCAAAGTGATCTTGTGGTCATCGCTGCGGTCGTCTTCTGCCACCTTCGTGTCCTGCTGACATGCCAACCTCGTTGGTCTACCACAAAAGCACTGGCCGAAACCACGCGGTGACGCGGATCGGGCCAGGCAGCAAACCAACCGGTGAAAGGCTGATCGAGACTAGTTTGCAGTCTAGTCAGGGCTGTCGACGCAACTGGAGATAAAGGCGGCTCGATCCCTTACCAGAACTTTCACCACGATGGCCTTTTTGGTGCA